>JAESGS010000242.1_pt1 | contig 67188 bp, 69 predicted proteins | sample 9269761 | NCBI WGS metagenome assembly JAESGS01 (sample SAMN15741799, study PRJNA653493) | algae metagenome | isolation source: Cyanosarcina radialis HA8281-LM2 and co-occurring heterotrophs from damp... | place: USA: Makauwahi cave, Hawaii | collected 2011-01-06 | reverse complement strand
CGACATTGTTGACGAGGACGTCGATCCGACCAAACGTAGCAAGCGCCGCGTCGACGGCTTGTGCGATATGGGCCTTGTTGGGAATGTCCAGTTCAACGGATAGAACTTTTCGTCCCGCGTCCTCGAGTTCGGCGATCAGGCCCACTGCCGTTGCGACATCGCGGACCCCCAAGACGATATCTGAGCCTGCTGCAGCACAAGCAAGCGCGCAAGCGCGTCCGATGCCACGGCTCGCACCCGTCACCAAAGTCACCTCGCCCTCAAGGCTGAAGTCCGGCGCACCCTTCTTCATCATGATGCCTCCTCGCTGAAGCTCATTTATTGCAGCGTCGGCGTGCGGATGTCAGTTGTTCTGCTCATGTCGCGCACACGAAGTCCGTCGGATCAACGTCGCGCTCGTCGAGAACGACCTTGGTCTCATTAATAAGTATCGGCATGGACGTGTGGATCTATGCTTCGTCAGACCTATGGAAGTTCGATTTCACCGTTCACCACGTGGTTGAGATCCGTGCCCTCTGCCGTCAGCGTCATGCGCACCTTCAGCTTCTTTCCGCCGAACTGCCCCTCGCGCACCGCCTCTTCGATCTTACTTTGCGAGGTGACACCGACTTCCTTCAGGAACTTGCGGATCGACATGTTGAAGGCGTCTTCGCTCATCGTGGAACTCCTCGGCGTCCTTGAGGAAGCAGCGTGGGCGCATGTGTTTCGCCCGAAATGCGCCGGCATAGCCAAATACGGACTTTAGCTTTGCGTCTCACCCCACGTTAGGAACCGACGCGACAACTTGCGGCTCCGTTGTTGTGTCTGGGCTCCTGAATTAGTAGGCATGGTACGTCACCATAGGAACAAAACACGCAGCAGTCCTCGGATTTTGGACGCATCATAGCGCCGCATCCGTTGCATTCATAGAAGGACTGGCAAGCGTCGATGGGCATCGTTTCCATTGGCCGGAATAAGCGGCCAAGGAGTTGGTTCGCTTTTGGCCAAATAGCGGCCGTTGCGATTGCAAGATGTCCGCTATCGGAACTTTGCGGATGGCGTTTGACTAAATCGACCTCAACGACACTCGCTTTTCGAGTTCGGCCGCTTGTTCCTTCCGTTCGCTGTAGCGTTCCGTCAGGTGGGCCGAGGCGTCCCGCGTCAGCAGCGTGAACTTCACCAGCTCCTCGCAGACGTCCACGACGCGGTCGTAATAGGACGACGGCTTCATGCGACCGTCGGCGTCGAACTCCTGATAGGCCTTGGCGACAGACGACTGGTTAGGGATCGTGATCATCCGCATCCAGCGGCCGAGCACGCGCATCTGGTTCAGGGCGTTGAAGGACTGGCTGCCACCGGAAACTTCCATGATCGCCAGGGTCTTGCCTTGCGTCGGCCGGATCGATCCCAGCGACAGGGGAATCCAGTCGATCTGGGCCTTCATGATGCCCGTCATCGCGCCGTGGCGCTCGGGGCTGACCCAAACCTGGCCTTCCGACCATTGCGACAGGTCGCGCAGCTCCTGCACCTTCGGATGGTTGGCCGGAGCCTCGTCGGGAAGCGGCAATCCTTTCGGATCGAACATCCGCACCTCGCACCCCAAACGCTCGAGCAGACGTCTGGCTTCGTGCGCGAGCAACCGGCTGTAGGAAACCTCCCGGAGCGAGCCGTAAAGGATTAGGATGCGCGGCTTATGCGTCGAGAGGGCTGGACGCAACGCGTCGAGGTCAGGCTGGCGAAGATGCCGCTCCTGCAAGGCGGGAAAGATCTCAGACAACGCGCTTGCCCTCCTGATCGAGGACCTGCTCGCCGTCCTCCTTGAAGAAGGCTCCCTTGAACGTATCTGGCAGGATGTCGAGCACGGCCTCGGAGGGGCGTGCAAGCCTCGTGCCGAGCGGCGTGACGACGAACGGACGGTTGATGAGGATCGGGTCCTTCAGCATGGCGTCGAGCAGCTGGTCGTCCGTCAGCTTCGGATCGTCGAGACCCAGCTCCGCGTAGGGCGTGCCCTTCTCGCGGATCGCCTGGCGGACGGTCAGCCCAGCATCGGAGATCATTCTTGCCAACTCGTCGCGCGACGGCGGCGTCTTGAGATACTCGATGACATCAGGCTCGATCCCGGCTGCGCGGATCATCTCCAGCGTATTGCGGGACGTACCGCAAGCGGGGTTGTGATAGATGGTGACATCCATTGTCATGTCCTTTCGGTGATGGTGTTCCGGGAGACGGCGGGCGCTGCCTCGTACCAGCCCTTGGTGCGGTTCACGGCCCAGACGACCGTGAGCATCACGGGAACCTCGATGAGCACGCCGACGACGGTTGCCAGCGCAGCGCCTGACTGGAAGCCGAACAGACTGATGGCAGCCGCGACGGCGAGTTCGAAGAAGTTGCTTGCCCCGATCAGCGACGAAGGCCCGGCAACGCAATGGCGCTCGCCCGACATCCGGTTCAGGAGATAGGCCAGGCCTGAGTTGAAGTAGACCTGGATGAGGATCGGGACGGCCAGCAGCGCGATGATCGTCGGCTGGGCGATGATCTGCTCGCCCTGGAAGCCGAAGAGGAGAACGAGCGTCGCCAGCAGCGCGACCAGCGAAAGCGGCTGGAGTTTCGCGAGCATCGCGTCCAACGCCTTCGTCGTGCCGTCGGCGGTCAGCCGCCGTCTCAGCAGCTGCGCGATGATGACCGGGACGACGATATAGAGCACGACCGACAGGACGAGTGTGTCCCACGGTACGGTGATGGCCGACAGCCCGAGCAGCAGGCCGACGATCGGCGCGAAGGCAACGACCATGATCGCATCGTTGAGTGCGACCTGGGACAGCGTGAACAGCGGTGCGCCGCGCGTCAAGTTGCTCCAGACGAACACCATCGCGGTACAGGGCGCAGCCGCGAGGATGATGAGGCCAGCGATATAGGAGTCGATCTGGTCGGCCGGCAGATAAGGACGGAACAGCCATCCGATAAACAGCCATCCGAGCAGCGCCATGGAGAACGGCTTGATGGCCCAGTTGATGAACAGGGTCACGCCGATGCCGCGCCAGTATGTGCTGACCTGCGCGAGCGAGCGGAAGTCGATCTTGATGAGCATCGGGATGATCATCAGCCAGATCAGGATGGCGACGGGCAAGTTCACTTTCGCGACCTCTGCCGCACCGATGACCTGGAAAACACCGGGCATCAGATGGCCGAGGGCGACGCCGACGACGATGCAGAGGAAGACCCAGATGGTGAGGTAGCGCTCGAATGTAGACATGTCACTCGGCCTTTGCGGACTTGACGGAAGCGCCTTCGAGCGAACCGATCTGACGGACGTGCTGCTCGAGCGCCAGGCGGTCGATCGAGGCCAGAGGCAGATTGATGAAAGCCATGATGCGGTTCTTGAGGAAGCGAGCGGCCTGTGCGAAGGCGCGCTGGATTTCGGTTTCGAAGCCGACAACCGCAGCCGGGTCTTCGACACCCCAATGCGCGGTCATCGGATGACCAATCCATACCGGGCAGGCCTCGCCGTGCGCACTGTCACAGACGGTAAAGATGAAGTCCATTTCGGGCGCGCCCGGGTGTGCGAAGACATCCCAACTCTTCGACGAAAAGCCAGTCGCTGGATAGCCGAGGACGTCCAGTTCCTTCAGGGCATGCGGGTTGACTTCGCCCTTGGGCTGGCTACCCGCGGAAAAGGCCCGGAAGCGCCCACCGCCTTCCTTGTTGAGGACGGATTCAGCAAGAATAGAACGAGCGGAGTTGCCCGTGCACAAGAAGAGCACGTTATAGGTCTTGTCGGTCATGGTTGTGTTCCGTGGTTAGGTCGGAGGTCTGTTGAGCTTCATGATCGTTGCCGATGCCGGGCAGATGCCCGACAGCTGGCGGGTCGCGAGAACGGCAGGCGGCACATCGCCTCGCTCGACCACGACGAAACCAAGGCTTTCGAAGAACGGTGCGGCGGAGGTTGTCGCCAGGAAGACTGCCGAGCTGACATTGACCGCCTTCAGCGTTTCCCTGGTCAACGATTTTCCAAGCGCCTTGCCACGATGCTCGGGCAAGATGACCATCGACCTGAGGAGCACGTCGTCGCCGCACGCCTCGATGCCCGCATAGCCAACCGTGCCGTCATCGGAAGAAACCGCCCTGAAAAACGAGCGCCCAGCGTCTTCGAGGTCTTCGGTTGGAAGACCAGAAGTCGAAAGCGCCAGTTTCAGTTCCGGATCGCTTCCCGGGACTGGCTCCAGTCTGATGTCGCTCATGACGGTTTCACCTCGGGAGCACAGCAGGGCGTGAGTTCTGCAATCAGCGGCGCGCAGAGCTCCGCCGAGCCGCCGCAGCAGTCTTTCAGCAAGAAGAGGGTCAGGTCGCGCAGCCCCTGCAGGTCCGCCCGATAGATGATCGAACGGCTCTGCCGCTCGCTAGTCACGAGGCCCGCGCGCGACAGCGTCGCAAGGTGCGCAGACATGGTGTTCTGCGGAACATCGAGAAGGCGGGCAAGTTCGCCGGCAGGTACGCCATCGGGTTCGTGCCGGACGAGAAGTCGGAACGTCTCGAGCCTGGTAGACTGGGCGAGTGCGGCAAGCGCCGCGATTGCTGTATTGCTATCCATATATCCAGATTAACGGATATATTGTCAGTGTCAACCCAGTCGTCTGCTGAAGGCCAGAGAACTTGGGGGATCCGCCAAGTCACTACCGCTTTGTTAGACGCTGGGTCAGAATCTCCACCTACGCGCATCTTTGCGATGACCCGCCCGCGGGGAATGTAGGTTCGCCACCAAAGCAATCCCATGGAAGGCAGCCAAGGCGACGAAAAGTCCGCAGTCACCCAAGTGTTCAAAAAGAGAACTCGCCGGCTCGCGCGCAAGCGGTTCAAGTGGAGGTCGATGTGTGGAGGCGATTACGATTTCGATGAAAACACTCCAGCTAGCGTGCTCGAGCAGCCGCGAGTGCCTGCTCCAGATCCGCCTTGAGGTCGTCGACGTCTTCCAGTCCGATTTGAAGGCGCAGGACCGGCCCGTCGGTCGGCACAGGCGTCACTTTGCGCTCGTCAAGATTGACGTGAAGCGCGAGCGAAGCAAATCCGCCCCAGGAATACCCCAAGCCGAATATCGATAAGGCATCCAAAAACGCCTGGGCTTTCGCTTTAAACCTGTCTTCATGCTCTGCGCGAAGGACAAACGAAAAGACACCACTCGCGCCCTTGAAATCACGCTTCCAGATCTCGTGCCCGGGAAAACTCGGGAGGCCGGGATGCAGCACGCGTGCGACGTCGTTGCGACTTTCAAGCCAGTTGGCGATCTCAAGAGCGCTCGTCTGGTGTCGCTGCAGTCGGATCCCCAGTGTCCGCAGGCCTCGAAGGACCTGGTAGGCATCATCGGGTGCGGCACAAAGACCAAGCAACCCGTTTACCTCCTTTAAGCGCGGCCAGTGTTCGGCATTCGCCGACACCGTTCCGAAGAGGATGTCGGCGTGGCCAGCCGGATACTTGGTGGAGGCCTGGATGGAAACATCGACCCCGAAGTCGAGCGGCCTGAAATAGAGCGGTGTCGCCCAGGTGTTATCCATCGTGACGAGCGCGCCGCTGCGGTGGGCCACGGCGACGATTGCGGGAATGTCCTGGATCTCGAACGTGTTTGAACCCGGTGCCTCAGTATGCACGAGACGCGTGTTCGGCTTGAAAAGAGACTCGATGTCCGCTCCTAGCGAGGGGTCATAGTAATCCACTTCGATATTCAGCCGTGCCAGCATGACGTCGCAGAACTGGCGGACATTGCCATAGACGGAATCGACGATCAGCGCATGATCGCCGGGAGAGAGATAGGCAAGCAGCGGCACCGTGACGGCGGCAAGCCCTGATGGCACGAGGATCGTGCCAGCGGCCCCCTCCAGCTCGTTGATCGCATCGCACAGCGCGTCCGTAGTCGGCGTGCCGCGTGTGCCGTAGGTGTATTTCTGCCCGTGCGTTTCCATCGTCAGCGCGTCCGGAAAAAGCACCGTTGACCCGTGGACGACAGGTGGATTGATGAAGCCGCGCTGGCTGGCCGGGTCATATCCAGCCTTGATCAACTGCGTTTGCGGACCTGGCTTAACGCCGGCGTTTGCTTTGTCATTCATGATCGCATGCCTTTGAAGGAAGGAGGCTCGATTTGGAAACTAAGGCCGATCACCGGCCAGATGGCGCTCGAGGAAGGACAGGTTGTCTTGTCCCCAGTAAAGCTCATCATCATAGCGATAGGTCGGGAAGCCGAACACGCCGCTTGCAACAGCGTGATTGCGATCCTCAGCCCACTTTGCCTTGACATCGTCATCCGCCTCGCGCCGGACGAGGGCCGCGCCGTCAAGACCCGCGGCCTGCGCAATCTCTTCGCGCACATCCGGACTGCCGATGTCCCTGGCCTCGGCCCAGAAGGCATGCTGCAGCGCGCTTGTGAGGCCGAGCCAGTCCTTCCCGTCAAGAAAGGCCGCAATCACGATCAGCGATGAAGGCGTCGGATCAGCGAGGACCGGTCGGTTTTCCAAGAGAAGCGGCTTGCCGCGCACACGGGCCCACCGTTTGAGGTCGCGCGTCCCATAGGCGCGGCGGACATCCGGTCGATTTCGCGAGAAAACGCCCCCGTTCTCTTCGACGACAGTGGTCAAGTACGGCCTGATCTCTGCGCCATTGCGGCGCGCGAGATCAACGAAGGTGTCGAATCCTATATAGGACCAGGGCGAGCCAATGGAGAAGAAGTAGTCGATCGTCTTTGGCACTCATATGTTCCTGTTTTGCGAGGCCTCACATCGGAGGCCACCGTTTCTAGGCTGCTTTCTGGTCGGCCGGTGACCACCCGAGCTCGGGCGCGATACGCGAAACAAAGTCATGGACGATCTGGCGGTAATCCTCGTCCTCGAATTCGTAAGGGAGCTCGAGCCTGAGTTCGCGGACATGCGGCAGCACTGGGTCTGCAAACAACCGTTCAAGGATCTCGTCCGAAGTTCCGACGAGATCGCGGGCATAGAGGGTACGCCGCTCTCCCTGCGGCGTCAGCGTTCGTTCAGTGCGCGCGGCCGCGTAGTCGAGATAGCGCTTGCGCGTTTTTTCGTCCGCACCATCCAGCGGAACAATGACCCGGCCAAGCGCGACCCTCCTTTCCGTACCGCCCGCCGCGCGATAGGTCTCGAGCTGACGCCGCTGCGCAAGGAAGAAGTCGTCGGTCCCTTCCCCGGTCGTGACATTGCCGATGAGGAGGTTGAGATCATTGCGCCCTGCCCATCCGGCAGACTTCAGCGATCCGCCGCCATACCAGATCCGGTCCGTCAGTCCCTTGGCATGGGGCTGGAGCCGGGGGCGCTGCGGGCCGAACGGCGTCTTGATGAAGGTGTCTTCGTCGCCGATCGGCCGGCTGCGCAGATTATCGACAAAGCGCAAAACTCGCCCATGCGTGAAGTCGAAATTCTCCCAGCCATCATCGAAGACGAGGCGGCCGATCAGATCGACATGCAAAGGGCGGCCGGCACTCAGACCGATGTTCAGACGACCGCGAGAGAGCACATCGACGGTCGATAGATCCTCTGCCAGCCGGTACGGGCTCTCATAGCCGATCGGAATGACCGCAGTGCCAAGCTCAATGCGGCTCGTCCTTTGCGTCGCGGCAGCGAGAAAGGCTGCCGCCGACGATATGCCGGGCTCCAGGTGTCGCTGGCGCACCCAGGCGCTGGCGAAACCGAGCGCCTCGCCATACTGCAGCAGCGCCAAGGTCTTCTCCAGCCCATCCAACGGGTCGTCCGCCGGATAGTTGCCCGGGCTCAGGAAGCCTATTTGACTGATCGATATCTTGTTTCGCGTCACGCCAAGGCTCCTTAGAATTTCGGAAGGCCGGGTGGGTTGGTCTCGGATTTCGGCAAAGCTTCCTCCTGGAGGTGCCAGCGCTCCAGAACCTTGCCGTAGGTGCCATCCGCAATCAGACCGTTGGTTGCGATCGTCAGAGCGTTGGCGAGCCCACTGCCCTTGCGCGTTGTGATCGCCACGTCCGAACGCTCCGGCCAACCAGCGCTCAGCGTACCGACACGCTTGATGTTGTTGTCTCGGGCGGCAATGAAGACGAGCTGCGCATGCGGCTGAACGATGACGTCGGCGCGACCGGAGGCAAGCGCCACGAGGCTCGTCGCCTCGTCGTCGTAGTATTGCAGCTCCAGCGGCTTCAGACCGGCCGCAACGTTCTCGTCGCTCCATTTGAGCAGGATACGCTCCTGGTTGGTGCCGGCGCCGACGATGATCCGGAGACCCGCTGCATCCTTCGGCTCCTTGATCGAAGTGATGCCGCTATCGGATTTGACGAAGAAGCCATGCAGGCCCTGGCGATAGGTCGAAAAGTCGAACTTCTCCTTGCGCTGCTCGGTGACGCCGACATTGGAGATAACTGCGTCGTATTTGCCGGAGGTCAATCCAAGCGGCCAGTCGATCCAGGCGACAGGGACAAGCTCAAGTTCGAGGCCCAGGCTGTTGGCGACCGCACCGGCATATTCCGGATCGGCGCCAATCACCGTGCGTGCGTCGGTCGCATAGGTGGCAAGCGGCGGCCCGCCCGGACTGACGGCGACCGTGAACTTGCCTGGCGTGACGAACTTGAAGTCCGCGGGAATGGCCGCGACCGCGGTTTCATTGCGAACGGCATGAACTTGACCGGGCTGTTCGGGGCTGAGATCAAAGCCGGCATCGGCCTGCGCCTGGCCGACATGAAGAAGAGCTGCCGCAGCGGCGGCAAGAAGAGTTAGAAGGCGGGGCGTGCCGTTCATGCTGTAGGTCTCCGGATGAAGTGCAGAAGCCGGACCGGCGGCGACGCCACCGGTCCGCAAAGTTCGGATCAGGAACCGCTCTTGGGCAAGCCGGGCGGGTTGGTCTGAGCCGCGTCGACGGCCTCGGCGCCGAGGCTCCAGCGCTTCAGCACTTCGCCGTATTTGCCGCTCTTGATGAGATCGTTGAGCGCGATGGTGACGGCATCGGCAAGGCCCGCCCCTTTTCGCGTCGTGACGGCGATTTCGGCGGTCAGCGGCCAGCCACCGCTGGCGATGCCCACCACCTTGGTGTCGTTCTTGATCGAAGCGGCATAGGCTCTCGTCGCGTTGGGATTGAACTCGACATCGGCACGCCCGGATTGAAGCGCCAGGTCGCCGGCGGCGCGGTCGTCGTAGTACTGCACCTCGATCGGCTTCAGCCCGGCGGCGACGTTCTGCCGGTCCCACTCCAGGATGATCTTCTCCTGGTTGGTGCCAGCACCGGTGATCACCCTGAGCCCGGCAACGTCCTTCGGTTCCTTGATCTCGGTGATCTTGCTGTCAGACTTGACGAAGAAACCGAGCACGTCCTTGCGATAGGTGGAGAAATCGAACTTCTCCTTGCGTTCTTCGGTCACCGTGACGTTGCTGATGACAGCGTCGTACTTGCCAGAGCTCACACCAAGCGGCCAGTCCGCCCAGGCGACGGGAACGAGTTCCAGCTCAAGTCCCAAGGAGTCAGCAAGCAGCGAAGCGATATCCGGATCGGCGCCGACTACCGTCTTGGAGTCGGAGGCATAGGTCGCAATCGGCGGATCCCACGGGTTGACGGCAACGGTGAACTTGCCGGGGTTCACGAACTTGAAGTCGGGAGCGATCGCCTTGACCGCCGCCTCGTTCTTTTCGGTACGAATGCGGTTGGAGGTGTCGGGGCTGAGGTCGAACTTCTCCTCGGCATTAGCCGTGGCGATACCGAGTGTCGCAGCGGTGACGACGCCAGCAAGCAGCAACTTTGCAGTGTCAAGCATTCTCATTTTCTGCTCCTTTTCAATCCTTGGTTGTTGATTTCGACAAGCCTTGCCTATGGGAAAGGCAGCAAAGGTCTGTCAGAGAACGCGCGCTAAAAACTCGCGGGTGCGCTGATGTTTTGCATGAGTGAAGATCTCGGCCGGCGGACCTGCTTCCAGCACCCGGCCGGCCTCCATGAAGACCACGGTGTCGGCAACCTCTCGGGCAAAGCCGACTTCATGGGTAACAATCACCAGCGTCGTGCCGGTTCGCGACAGTTCCTTGATCACGTCCAGCACTTCGCCGACGAGTTCCGGATCAAGTGCGGAGGTCGGCTCGTCGAACAGCAGCACCTTCGGCTTGAGGGCCAAGGCACGGGCGATCGCGACCCGCTGTTGCTGCCCGCCCGAGAGCTGGCGCGGATAGGCATTGATCTTGTCGCTCAAGCCGATGCGAGCGAGCAGTTCCTGGGCGATGCGTACCGCCTCGTCTCGCCCGAGGCCGCGCACGTGCAGCGGCGCCTCAATCAGGTTTTCAAGAACGGTCAAGTGTGGGAAAAGATTGAAGTTCTGGAACACCATGCCGATATCGGCGCGACGCTTCAGGATGTCCTTTTCCTTGAGCTCGTAGAGCGTGTCGCCCTTCTGGCTGTAGCCGACGAGTTCATCGTCGATCGAGATGAAGCCGTCGTCGACGCGTTCGAGATGATTGATCGTTCGAAGCAGCGTGGACTTGCCCGAACCGGAGGGACCGAGAATGGCAGTGACACTACCTGCCCTAAGGTTCAGCTCGACGTCATCCAGAACCTTGAGAGATCCGAAACTCTTGGAGATGCCATGCACATGCACGGCACCGCCGGAGCGGAAGGCCTGCGCGTCGCGAAAGCCGGTCTTGACCACGGCAGCGGTCTGGGGAGCGACGTCCGGCAGGGCTCGGCGGAAACGTGCGATCAACGCCTGGAACGGCAGGGGCACCGGATTGCGGACAGCCCCCTTTGAAAAATGGCGCTCGATGTAGTGCTGGGCGATCGAGAGCCCGGTCATGATAACCAGGTACCAGACGGTCGCGACCATGAGCAGCGGGATAACTTCGAGATTGCGGCGGTAGATGACCTGGACCGTATAGAAGAGCTCGGGCAACGCCAGGACGTAGACCATCGACGTACTCTTTGCGAGACCGATGATCTCGTTGAAGCCCGTGGGCAGGATCGAGCGCATGGCCTGCGGGAGCACGATGCGAAAGGCCTGGCGGTGGCGAGGCAGGCCGAGAGCTGCTGCCGCCTCATGCTGTCCCTGGTCGACGGCCAGTATGCCGCCGCGCACGATCTCGGCGAAGAAGGCGGCCTGGTTGAGGGTCAGCCCCAGGAAAGCCGCGGCGAAGGGGGTAAGAAGCTGCGTCGTCGGGTAGTTGAACCACACGGCGTCGGTAAATGGCACGCCGATGCTGATCGTCTCATAGAGATAACCGAGATTGTTGAGCACCAGCAACAGCACGATCAGCGGGATGGAACGAAGAAGCCAGATGTAGCCGAAGGAAAGACCCGACAGCAGCGGCGACCTCGATACGCGGGCGAGCGCCAGCGCCGTTCCGAGCAGCGAGCCGGAGACGGTCGCAAGCGCCGTCAGAAGCAGGGTGCGGCCGAGGCCTGCCAGGACCGGTTCGGCGAAAAACCATTCCGCGAAAACCGGCCAACCCCAGCGCGGATTGGTCAAGACCGAATAAAGCACGCCGGCAATAACGAGAGCCGCAAAGAGCGTCCCGAGCGCACGCCCCGGGTGGCGCGCCGGCACGATGCGGTAGTGGGCGTAGCCGGGGTTCGGCTCGCTCGTCCGCCTGGTGCCGGGCACATCGGCGAGATCGGTCAGAACTGCCATGAAGGATTCCTCTCCTGAAATCTGTTGAGGCGGCCGTTGGTGCTAGATGTGGTTCACGGCTTGGGGCTTTGACGGCGGCGTGTCGCCGATAAGCTCGAGCGACACGAGGAGATGCGTGATGTCCTTCTCGAACGGCAGCGTCTTGTAGACCTCTGGATCGGCCTCGACGTTAAAGAGCGCGGTGTAGCCGTTCGCAAGGTAGAGGCCGACGGCTTCGGGCTGGCGAAATCCGGTCGTCAGATAGATGCGTGAATAGCCCTGCCGCGCCGCCTGCGCTTCGAGCTCGAGCAGCACCTTTCGCGCCAGGCCCTGGCGGCGCAAATCCGACCGCGTCCAGATGCGCTTGAACTCGGCGGTGCGGTCGTCGTAGTGCTTGAAGGCGCCGCCACCGATCGCTTGCCCGTCGCGGATCAAAAGCACGAAGTTGCCGTGCGGTGGCGCAAAAGCTTCCGGCGGATAGCGATTCATCTCGGCGGCCGCCCCTTCTTCGCTGAAGTAGGTGCCGTAGCGGCTATCATACTCAAAGATAAGTTCGTCGATCAGCGGCTTGGCGCGCGGATCGAGGGGTGTGGTGTAGAGAAACGTGTCGCTCATGTCTTTCGCCATCCCATGGTCGTCATGCGAGGAAGGTTTCCACCAGCCGAACCCAGTAGCGGGCCGCCGGTGCGATGATCGCGTCGTTGAAATCGTATTGAGCACTGTGGAGGGACGCGCTGTCGCCGTTACCGACGAAGGCGTAGTTGCCGGCCTTTTCTTCCAGGAAGAATGCGAAGTCCTCGCTGGCGGTGCGCGGCCTGAAGTGGGCGACGACTGCCTCGGGGCCAAGGGCCTGGAGCGCCACATTGCGGGCGAAGGCCGTTTCGTCGGGGTGGTTGACCAGCGCCGGAAAGCCCAGTCGGTAGTCAATATTCGCGGTGGCACCAAAGCTTTCGGCCTGCGCCCGCGCCAGTGCCTGGACACGCTCCCCAAGCAGGAGCCGGACATCGCCATTGAAGGCGCGCAAGGTCAACTTCAGCGAAACGCTCTCGGGAATGACGTTCGATGCCTGGCCGCCGTGAATGGAGCCGACGGTGACGACGGCCATGTCCTGCGGATCAACATTGCGCGACACCAGGCTTTGCAACGCAGTGATCAGCGATGCCGTCGCCAGCACCGGATCGACAGTCAGATGCGGTTCGGCCCCATGCCCCCCCTTGCCGACGATGGTGATGTTTGCCTGATCGACAGAGGCCATGGCCGGCCCGGAGACGAAGCCGAAACGGCCGGCCGTCACACCCGGCCAGTTGTGCAGGCCGAAAACGGCGTCCACGGGGAACCGTTCGAACAGGCCCTCCGACAGCATCTTGCGGGCGCCGGCGCCGATTTCCTCGGCCGGCTGGAAGATCAGCCTCAACGTGCCGTCGAAACGGCCCTCGGTCGCGAGAAACCGGGCAGCGGCGAGCAGGATCGCCGTATGCCCATCATGGCCGCAGGCGTGCATGACCCCCTTGTGGCGGCTGGCATAGGTGAGCCCGGTCGCTTCCTCGATCGGCAGCGCATCCATGTCCGCACGCAGGCCGATCGTCTTCTCGCCTTGTCCGCCCCTGAGCGTGGCGACGATACCGGTTCCGGCGATACCGCGGCTGACCTCATACCCCCAGGAGGCGAGTAGATCGCCGACCACGCTGCTGGTGCGCTTTTCCTGGAAAGCAAGCTCCGGGTGCTGGTGCAGGTCGCGCCTTATCGCGACGATGTCGTCGACGAAGGTGGCAAGGCCACGTTCGACCGCGGCAGATCTCTTAGTATCGGTGAGGATGAGGTTCATGGGCCTGTCTCCGCCGACGCCGTCAGGCCCCGACGGCCTTTCCGCGCGCGACATCGCCTGCCGGGGCGGCGTAGCGGCTCTTTCGATAGGAGAGCCCCAGATGATCACGCAGTGTTTCGCCGTCGAGCTTGGGCTTGAAATAGCCACGACGCTCCAGGATCGGCAGCACATAGGCGGCGAAATCGGCGAGACCTTCGGCAATCACCGGGAAGCCGAGGATGAAGCCGTCGGCAGCATCCTCGTCGATCCAGCGGATGATCTCGTCTGCGATATGCTCGGCCGTGCCGATGAAGGCAGTTCTCGGCGTTGCGACATCGAGTGCGATCTCGCGCAGGGTCGCTCCGGTTTCGCGCGCCGTCTTCTTGATGCGGTCGGTCGTCGCCCGAAAACTGTTCTTGCCGATGTCCCCGATATCCGGAAACGGCGCGTCCAGCGGATAGGCGCTGAAGTCGTGATGATCGAAGAAGCGACCGAGATAAAGCAACGCCTCCTCGATTGTCACAAGATCGCGGATTGCACGGTACTTCGCCTCCGCCTCCTCGGCCGTAGCCCCTACGATCGGGCCGATACCCGGGAAGATGCCGATCTCGGCGGCGCGGCGCCCCTGCGCCACAGCACTTTGCTTAACCTGCTTGTAGAATGTCTTGGCGTCCTCGATCGGGCCACCATTGGTAAACACGGCATCCGCATGCTTGCCCGCAAGTCGGACGCCGGAATCCGAGGCGCCTGCCTGAAACACCACCGGCTGTCCCTGCCTGGAGCGCTCGATGTTGAGCGGCCCTTCGATCCGGAAGAACCGTCCCTTGTGGTTGAGCCGACGCAGCTTCTTCTTGTCGGCGTAAACGCCGGTTGCCCGGTCACGCACGAAGGCGTCGTCATCCCAACTGTCCCAGAGCCCCTTGATCGCATCAAGATACTCGTCGGCGATCTCGTAACGCAGCTCATGTTCCGGATGTTCGCGTCCGTAGTTGCGGCCGGACCCTTCGAGCGGCGATGTTACCGCATTCCAACCGGCGCGCCCGCCGCTGATGAGGTCGAGCGAGGCAAACTGGCGAGCGACGGTGAACGGGTCGCTGTAGGAAGTCGAAACTGTGCCGACCAGGCCGATCTTCGACGTCGAAGCGGCGAGCGCCGACAGGATTGTCAGCGGCTCGAAGCGGTTAAGGAAATGCGGGATCGACTGCTCGTTGATGTAGAGGCCGTCGGCGACGAAGGCAAAGGCGATGCCGGCAGCTTCGGCTTTTCGCGCCGTTTCGACGAAAAAGTCGAAATTGACGCTTGCGTCCGCCGGGCCGCTTGGATGTTTCCAGGCGTTCATATGCCCGCCAGGCCCTTGCAGCATGATACCGAAAGTCACGTTCTTCTTGGTCATGGCAGATCCTTCAGGGAGAATTCAGGCGGCGAGAGAAACCCGTTCGCGCGCGATGAGTTCGATCGAGGCGAAGCGCTCGCCGGCGCTGACGGCGGGGGTGTCGATGACGAATTCCTTGATGCCATAGCGTCGGTGCAGATCATCGAGTTCCTGGCGAACCTGGCGCGCAGTACCGGTGAGCACGCTCGGCGCCTTCTCCTCGACGCGGTAGTCGGCGATCCCGGCCTGGCGGGCGAATTCGGCAGCTTGCTCCTCGCTGCCGACATTGACGCTCTGGCCATTTGCAAGCAGCACCTTGAAGATTTTAAGGTCCGCGACGCGCTCGCGCGCCTGCTTCTCGCTTTCGGCAGCGAAAGCTGCAAGAGCAAGAAGCGGCCGATCGCCGTTGGTTGCGCGGTCATAGGCGTCGAAGGTTCTCTGCAGGTTTTCCGGGTCGCCGTTGAGATGACCGGCAAAGACGAGCTTCCAGCCCTTTTCGGCAGCGAGCAATGCGCTGTCGACGCTTGCTCCCAACAAGAAGCGGTCCGGCGCAACCGGCGGCTGCGGCGTTGCCAGCAGCTCCGAAGCTTCGCTACCTTCTGCCAGCAAATAGCGGTTGAGATCGGCTAGTTGCTCGGGAAAGCTCGGCCGCAAAGCTGGATCGACTCCGACCTGCAACGCCCTGGTCGAGAACGGAAAACCACCGGGTGCCTTGCCGACACCGAGATCGACACGGGAAGGCGCGAGACTGGCAAGCAGGTTGAAGGTCTCGGCGACCTTGTAGGCACTATAGTGCTGCAGCATGACGCCACCGGAGCCGATGCGGATTTTCGACGTCTTGGCGAGGAGGTAGGCGATCAGCGTTTCCGGCGCAGAGCTCGCAAGGCCGGCAATGTTGTGGTGCTCCGCGACCCAGAAGCGGTGATAGCCCCATTCTTCAGCCTTGGCAGCAAGCTTGGCCGTCGCATGCAGCGCCTGTGTCGGCGTGCCGCCAGGATCGACCGGACTCTTGTCGAGAAGGCTGAGCAGATAGGGCATGGTTTGCGGTTCCACCACAGTTGATGACATAAATACATTAAATACATAATTTTTATAGATTATAGGAATGACGTTCTCTTTAGCTGCCCGAAACGAGAAAAGCTGTTGCTCTCATCACGCCCCAGGATGGACTTTTCGCTGTCCTGGAAGCAGCCTCCGCTAGGCGCTATCGAACCATAAGTCTGTCGGGCATGCCGCCAGTATTGACGGGATCCTGGCGAAGACGACCGGCGATGGATCTGCAAGGCGCTGCTTCACCAGGTTCAACGCCTTGAAACCGCGTGGCATGCGCCCCCAGCGATCTGATCGGAAAGCAAAGTTCTCGCCGCGCAAGTGGCCGGTGGCCACCCTCACCCCAGTTCGTTACGGATCGCCCGCATGAAAACCTTGGCGCCGATACCGATCAGGTCATCGGGAAAATCATAGTCCGGATTGTGCAGCCGCGGATGGTTCTCGCCGGCGCCGAGGAAAAACATCGCAGAAGGCGCCACGCGCGCAAACAGCCCGAAGTCCTCCGACCCTTTCATCGGCAGCACGCCCTCGCCGTGATCGTGGCTGACGCCCTCCTCGTCCATGGCACGCTCGAGCGCGCTCACGGCGATTTCCGCATTGCTGCACTGGTGGAACACGTCCTCGTAGCCGATCGCAACCTTCAGCCCGGCGGCCTCCGCTTCGCTCGCGACCAGCGCCTCGGCACGGGCCACGAGATCGGCCATGCGTTCGTCGGTCAGGGTCCTGAGCGTCGCCCAGATCTCCGCGTAGCCCGGACTGATGCCGAAGGCCGCCTCGCCGAGCCGCGCATGCGTCACCGTGACCAGCGTATAGTCCTCGGTAAGCGGCCCGTTGTTGCCGAGCGCCGTCAGCCCGGAAAGCAACGTGGCCATCGCAAAGGTCGGCGCAATGCCGTCCTCCGGCGTCGAGGCATGCGCCGTCTTGCCGGAAAGCGAAATCCGCATGCCGCGCGAGGCGCAGTTGACCGGCCCGGTGCGAAGTGCGGCATGGCCGAAGCTCAATCCTGGAAAGTTATGCAGCGAGAGGACGAGATCCGGCCTAATCTCTGAAAACTTCGGATCGGCAAGCACGGCCGCAGCACCGGCGCCGTTTTCCTCTGCCGGCTGAAACACGAGGATCGCCCGGCCCCTCGCCGGTCGCTTCTGCGCGAACCCCTTGGCAAGCGCCATCAGGATCGTCATGTGCCCGTCATGGCCGCAAAGATGTCCTTTGCCCCCAATCTCAGAGCGGTGCGCAATCTCGGAGATCTCCTCGATCGGCAACCCGTCGAGCTCAGCCCGCACCATCACCGTCGGCCCGGGCTCTCGCCCCTCGTAGACCGCAGCCACCCCATGCCCGCCAAGGCCAGTGATCACCGCGTCGGGCTTCGTCTCGGCCAGCGCGGCAAAGATCGTTTCCGCCGTCTCCCGCTCCTCGCCAGAAACCTCGGGCCGCTGGTGCAGTGCGCGCCGAAAGGCGGTGAGTGCCTCGAGTTCACGATCAATCAGAAACAATGCGAGCTCCCCTAGTGCTATTCGACATCTCTTAAGTCTCCGGCTTCTGCCGAGCAGGGCTGGACCTTTTCGCATTTAAATCACCAACTTCGTCGGGAGCGAAGGGCCGCCAGGCGATTGGCATCACAAATGTGACCGGTGTGGGTGCAGCTTGCTTACTCGCTGCAGTCAGGCCGTCGTCTGAAAAGTTCCGCGCTGAAGGGATTCGTACCAGCTTCCTCGCGCTTATTGTTAATTAAGCGAGCACGTTAGTTAACTCAAATGCGGTTACGTTTATTAACGTGAAGCGGTACTTAACTTTTTTCTCGGCGGGACCCTTACATGACCACCGTCCTCGCAACGTGCCGTGCACAGGGCCAGCGAAGGACGCCCCCCTTCGACCAACTGCAGTCGTCCGCTTGCATGGTTGAAAAGTCATAGACGAACGGAATGTTGCTCTTTCTCACGCTGACGCATCCATAAGCGCGGACGCAACAGAATCGTCCCGGCAAGGGCTGACCGCGTCGGATCCACCGAGCCGCCCGAAAAGCCGATCTATTCCTTCAACCCGAAGGACAACGTCGTCCGCTTCTGCGGTGCTGCAGCTCCTTGCGCACCCATCGCAGCCCCACGTCGGCGGCCGTTAGCGCCGATGCGTCATTGACTGCCGGAACCGGCTGGGGTCCGGCAGTCCACCATATTGTCATTGCCAACCTCCAACTGCGCTTAAATCGGGCGGCTGTCATGAGTATCGATCATGGTGACGCACCCACTCCATCCCCTCGGCTTCGTTGCGACCTTTCGGCATGAGGTCGAGGAGGACATAGGTACCCATCATTGCCTCCACGCCTCGGCCGAAAGTGGAGTAGGTGTGGAAGACGTTGCCGGCCTCGTCCTTGAAGAAGGCGCTGATGCCCGGCCATTCCTCGCCCAGCTCGCGCCATTGCCCGAAATTGTAGTCGATATGCCCACTGGCGACCTCCTCGGGCGTGAAACTGACCCGGAAATCGTAGTTGAAAGAGCTGCTATTCGAGGACACCCAGCGGAACCGCCACCCCATACGGTGGCGAAAGCGCTCGATCTCAGCGAGTGACGCGCGAGATACGGCGATCATGGTAACGTCGTGGTGGGCCAGGTGCATATTCATACCATCGGTATGATCGGCCATGAAAGAACAACTCGGGCAGCCTTGTTTCCATCCCGGTGCGAACATGAAGTGCTGCACCAGAAGTTGGGATCGTCCCTCGAACAGATCGGCCAGCGTGCGAGGGCCATCGGGCGTATCGAACACATAGTCCTTCTCAATGCGCACCCACGGGAGCTCGAGCCGCTTTCGAGTGACCTCATCGCGATGACGGGTGAGTTCCTTTTCAGCCTTCAGCAAGTCCCGCCGGGCGGCTAGCCAGTCATCATGTGAAACGACACCATGTTTCATTGTCAGTCTCCTCGTGTTGGTGTGAAATAATCCCGCGAGCCGCAGATATGTAATTCAGGCACAGCCGCACGGTGTTGCGAACTTCAGCATGTCCGCATGTCCGATCCTCCCTCCAATGCCGTTTCCAGCGATTGTGGTAGCAAGAGGCTATCGCCATTCGTGGGCCGGGTGGGAGTTACAAGTGTGGCGCGATGACGCCCTGGCCCAGATCGAAAGACCCAAAGAGCAGCCGCTGAGCCTATGCCACAGCAGAGGGGCGTAGACGCTCCGAGAGCGGAAACAGGGGGCATAACTTTAAGCGCGTAGGTCAATAACTTGTACCCGATCCAGATTGCACGATCGTCAGGGCGTATCCCATGATCTTCTGATCGACCTGACCGGCGCTGAGCCTGAGAACGTCCGATGCCAGGAGGTCGTGTGAAGGGCGTCTGTGGAAACCGAGGCCCTCGTACAGCTTGCGCGCTGCAGTCATAAATTCGGCGGTGTGCAGCACGAGAGCACGTGCTTGTTCATGGCGGGCACGCGTTATGCACCAAACACAAAGGGCTCGCCCATAACCATGCCCTTGCGCCCATGGTGCGACAGCCAACGTTCGCAAGCCAGCGAAACCGAGAGGCCATCCCATTCCCTCACGCGCCGCATCTGCGAAATAGGTGACTGTTCCGAGGAGGCGGCCATGTGCCTCGAGCAACGCAACGTCCGCATGGCTCAACCGGCTCGTGAAATCACAAGAGTCTCTCATATAGGGATCAAAGATGTGAGCGGGCAAAACGCTCCGATACTGCGCGAAGGCGCCCGTGACCAGATCAGCTGCGGCATCAAGATCCTGGCGCCCGGCAAGGCGTATCGTCGGTTCAGTCTCGATCATTCCGGATCCTCACTTGCCAAAAAATGAAGGAAGGTTGCCTCGCTCAATCCTTACCCTGCTCGACCATCGGCAGGCTCCCACTGTTCGGCTCAAGGCCCGCCAGGCTTGCATAGCCCCGCACGACCTGTTCACGCTCGTCGTAGGAAGCCACGTCGTCGATGTCATCAAATCCATCAGGTGCGCGGTCTTCGACGAGGTCGATTACCGCTTCTGGCCCGCCGCGTCGGTTTGAAAGAACGATGCGAGACGTGGCGCTCCGACGCTCCCGGTCGTATGCATCGAGCGCCAGTTCCAGGGTTTCTGCTGTTCGCAGAAGCTGCGAAAGCGCGTGCGCATCGAGGATGGCTTGGCTCGCACCGTTCGATCCGACCGGGTACATCGGATGGGCAGCGTCTCCAAGCAGGGTGACACGCCCGAACGACCAGCGCGGCAGCGGCTCGCGATCGCAGTTGGGATATTCGTAGAACGCGCCGGTGGCGCGGATGATCTGCGCAGGATCGACGTAATCCAGACGGAAACGTTTCCCTACGAACGGCAGGACCTGCGCCAATTCTCCCGGCCGGCTCCAGTCCCCAATGGAAGATCGTGCGGCCTGTGGATCGCGGCTGCGGGCCATCACGGCCCAATTGGTCAGACGCATGTCCGGATCGTCCGGGTCTTCAGCGATCGCATAGAAAACGAACTTGGCATCGTTGCCGCCGGCGATCGCCATGGTACGGCCGTCTCTCCATACCGGCCAGTGTGTGGCGCCGCGCCAAAGCATGGTGCCATTCCAGATCGGCGGACCTTCGTGCGGATAGAGCGTCGCGCGCACGGTAGAATGAATGCCGTCAGCGCCGATCAGCAGGTCACCTTGCGCCTGCAGAACTCTTCCGGCTTCGAACAGATCGACGGTAACGCCCCGGCCCTCCTGCGCAAAGCCGGTTACGCGACATCCCGTGCGGATGGTGCCTTGCCCCAGTCGCTCGATCACGGCCTGGTGGATGAGGCCCAGCAGCCTGCCACGATGGATGCTGAATTGCGGGACGGTATGACCCGCCTCGACACCGCGCAATTCTTGCCAGACCACCTGGCCGAACCGGTTCGTGTAGATCAGTTCGCGCGTGCGGATCCCGGCTGCATCGAGGGCATCCAGCAGCCCGAGTTCGGCCAGAAGGCCGACGGCCTGCGGTAGCATGTTGATGCCGACGCCCAGTTCGCGCACCGCATCGGCGCGTTCGAAAATTTCCACCTCGATCCCGGCCCGGTGCAAGAAGAGGGCGGTCGTCAATCCACCGATGCCGGCACCTGCGATGAGCGCTTTCATGACCCGGCTCCCGGGCGCGGATACTCGAGTTGCATGGCGACGACATCGGCCGTGCCCTGCCCATAGCGGGCTCCGATATCTCGCAATGCACGGTCCAGGGCTTCGACCGGCCGCTTGTCGAGGACCAGCCGCTCGCCAGGCCAAGCCGCGGCAACCTCGTCGGGAAAAAGACGCATGCCGCTGCGCGTCGCCACCGCGGCCGACGAATGCGAAAGAAGCTTGACGCTCGAACGATAGGTGCGCGACCACGCATCTGCGACAAGCGCGAGCGAGACCTCATCGATCCCCGGCTCAAGGGTGATGCCGAAGTGATCCCGGTTCCAGAACGCAAGACGATTGCGAAGGACAGTCGCGGCAAAGGGGCGGGTCAGACGGAAGGCGCCGCTGTCATGTCGAGCACTCCAGCCGCTAAGCCCCAGATCGCCGGCAACCGCTTCCGCCTTGTTCCGGCCAGCAATCGCCTCGATCAAGGTCAGCATCATCGGCATCGAGGCCGTGATCCCTGTCGTCGTGGCGACATTGAGATCCATCACCATGCGCCGGTTGGCGATGTGGCGGATCGTGGGGTGGCGCCTGAGCAGCTCACCGAGATAATACCAATGTGTCGTTGCCCGCCGGCCGCCGAGAAGCCCTGCCGCAGCGACAACCTTCGCGCCAGCACAGATCGCCACAACGATCGCCCCGCCCCCGGCCTGCCGGCGCAGCCAAGCGGCGACGGCGGGGTCGTCGTCGCGGCTCATTGCCGGAAAGATGACATAATCTGCCCCTTCAGGGTGCTTTTGATCGAAAGCCGCAATCGTCGCATCGGCTTCGACGCTGAGTGCCGGATAGAGCTTGATCGGACCTGGCTCGGTCGAAAGGGTCACAACATCTGCGATACCGGCCCGGCGCAAAATGCCCGTCGGCATCAGATAATCCGTCGTCTCGGTGGCATCGCTGAGACCGATAATCGCGACAAGCGGCCGGGCCCGCTTCGGCGGCTTGAGGTGCGCCAGCATGGCATCGGTTTCGGCTTGCGGAACAGGTGCTGGCACAGCGGCGACGGACATGGCCGGCAGGGTCGCCAGCCAAAGACCGAGCCCGGCCGGCGGAAGGACGATGAGCCCCAGGCCGATAGCGAAAAGATAGCGCGTGAACATTCGACGCTCCGATCCTGCATTGCTGCCATCATCAGGGTATCGACCCCAGCGTCTGGCGGAAATGACAGAAACATCGTATTTTCTGCCAATGCATCATCTCGTTTTCGTCGTCTATCCCGGCTTCGAGCTCCTCGACACATCAGGGCCGATTTCGGTTTTTACGGGCGCCAACCGCGCATTGAGCTTCAGCGGCAAGCCGCCATTCTATGCTGTCGATCTGGTGTCGGCTGCGGGTGGACCGGTGACGAGCAGCAGCGGTGTCGTCGTTCACACGCAAAGCCTGGCACAGCGCACCCGTCAGGCGATCGACACCCTTCTTGTCGCCGGCGCGGAACGCGAGCATCTGCTGCCGGTTCTGGCGGATCCTGTCTGGTCGACCTGGCTTCCGGACCTTGCCGGCAAGACGCAACGGTTCGGATCGGTCTGTTCCGGCGTTCTCCTCCTTGCAAGGCTTGGGCTGCTCGACGACCATCGTGTCGCCACCCATTGGGATGCCTGCGCGCCGATGGCCGCGGCGTTTCCATCCGTCACCGTCGATCCCGATTCTCTTTACGTCGTCGACGGGCGTATATGGACCTCCGCTGGCGTGACCACCGGTATCGATATGGCGCTGGCGATGGTGGCAGAGGATCTCTCCGCCGACGTTGCCGGCGAGGTTGCCAAGCGGCTCGTACTCTACGCGCGCCGACCCGGTTACCAGTCGCAGTTCAGCCCGCTGCTCCAGGCGCAGGTGAAAGCCGACAGTCCCTTTGCGGACTTGATCGCCTGGATATTGGCAAACCTTAATGCGTCGCTCGATGTTCCCAATCTGGCCGATCGCGCCGGGCTCAGCGAGCGCACGTTCCATCGCAAGTTTGTGGCGGCCACCGGCCAAACACCGGCCCGCTTCGTCGAGACCGCCCGCCTCGACGCCGCCCGCATGCTGCTTTGCCGCGGTCTGTCATTGAAATCGATAGCCGCGGAAATCGGTCTTTCGCCGGCAGCACGTTTTGCCGAAGCCTTCGAACGACGGTTCGGCATTGCCCCGCGCCTGTTTCGCGAGATGCATGCGAAGTTTTGACGTCAATCCTTCACATGACCGAGGCCTTTTTCGCTTAGCATGGAAACCCTACCCGGGCGATGCAGGCGGGGTATTAGGGGAGACAGCGCCCCGCCCACTTGTCCGTCGACCCCGGTCGAACTAGGCTCCATTCTGGGAGCGACCATTGAGTGGATACCCATGTCGTCATTGTCGGAGCCGGGCCGGCCGGCCTCGCAGTCGGCGCCTGCCTAAGACGGGCGGGGATCGATTTCGTCATTCTTGAAATGGCCCATGAGATCGCCCCGGCCTGGCGGCGCCACTACCGGCGGCTGCACCTGCATACGGTGAAGGCGTTCTCCGCGCTGCCCCACGTGCCATTCCCGAAGGACTATCCGCGCTATGTGCCGCGCGAGAAGATGGTGGCCTATCTCGACGCTTATGCCGAGCGTTTCGAGCTCCGACCGCGCTTCGGCGAGACAGTCAAGTCCATCCGCCGCAATGACGGCGGCTACCTGGTCGAGACCGGAACAGAGACCTTCCGCGCAGGCCAGGTGGTGATCGCCAGCGGCAACAATGCGGAGCCCTTCGTTCCCAGCCTGCCCGAAATCGAGGCTTTCAAGGGCAGGCGGCTGCACAGCGCTGAATACACCGAAGCCGCGCCCTTCGCCGGCCAGTCGGTTCTGGTTGTCGGCATGGGTAACACCGGCGCCGAGATAGCGCTCGACCTTGCCGAGTGCGGCGCCCGCCCGACGCTTTCGGTACGAAACGGCATCCACATCGTGCCGCGCCAGCTGTTCGGCGTGCCGATTCAAATCATCGCCCTCGCAACCCAACCGCTGCCGCGAGCGGTGAACGACAGGTTGTTCCCCATCATCCTCGACCTCGCGCTGGGTAAGCTCGAAAAATACGGCATCGCCCGGCCGAAGCAGGGCATTCTTGAGCAGGTCAATGCCGGACGCATCCCGGTTATCGATATCGGCACGGTAAGAGCGATCAAATCTGGCGACATCAAGGTGGCACCAGACATCAAGCGTTTCACCGAGCGCGGTGCCACTTTCGTTTCCGGCAGGCATGCGGAGTTCGACAGCGTCATCTTTGCCACCGGCTACCGGCCAGGTTTCGAGAAGTTCCTGCCGGCGGCATTGCGGCCCGGCAAGAGCGGCGTCACTCGCCAAGCCGCCGAGCTCGGCCTTTATCTCGTCGGTTTCCACAATCCGGTCACTGGCCTGCTCAGGGAGATCGGCAGGGAGGCGGCCGCAGTGACCGCTGATATCGAGCGGCGGAGCAGCACAAAGTGAATGCGTCCTGCAGTGGCACGAGCTTGCGCGTGCTCTTGATAAGACCAGACCGCCCACTGGCAGGGTACTCCACTTACGTCCACGGCAGTGACAATCCGCGCCGCAGCGCGGACCCCGGCTCCCACGCTTTGCTCCACGTTCTCACGCCATCTAGCTAGCTAGTCCTATGCTGTCGATCGCGGCGATCATCTGCCCGTGTTCGCTATGGGGAAACAGCCGCCCATTGGTGAAAGGGCGGCCGTGACGCGCACTGCTTTGTTATGACCGAGCCCTCTTGCCGCTAGGCGGCGACCTGCGGCGAACGGCGTATGTCTTGCTTTGGGGAGCAAGTCCTCCAAACAACTTAGTCTCGCGGGCCGGTCCTCCGTTTGATGCGACTCGCTCCGTTGTCTTGTCTTTCCCTGGGGAACGCGATGCACCGCAATCAATAGACCTTGAGTTTAGGTGTTGCTGATTTCAAGCCTCAAATAGAACGCCAGGAACACGTCCCTGGAGTTCAGAATGAAGCATGTGGTGGTGGTCGATAGCGACAGTGACTTGCGCACCACGATCGCCAACTACCTCGCTCGAAACGCCTTTCGCGTATCGGCGGTGGCTGATCTCGATGCATGCGGACAGGTCCTGATGAGGGAGGTTGTCGATCTACTTATCATTGATTGGAGATCGCACGTTGACGAGTGTCAGCCGACCATACATCAGATTGCTTCATCTTCGGATATCCCTTTCATCGTCATAAGCGGAGAGCGAACTGCCGAAGCTGACAAGGTGATTGCACTGGAAGCGGGTGCCTGCGACTACATTACAAAACCAGTTGGCATGCGCGAATTGCTAGCCCGAGTCCGCGTCGCCACGCGCGAGAGAAAGCCTTCGAAGAGCGAGCGTCCGCCCCGGGCCTATCAATTCAACGAATGGACACTTTTCCTGAAACAAAAAGTGCTTCGTCAGCCAGACTTCGACGATATCAAGTTGAGCTCCGCTGAGTTCAACCTTCTGGTCGCCTTTCTCAAACTTCCCCGCCGGGTGCTGACGCGCGAGCGTCTGTTGGCCGAAACCCGGTTAAATGGAGAAGAAATATTCGATCGGAGCGTGGACGTTCTCATCCTGCGACTGAGGCGCAAGATCGAACGGGATCCTTCGCGCCCTCAGTTGATCCGAACGCGCCGCGGATCCGGATACGTTTTCGATGCCGACGTCTCCATCATCGAGCGGGCACAGCAGCGGCCTCAATAGTCTAGGCTCGTAGACCGGCCACCTCACACGAGACGCAAGTGGGCCTGTCCTTGGCTTCGGCCTCGTAAGCCCTGTTCTCGGTTTCATACCGCTCAACGGATGCGCCGTGCGCTGTGTCGCACGTACGTGAGACGGTTTTACTAACATCGGATTTACGAAGCCTGCGGCCGCAGGACCACAAGCTCGGCCCAAGCAAAAATCGCCGCCTCGTGCAGATGGACGAGATCTGATCGTCCGGGTCGGGCGACTGCTTTGCCGCCAATCGGGTTAAGTGGTTACAGTTGTAACACAGGGCCTTAGTACTCGTTTTTGGCAAGTTTGAAGCAAGGGCCGACGTTCAGCGTCTGGTGGCGAGGCGGGGACAGGTGTTCTTCCTAGCCACTGACTACATAGGGCCCGAGCTCAGCGTTGATGATTTCAGAATGCCTACGGGCGAACTAGCAGTCAGCAGCCGTTTGCATGCCGAGTTCCTGGAATATGAGCAATTCATCGGCGTTCACCCTTCAACGAAGGTGAGCGATGTTATGTTATTTACTAACAAGGAGAGTCTCGTGAGCATTTTCGGAAGTATGAGGACGGCCATAACAGGCATGAATGCGCAGGCGAATCGATTGAGCGCGGCGGCTGACAACATCGCCAATGCGAACACCGTGGGGTACAAAAGCGTTTCCGTCGCCTTTTCAACCATGGTGGCGCCTAGCTCGCAGGGCAACTACAATTCGGGCGGTGTCGCGAGCACCACGCGGCACTCGATAAGTCGAGAAGGCAACTATACGGCCACGACCTCGGGAACGGACCTGTCGATCAAGGGCAGCGGTTTTTTCATTGTCCAGGCAGATGACGGGACAACAGTGCTGACGCGAGCCGGAGATTTCCTGCCGGACAAGCATGGGAACCTGAAGAACTCTTCTCAATATACGTTGATGGGCTATCCCTACTCCTCGGGAGCGCCAGCTGTTGTCGTCAACGGATTTAACGGCCTGGTTCCAATTAATGTGAAGGACCTGGGAGGCATGGTGGCACTTCCCTCAAGCAGTGGCTGGTTTAAGGGAAACCTCAACTCCAATTCCGCCGTCGCACCGACGGGAACAGATACGTTGCCTAGCGCAAACGACCCGTCGCGTACGAGCGCCGATACCAAGAAGACGTCGATCGTCGGTTATGACGACCTCGGAAATGCTGTCATGTACGATATCTACTTCACGAAGACATCGGCGGGTAATCCGACGTCGACACCACCGGTCGACGCAACATGGGAAGTCGCTGTCTTTCGGAGCTCAGACGCGGCGAAAGGCGGCAAAACCTCGTTCCCCTACTCTTCGGGGCCTGTGGCGGTGCAGTCACTGAGTTTCAACGGCAAGGGCGAGCAGACGAGCACGGGCGCGGTGACCATTTCGGACCCCGTAACGGGCAACGAAATTGAGATGGACTTCAGCAAGATGTCCCAACTGGCGTCCGACTTTTCGGGTAACGGCGAACTGGACGGCCAGGCACCAAGCGCCGTCACAGATATCATAATCGATAAAGACGGGATCGTTTACGCGACATACAAATCGGGTGACCCTAAGCCCATTTACCGCATTCCGCTGGCTACGGTCGCAAGCCCGGATTTGCTTACTCCATTGGATGGGAATGCCTACGTGGCAAATGCCGACTCCGGCGTTACCGTCACCGGGTTTCCACAAACCAATGGTTTCGGGGAAATCAACGCCGAGTACCTCGAGGGCTCCAACGTCGACCTTGCGGAGCAGTTGACCTCGATGGTGGAGACCCAAAGAGGCTACACGGCCAATTCGAAAGTCTTTCAGACAGCCTCTGACATTCTTGATGTTCTCGTAAACCTCAAGCGGTGAGTCTTAGGGCCTCAAAACTCAACCAATACCAAAATCTCAAGGCTGCTCTCCTTTTCGCTTCTCAAAGGCGGGCAGCCCTCCAATTTGTTCTAGTCGAGACCCGAGTACAGATGTTCATACAGCACAGCCTTGACGCGGAAGATCCGTGGTTGCTTCAAGTACTAGATGACTTTGTTACCAGCCCCAACCCTGACGTGTTCGGGAACAGGCGGTCCAGATGGACCGCTGCCGGCCCGGGCCCCGTCGCCTTGCGAGGTGGGGACTGGGCGAGCGGCGTCTGGTTAGCCCCAACATTCAAGGTCGTGACACGAAGTCTTGTCAAAGCCTTGGTGTGGCACTGGAACCGGGAACGACTGGGGGAGTGGGATGGACACAGTCACGTTCGACTGTTGCTCGTCGACGCTGAAACACGGCGTTGCTGGGCGAGCGATGTGACTTCTCAGCCCCATGGGGCACGCATCATCCCGCCCAATCTAGAATTATCGGCGAATTGCCTGGCCGTCTTCCAATTGCGCGCAGGCGACCGCAGAGGCGATCTTCATCGGCCACCTTTTATCAGAAACGCCAGTTTGACCGTAACCTATCGCCACTGATCGAACCAGACCGATCGTTATAGCCCCGCCAATCCGCGCATTAAGCGCAAACACCCATCGCAACCGTATCTCGAACATCTCCCAGGCGCACGGTTTGTCATCATGGCTTCAACAAGGTTAGCGTGCGGTCATTCTCAAGCCGTGCCTGCATCCTGAACCTTTGCATAGGGTGCTGCCACGCCGCCTTGGCCATAAGATCCCTGCTGATCGAGATGAAGGGATGAGGGTGATGCTCTCCAACGGGTCTGCTAACTCCCATGCAAGCAATGGTTCCGCAGCGATCGCGTTACTCGTCGTGTCCGCGCCCTGGGTCTTTAGCAACGTCCGTCCGCTGACAGGCGGCGCGCTGCTTTCGAACCGGTCACTCGGCGAGGCGGTCATGAATTCCCGTCGCGCATATTGGTGGCATGCCCAGGAACCCGGAGAATACCGATGAGTACCATATCGTTCCTCAATATCGGCATGCACGGCTATATCAACCCGACGCTTCCAGTGGTGGCGGCGCTCGTCCGGCGTGGTCACACTGTGACCTACCATACCTCCCCCGCATTTTCGGCCCAGATTGAGGCAACTGGTGCAAAGGTCCATCTCTACCGCTCGGGCGACCTTCCGCTACCGGATCCTCCAATCCCCCTCGCGATGGTGGAAGAGCTGGCGCGGACCGCTCTCGACCTATTGCCTGAAGTGCTCGCGGATCTGCGCAGCATACGGCCCGATCTCATCGTGCACGGCGCGGCCTGCCCCTGGGGCGCGGTGGCGGCTTGTGAACTCGGCGTCCCGGCAGCCGCCACGTTCACCACGTTCGCATTCAACAATCAGGTGCCCAGCCCCACCGGCATCTCCCGCGAGTTGCTGTCCGCTGCGGCTGTCCGCCCTCGCCTCGGATGGGGCTATCTGCGTGCACGCTGGGCGCTCCGGCGCCAATACGAAACCCGCTCGCTGCCCCTGATCGACCTGATGAACGCACGTGAGCCGCTGAACCTGGTCTTTACCTCAAAGGCGTTTCAGCCTGGAGCCGACGGGTTCGATACCTCGTATCGTTTCGTCGGGGCGAGTGTCGGTTCTCGCTTGATCGGTCCAGAGTTCGATGCCGTTCGGCTGGCGGACCCCGTGCTATACGCATCGCTGGGTACGGTCTTTGATGGCGGCCCCACCTTGCTACGGATATTCGCGATGGCTTTGGCGCCGCTGGGAGGCACCGTCATCGTGTCGACCGGGCATACCGAACCGGCCGACCTGGGTCCGCTGCCCGCCAATGTGCTGGCCCGCCGATCCGTGCCGCAGCTTCAGGTGCTGGACCGAGCAGCGCTCTTCGTGACGCACGGCGGCATGAACAGCGTCAACGAGGCGATGCGGGCCGGTGTGCCTACGCTTGTCGTGCCGCAAGGGGCGGATCAGCCCATGGTGGCCCGCCGCGTCGTCGAGCTCGGCGCGGGCCTTGAGCTCCGCACGGAAGACGTCACCCTCGAGAGGGTGCAAGCGCTCGCGCAGCGCGTCCTGTCCGACCCCCGCTTCCGCGAGGCGGCGGCCTCACAGAGTGCTGCACAGCATCAGGCCGGCGGTCCCGAACGAGCAGCCGACGAGCTCGAGCGGTACCTCGAGCAAGCACGCGGAGCTTCGCCGACCGGCCGAATGTGGGAGCGCTGAACAATGTCTACGACCCTTGTCGTCCTTTTGGTCCTTGCCGGACTGTCCGAGAGCGCTGGGCAGGTACTGCCCCTCCTGGCGCGCAGGGAAAAGCTGTCCCTTCGGCTCGTGGCCAGCTTGGTGGCAATCGGCACCGTCGTCGAGGGCACGGTGATCGCGCTTTGGCCGGCAACCGCGTGGATCATCGCTGGTCTGGTGCAATCGGTCATCGCACCTGCCGCAGTCCCACTGCCTGCCGCAGTGGGACTGACCTGGACGACCGCCCTCATCGCTCCGCTGCTGCTCGCCGCCATTCTCGCATTTCCGCTCCTCGGGCCGTTCCTTCACACCCTCCTTGTGGCCGGTGTCGGGGCTGGACTAGCTGGGCCACTGGCCGCAGCGTCTGGACTCGGCTGGTGGACCGCGGCCGGGTGCATCGCCGTCGCGGGGATGGGGCTCACCGTCACGATCGGAGTAGTCCGCAAGACGATCGCGCGCATCATCGCCGGCGGGCGGCAATGGGAGGCGACCTCGTGAGCGAGTTCCTCCTGGTTCTCTTGGCTCTTGGTCCACTTCTGCTCGTCGAAGGCTTGCTCGCGCGGCACGAGCTGATGGTCTACGCCATCGGCAGGCGCAAACCGATCGCCACTCTCCCGCCTGGGGTGCCCTATGCCAGGGGCGCTGATCCAGAACGACCGCCGGACGCCTACGTCGTCTACCTGGACGGGATCGGCAAGCGACGCTTCACCGATACGCGCGATGGCGGCGAGCTGGTCAAGGCCGTTCTCGCCGGAGCGCCAGAGCTGCGCGTCCTTGGTCAGATCCAACCTTATTCGCCCTTGGCGGACCCGCTCGTCGGGCAGCCAGTATGGGATTGGCTCCGGCGCCGCGCCGGTATCACTTTGTTCCTGCACAACGTCATGCAGACCTTTGTGGCCGCCGACCACCGATACCGCCCGTTGTACAACCGGGCAATAGGCGCGCAGATGGCCGACCAGCTCCAGATGGCGGGGTACAAGCCCACGAGCGGCATACCGATCGTCCTGCTCTGCTACAGCGGTGGCGCCCAGGTCGCCATAGGCGCTGTCGCCGAGCTCTTCAACCATCTCCAAGCACCGCTGGTGCTCATCACGATCGGCGGCTTCCACAATGGCGCAAACAATCTTACGCATGCGGTTCATCTGTATAGGCTCACCAGCGCGAACGACTGGATCGAACGGGCGGGTATGAGGCTTTTCATTCAGCGCTGGCGCCTGTGGCGACATAGCCCCTGGAACAGAGCTTTAGACGCCGGCAAGATCACGGTGCACTCGCTCGACCCGGCGACCCACACCGGCCCGAAAAGCTACATCAGCCCAACGGCGCGGCTTGCCGACGGGCAGACCTATCTCGACCGCACCTCCAAGACCGTGATCGAAATCATCCGAAGCCGCTGCGGGACGAAACGCTGGGAACAGGGCGCGGCGATGGATTGAGACTGCCCGCTGCCGACTTTGTAGCAACGGCTGGGTGCCATAGCTGACGGCATGTTCGTACGGAGTGCGGCGCTCGATAGAGCCATCTCCGTTCACCCCTTCCATTGCGAGGATACCTAAACCTAGGTGCAGCTTGTTGGCCAACACCCTCAATTCTAGGTTCCGCGACGTGGCCCTGGATCGGGCCTCACTGGCATTCAAGTAGGAGCTCATCATGTCAAAATCAGAAACAACAGCCCGGACGATGGTTCATCAAAAACCGGTGCTTGAAGCATCGGTTCCATCGCGCTATGCGGTGCGGATCGGCGAGATCGACGTGCTGGTGTTCAGTGATGGCATCATATCCATACCCGCGGAGGCGATGGCGACGAACGCCGATCCGACCGCACGGACGGCCTGGCTCCAAGACATGTTCCTTCCAAGCGATGACCTCGATTGGGCCCTCAACGCGTTCGTGGTGCGTAGCGGCGACCGGACGATCCTCATCGACAGTGGGCTTGGAGGGGAGTACTCCGGTTACCCTCGGGCCGGGCAGTTCGTCAGTCGCCTCGAGGCTGCCGGCATTGACCTGGCATCTGTAACCGACGTGGTGCTGACCCACATGCATTTTGACCACGTGGGCGGCCTCCTTGTCGAAGGAGTGAAGGATCGCTTGCGTCCGGACCTGCGGGTCCATGTGTCTGCGGCAGAGGTCAGCTTCTGGGAATCGCCCGATTTCTCTCGCACCGCCATGCCGCCGGAGCTTGCGGAGGTCATTCGGCGGACGTCGAGTCAGTTCCTCAAGGAGTACCGCAATCATCTGCAGACCTTCGAAGATGAATCCGAAGTAGCGCCGGGTGTCGTCGTCACCCGTACCGGCGGCCACACTCCCGGGCATAGCGTGGTTCGTATAGCATCCGGGGCCGACCAGTTGATGTTTGCCGGTGACGCCCTGCTTCCGGCCTCGTTCGATCACCCAGAGTGGCACAACGGTTTCGAACACGACCCCGAGGAAGCAACGCTCGTTCGCCTGCGTCTTATGAGGGAACTGGTGACGACAGGCTCATTATTGGTGTCTACGCACATGCCCTTCCCGTCCGTCGGCCACGTCGCGGCCGCAGGCGACCTCTTTCGCTGGGTCCCTGTTTGGTGGGACTACTGACGACGCACGACAGAACCCTGGGGCGCCTGCCACTCTCGCGTGTGATTGCATGGGCTGATCTGCCCGCGCAGCAGGCGACAACAAAGATCGGGCGGGGCGAAATTCGCCCCGCTTTGTAACTTTAGGGTCAGGTTTGCACATACACCGGGAGCGGCGCCATGAAGATGACGACGCCGAACGAAAATAGCCTGAGATCTAGGCAGAAACAGATGTCGCGGGGTACGCGACCGCCGCACGGTTCGCCTCAGACATTCAATGGGAGCGTTGCCTTGAACTCTAGCCGGCCAGACTTGCCTTGGTCGCCATGCCCCGTGTAACGCAGTCGCCCCCGGCACATTGTGAGGCAGACTTTTGGGACCGCTCGGCGTCATCCACTGGGACCGTACTCTCTCAGCCGCTCGTCCTGCACAGGCCAGACATCGCTCTCACGAGCGTTGCAGAATTAAGGTGTTACAGGCGGTTTAGCTTGTAGCCTGCAGCCAGCCCTAATTGCGAACTGTTATGGCTTGCTTGAAAGTTGAAGCGTCATCAAGAATTTTAACCATGTAGGCAGCCACATCCGCGCGCGTTGCCGTCGAGGCTATACTCCAGCGCAAATCGGGGCCGGCTTTTAGGCTTCCACGCGCTGGTTTGAAAGTCAGTGTTGCCGGACGAACGATCGTCCAATCGCAATGACTTTGCTTGACAGCCGCCTCTTGTTTCTCCTTGTCTGCCATCACCTCCTTGAGCGCGAATTTGACAATGAAGCCTGCGCCGAACCTCCCCTTGTCGTAGCTCTCACCGACACTCACGGAACTCTCGACGACAAGTCGGCCGCGGCCGCCCGGCATTGCCGCCAAGATGTTGCTTGTGCCTACCGAGCAGACCGGAACACCGGGCTGGCGTCGGTTCAAATCGCCTTTCGCTTGCGGGATCGCTCCCAATGCACAAATAACAGCATCGGCAGCCTGGACCGCGGGGGCGACCGATAAGAGATCCATAACATCACCTTTGACGATGCTAAGGCGTGGATGCATCGAAGGCATGCGCTTTGGTTCGCGGACGAAGGCGCTTACAAAGAAACCCCGGGCTAATGCGCATTCCACGACCAGCCTGCCGGTCGATCCCGTCGCACCAAATACAACGACTTTCATCGTAACCTCGTTCTTGCGGACTGACACGTGCCGCACGGTAACGTCGCAAGAAGGTGGCGGGCAAGTAAACCAACGTTTGGGCCTCAAGACCCTCGCGCGTTCAGCGGGCAGCGGCCGAGCGCGATCGACTGTCGATTGGCTGCCCGGTAATTGACCGGGGCGTTTTCCGCCGGAAGAGACTGAGATCTTAGAGCTCGTCTGTTACCCAGAAAAAACACCAAGCTCGGTTCGGCGCAGACGCTCCGTCAAGAGAACGGAGTAGGTATCCCGGTCGGCTCGCCGCTCCAGCTAGTGCTCGTTTGGTCCACCGGGACCATGTGGGTGCTCCACGCTGTAGCTATGGGTCGTCTTTGGTCGATCACCTGCAGAACCATCCCCGTTCATTCCGTAAAAAGCGGCGTGCAGGCCCCAATAGGCGGTGCAGAAAAACACAAACGTGATTGAAAGAGCCAAAGGGATGTTGACCACTTGGCGCTTGAGGACCGTCATCAAGTCCACGCCAGTGCGATGGTCGGCTGCCACAGCGATCAGATTCGCCATGATAAGGCCGTGTCCAATCAGATCCACCCGGCCGAATGGCCAGACCGCCGCGGTAAAGATGATGAGCAGCGCAATCGCAGAAAGCCTGCGGATCAAAGGCGTCCAAAGCAGTCCGAAGCCGAGCGTAAACTCGGTCACACCAGCCATCGGAATGAAAACGTCCCTCGGCATGCCGAACGTGAGGAACGGCTTTTCGACCACCAGGGGATGGAACCAGCTTGGGAAAGCAAACTTTTCGAGGCTCGACCACATCAGCGCGATAGCGAGGCCCCAACGCAGAGCTTCGAAGCGACGCGTCCTGAGATCTTCGTTCTTGAGGGGCTCGAGGATGAGATACCCAGCAACGCCCAGCCCGAGCGCCAGGTAGTCGAAGAGATGAAACAGTTCGTAGTCACGGAGCGCAAGCATCCATAAGGCTACAATCCCAAACCCGGCAAGCGGCATCGTTCGTCTCGAGAATACGAAACAGGCAATTACGAGCTGAAGCCAGGAGACCCACTCGGCTGGGGTCTTTAGATCCGGCGTGAGATAAACGCCTCCAACGGCGAAAATTGCGACGAAGAAACTGGCAATAATCGACCTGATGTATTCGTCCTGTCTCCTCCAGAGGGGATCAGTCATTCGATCCAGGGCATTCGTGACTGTTCCGCCCAAAGAGGTGCGCTCGATGACACGGGCCAAAACAAAGAACACCAAGACCAGCGCGGCACCTATCCAGAACCAACGGTCCCGCAACGTGTCGCCAAGTGGGTTGGGCGGTGCCCCCACGATGTAAGGCGCAAACCACTTCACGTGAGCGTATGCCGAAATGGGGACAAGGAAGATGGTTGCTGCGGTCAAAAGCCGTGCCAGCGATAGGATCATGGAGGCTACCAAATGAGAAAGCTAGAGGATCAATGAGGCGGCCACGTACCTGATTGCCATGTCCAGGTCTTGCTACACCTTGGTTTGAGGGAGGGAGCGAAACGGAGCCTTGCGTAGCTTGAAAATAGCGGCTCGGATTGTCCACCGACATACCCCTGAACCTTCGCATAGGATGTCTCCACGTCGCATTCGTTATAGATGAAGCGCACGAATAATCGGCTGAGAGATTGAGAAGAGCACAGGGCCAAGGCCGCGAGGAAGCGATCACCCCCTCAGCAATCCGATCGGATGGATGCCTGACAGAGATCCGCGCTTGCCCCCCGGTAGATCAGAACACGGTCTGCCGATCGCGTTCTTCAGCGCACCAGACCAACTCGCCCGTGGAGGTGGAAATGACTTCCGGGGGAACGGCCGATTTTCCTTTGTTACTGCCCTTAGAAGAAACGAGGAGAAACATCGTGTCTAGGAATATTGTAATCATCGGTTCTGGTTTCGCTGGGCTGATGGCGGCGCTCGGCGCCTCTCGACTGCGCCATGAAAAGGGGGTTTCACCGAGCGAACTGGTGATCACCGTGGTGTCCCCGGCGCCGGAGCTTGTGATCCGTCCACGACTCTATGAACGCAATCCCGACCAGATGGTCGCGCCGCTTGCTGAATTGTTCGCCGCGACCGACATCAATTTTTACCAGGGCGTGGTTGACGCGATCGATAGTGGCGCGTCGACAATCACGGTTGTCGCGCCGGATGAGACTTCAGCTACCCTGCCCTATGACCGGCTTATTCTCGCGGCAGGCAGCGATGGCTTCACCCCGGCAATCCCCGGCCTTGCCGAATTCGGTTTCGCTTCCACCCAACTGGACGAGGCTGTCACACTCGATTACCACCTCCATGGTCTGGCGAAGAAGCCAGCGTCGGCAGCGCGCAATACGGTGGTGGTCTGTGGAGCAGGCTTCACCGGGCTGGAATTCGCCACCGAACTACCGGAACGCCTGCGCGAGATACTGGGCGAGGACGCCGACATTCGCGTGATCATCGTCGATCGGTCTGAGCATGTCGCACCGGCGATGGGCGCCGACCCCCGACCCTTCATCGAGGAGCGTCTGCGCGCGCTGGGCGTAGAGACCAGATTGAATACTGGAATATCTGCACTCGACGAAAATGGCGTAACACTCGGCAATGGCGAGCGCATCGAAGCATCCACGGTGATCTGGTCCGGCGGCATGCGCGCTTCTCCGCTGACCGCACAATTATCTGCCGAGCGCGACAATCTCGGCCGGTTGATTGTCGAGCCCGATCTGCGCGTACCGGGACAAAGCCAAATCTTTGCGACAGGCGACACTGCCAAGGCGCGATGCGACTCTGCCGGGAACTATGCAGCCATGTCCTGCCAACACGCACGCCGGCTGGGCGCCTTTGCCGGACACAATGCCGCCGCGGATCTCCTTGAAGAGCCAACGCTGCCCTACGACCAGCCAGTCTACGTGACCTGCCTCGACCTTGGCTCCGACAACGCGATATTTACACGCGGCTGGGACTCGAAAGTCGAGATCGCCGGCGCGCGAGCCAAGGAGCTCAAGAAGGAGATCAACACGGTCTGGATCTACCCGCCCGCGGCGGATCGCGCGGCCGCCTATGAGAATGTGCTCGTCGCGCGTACCGTCGATTTCTAACGACGGTGCGAGTATGTGGCAGCGGGTGAGGAGTACCCGCGGCCACGTCGCCTTGTACGCTGGTGTTCAGGCTGTGGCCTACATGTTCATGGCGGGATCGGTTGTACCGACGTCGTTGATCGAGCAGTGCCGCCAATTCGTACAGGGTTCGGCCCGGCAATCTCGGTGGTGGCCGTAGCGGGCGTGATACCGACCAACTGCGTGCGTTAGTCGAGGCGGCGCGACTACAATCGAGCCGCGCCGCGGGACCTTAGGCCCAAATTTTCAGTCAGAGCCAGCTGCGTCCATCAGGTCCACTGCACCCGTAAGGCGGAAGTTTTCCTTCGAACCTCGACTGTATTTTATGGCAGCCCCAGCTCCGCAAGGGGAGCGGCATGTAGCCGTTCAGCGCGATCCCGACTTCGTCATAAGGGCTCTCGCCAAACGCGACATACATGTACCAGCGCCCACCAAACATCACCATTACCGCCACGGAAATGACGATAGCGAATTGAACCAACTTCTTGATTTCAAATCTCCTTCTGCACCTGGAGCACCTTCTATATAGTTTTGTCTCTTGTGTTCAAGGGCTTCCAAATCAGGCAAGTGGTGGCTTTCCGAGAAAGCCTGCCCGCCATGGCAAAGTGATGCGTTTCCGGCTCCGTCGTTTTACGGAAAGTGCAGATTTTCGACGAAGACCCGAATACCCACGTTCTTTAGCGCAGGTGATTGCGGCTCCACCGATCGGGGGGAACCGGTCGATGGAGCCCAATCGAGCAATGAAGGCTAGAAGGCAAGCTGCACCTTCATCGAACGATTGCGGTCTCCGGCAGTCTCAAAGGCGCGGACCGCATCCTCCAGCGGGAAAACGCCGGTCAGGAGTGGCGTCAGGTCTACCCGGCCGGCATTGATGAGATCGACGGCAAGCCCAAACTCCTCGTGGAACCGGAACGTGCCGCGCATCTCGATCTCTTTGGCCACCACCAGGTTTTGCGGGATGGCAACGTCACCCCCAAGCCCGAGCTGGACCAGCACTGACCTCGGCTTCAGGACATCGAGGCCGGAGCGCACCGCTTGCGCATTTCCCGAGGCCTCGAACTGAACGTCGAAGTAGCCTTTGTTGGCGGCGTAGGCTGAGAGCTGATCGGGATTGTTGGCAACATTGATCACCCTGTCCGCGCCGATCGAGAGTGCCTTGTCGAGCACTCCGTCCATCACGTCTGTAGCGACGATCTCGCGCGCGCCGTGAACACGCGCGGCGATGATCGCTAGCGCCCCGATCGGCCCGCAGCCGGTGACCAGAACCCGCTTGCCGAGCAAAGAGCCCGCGCGCGATACGGCGTGAAGCGTCACTGCGAAGGGTTCGGCCATCGCCGCTTCGTTGCTCGATACGCCATCAGCGATCTTGTGGCACTGCCACGCCTCGGCGACCAGCCGCTGCCGGAACGCCCCCTGGATATGCGGCATCGGCATGGCGCTGCCGTAGAAGCGCATGTTCAGGCAATGGTTCTGCTGGCCGCGCTGGCAATAGTCGCAGGCCCCACAGGGGCGGCTCGGTGACACCGCTACCCGGTCGCCGACGGCCAAGGCCGAGACACCTGATCCGAGCGCCTTGATTGTGCCGGCGACCTCGTGGCCGAGGATCATCGGCTCACGCAGCCGCACCGTGCCGAAGCCGCCATGGTTATAGTAGTGGAGATCCGACCCACAGATACCACCAGCCTCGATCTGGACCTCGACCTGGCCTTTTCCCGGCGCCTCCGGCTCGCGATCCTCGATCCGAAGATCCTTGGCGGCGTGAATGACAACGGCTTTCATCTTATGGCCTCAGACGACAGGGGTGGGCAGGGCTTGGCCGGCAAAATGCGCGGCGAGATTGTCACGCACCAACTTGCCCATCGCCTTGCGGGTTTCGATCGTGCCGGAGGCGTGGTGCGGCTGCAGCAAGACATTGTCGAGCTTCAGGAACCGAGGATTGAGCTTCGGCTCGCCTTCAAAGACGTCGAGCCCCGCCGAACCCAGCGCACCGCTTTCGAGCGCATCGAGCAGCGCCTCCTCGTCGATGTTGGAGGCGCGCGAGATGTTGATCAGCATGCCTTGCGGACCGAGCGCCTCGATCACTTGCTTCGAGACGATGTGGCGTGTCGCGGCAGAGGCTGCGAGCGTCACGAACAGCACTTCGGAGCGTTCTGCCAATGCGACCGGATCGGCGATGTAAGTCATGCCGTCCGCATAGTTTTTTTCCGAGACGTCGCTATAGGCGATATCCATATCGAAGCCCTTGAGGCGCTTGGCGACCTCAAAGCCGATGCGGCCGAGGCCGAGCACGCCGGCCTTCTGCCCCCAGACCCGCCGCTTCAGCGGATAGAGGCCCTTGGCTGCCCAGCTTCCGTCCTTGACCCAGCTTTCCGCGCCGATCATGCCACGCGATTGGCAGAGCATCATCGCGACGCCGAGATCGGCAACGTCATTGGTCAGCACGTCAGGGGTGTTGGTGACGCGAATGCCGCGCTCGCGGCAGGCGGCAAGATCGACGGCATCATAACCGACCCCATAGACGGAGACGATCTTGACCTGCGGCAGTCTGCCGATCAGATCCGCCGACGCGCCAATCTCGCCTCGGGTGGCAACTGCCTGGATCTTCGGCCCGTGCGCGCTCAGGAAGGCATCCCGATCCTCGGCCTCGTAGATTTTGTGAACCGCATAGCGCGCTTCGAGTTCCACCAGGTCCCAGTCCGGATAAGGACCCATCAGCAGGATGTCCGGTTTCGTCATCAGTTTCCTCCCGTGGTTGGTTCACCGGCGGCGCGACCCGCGCGGATCGCCAGCGTGTTCATCGCCAGCGCAACGATGCGCTCCAGCGACTGATCGATTTCGATGGTCACGACGTCCGCCTCCCCCGAAGGCAGTTCGAGGGTGGCAAGCTGGCTGTCGAGCAGCGACAGCGGCATGTAGTGGCCCTTTCGCTCACCGAGCCGCGCGGCAAGCAGCGCCCGGCTTCCCTGCAGGAAGACGAAGGTGATCGGCTGCCAGGCGACGTTACGAAGACGTTCGCGGTAAGTGCGCTTCAGGGCCGAGCACGACACGACGGTTACTGTCGGACTGGCCAGCCGGCCGCCGACCTCGTCGAGCCAGGGCCAGCGATCGGCGTCGGTCAGCGGGATCCCGCTGCGCATCTTTTCGACGTTGGCGACCGAATGCAGGCTGTCGCCCTCGATGAAGCGGGCGCCGAGATAGCTTGCAAGCCGCTCGCCGACCGCGGACTTGCCGCAACCGGATACGCCCATGATGACGACCGGGCCAAAGCCACGGCAGACCTCAGAGACTTGTGGTGATGCCGCCATCGACATAGAGCGTGTGTCCGTTGACAAAGGAGGAGGCGTTGCTCGCCAGGAAGACCGCGGCTCCCACGAGTTCTTCGACGTCGCCCCAACGGGCCGCCGGCGTGCGCTTTTCCAGCCAGGATGAAAACTCGGCACTATCAACCAGGGCCTGGTTCAATGGCGTCTTGAAGTAACCCGGCGCGATCGCATTCACCTGCAATCCATACTTGGCCCAATCGGTGCACATGCCGCGTGTCAGGTTCTTCACCGCGCCCTTGGTTGCCGTGTAGGGCGCGATCGACGGGCGAGCGAGCTCGCTCTGTACCGAGGCGATGTTGATGATCTTGCCGGCGCCGCGGCCGATCATGTGCCGGGCGACCGCCTGGCCGACATAAAAGACGCTTGAGACATTTGTCTTCAGCAGTTGTTCCCAGCGATCGACCGGGAAATCCTCAAGCGGCGTGCGGAACTGCATGCCGGCGTTGTTGACGAGGATATCAATGGCGCCGATATCCTGTTCGATCTGATCGACGCCACGTTTTACGGCTCCCGCGTCTGTGACATCGAAATCGGCGACATCGACCAGGTGGCCGGCCTCCTTCAATGCGGCAGCGGCCGCATCAAGCTTTAAACGGTCGCGGCCGTTGAGCACGAGGGCAGCACCGTGTTCGGCGAGACCGCGCGCCAGCGCAAGCCCGATACCCTGCGACGAGCCCGTCACCAGGGCGCGCCGGCCGTTGAGATCGAAAAGTGGGAATGACAAACCAGTTCTCCTTCACCGCCGGGCGCCTCGCATGAGACGCCCCGGCTCATGGGTCAGCCTTCGACCACGAGCCCTTTTGCCTTCAGCACCGGCTCGAGATTGCTGACTTCGATGACCGACTTTCCCGCCTTGTATGCGGCGATGTACTCGGCTTCGGCATCTTCTCGCGCTTGCGACAGCTTGGCGACCTCAAATGCTTCTTCACGTCGCACAACGACCAGGCCATCGGCGTCGCCGACGATGATGTCGCCGGGGTGGACAACCTCTCCACCGATGATGATCGGATCGTTGGTGGAGGTCAGGGTTTCCTTGACCGTGCCCTTGATGCAGACGCTGAGCGAAAACACCGGGAAGCCAAGTTCGCGCAATTGCATCGTGTCACGCACGCCGCTGTCGGTCACAAGACCGCCAATGCCCTTGGCGAGGCACGCGTTGGCCAGCACGTCGCCGAACGACCCCGCCTCTTCGTATTCGCCCGCCGAAACGACGATGATGTCGCCCGGCTGAGCGTAGTTGATTGCAAGCTGCAGCATGATGTTGTCGCGAGGTGCGCAACGGACCGTGAAGGCCGGGCCGCAAAGCCTCATGCGGTAGTCAACAGGCTTGATGCGGGAGGACAGTGCCCCCCGACGTCCCTGTGCCTCATGGATCGTAGCCGGTGAGAACTTGGCCACCGCTTCCACTTCAGCGGCACTCGGGCGAACGGGCATTTTCTTGATATGCGTCATGATTTTTCCCACGGGTGGTCACGGCGGGCGCAACGCCCGCCGTTTGCGTTGTTCAAAACATTCGGAAAAACGGGGGTCGCTTACGCGAGACCCGGCTCCATCAGGGGATCGGGTCGAACTTCAGTTCGGAAAGCGGTGCAACCTTATCGGTACGAGCCATCTTGTATTCGGTGTTCGGACCGAGCCATTTGTCCCAGATCTCGTTGATCTCGCCGCTATCGTCGAGCTTGCGCAGCACTTCGTTGATCTTGGACGTCAATGCCGGCTGATCCTTTGCCATGCCAATGCCGATCGGCTGGAACAACATCGGCTCGGGGATCATGCGCATTTGCTTGCCGCGGGTCTTCGATTCGTTGACCAGCTTGGTGGTGGTCATGGTGTTGGCGACCATGCCGCGCGCCTTGCCCTGCTGCACGGCGAGGTAGGCCGATGCGGTGTCCTGGAAGGTAAGCGGGTCAGACTTGTTGAGCTTGATCGACATCTCCGAAGTCGAGCCCTTGGTGGAGGCGAGGCGCTGGCCGACATAGTCGGTCTTTGCCTTGCCGGCATCGTCCGCAGGCACGATCAGCATTTCCTTGGCCAGATAATAGGGGTCGCTGAACTGGATCTGTTCAGCACGGCTCTGGGTATAGGCAAGGTTGGCGACGGTGATATCGACCCGACCGAGCTTGACCTCCGGCACGCGGGCTTCGACCGAGACCGGCTTGATCTCGGCCGTCACGCCGAGTTCGCGGGCGATCGCCCCGCAAAGATCGACGTCGAAGCCGACCATCTCGCGCGTCTTTGCGTCCGGAGCGGCAAACGGGGGCACGTCTGCGAATGTCGCGCAACGCAGCGTCTTGTTGGCGATGATGTCTTCAAGCTGATCGGCCTTGGCGGGACCTGCGAGCGCCGCCGCCGCAACCGTCATTGCGAGGATAAGATGCCTGCACTTCATTGCTGTTCTCCTTCGTTGTTGGTTATTGCGTGGTCTAGTGGCGAAGGTCCGCAAGGAACCGTTGCGCGCGCGGATGCCTGGGGTTCTTGAAGAACTCCTCAGGCGTCGCGGTCTCGATGATCTGGCCTGCGTCGATGAACCAGATGCGGTCAGCGACATCGCGTGCAAAACCCATTTCGTGGGTGACGCACATCATGGTCATGCCTTCTGCGGCAAGCGACTTCATGACGTTCAGCACTTCGCCGACCATTTCAGGGTCGAGCGCGCTGGTCGGTTCGTCGAACAGCATGACAGGCGGTTCCATGGCGAGCGCGCGTGCGATCGCCACGCGCTGCTGCTGGCCACCGGAAAGCTGGCCAGGATAGGAGTTTGCCTTTTCACGAAGACCGACGCGATCGAGCAGCTTCAGGGCCTTTTCGTGCGCCTCTGCCGGCGCCACCCCCTTCACTCGGATCGGGGACATCGCGACATTGTCGACTGCGGACAAGTGCGGAAAGAGGTTGAAGCTCTGGAAGACGAAGCCGATGCGGCTCCGCAGCCGGTTGAGGTCCCGACCGCTCATCTGCGCGTGCACGTCCTGCCCTTCGAAGAAGATCGAGCCGCTGTTGATCTCCTCGAGCCGGTTTACGGTGCGGATCAAGGTCGATTTGCCGGAGCCCGAAGGGCCGCAGATGACGACCACTTCCCCGCGCGCCACTGTCGCGTCTATTCCTTTGAGGACGTCATAGTCGCCATAGCTCTTGCGGACATCGGCAAGCCGGATCGCCTGATCGCTGGCGAAGGTGGAGGTTGACGCGGTCATGGCTGCTCCGTGGCGTTCGGTGTCAGGGAAATCGGCAACTGCCCGCGGCGTTTCGGGGCAACAAGGCCAGCGCGCCGGCGCGTAATCCGCCGCTCGACGACATTGGTAAGCCAGGTGAGCGACCAGCAGATCACGTAGTAGGTCAGCGCCAGGATAAGGAAGACCTGGAAGGGCTGCGTAAGGAGCTGGTTGTTGACCTGGCTGGCAGCGAAGGTCAGGTCCGGCACGTTGATGACATAGCCGAGCGTCGTGTCCTTGATGGTGGCGACGAAGGTCGACAGCATGCTCGGGATCATGTTGTAGAGCGCCTGCGGCAGGATCACATAGCGCATCGCGCTAAAATAGCTGTGGCCGAGCGCACGAGCCGCATCCATCTGCCCCTGCCCCAAGGCGACAATGCCTGCGCGGATGATCTCGCTTAAGAACGCGCCCTGGTAGACGACCAGGGTCGTCAACATGATGAGGAAGCTCGGCACATCGGCGCCGGTCAGAAGCGGCACGAGGAAATAGCTCCAGAGTACCAGCATCAGGAGCGGCACGCCGCGGGTGATATAGACGAGCACGGTCACAGGCCAGCGCAGGATCCGATACTTGGAGAGCCTTGCGAAAGCGAGAAGGATCGCAAACGGGAAGGCAATCGCGATGCTGAGGGCCGAGAGGATCAGCGTGTTGGCAAGGCCGCCGAGCGGTCCGTTCGGGTACTGTCCGATCAGGAGCAGCAACCAGTATTGGTCGACGATGGTGATCAGGTCATGGATCATCGTCTTGCTCCATTCGCCGGATCAGCACGCCAAGTGAGGTAGGCACCGGCAGCCATGATTATCAGGGTGAAGAAGAGATAGAGGACCGTACCGATCAGGTAGATTTCGAAGGTTCGGAAGGAGAGGTTCTCGATCTCCTTGACCGCATGGGTGAGCTCCGGGGCGCCGATCACGATGGCAAGGCTGCTGTTCTTGAAGAGCGAGACGCTGTGGTTGACGAGCGCCGGCAAGGCATTGCGCACGCCCTGCGGAATGAGCACGAAGCGCATCGCCGACAGATATCCGTGCCCAAGGGCACGCGCTGCCTCCATCTGGCCCGGATTGACCGAGCGCAGGCCGGAGCGCAGATCCTCGCTGAAATACGCCGCCTGGCAGAGGCCGAGCCCGACGACCGCAAAGATCATTTCCGCCGAATGCGCGGAAAGCCAGTCGGAAAGCCCGGTAGGCAGGATGGTGTAGATGCCGAAATACCAGAGCATGAGCTGCACGAGCGTCGGCACATTCCGGTGGTAGGAAACATAGGCCGCCACCACCGCGTTGCCAATGCGACCGGGAGAAAAACGGACGGCGAGCAGAACGACCGCGAGCGCCATCGCCAGGGTCCACGAGCACACGGCGATGATGAAGGTCATCTCGATGCCATGCACCAGCATGGCCACGTATTCCGGGTTCCCGAGGATCGCGGCGAGTTCGAAGCCCTTCACGACCGTGGTTCCTTCGGTTTGCCTGCCGTCTGCGGCTTGGCCGTCTGCAGGCCGCCCATCACCTGGAGCGTCGGAGTGATTTCCATGTGCCCGATATTGACGGCGACGGGTGCAGCGATCGCAAAAGCGATCGCATCGGCGATGTCGCTTGCCTGCGGCAGCTCAAAGCCGTCGATGAAGCGCTCGCGGATGGAGGGATCGTTGCCGTGAACATGGTTGAAGATGTCGGTCGCGACCCGGCCTGGGCAGATCTCGGTTACGCGCACCCGCTTGCCGAAGGTATCGATGCGCAGCTGGTTGGAGAGCATGCTGACGCCAGCCTTGGTCGCATGATAGGTGGAGTTGCCATTGAAGTTGTAGTTGCCGGCAATCGAGGAGATGTTGATGACATGGCCGCGGTCACGCTCAGCCATCCCCGGCACGATCAGCCGGCAGAGATGAAGAACCGCGCGCAGGTTGACATCGACAAGGAGATCGATGTCGCCATCGTCCGCTTCGAGAAACTTCTTGGGGCGGTCCACACCGGCATTGTTCACCAGAATGTCGAATTCGACATCGCCCGCAAGCTTCGCCAGAGAGGCGCGATCCGTAACATCGATCGCGTGGGAAATGCAGCCCGTGCGCTCGGCAAGTACTTTCAGCGCATCGGCGCTACGGGCAACCGCGTGCACCTCAAGGCCCTCGCGGCGGAGCCGCTCGACGATCGCAGCACCGATCCCGGAAGATGCGCCCGTCACCAGTGCGGTTCTGTAATCGGAAAAGGACATTTTGGTTCCCCTGTTGTTGAAAGAGAGAGTAGCGAAGGTTTTCCGGTCTGAATAAGACCGTTTGAATCTGGATGGATAACGAAGGCTTATGACTTGCGGCGAGCCCGCCGGGCTGCAACATTTGGGCGCAACAGCAGGCAGGGCACATGGATACCAGGCGTCTCAAATCCTTCATCGTCATCGTCGACACCGGCAGCATCACGCGTGCGGCCGACGTTCTTCACATCGCCCAGCCGGCCCTCAGCCAGCAACTTGCGGCCTTGGAGGACCATTTCGGACAGAAACTCTTGATCCGCAGCCAGCAGGGGGTCTCCATGACGGAGGCCGGCAAGGCGGTCTACCGGCATGCCCAGATCGTCCTTCGCCAGATGGACCAGGCGCAGGCAGACGTGAAGGCGGCCGGCGCCTCGCTTGTCGGGCGTGTGTCGGTCGGTCTTGTGCCATTTTCAAGTGCCGCCACGCTCTCGGTCGACCTGTTGACAGAGACGCGCAAGCGGCATCCGGGCATCCTGCTGCACCTGACCGAAAGCGTCGGCCAGACCTACAGCCAGATGATCATGAACGGCAGGCTGGAAATGGCGCTGATCCATGGCACGGGACCCATCAAGGGTGTTCGGTTCGAGCCAGTGTTCGTGGAAGAATTTCACCTCGTGGCGCATCGCGATTTCGGCATCGAACCGGGTGATACGCCGCTGCCGTTGAGCGCGCTCAATGACGTTCCGTTGCTCCTTCCGCCACCCTACAATTTCGTGCGTCGGGCAATCGACCTTTCCTTCACGCGCGCGCGCCTGTCCCTGAATGTCGTGGCCGAGGTCGAGATCGTCCGCACGCTCGGGCGCGCCGTCTCAAGTGGCGTCGGCGCGACCATCATGCCGCGCGCGATCGCCGAACGGATCGTCGCTGAGTCCTCCGAACCCCTTGTCTCGCGCATGGTCACGCCGAAAATCGAAGAGACCCTGTCGCTCTGCGTTTCCGATCAGAGTGAACTGTCGGAGCCGGCACTGGCGGTAAGATCCATTCTCATGGAGCTCACCGCCCGCCTAAAGGCTTAAACGCTGATCGCTTACCGCAAGCCGATGCAGAATTCGGAGATGCGATCGCAAGCCTCGCTCAACTGCTCCATGCTGGTAGCATAGGAAATACGGAAGAACGGGCTCATGCCGTAGGCCGCGCCCTGCACGGTCGTCACGTGATATTCGTCGAGCAGCGCCAACACGAAATCCGTATCGTTCTCGATCCTGCGACCCTTCTTGCTGGTCCGGCCGATGAGTTCGGCAATGTTCGGAAAGACGTAAAATGCGCCTTCCGGCTTGTGGCAGCGGATACCCTGGATTGCACTCAGCCGCTCGACCACGAAGTCGCGCCGCTTCCTGTAGATCGCCGCCCGTTCCTTCAGGATGTCCTGCGGCCCATCGAGCACCGCTGCTACAGCGGCCTGGGTGATTGTCGAGGTACCGCCGCTGTTCTGGCCGTTGACGTTGCTGATCGCCTTGATCAGATCCTTCGGGCCGCCGCAAAAGCCGAGACGCCAGCCGGTCATCGCATAGGCCTTCGAGGCACCATTGACCGTCAGCACGCGATCCTTGAGGCGGGGCTCGACTTCGGCAATCGTGCAGAATTCGAAGTCGTCGTAGATCAGATGCTCGTACATGTCGTCGGTCATGATCCAGACGTCGGGATGCCTGAGCATGACCTCGGCAATCGCCTTCATTTCGGCGCGCGAGCAGGCAGCACCGGTCGGGTTGTTCGGGAAATTCAGGAACAGCCACTTGGTGCGCGGCGTGATCGCGGCTTCGAGGTCTTCGGCCCTGAGCTTGAAACCGTTCTGCTGCGGGCAATCGACCGGAACCGGAACGGCGCCGGCGAACTTCACGATATCCGCATAGCTGATCCAGGAGGGCGCCGGGATGACGACCTCGTCGCCAGGATTGCAGGTGGCAAGGACCGCATTGAAGATGATCTGCTTGCCGCCGCCGGCAACGACGATTTCAGAGGCATCGTAGTCGAGGCCGTTGTCCCGCTTGAACTTGCGCGCGACGGCCTGCCGGAGCGCCAGCGTGCCATCAAGCGGCGGATACTTTGTGTCGCCGGCAAGCGCTGCGGCGTGGGCGGCCTCCACGGCGTTGGCGGGGGTTGGAAAATCCGGCTCGCCGGAGGAAAGGCTGATGACCTTTATGCCGGTCGCCGCAAGATCGCGGGCACGCTGGGTCATCGTGGCAGAAGCGGAAACGGAAACATTCTTCAGACGGTCGGCAATCGCAGGCATGATCGTTGCTTTCGATAGGGGACGGGTAAGGTTTATATGCGGGCTGGCTCAGCCCAGCAGCTTGGAGACGGGCGTGACCACGCCGCCTGCCGCCTCGATTTCGCTGCGGACGGTGCGGGCAAGTTCAAGCGAACCCGGCGTATCGCTGTGCACGAGGATAGAACGGGCCTGCATGGGGATGACGGTCCCGTCGATGGCGGTAACTGTGCCTTCGATCAGGAACTGCCGCACCCTTGCGCGCAAACGAGGCTCCTCCTTGACGAGGGCACCGGGTTGCCCTCGGGGTACGAGCTTGCCTTCGGCGTCATAGGCACGGTCCGCAAGGAAGAGGGTCAGCGTCTTCAGCCCGGCCTCGAGGGCTGCGCGTTCAATGATGCTGCCGGACGTGCCAAAGACGATCAGTCCGGGATCGACGGCACGGATCGCCGCCATCATCGCCGCGGCCAGGCCGGGATCGCGATTGACCATGTTGCCCATCGCCGCATGAAAGCTGACATGGGAGACGCGTACATCTTCCGCACGCGCGATCGCAATCAACGCGCCCAGCTGGTAGAGCATCTGCTGGCGCAGTTCGTCTGCACCAAAGGGCAGTTCCCGGCGCCCGAACCCTTGCCGGTCCGGCAAGCCCGGATGCGCACCGACGTCCACTCCCCTCGCCCGCGCGAGACGGACCATCCGGGCCATTGTCTCCGGGTCGCCGGCATGAAAGCCGCAGGCGACGTTGGCGGAGGTCACGACATCCATCATCGCCTCGTCATCACAGAGCGAATAGGGGCCGAAGCCCTCGCCCATGTCGGAATTGAGATCCACCTTCATGAATGTCTCCTAGGCCATGGCGGCGAGCGCCTTGCTCACGAGGCGCGCAGTATTTCTGATATCTTCGACATAGGCAGCGAGCGCCTTCTCGATGGCCCGCGCTTCCGCGTGGGTGGCCGGCACGAAGCGCAGCGTCGAACCGATGCGAGCCTGCCCCATCCGCCAGAGATCCGCCTCGATGACGCCGGCGATCTTCGGGTATCCTCCTGCCGTGTTGGCATCGCTCATCTGGACGATCGGTTCGCCGGCGGGTGGCACCTGGATGACGCCGGGCACGACACCGTGCGAACGCATTTCAACCGCTTCTACGGGATGGATCGGATCTCCGCTGAGGCGGTAGCCGGTACGGTCGCTGCGCGCCGAGATCTTCCACGGCTGGCGCCAGAAGCGGTCCGCGTCGGCCCCAAAGAGGTCATGTTCGCCGGCCGGCAGCGCGCGAATCCGAAGCGCACCATCTTCGTCGACGGGAAAGACATGCCTCAAGGCGACTGCTGGCGGCACGACGCCGAAACCGCCTTTCGGCAGGTAAGCAGGTTCAACCGAACCAGTTGCGATGCCGTCGCCGACGGCAAGGGTCCGGCCGGAAAGCCCGCCGAAGCTTCCACGAAGCGAGGTGCTGCGCGATCCCATCACCTCTGCCACATCGACCCCGCCAGCCAGGCTGACATAGGCCCGTGCATCGCGAAGTGGCGGGGAGAGTTCCAGCACCTGACCTGCCTTAGCCTCCGCTGCCCACCAGGACGGCAGGGCGACGCCGTCGAGCTTCGCCCGGCAATCGGCGCCCGTCAGTGCGAATGCGCCACCCTTGGAAAAAGCGAGCCGAAAAGGGAAAGTCTGAACCTCCATGACGGCGGCGGCCTTCTGATTGCCGAGGAGAATATTGCCGATCTCCATAGCCAGGGGGTCCATTGCACCTGAGGCCGTGACCCCGATGTTTCGATAGCCGGGACGCCCCAGATCCTGGACGGTGTTCAGCGGACCGGTTTCGATGATCTCGATCACAACTCTATCCTTTCAGGGAGAAAGCGAACGGTGTCGCCAGGCGCCATCAGGGCGGGCGTTGCGGCCCCAGGATCAAACATCTGAAGCTCGGCAAAGCCGATCGAGTTCCATCCGTTCGGGCCGGTCAGCACCGCCACACCGGTCTGCATGCCGCCGATCGTGACGCAGCCGCGCGCCATCTTCAGCGAGGGAACGGTCTTTCGCGGCATGTGGATGCGTGGATCAAGGCCGTGCAGGTACCCGAAACCCGGCGCACTGCCGAGAGCGAAGACCCGGTAGATGCCTTCGCGGTGAATTCGCACCACTTCGCGGTCGCTGAGGCCGCTGAGATTGCAGAGGGCCGCCAGGTCGGTCGCATGTTCGCCGCCATAGGTGACGGGGACTTCAATTTGCCGGCCGGCCAGATCGATGCCCTGAGCTCGGTGCCATTCGTCCTGCAGTTGCCGGACGACCTCTTCCGGATCGTCCGGGGTCGCCTTCAGGATCACCAGCAGGTTCGTCATGCCTGGAACGATCTCGGCGACGTCGCCGTGCGTCTCAAGAGCGCGAGAAAGCGCCCAGATGCGGCGCTGGTTCGGCAAATCGAAGTCGCCGGGTGCTTCGAGCAGGAAGGCACGCGTGCCGATGAAGGAAATTTTCGCCAGCCCCTCGGTATCTGGAACGATTGACACGGGCGACGGGAACGGGGCCTGTTGCAGGACACTCATTGAGCATGTTCCATCATGAACACCGGGTCGCCATAGCCGACCAATTGACCCGCATGGGCTTGAACGCCTGCTACGATCGCAGCTTTCGGCGCGATGACCGGAAGCAGGATGGGTCCGACTTCCACAAAACCGGTGATCTCGCCCGCCTCAAGCGTGCTGCCCTCACGGGCAAGCGGTGAAGCATCGACGCCACCGGGATGTCGATCGTGAAACACCCCTGCGAGCGGCGCCTTGATTGCCCATTCCTCCGTCACCGACAAGGCGACGTCATGGACATCTTCGGGTTGCCTCACCGGGCTCGCGTCGAGGGCCAGCACGATCTTCAGGGCGTGCCCGTCCCTCGTGCTGATCTCCAGCTCGCTGGCGCCTGAAGCGCCAAGCCAGTTAGTCAAAGTCGCGATGAGCGCCGGATCGGAGAAATCGCCGATCCCGGATTTCACCGACGAGCGATCACGCCTTGCCATCGGCTTCCTCCCTCAAACGCTTTTCAAGATGATGGATATCGACGCAGCCCTTGATGAAGTCAGGATCGGCAAAGATCCTTTCGTGCAGCGGAAGGTTCGTGGAAATGCCCTCGATCCTTGTCTCCGAAAGGGCGACCTGCATGCGCCGGATCGCCTCGTCGCGGGTCGGCGCATGGACGATCAATTTGGCGATCAGGGAATCATAGTACGGGGAAACCCGGTATCCGGCCGAAACATGCGTATCGACGCGAATGCCCGGTCCGCTCGGAAAACGAACAGCTGAAATTCGGCCGGGAGCGGCCACGAAAGTGATCGGGTCCTCCGCATTGATGCGGCATTCGAAGGCGTGTCCTCGTGCCTCGCCGCCAAAACGGCCCGTGTCGAGCACGTCGCCCTGCGCCGAACGCAACTGCTCGTGGACCAGGTCGACGCCGGCTGTCGCCTCCGTGACCGGATGTTCAACCTGCAGCCGCGTGTTCATCTCGATGAAGTAGAATTCGCCGTGCTCATAAAGGAACTCAAAGGTACCGACGCCGCGATAGCCGATTTGTCGGCAGGCCTCTGCGCAGCGCGCTCCGATCTTCTCCGCGAGTTCCGGCGCGATACCGGGTGCCGGTGCCTCCTCGACCACCTTCTGGTGCCGCCGCTGGACAGAGCAATCGCGATGACCAACCCACACGGCATTGCCGTGATTGTCGCAGAGCACCTGGAACTCGACATGACGCGGGTGCTCCAGAAACTTCTCCATGTAGAGTTCAGGCTTGCCGAAGGCGCGGCGCGCCTCCTCGCGCGTGATCGCAACTGCATCGGCTATATCGGCACCGTCGCGCACGACGCGCATGCCCCGCCCGCCGCCGCCGCCCGCCGCCTTGACGATGACCGGATAGCCGATGCCCTCTGCGATGGCGCGCACGGCCGCGACATCATCCGGGAGAGGCTCGCCAGGTCCCGGCACGCAAGGGACGCCGGCCGCCATCATGGCGCGCTTTGCGGCAATCTTGTCACCCATGATGCGGATTGCGGAGGCCGGAGGCCCGATGAAAACCAGTCCGGCCTGTTCGACTGCCTCAGCGAAATCGGCATTCTCCGAGAGAAACCCGTAACCCGGATGGATCGCCTCGGCGCCAGTCACGCGGGCAGCCAGTAGGATCGCCGCCTGGTTGAGGTAGCTCCTGGCGGGCGCCGAAGGCCCGATTGACAGTGGACCACCTTCGCTCGGGATCGCCGCTCCGGCCCTATCCGCCTCAGACGCAATGCAGATGGCGCGAAGGCCGAGTTCGTTGCAGGCCCGTTCGATCCGAACGGCGATTTCTCCGCGATTGGCGATGAGGACGGATTGGAATGGACGGCCGACCTTCCCAGGGGCCTCGAAGGACGCATCCATCAGGCGATCTCCACGAGCGGATCGCCGAAGGAAACCTCCTGCCCATCTTCAAAGAAGATGCGCTTGACGATCCCGTCGAACGGGGTCGAGATGGTCGTAAAGACCTTCATCGCCTCCACGATGCAGAGAGCTTGCCCCACCTCCACTTCGTCGCCTTCCGCAACCATTGGAGCGGATCCGGGGCTGTTCGACTGATGCACGATACCCGAGGTCGAAGCGCGAACAAGCTGCGCTTGCACCTGTTCATCCAGCTTTACCGGATCGTCTGTAGAAGGTGTGGACTGCGCCGCAGTCGGCCTTTCCGGATTGGCCGCGACTTCACGAACCGGGTTGCGAATGACGACAGTCGTGTCCGCATCGCTGACCGTCAGCTCCGAGACACGCGAACGCCCGACAAAATCGAGAAGCGTCTTGATCTTATGCAGATCCATTGATTTCCCCACGGAACGAAGGGCATCGGGGCGCGACCATCAGGGCCGTGATCCGTCGATGCGAGTTGGAGAAATCTTACACAGCATCCCGTTTGATGGGGGCAGACAAACTTTGAATAAAGACAGCCATAAGCACAATGCATGGGCCGCGACCAACGCCAAATCACGCCTCGTGAATGGCTATGTGGCTCGCCGGAGGCAGAACGGCCGGCAGGACGCCAATGGTCGCCGGATAGATGGTTCCGAACTTGATCGTCCGCGCAGCCTTGCCGGCAGCAGACCGCGCCACGTCCATCGAGAGCCCGACATCACCAATGATCCGGACGGCCCGATCGTAGAACACCGCCCCTGCCCGCGTCAGCTCGACCCTGCGCGTCGACCGCTCGAGCAGCCGAACACCGAGTTCCTTCACCAGAGCCTGGATTTGTGAGCTCAACGCATGCAAGGTCACGCACGGCGCCCCACCACTCGGCTCCGCCCCGCTTGAATGGTGGTAGATCCTAGTGTCTCCGGGATCTGCGAGTCACTCGTGAATTTGACCTGAGGCGCAGCCGTTGCGGCGATGGCCAGCTAGTCGTGACGTTCGTTGTAGGCACTAACGTTGGCGCTTCCTACAGACTTGAAAATGATCGCCTTGAGCGGATTCGAACTTACGGCGACGTTTATCGGGTTCTGCACCAACTTTACTGCTTGAAACAATTCTCGCGATGCCAACGCAGGAAATGCGGATGCGGCCGCTCGAATGCCCGCATTGGTACGATCGCACGTCCGGTCCTGTTAATCAGCCCTCGTATACTCTTTGGATCGTTGGCATGCCTCGAAACTAAGATGTCGAGATCATCGGACAGGCTGATCAGGCCACGATCGAACATCCAGTGCGCCGTGCCGGACATCGCGATGCCATTGGTCAAGATATCGGGTCCTTTCGCCTCGACGGGCCTTATGTGCGCGGCATCGACTTCGGCGCGTCCTCCGCCGTTGATGAGCTTCAAGCCAGTGATAGCGCAGCGCTTGTCATAGGCTTGGACGACAAGACGGCGAAACAGTCGGTCGCGAACAATTCGTGACGATAGATGCATGACGCGATTGCGCTCCTGCTCGAACACGAACGGCGTTTGAGCGCCTTCACCAACTCCTTCAACGGAAATCCTGGCGTCCAATTCTCCGGTCCGAGGCAACTCTGGCACCTGCTCGTCTAGCCCAATGCCGACAATGCGATTGAAGTCCGCGCTCGAAATGGGCCTTACCGCAGACTGCGCCCTGCCCGATATCCTGCCCTCTTCGTTTAGAACGCCGCGCTCAACCACACCTTCTGTTCCGCTGAACGGAACCGGATTGATGAAGTCGAGATAGCTACCCGGCTCGATGAGCGCGAGATACATGCCCGGTGCCTTCGGGTCTGGGATGACCTCGGCCACCTTGGCAACAGCGAAGTAGCCTCGCGTCGCCGCAACCTTGCGCGGCTCGTAGTAGATAATCCAATCGCCAAGGCAGGCCCGCACCCTTCCAAGATATTGGCTTGGAAACTGGTACTGTTCTGCCGGGCTGTCGTCGTAAATCGAATCTGAGCGATGAATGAAGACCCCGAATCCCATGATTGACGCTTAGCACAGCCTGGGCGTTTGCCGATACGATTTCACACGCATCTCTGGGTCGAATTTAGAGTTCGTTTACCACATGGCGATCCAACGCTATGGGATCTACAATCCATATACCGGTCGCGGCGCCATCAAGGGCTTGCTTCCGCATGGTCCTCATAACGTCCGAGATGTCCTTGCGACGCATATCCTCAAGCAAACCGGATCCTACGAGCAGGCAAGCTACGCCATCTATGAGACGCCGGAGATGGTTGCCAACCATTACGGCCGTTTCTTGCCGCAGGACAAAGCGGCGCTTGCGGCCAGGATTTTGAATCAGGTATGGGAAGCAGCGTAGTCTCCGCAATCTTTCCCGACAACTTGATAGGTGTAGCACCTAGTGCTATATGAAGCGATGTCAGAACGGACTTTCAAAACGGCGTGGTTTTCCAAGGCAGCGAAGAAAGCGCGGATCTCCGACAAAGCCCTTTGCAAGGCGATTGAGCAAGTCGCACGCGGACAGGCTGATGATCTCGGTGGCGGCGTGTTCAAGAAGCGGCTCAACGATAACATGCACCGTTCGATCGTTCTGGCGAAAGCGGGTGAGTACTGGGTGTTCGCCTATCTGTTCGCGAAGAAGGACCGCGCAAACATCGATGACGACGAGCTCATGGCTTTCCGGAAGCTCGCCGAAATCTATAGGCGAAAGACACAGGCCGAGCTTGATGCCGAAATCGGGACCGGCGCCATATTGGAGATCTGCAATGGCGACTAAGCGAAAGTTCAAGAGCGATGCCTTTGAGGCGATCCATAGCGCCATCGAAGACATGTATGCGGCAGGCACCATCGACAAGGAAACCATGAAGACCTTCGATGAGACTTGCCTGTCCATCCCACAGGAACTGACGCCAAAGGAGATCAAGGCGCTGCGCGAGAATAATCATGTAAGCCAGCCAGTCTTCGCGCGTTACCTGAACACCAGCGAGTCGACCGTGCAAAAGTGGGAAACCGGCGCCAAGCGGCCAAGCGGCCCCGCACTAAAACTGCTCTCGATCGTCCGGAAACACGGTCTCGAGATGCTGTCTTGAGTAGGGTCGACCTTGGCAGCAGGATAGCGTCCTTTGGTCGAGCCTTCGCATCGTCCTGACGCGCCGTTCACCTTCCCTTTGGAATACAACTTCTCTAATCACGCTTTGAAGACTCGACGCCTCGCTAAGTTGTGACATTATTCCCCTGGGAATTGGGGGGGGGGAAACACAATTGAAACTCATTGCTCTTACGCGGCTTGGTCTAGCCGCGGCGACGGCGCTTGCCTTGTCGAGTTGCACGACAACTCAGGCCGATCTCAGAAAGAATCCGAAGGCCATAAGCAAAGCCACGCTGTGCAGAACCCTGGTCGAGAGCCGAGATCCATACTTCCAACAGGAAATCGCCATCGAACTCGGACGACGAAACATCAATCCCAACGATTGCTTTGCAATGGTTCAGCAGCAAATATACTTATCTAAGGTGCGCGCGCACCACGTTCCTAAACTTGAAGAAGTATTCGGGACATCGAACTTACTCTACTCAGGGACGAACTGCGCAGCGCAATAAGCCCCGGCATCATGGCCGCAGGCTCTTACCGCAAAACAGTGGCCTCGAGAACTTCCCCATCGCAAGCTACAATGCGCTACTGGCCCAGTTATACTTAGGCCCTAAGCCTCGTCACCAAAACAGCGCCCGCTGAGCGAATTGCTAGCCGAGTTTCGCGGTATGAATTCCTAGAGCGAGGCTGGTCGGCGAAAGCAACGCGACATCTGGCCGAAACCGCTTGCGGAGCACACATAGGGCCCATGACCGAGATACTCAATGGTGGGTCGGCGGTCCATTTTTTTCCGCGTCGGCTCCATCACCGCTTTTTTTTCGCCGCCGCCCCTGTCCAACGGACGTACATAGTCTGTTAAATGGCTTGAGGGGTGAAGTGGGCTTCCATCCGTGACTGACGACAGACAGCCTGTAAGCAGCGCAAACAGGCCCAGGGCCGGCGCTTTCAATGAGAGAGAGTTCAGAGTTGAAATCACAGCGACTCTCGCCGCAAGATCACATTCGGCTTTCATAGCCATTGCGTCCGCATGAGTGGTCGAAAATCTCATCAAAAAGTCCCCGGTGATCGGCCGCGGACATAGTATTCAAGGGGTGGTTCGCCCGTGGGCCGAAGCCACCGACGGTTGGGCCGCATCACAAGTTCCGCCGTCATTGGAAAAAGCGCGCCACGGCCTCGGTGCGATTGTGCACCTTCAACTTCCTGAGCACGCCTCGGACGTAGATCTTGACGGTCGCTTCGGCCAGCCCAAGCCGCTCGGCGATGCCCCGGTTTTCAATCCCCCGGCAAAGCAAGTTGAGGATCTGCATTTCCCGCCTGGTCAATCCTTCATCGCCACCAGCACCCACCGCGACCCTGGTCGCCCATCCACGGCCCCTTCTACCTCCGTCCACAGACTCGGGGCGAAGACGCCACAACAAAGCGGCCGGGAAGTGTTCGCCGCCCTTGATCAGCAAATCGATCACCGCAAGGCAGACATCCAGATGGACGCTCCGGGGCACCACGCCCTGGATCAGCCCCTGCTCGACAAAACCTACGACCGTAGGATCAAAATCGTCTGCGTCTTCTACAACGAGAGCAATCGAGGCCTTCGGGTGGAAGCGGCGTACGGATCGCAGCACCCTCGCATAGGACGTTAGGGGCATCCCGTAGAGCAAGACCAGCGCCACATCGGTGGGATTGGAAATCGTGACTAGATCCGAAAGGCAGACGACGTCATGCTGCGGAAACGTCGATACCAGGGCTTTTAAAAGGCACTCGACGAACAGGTCCGTTCTTGCGAGAAGGACGACTTTCGTCCGGCTCCCAGCCTTCCCGCTTTCATCAAAAGCCGTATCGTCAGGATACATGACGCGCCTCCAGGAATTTACTATTCGAGAAGGGAGTTTCCGCGATGCCCCCATCGCGAAATTTGATGCGGAAGTTACTCAATAGCCGCATCGGTGATCTACAATGATTTTCACATTTCTAATATAGCAAAACCTAGCGTTGCCGGACAATCGCTGTGCAGTAGCCCAAATGGAGTATTCAAAGAAAGGCTATCAAAAGTTTACCGATTTGGACGGTAGCTGAACGCTGTATTTACCCGCCGTTCCACCCCAGGCGGCTTAGCTGCACGGCAGCATGCCGATCGTTCCCTTTTCCCTCCCCTCCATGCTCGACGTGGCGCTCGCGGCTTTGCTAGCTGCTGGCTGGCGACTTTCGGCGCACTCGGCTGAAACAGTGGCTGCGAAGAAGCAGGCATCAAAGACGGGCCGGTGCTTCGGGGCATCGATCAATGGGGAAACATCGATCGGCGGCCCCTGACGCCGCAGTGGACCACACGCAGTTTGCCGCCCATCGGCTGCGATCAGGATACCTGACCGAGGCGGCCAATCGCGGCATACCGCTGCCGGAAGCCATGCAGCAGTCGCTGCACAAATCGGTGGCGCAGGCGGCGAGCTATTACAATAACGCCGAACGAAAGAATGGACGGGCGGCGCAACTGATAATTTGAGGCGCACCGATGCCGACGGGTTGATTTACCCAAGCAGCGGCTTTTCTTGCCCAAGGCGACAAAATCGGCTGACTTTCGATTGAACGAAGCCAAATATGTCGACAAATTCCGATTTCATCGACACGTATTGCCGACATGTCGTCGCCAGCGCCATATCCAGACGTAAGGCCCTCAGCCGCTATATCATCGGCAACAAGCGAGCCTATTACGAATCTCTCCAACGCGTGACGACGGAAGGAGCCTGGGAGGACGACTGGATCCTCTACATGCTCGCTGGCATCCGCGAAACCGCGGAATGGTCAAACAGAAAGATCCACGCGATCCGCGATCTCCCCGATGAGACGAGCGCACGGATGCGTCGCGACTTGCCTAAGATCTATTCCCGCGAACTTGCCGAGGTGATTTTCGTCAACCCGTATTGCCGGATCTCCGACGTCGTATCGGCAGGCATAGCAAAGCGCCAAGCCGCAGCGGTCTAGCTGAAGGCTCTGGTTGATGCGGGAATTCTTGCCGAGATGAAATCTGGCCGTGAAAACCTCTACATCAATCCTCCGCTGCTCGGACTCCTCACCGGAAACGGCCGCAACGACATGTAATTCTCGTGGCCGGGCTCGGGCACTTGTTAAGCCCCCGAGCGGCCGTCCGGGATACTCGCGCCTTGTGAATTGCCGTTTCATCTCGCGGTGACTAAACATTGTCGGATGTTGACTGATCTCAATCTCAATCTCTTGCGCTCCTTCTTCCTGATCGCCGAAGAGCGTAATCTGACACGGGCTGCGGCGCGGCTGAACATGAGCCAACCGTCGGTGAGCCAGGCCCTCCAACGTCTTGAAGAGCAATTGGGATGCCAATTGGTGCTTCGCGGCAGCCGCAAGTTCGAGCTCACGGCGCCCGGGCAGAAGGTCTACGAAGAGTGCAGCGAAATCTTCCAAGCCGTCGAGCGTATTGCCCACCGCACGCAGGAACGGGCTATCGAGGAGTTCGGTGAAGTCCGGATCCAGATCATCTCAAATCTTGAGTCTCCCCTCATCAACGAAGCCCTCAGGCTCTACCACCAGCGCTATCCCTCGGTCACCTGGACTGTCGAAGTCCAAAACAGCCAGGACACAATCAAGCGCATCCAGACGGAAAAGTGTGGCATCGGCTTCTGCCTGCTTTCCCGTCCCGTCTTCAGCCTCAACTGCCAGCTTCTCTTCCGGGAGGAATTCAGCGTCTACTGCGGCGCGGAACACCCCTTCTTCGGACGCAAAGAGGTAGAAAAGCGCGAGCTACGGCAGGAATCCTTCGTCTCGTTTACCTGCGCAACCGAAGGCATGGGGCTGGAGCCGATGGCTGTCCTCAGCCAGAGCCTCGGGCTCGGCGAGCGCGTCAGCGGACAGAGTCCGAACCTCGAGGAGGTCCGGCGCATGATCGTGGCCGGTCTCGGGATCGGGATCCTCCCCCTGACCGCCGTCCACGACGAAGTTGCAAATGGCCTGCTGTGGCCGCTGGAGATCAAGGGCTTTCCGCTCGGCGCCGATGTCTTCATCGTGACCCATCCCGAGTGCGACTATTCCCGGGCGGAGCGACATTTTCTCGATCTCATCAAGGAACTGCGCACTCTTTACCCGGACATGCACTAGGGGCGACGGAGTCGCCCCTAGGCGTGAGATCACCGGTCGGCTCGCGCAACGACCGAATGCATGAGGACATTGAGGCCTGGCGCCAGGTCGTCCCGATTGCAATCTTCCTCGTTGTTGTGGGTAATGCCGCCCTTGCACGGCGTGAAGATCATCGCCGTCGGGCAATGGCGGGCAAGAAAATAGGCATCGTGCCCCGCCTGGGACTGGATATCGCGCCAGTCATAGCCCATGCGTCCCGCTTCGGACCGGATGCCGTCGACCATCGACCGGTCGAAGATGTCGCCGCCCCAGAACCACTCGTCCTCGATCACCGCCTCGCAGCCGGCGCGGGCAGCGCTTTCGAAGACCGCCCGGCGCATCTTTTCGCCCATCACGCGTGCCGTCGCAGGATCGGGATGGCGTACGTCGCAGATGGCTTGCGCGGTGTCAGACAGGATGCCCGGCTTGTTCGGCCAGGCGGCAAGCCTTGCGCCCGTCGCCTTGCCGTCGCCGACGGCAAAATCCCAACCGATGTCGTCCACCGCCGTCAGCCAACGGGCCCCTGCGATCAGCGCGTTGCGGCGCAAATCCATCGGTGTCGGCCCCGTATGGGCGGTTTTGCCGTCGAAGCGCACCCGCATGCCGTAGCTCGGGTAACCGCCGGTGACCACGCCGACGTCGCGCCCCTCAAGATCAAGGATAGGGCCCTGTTCGATGTGAAGCTCGTAATAGGCGTCGACCTCGCCGCCACGGCACGGCCTGTTGCCGTTGTAGCCGATGCGCTCCAGTTCGGCACCGAAGCGCGCGCCGTCGTCGGCGGTCAGATTACGCACCCAGTCAGCCTCATAGGCACCGACGAAGCAGCCGGACGCCACCATGGGCGGAGAGAACCGAGCCCCCTCCTCGTTCGTCCAGTTGACGACAACGATCGGACGGCGCGTGACATGGCCGGCGTCGTTCAGCGTGCGCACGACTTCAAGCCCAGCAAGGACACCGGCAATGCCATCGAAGCGGCCCCCGTTGATCTGGGTGTCAAGGTGGCTGCCGATCAGCACGGGCGGCAGGGAGATATCAAGCCCCTCCCGCCGGCCGAAGATGTTGCCGAGTTCGTCGATCTCGACACTCAACCCGGCGTCCCGGCACCAGGTTACGAAGAGATCGCGCATCTGGCGGTCGGCATCCGTCAAAGTCAGACGGGCAAGGCCGCCCGGCCGGCCCGGACCGATCTCGGCGGAGCTTTCGATGGTCGACCAGAAGCGGTCGATATCGACACGGGTATTGGGTGCGAACGACATGGTTCACCTTTCAGATGCGATTGCGGTGGGTCTCATCACATGCCGAACGACATCAGCGTCATAAGGCCCGGAAACAGGACAAGCAGGAACATGATGAGCGTCATGACGCCGATGAACGGCAAGAGGTAGCGGAAGGAAGCGGACATCGGTATGCCCCCGGTGCGGCAGGCTGCCATCAGGTCGATACCGAGCGGCGGCGTGTTCGCGCCGATCGCCAGGTTGATGGTGAGCAGCACGCCGAAATAGACCGGGTCGATCTCGAAGGCCCTGAGCACCGGCAAAAAGACCGGCGCGAGAATGAGAATGATCGCAATCGATTCCATGAACGTGCCGAGCACCAGAACCGCTAGCATCATCAGCATCAGGGCAACCGTGGCACTCTCGGTGGCGCCGGTGATGGCGTTGACGACAAGCTGCGGCACCTGCTCGACCGTCAGGATCCAGCCGAAAACCGAAGCGGCGGCGATGACGATGAGGATCGAACCGGTCATCTCCGTGGTGTCGCGCAGAAGTGCAAACACCTTTTCTAGCGAAAGGCGACGATAGACGAATGTCCCGACAAGAAGCGCATAGGCGACGCCGATACCGGCAGCTTCCGTCGGCGTGAAGATACCGAAGCGAATGCCGCCGACAATGATGACAGGTGCAAGTAGAGCCAGAACGGATTCACGCAGCGCCTCCCCCAGCCGCCCCCAGCTAAAGGGCTCGCCGCCCTTCCAGCCGTTCTTGCGCGAGATCCACCAGGCGACAAGCATCAGCCCCAACCCGAGCAAGATGCCGGGGCCGATGGAATGGATGAACAACTGACCAATGGATGTACCGGTCGCCGTGCCGTAGACGATCAGCACGATCGATGGCGGAATGACCGTGCCGAGCGAGCCAGCGCAGCCGAGACCCGCGGCAGAAAAACCTGGATCGTATCCGCGTTCCTTCATCGCCGGCAAAAGCATCGAACCGATCGCCACCACGTCGGCGACGCCTGAACCAGAGAGCGATCCGAACATCATGCAGGCGGCGATCATCACGATCGCAAGGCCGCCGGTTCGCTGACCGACGACAGCAGCGCAGAGATTGACAATGCGTGGCGCAAGCCCCCCGTGCACCATCAGCAGGCCGGCGAGCAGGAACAAGGGAATGGCGAGCAGCGTAAAGCTGTCGATGCCGGCAACCATGCGCTGCGCGACCACCATTACCGGAAGAGCGTCACCGACCAGGAGATAGGCGACCGAAGATAGCGCGAGCGCGATGACGATTGGCGCGTCGATGAGCAGAAGCAGGACGAAGACGAGAAAAAGAACGACAAGCGCCAGGCTCATTTGCGCAACTCCATGGCGAAAAGGGCGACGAAGGCGAAGGCAGCGGTGACCGGGAGGGAGAGATAGACGAGGCCGGCAGGCCAGCTCAGCACCGTCGTTTCGTGCGCCCAGGTGAGTGCTGTGATCTTCCATCCGGACCAGAAGACGACCGCCAGGAAGAGAAATGCGGCGATACGCGCAAGCAGCGCAAGAAAGGTACGCAGCCGGCCTGGCGCGACGATGAGATCCGTGAGGCCCGCACACAGGTGGGTCTTGCGCACGAACGCCGAGATCGCGCCGATGAAGGTCACCCAGACGAGGAGCAGGCGCGGAATTTCCTCCGACCATCGCGGGGTGAACGAAAAGGCATATCGGCAGATGACGACGTAGACGATGATGGCGGTGAAGGTGGCGATTGCCAGGCCACCAATGGTGCCTGCTGCCCGGTCGATGGCAGCGGCGATCCGCGATTGCGGCATCGGTTCACTTTGCATGGAAAATCTCGCTGGTGTCAGAAGGACGGGCCCGGTCGAAGGGTCGTCCTGCCCGCTTGCGACGGACAGGACGGAATGCGTCACTTGCGGTAGCTGTCCATGATCGCGAGCAATTCAGGACCGAAGACGTCCTTTTCATTCTCCCAGATCGGCTTCAGCGCCTCTACAAATGCCGCCTTGTCGACCTCGTTGAATTCCATGCCTTTCGACTTGAGCTTCTCGATGAGCGCGACTTCGTTGTCGGCGACCATCTGCCGTTGGGCGTTACCCCACTTGACGGCAGCTTGTTTGACGATCGCCTGATCCTCGGGAGAAATCTGGGCCCAGGTCATGCTCGATACGGTGAGGCAAGCCGCACCCCAGATATGACCGGTCATCGAAACGTACTTCTGCACTTCGAAGAACGAAGACGCATCAATGATCGATAGCGGGTTTTCCTGCGAATCGAATACGCCCTGCTGCAGGGCCGAATAGAGTTCGCCGAAGGCTAGCGGCGCCGGCTGCGCTCCGAGCAGTTCGAATGTGGCAAGTCGCACCTTATCCGGCGTCACTCGGATCTTGATGCCCGCAAGGTCGGAGGGCTTGGTAATCGGATGCTTGCTGTTGGTGATGTTGCGGTAACCGTTTTCCCACCATGCAAGCACCTCGATGCCCTTCGGGCGGAGAAGATCGGCAAGCGTCGTGCCAAGCTGGCCGTCGAGCGCCGCGAATGCCTGCTCGCGGCTCGTCCAGGCGTAGGGCATTTCGATAACGCCGAACTTCGGTTCGACAAACTGGAAGGAACCGCTACCGATGAGACCGGCCTGGATCGTGCCGATCTGCATGCCCTCGATGACTTCCTTTTCCGTGCCGATCTGGCCCGACGGGAAGATTTCGATCTTCACCCGGCCCTCGGTCTTCTCGCCCACGTCCTTGGCGAAGTCGGTGGAAGCCTTGTGCCAGCTGTGCGTATCGGCAAGCACGTGGCCAAGACGGATCGTCGTTTCAGCCATCGTGGCGGAGTGAGCGGAAAGACCGATAATGCCTGCCATCACCGTCGCGGCCAGGCCGCGGGAAATCTTCGAAATGCCCAGTTTCATAGCACCCTCTTTTGTTGCATTTGTTCTGGGCACATTAGGCAGACAGGATCGACCATAGACAAATAACCGGTCCCAATGGCAAGCATTGCGTCCGCCTATGGGACGCAACGCGATTTCCTGTGGCAATTGCTCGTCTCACCCGACCGTTGCGATGCACTCGATCTCGATGTCGAACAACGGCCAGCGCTTGATTGCAACGCAGCTTCGAGCCGGAAAGCGATGTGGGAAGTACTCCCGGTAGACGGCGTTCATTTCGCCGGCCAAGGCATTGTCCGGGATAAAGACGAGTGATTTGAAGACGTTATCCAGCGAAGAGCCGGCATGCTGCAGCGTAAAGGAAAGTGCCTCCAGGCAGGCACGTGTCTGGATCGCAATATCGCCCCTGACGATTTCCCCCGTCTTGAGGTCGATCGGGGGCATACCGCAGGTGTAAAGAAGGCCATCGATGCGCGAAAGCGCCGACGTGGGCGCGCCGAGTTTCCGGATCGCCTCAGAAATCACAGGGATTTCAATAAGTTCATGCTTCATGCTCGCCGTTCTCCTTGCCTGGCTGCAGATATCGCTCCAGCCTTATTGCATAGCCGCAAGGCGGGGGACCAGTTCAGCAGAGCACGGACCGATCAGCCGAACGCCACCCGTGGGTGCGTCCGGCATCAAAAAGCCATGTAGTGGTTCGGTCTTCGTACCAGCCATGCCGGGCGAGCACACAGGAGACCAACGCAAGATCACACCGGCCATTCCACGAACAGGTTTTGACCTGACAATAGCCTCACTTAAACGCCGAAACGACAATTTCGATCAGCGTATCGCCGCCAAGATCGGTAACGCCGACAGTTGCGCGGGTCGGCAGGTTTTCGGCGGCAGCCCAGGCCTTCCACACGGCATCCATCTCCGGCTTCTTGCCAAGATCGGTCACGAAGATCGTGGCGGTGAGCAGCTTCGTCTTGTCGGTACCGGCCTCCGCCAGATAGCTGTCGATCTTCGCCAGAATCTCGCGTGTCTGTCCGGCCATGTCGAGGCTTTCGTCGTCGCAGGTCGTGCCGCCGACATAAACGATACCGTTGTGTTCGACGACGCGATGCATGATGGGCGTGCGGAGATGACGTTCTGCCATTTCAGTATCCTTTGGTACCTTCTAATTTGAAGTGCGACATGCAAATGATTTCAATGGGTTTCCCTTAATTTCTTTTGGTATGTCCCGACGCTATTCGCAGCCGAATCTGGCCGATCGACACCGCCTCTTCCACTTTGTCGAACGCAAACTGCCGATCAAAGGAATGGCGCGCGAACTTGGTCGTCATCGATCGACGATCTATCGTGAGATCCGGCGCAATACCTTCCACGATCGCGAGCTGCCCTCGTTGCGGTCATTCAAACCGACCTTGAAATTTCCCGGAAGCTGCCGGTCCGCCTGGCTACCGAGATCTTTAAGGTAACGTGGTTTCTCGGCTGTCGGCTTCCACCCATCATCCATTTTATGCTAGTTGGGGTTGGATTATATGTCTTTGGTCTGCCATAAGGCGTCGAGGACGCGACTGCCGTTATCTTTGGAACGGGGTCGGGCGACCGATTGACGTCACGTTGCTGCCGCGAGATTACGCCGGCCGTCCTACTATTCCTGACCGTTCGATACCGGCAACGCCGCCTGCCACCGGGGGGGGTGGAGGGGTGCGCCCCGGCGACTTCGAGCGCATCAGAGAAGGCGACATCCCCGACAATACGGCTCTTCCCCTCCCCATATTCCGGTGCGGTATACCTCAGCGCGCTGCTGGCCGCTTTTGAACGTTGAGCCTATTTGGGGAACAGGTGTCAAGGACTGGTGTCAGAGCCTTAATGTGAGCGTCGATCCTCTCTAGCACGGACGACGGAACGACGTCGCGTTCCGGCAATGTCCACCAGCGCTCGTTGACGAGCTCGACCGTTTCTGCCACGGCCTGCAGGGTTGCGGGCTCGGGAAGGCGCGCCCGGTTTGCGAAGGATTTCCACCGTGGTGCCGAGAGAGCCTTAAACGCTCGTTCGCCACCCAGCGAAAGCGCCATCGCATCGGCGGGAATATAAGGAATAGTCGAAAGCACATCATAAACCGGAGCAAACGCCGGGGTGTTTCCGTCTCCGGCGTAAATGGTCGACCAGTTCTTCAAATGCATATCTCCGTTGCCCGTGAGCACCGCCATCGCCAGTCGGCGGACAAACTCCAGGGCGGCGGCTTGGGAGACAGCGACGTTCAGTGCATTCGCAACATCGTGGTAGGCCGCGCCGTCATACTTGCGCGATGGGTAAGCACCGAAGACCTGTGCGAAGTCCTCTGTATGGATACGCACGCCGTCCTCGGCCCGGTCGAAGCGCCTGACCAGCAACACCTTACCGTCCGTCATTGTAGCAAATTCTTCCGGAATTCCCTCAAAATCCGATTTTTCGACGAGTTCCCGAACCGGAACATCCATTCCAATGGCTTGCGCAAGGGCCAGGTTGGCGAACTCATTCTCGGAAACCCCCGGGAATGCCGTGGAAGGGAACTTGGCGATGTACTGCCCTTCGCCGTCATGGATCGGAAGCGTTAGCCCGCCTCCCTTTCCGGTGTTTTTCATGACCGAGAGTTTCATCTGGACACCGGCCAACGAAAAGCGAACCTTGGGCTGCGCAGCCTCCTCGGCGAGCGTCATGGCTGAGGTCCCCTCCTCTGGAACAACGCGAACCGCACCTGGCAGGTCGGTCCCAAGCGCAGCGAGCAGATCGAAATCATTTCCCGGCCGAACATTGCCGGCATGATGCCTTTCCATCGCCTCGCGCAACTTGTCTTCAGGAAGGAGGTTGGCAAAGAATGGCGGTAGGGCGCCGGCAATTGGCCGCGGATCCTTTCGCAGTCCGCCACCAGCTGCGCGAAACGAGAGGCTTAGGATTGGCAGTCCACCGCCGGCGCGGTAGCTCTCCTCAAAACTGAATGCGTTGAAATCGCCAGGCGTACGAACAATCGTGCCAATTTTTTGGGATTGGAGGAGAATGTTCAGCGCCTGTATATCCTTGGGCGGGCTGTAGGCGGCTGCCATTAGCGCGCCTCGTCGGGTTGCGGTGCAAAGGCCGGCAGGTCATCGTCCTCCACAGACCGCGAGAGCGCCCTTATCGCAGGCACCATCGCTTGGGGTACCAGCATCAGTTCGAGACCGAGTGCGCGCGCGATGTTGATAAGCGTTGTGGCACGCGCGGCCGCGGTCCCTTTCTCGATATCACGGTAGCGAGGCCTCGATATCCCTGCGAGATCCGCCACCTGTTCCTGGGTCAGATGGGCAGCTGTTCGAGCGTCGCGCAAACGATCGCCGATTTCCCGCAACATTTCAACGCACTCACCCATTTGGAGACCTTAACGTATCATCTCTAGCATCACTGATCCGCAAACATATCACCAAGATAGCGTTTGGCAAATGAAAATGAAATGTTAACGTATCAATAGAGCTAGATTTGATACGTTAACATTTCTTCCGTTCAGGAAGGTCCCGGCTGGCCATGAGAAATAGGAAAGCATCCATGGCTCTCCCCCGAACCACCCATCTCCTGGTACTCCCTGGATCAGGGAACCCGGTTTAAGACACGCGCCTCGGTGCGGAATTGCTGGAGCTTGAAAATCCGCACGTTCTGCTCCCCACCATGGATGCCAGGCAGGCGGTCGCGATCTTCGACCAAAGCGAAAGTGAAGCGCTTGCGGTTGTCAGCGACCTGGTTGAGCAACGAGTGCTCGGTTTGAGCAGCGCGTGCTCGGTATGCTGACGGAGAGCCATACCTTGAGGCGCTACAGTGAGGAACTTGATCGAAATAGAAGGGAAATTTCCGGAGAGCTCTAAAAAAGGGGCTCGCGCACGATCAAAAGCGTCAAGTCGCAAGGATGGAACAACTTCATCCGCCATCCATACCCCACCTGCGATGCAGGAAACGTTCCCAGGGCGCAAACAGAATTCGATCCGCAAGCAGGCCG
>JAESGS010000241.1_pt1 | contig 67583 bp, 66 predicted proteins | sample 9269761 | NCBI WGS metagenome assembly JAESGS01 (sample SAMN15741799, study PRJNA653493) | algae metagenome | isolation source: Cyanosarcina radialis HA8281-LM2 and co-occurring heterotrophs from damp... | place: USA: Makauwahi cave, Hawaii | collected 2011-01-06 | reverse complement strand
CCGGGCGACCGCGCCAAGATCGCCGTGCTCGCGCACGACACCCGCACCGATCCCATCGGCGCCTGCATCGGCATGCGCGGTTCGCGCGTGCAGGCGGTCAGCAACGAGCTGAACGGCGAGCGCGTGGACATCGTGCTGTGGAACGACAATCCGGCCACCTTCGTCATCAATGCGATGGCGCCGGCGGAAGTGCAGTCCATCATCGTCGATGAAGAGAAGCACTCGATGGACCTGGCCGTGGCGGAAGACCGGCTGGCGCAGGCCATCGGCAAGGGCGGGCAGAACGTCCGCCTGGCCAGCCGCCTGACCGGCTGGCAGCTCAACGTCATGACCCAGGACCAGGTGGCTGCCAAGTCGGAGGCCGAACAGGCCGTCGCCCGCCAGCTGTTCATGGACAAGCTGGAAGTGGACGAGGAAATCTCGGCCATCCTGGTCAGCGAAGGCTTCAGCACGGTCGAGGAAATCGCCTACGTGCCGGTCGGCGAGCTGCTGGCGGTGGAAGGCTTCGACGAGGACATCGTCGAGGAGCTGCGTTCGCGAGCCCGTGACGCGCTGCTCAACGAGGCCCTGGCCGAGGAAGAAGGCCTGGAAGAGAACCACCCGGCCGACGACCTGCTGGCCCTGGACGGCATGGACGAGGAAACCGCCTTTGCGCTGGCCTCGCACGGCGTCCGCACCAGCGAGGACCTGTCCGACCTGGCCGCCGATGAAGTGGTCGAGTTCGGCATCGAGGGCCTGGACGAGGGCCGTGCCGCGGCGCTGATCCTGGCTGCCCGCGCCGAAGAGATTGCTCGTCTGGAGCGTGGCGCGTGAGCGCCGCCCCGGCCCGCCTGGAACCCGGCGCATGAGCCACCAATGAACGCCGCCCTGGCACCCGCAGGGCTTAGAATCCGCACCATAGAAAAGCTGCGCATCCCGGCCCAACGCGGGGAGGCGCAACACAGAACCTAGGATCCGAATGTCGCAGCAAACCACCATCCGCAAGCTGGCTGAACTGGTCAACACGCCGGTCGAGAAACTCCTGGAGCAGCTGGCCGAGGCCGGCATGAGCTTCAGCGGTCCCGACCAGGTCGTGACCAGCATGGAAAAAGTGAAGCTGCTCGGCTTCCTGAAGCGCTCACACGGCAAGGCCGAAGCGCCCGCGGATGACGCTGCGCCGAAGAAGATCACCCTGGCCCGCCGCAAGGTGCAGGAAGTGACCGTCGCCGCCGGCCGCACCAAGACCACGGTCAACGTGGAGGTGCGCCAGAAGCGCACCTACGTGAAGCCCGCCGACTCCGAGCTGGTCACCACCAACTGGCAGAACGAAGCCGATCCGGAGCGCGCGGAGATCCTGCGCAAGCTCGAGGAATCGCGCCAGCGCAACCTGGATGAGCAGAAGCGCCTGGCCCAGGACGACGCCCGTCGCGCCGAGGAACAGGAGCGCCGCCGCCAGGAAGAAGCGGCCGTGCGCGCCGAAGCCGATGCCGCCCGTGCCCAGGCCGAAGCAGAGGCCGCCGCCCTGGCCGCCGGTGCCACGCCCGTGGACGGTGACGAGGCCGCGCCGCGCCCCGCCAAGCCGACGCCCGGCCACCATGTACCCAAGCCGCCGGTCCGCAAGGATCCGCCGCGCGTGGACGACCGCAACGCGGCCGCCGCCAAGCACAAGACCCGCGGTTCGCACGCGATGGTGGCCGGTGTCGAGGACGACGACAGCACCAGCCGCTTCGCCGGCCAGCTGCACCTGTCCGCTGCCGATCGTGCCCGTCGCGGCGCCTCGCGCGGCAAGCCCAAGCCCAAGCGCCACATGGAACAGAGCCGTGGCGGCAGCGGCAGCCATGGTTTCGAACGCCCGACCGCACCGGTCGTGCGTGAAGTGGCCATCGGCGAAACCATCACCGTGGCCGACCTGGCGCAGAAGCTCGCGCTGAAGGGCGGCGACGTGGTGAAGGCGCTGTTCAAGATGGGCGTGATGGCCACCATCACCCAGAGCATCGACCACGACACCGCGGCGCTGATCACCGAAGAGCTGGGCCACAAGCCCGTGCGCGCCGACGCCAACGACGTCGAGAGCGAACTGCTGGCGCATACCGAGGAAGTGCAGGGCGACAAGATCTCGCGTCCGCCGGTGGTCACCATCATGGGTCACGTCGACCATGGCAAGACCTCGCTGCTGGACTACATCCGCCGCACCAAGATCGCCAGCGGCGAAGCCGGCGGCATCACCCAGCACATCGGTGCGTACCACGTGGAAACGCCGAAGGGCGTCATCAGCTTCCTGGATACCCCTGGCCATGCCGCGTTCACCGCGATGCGTGCCCGTGGCGCCAAGCTGACCGACATCGTGGTGCTGGTGGTCGCGGCCGATGACGGCGTCATGCCGCAGACGCGCGAAGCCATCCAGCACGCCAAGTCGGCCAAGGTGCCGCTGATCGTGGCGGTCAACAAGATCGACAAGTCCGACGCCGACCCGCTGCGCGTGAAGAACGAACTGCTGGCCGAGGAAGTGGTCGCCGAAGACTTCGGCGGCGACACCCAGATGGTGGAAATCTCCGCCAAGACGGGCCAGGGCGTGGACGACCTGCTGGACGCCATCTCCATCCAGGCCGAAGTGCTGGAACTGAAGGCCGTCGTTGACGGCCGCGCCACCGGCGTGGTCATCGAGTCCTCGCTGGACAAGGGCCGTGGCCCGGTTGCCACGGTGCTGGTGCAGCAGGGCACCCTGAAGAAGGGCGACTACCTGGTCTGCGGCGTGCAGTACGGCCGCGTGCGTGCGCTGTTCGACGAGACCGGCGGCCAGCCGCCGTCGGCCGGCCCGTCCATCCCCGTGCAGGTGCTGGGTCTGTCCGGCGTACCCGAGGCGGGCGACGACTTCGTCGTGGTCGAGGACGAGCGCCTGGCCAAGGACGTCGCGCAGCAGCGTGATGCCAAGCGCCGTGAATCGCGCCTGGTGCAGTCCGCCGGCAGCCGCATGGAAGACATCATGGCGCAGCTCGGCAAGGGCGATGGCCAGCTCAGCCTGAACCTGATCATCAAGGGCGACGTGCAGGGTTCGGTGGAAGCACTGCGCCACTCGCTGACCGCGCTGTCCAACGAATCCATCCGCATCAACATCATCAGCTCCGGCGTGGGCGGCATCACCGAGTCCGACGCCAATTCGGCCGTCACCTCCAAGGCCACCGTGATCGGCTTCAACGTGCGTGCCGACGCCTCCGCGCGTCGCATCATCGAAGCCAATGGCGTGGACCTGCGTTACTTCTCGATCATCTATGACGTGATCGACCAGGTGAAGCAGGTGGCCTCCGGCCTGCTGGGCGTGGAGATCCGCGAAGAGATCATCGGCATCGCGCAGGTCCGCGACGTGTTCCGCAGCTCCAAGTTCGGTGCGGTGGCCGGCTGCATGGTCATCGAGGGCGTGGTCAAGCGGAACAAGCCCATCCGCGTGCTGCGCGACAGCACGGTGGTCTTCGAAGGCGAACTGGAATCGCTGCGCCGCTTCAAGGAGAACGTCGACGAAGTGCGCAACGGTACCGAATGCGGCATCGGCGTGAAGGCCTACAACGACGTCAAGCCGGGCGACCAGATCGAGTGCTTCGAGCGCATCGAAGTGCAGCGCACCCTGTAAGGGTTCGCGTGATCCGGGAACGGTGATTCGTGATCCGCAACGACGGATCACGAGTCCTTTCCCAGTCCCGGCTCCGTTTTCCACGAATCACGAATAGCGAATCACCCATCACGTGCCTACCAAGTCGTTCCATCGCACCGACCGCGTTTCCGCCCAGCTCCGTCGCGAGCTGGGCACGCTGGTGCACGAGGCCGTGCGCGAGCACGGCCTACCGTCGGTCAGCGTTTCCGACGTGGAAGTCACCCGCGACATGGCGCATGCCAAGGTCTTCGTCACCGCGCTGATGCCCGAACGTTCCGTCGAGGCGATGAAGGGCCTGAAGGAACTGGCCTGGGGCCTGCGCATGGAACTGGCCCGCCGGGTCAAGATGCGCCACGTCCCCGAGCTGCATTTCCACTACGACGATTCCGTAGACCGCGGCGAGCGCATCGACAACCTGCTGCGCGACCTGCCCAAGTCCGAAGACTGAGTCTATTCGCAGGTCTGGCGCTCTGCCTGGCAGGCCTGCGTGGCGCGCCGCAACTGGTGTTCGTCGAAGGCCGGAGGAGGCCGCGCTGTCGCAGCCTGGACCTGCGCTTTCCAGCCCGGTGTCCGCGTGACGGCTTCGCCGACCTTCCCGATGGCATAGTTGATGCCCAGCTGCACATAACCGCCCCGCTTGCCGACTTCTTCCAGGCTGGGCGCCTCGTCCCAGTGGCGGTTGAAGCGGGTGGAGTCCACCTGGATGGGGTTGCGGTTGCGGTACAGGTCCACCGTTTCCGGTGGCGGACGTGGGGCCACCACTTTCACCGCCTCCATCGTCGTGACGTCCTGCGCAGCCGGTCCGGCAGCGGAGGAAACGGGGGGTGTTGTCGCCGCGTCCTGCGTTTGCGCGGCGACACCTTGAGGCAAGGCCAGCAGGGCGAAGAAAATTGCGTTATGCCGCAGGAGTGGGATCATGCACTGTTCGTCAGGCAGGGTGGAGTACGTTCGGCAACGCGGCATGCGGGCGTGCGTGCGGTCCGTTGTTGCACGTGCGGGCGCTTGCACCACAACGCGGCTCAGGTGCCGTGCGGACGATGCCGTAACCAGCCTGAATCAAATGTTGCATCAAAAGTGAGATCGCCTGGCCTCCAGACCTACGGATGAAGCAGAACAAGCCCAACAGGATTCCCTTCCGTCGCCTCGATGGCCTGCTGCTGCTCGACAAGCCGCAGGGCATGAGCTCGAACGCGGCACTGCAGGCGGCACGCCGGCTGTTCCGCGCGGAGAAGGGCGGGCATACCGGCAGCCTCGATCCGCTCGCCACCGGCCTGCTGCCGTTGTGCTTCGGTGAAGCCACCAAGATCGCAGGCCTGCTGCTGGGGTCGCGCAAGGCGTACGACACGGTCGCCACGCTGGGCGCCACCACCGATACCGATGACGCCGACGGCCAGGTCCTGCTGGAACGGGCGGTACCCGCCTTCGACGCCGACACGTTGCAGGCGGCGCTCGCGCCGCTCCGGGGACATATCCGCCAGCGCGCACCCGTCTATTCGGCGCTGAAGCAGGGCGGTGAGCCGCTGTATGCGAAGGCCCGCCGCGGTGAAACCATCGAAGCGCCGGAGCGGGATGTCCAGGTGCACGCCATCCAGGTGCTGGACATGCAGCCACGCCAGCTCACGCTGAGGATCGAATGCGGGTCCGGCACCTATGTGCGCAGCCTGGTCCGCGACCTGGGTGAGACGCTGGGCTGCGGTGCGCACGTGGCCCAGCTGCGCCGCCTGTGGGTGGAGCCGTTCCGGCAGCCGCGCATGTTCACGCTGGAGGCCCTCCAGGCCCTCGCTGAACAGGGTGGCGAAACTGAACTGGATGCCTGCCTGTTGCCGATCGAGGCCGGCCTGGCCGGCTTCCCCCGCATCGACGTGGACGCCGCCGCCGCCCATCGGCTGGGGCAGGGCCAGCGACTGCACGGTCACCCGCCCAGCGCCGGCCCCGTGGCGATCCACGGCCCCGAGGGGCGCGTACTGGGACTGGCAACCGTCGATGCCGACGGCCAGCTTTCGCCGCAGCGGTTGTTCACCTGGGCCAGCGTGAACGGGGCCACGAGCCCGCTCCCCGCGCAATAAAGCCTTGTTTCACAAGGCCCCCCGCGGCTACACTACGCCGCCGGTTTTGCCCGGCCATTCCTCTATCCTTTCACGGCGAGTCAAGCGGTGCCCCGGCTTACCCCGGTATCTCCGGCGTTCCTGCTGACCACGCATCAAGAGAACCTACATGTCCATCGATACCCAGAAAGTCATTGAAGATAACAAGCGCGGCACCAACGACACCGGCTCGCCGGAAGTCCAGGTCGCCCTGCTGACCGCCCGCATCGAACACCTGAGCGGCCACTTCAAGACCCACAAGAAGGATCACCACAGCCGCCGTGGTCTGCTGCAGCTGGTCAACCGCCGCCGCAGCCTGCTTGACTACCTCAAGAAGAAAGACAACGAGCGCTACAAGACCCTGATCGAGAAACTCGGCCTGCGTCGTTAAACCCATACCGACCGCGGCGCAGTGATGCGCCGCGGTTTGCATTTCCGGGAAGTGAAAAGTCCCGGCGGACATTTTCCACCACTGCAACACCTGGCCGGACCAACCCGGCCATCCGTCTGCGGCATGGGTCGCATGCGGTTCAACCGATAGCGCATCACCAAGGAATCAAACGTGGCAAAAATTACCAAGACCTTCCAGTACGGCAAGCACCAGGTCACCCTGGAAACCGGCGAAGTCGCCCGCCAGGCCGGCGGTGCCGTCATCGTCAAGTTCGATGACACCGTGCTGCTGGTCACCGCCGTGGCGGCGAAGTCGGCCCGCGAAGGGCAGGACTTCTTCCCGCTGACGGTCGACTACCAGGAGAAGTTCTACGCCGGCGGCCGCATCCCCGGTGGCTTCTTCAAGCGCGAAGGTCGCGCGACCGAGAAGGAGACGCTGATCTCCCGCCTGATCGACCGCCCGCTGCGCCCGCTGTTCCCGGAAGAATTCCGCAATGAAGTGCAGGTCATCGCCACGGTGATGTCGCTGAACCCGGAAATCGACGGCGACATCCCGGCGCTGATCGGCGCCTCCGCCGCCGTCGCCCTGACCGGCGCGCCGTTCAACGGCCCGATCGGTGCCGCCAAGGTCGGCTACATCAACGGCGAATACGTGTTGAACCCGACCGTCAGCGAACTGAAGGACTCCAAGCTGGAGCTCGTCGTCGCCGGTACGTCCAACGCCGTGCTGATGGTGGAATCCGAAGCCGCCGAACTGTCCGAAGACGTGATGCTGGGTGCCGTGATGTTCGGCCACCGCGAAATGCAGAAGGTCATCCACATCATCAACGAGTTGGTGGTGGAAGCCGGTACCAAGAACTGGGAATGGTCTGCGCCGACCAAGAACGAGGCAATGATCGCCGCCCTGAAGGAAGCCGTGGGCACCCAGCTCGAGGCCGCCTTCCAGGTGCGCGACAAGCTGCAGCGCCGCGACGCCATCGCCGCGATCAAGAAGGACGTGCTGCAGCAGCTGGCCGGCCGTGCCGAAGCCGACGGCTGGGCCCCCGGCGCGCTGTCGAAGGAATTCGGCGAGCTGGAATACCAGACCATGCGCGGTTCCGTGCTGGCCACCAAGGTCCGCATCGACGGCCGTGCGCTGGACACCGTCCGCCCGATCTCCTCCAAGGTCAGCGTGCTGCCGCGCGTGCACGGCTCCTCGCTGTTCACCCGTGGCGAGACGCAGGCGATCGTCGCCGTCACCCTGGGCACCGCCCGTGATGGCCAGGTGATCGACGCCGTCGCCGGCGAGTGGAAGGACCACTTCCTGTTCCACTACAACTTCCCCCCGTTCTCGGTGGGCGAAGCCGGCCGCATGATGGGCCCGAAGCGTCGCGAAATCGGCCACGGCCGCCTCGCCAAGCGCGGCGTGCTCGCCGTGATGCCGACGATGGAAGCTTTCCCTTACACCATCCGCGTGGTCTCGGAAATCACCGAATCGAACGGCTCCTCCTCGATGGCCTCGGTCTGCGGCAGCTCGCTGGCGCTGATGGATGCCGGTGTGCCGATCAAGGCGCCGGTGGCCGGCATCGCGATGGGCCTGGTGAAGGAAGGCAACGACTTCGTCGTGCTGAGCGACATCCTGGGTGACGAAGACCACCTGGGCGACATGGACTTCAAGGTCGCCGGTACCGCCAACGGCGTGTCCGCGCTGCAGATGGACATCAAGATCGAAGGCATCACCGAAGAGATCATGAAGCAGGCGCTGACGCAGGCGAAGGCCGGCCGGTTGCACATCCTGGGTGAAATGGCCCATGCGATGACGTCGCCGCGCCAGGAGCTGAGCGAGTTCGCGCCGCGCCTGATCACCATCAAGATCCACCCCGACAAGATCCGCGAAGTGATCGGCAAGGGCGGTTCGGTGATCCAGGCCATCACCAAGGAAACCGGCACGCAGATCGACATCCAGGACGACGGCACCATCACCATCGCCTCGGTCAACGGCGCTGCCGGCCAGGCCGCCAAGGCCCGCATCGAGCAGATCACGTCCGACGTCGAGCCGGGCCGCATCTACGAAGGCAAGGTCGCCAAGATCATGGACTTCGGTGCGTTCGTCACCATCCTGCCGGGCAAGGACGGCCTGGTGCACGTGTCGCAGATCTCCAACGACCGCGTCGAGAAGGTCAGCGACGCGCTAAAGGAAGGCGACGTGGTCAAGGTCAAGGTGCTGGAAGTCGACAAGCAGGGCCGCATCCGCCTGTCGATCAAGGCCGTGGAAGAAGGCGAGGGCGTGTCGGCCGAGTAAGCCGCACGACATCGCGATGCGATACGGAAAAGCGGGCTTCGGCCCGCTTTTTCTTTGCCGCCGGCATGGACCGTGAGAAGCGGGGCTCCTCCCTCTCCCCGCGGGCGGGGAGAAGGATTCACGCCATGCACGATCGTGCAGGACACAGCGTCTTCATGCACGCGCCGACGGCTGTCATGCGGTCGACGATAATGACGGTCATGGAATCCAAGAAGACACACACCGCGACGCCCGCATCGCGCTGGTCAGGCCGCGGGCTGGTGCTGCTGGGCATCGTGCTGTCGGCCTTCAACCTGCGCACGGCGGTGACGTCGCTGACGCCGCTGCTGGATACGCTGGGCGATACGTTCGGCTTCGGTGCCACCATGACCGGCGTGTTCGGCATGCTGCCGACGGCGGCGTTCGCGCTGTTCGGCGTGGCGACGCCTGCGCTGGCGCATCGCATCGGACTGGAGCGGACGGCGTTGCTCGCCATGCTGCTCGCGATGCTGGGCCTGCTGCTGCGCAGCGCGGCAGGCGATACGACGGCGCTGATGGCGGCCTCGCTGACCGCACTGGCCGGCATGGGCATCGGCAACATCGTGTTGCCGCCGCTGGTGAAGCGCTACTTCGCCGATCGCGTGGGCACAGTCAGCACGCTGTACATCACCGTACTGCAGGCGGGCACCATCCTGCCCGCGCTGGTGGCGGTGCCGGTGATGGAAGCCGCGGGCTGGCGCATTTCGCTGGGCGTATGGGCGGTGTTCGCCGCGGTGTCGGCGGTGCCGTGGTGCCTGGTGCTGTGGCAGGAGCGCCGGCGCGCCTCGCTGCTGGCACGCGTGCATGACGCAGCGGTCACCGTCGACGATGAGGCACCGGAACTCACCGCGCCACGTCCCGCCGGGCGCGCGTGGCGTTCGCCCGTGGCGTGGGGCATGGCGCTGATGTTCGGCATGACCTCGCTGGTGACGTATTCCATGTTCACCTGGTTGCCCAAGCTGCTGGTCGAGGCCGGCGGCACACCGGCGCTGGGGGGTGCGATGGTGGCGCTGTTCTCCACGCTGGGGCTGGTGGCATCGCTCACCATGCCGCAGATCGCGGTGCGCATGCGCAATCCCTTCATCGTGGTGGTGGTCTGCGCGGGTTTCTACATCACGGCATTCGCTGGCCTGCTGCTCGCGCCGATGGCCGCACCCGCGCTGTGGGTGGCGTTGCTGGGCCTGGGGCCGAGCACGTTCCCGCTGTCGCTGACGATGATCAACCTGCGTACGCGCACGCCGGAGGGCTCCGCGGCGTTGTCGGGCTTCATGCAGGGCGTGGGCTACACGTTGTCATGCGCGGGACCGCTGGCGTTCGGACTGCTGCACGACTACACGCATGGCTGGGCCCTGCCGATGGCGTTCCTTGCTGCCTGCATCGTGGTGCTGCTGATTGGCGGCTATCTGGCCTGCCGGCCGCGGTATCTGGAAGATACCTGGCATTAGTTGACGCGCTGGACGCAGGGGGGCGTCAGGAAGTCACACCAACTTCCGGCAGGGGTAGTCCCGCGGCCGCAGTGCTATCAAGGTGTTTTACTGACCGTTGCTGGGGAGCATCCGCATGACCACCACCCGCCGTGACCTGTTCAAGCTGGGCGCACTGGCCGCTGCCGCCGCCGCGCTGCCGTCCTTCGCGTCGTCGTCGGCGACCACACCGGTTGCCAAGGCCGCCAAGCCGTTGAACATCCTGATCCTCGGCGGCACCGGCTTCACCGGGCCCTTCCAGGTCGACTACGCACTGAAGCGGGGCCACAAGGTCACCCTGTTCAACCGCGGCAAGAAGCCCTCACCGGACTGGCCGGGCGAAGTCGAACAACTGCATGGCGACCGCAATACCGGCGACCTCGCTTCCTTGAAAGGGCGCAAGTGGGACGTCTGCATCGACAACCCCACCAGCCTGCCGTTCTGGGTGCGCGACGCCGGCAAGGTGCTGAAAGGCAACGTGGGGCACTACCTCTTCATCTCCACCATCTCGGTGTACGCCGAGGGCGGCAAGGCCGGCATCAACGAGGATTCCCCGCTGGCGGTCTACAAGGGCAAGGACGCGATGGCCGAAACGCAGGAAACCCTGCGCGCCGACATCGAAAACCTCTACGGATCATTGAAGGCATTGAGCGAGGCCGAAGCCCGCAAGCAGTTCGGCAGGAACGTCACCATTGTGCGCCCCGGCTACATCGTCGGCCCGCGCGACGAAACCGACCGCTTCACCTACTGGCCGCACCGCGTGGCCCAGGGCGGCGAGATCCTGGTGCCTGGCGAGGGCAACGACCCCATCCAGATCATCGACGGCCGCGACCTGGGCGAATGGATGATCCGCCTGGCCGAAGCGAAGACCTACGGCACCTTCAACGCCTGCGGGCCCGATTACACGCTGGGCATGGACGCCATGCTGCATGGCTGCCAGGCCGTGACCGGCGGCGGCATGACGCTGACCCACGTGTCACCCGAATTCCTGGAAGAGAAGCAGGTCGGCCTGCCGATCTGGGTGTCGCCGAAGCACCCGCAGTACGGCGGCTACGGCGCCGTCAGCAACGCGCGCGCCATCCAGGCCGGCCTGACCTTCCGCCCACTGGCCACCACCGTCACCGACCTGCTGGCGTGGTTCCGCGGCCTGCCGGCCGAGCGCCAGGCCAAGTTGAATGCCGGCATCACGCGCGACAAGGAAACCGAACTGCTGAAGGCCTGGCACGCGCGCAAGGCGTGACGGCGCACAGCGGCCTGCACTGCTGATTCAGGGCGTGCACTGCTCACGCAGCAGGGCGTTCGGGCCACCGGCCGGCAGTGCATTGGCCCTGCGTGCACGTGAGGGCAGCAGAGGTGCAGGTGCGACCCGTCGATAGGCGGCGGCCTGTTCGCGGGCTCGCGCCAGTGCGGTGGCATCCAGATCGCCCTCCAGGTCGCGCACGAACCTGTCGAACAGCTGTCCTTGCCGCGGTACGCCCGGGGGTGGCTGATCCAGCAGCGCCTTTGCCTGCAGGTAGAGCGCCAGTGACTTGCCGGCATCGGGGGTCACGGCCTGGTTGAGCAGGTTGCGTTCGGAGCGGCGGTGGGGGGAGTAGGCGTTCGCCAACGCGAGGGTCGTCGTGATGTCACCGGCGGCGACGCCACGCAGGGCGATGGCTTCCACCTCGTCGCGGTACACCCGCAGCGCGTCCAGTTCCTCCAGCGTATCTTCGCGTCGGAACGGCCGCCCCATCACGTAGAAGTTGATCGCCTGCGCACTGCCTCCGCGTGCCGCCGCGCGCCAGTAGTGCAAGCGCTCACGGGAATCGAACGCGGGGATACCCTCGCAATGCGCGCTTTCCTTGAGTGCCTGTTCGCCGCGTGCAGTTGCTGCTTCGCGCGCCGCGCGCTGCCTGGCCTCGAATTCGGGAGTCGCGGCAGGGCCCGAGCCGCCGCCGGTGTAATGCAGCGTATTCGCCGCTTCATCAAGCCGCCTGCGGACGTCGTCGCAGAATTCCATCTCCGCGGCGAGCCGGCAGGCAGCCGCGGGATCGCCTGCGTCCGCGCGACGCTTGAGCTCGGGCAGGATGTTCCGCAACGGGGTGGACAGGTCAGGCAACGGTGCGTTCGAGGGACGCGCCGCTGCTGCCGATGCCGGATTGCGTACGGCGGCATCCGGCGCGGGGGTGGAGGCATTCGATGGAACGGGCATCGGAGCGGCGGATGGGGACGGTGGTGGTTCGCTGTCCCGTGCGCTGCTGCGTCCGCTCCACCAGCCCGCGCCCAAGGCAAGGGGCAGCATGACCAGCGCGATCATCATCCACGCGCGTGATCGACGTTCGGCATCCATGGCGCGATCTCCCGGCATCGCTGAAGAAGGCGATTAGCTGATCACATCCGCCTCCAGCGGGGCAAGCTGGAGGCCGTGATTCAACGCTCCCTGCGCGTCAGCGTGCGGTCCACCGGTCCGCGGCGCTGCCAGTCGGGCACGACGCGCTCGGATGTCGCCTCCGCGTCGCTGGCGCTGTCCGATGACGTGGGCACCTGCAGGGACGGAATGGACGACGCCACCAGCGGTTGCGACTGCGCGGTGATGTCAGTGCCCTGCACGATGCCCAGCGGGCTGTAGCCGGTGTAGCCGGGGAAGACCTGGCTGAGGTTGGCGTTGCCCATGCGGCGCACCAGCACTTCGGACACCACGCGGCGGTAGTCGGTGGTCACCGGCACATCGCCGAAGTAGGGCGACAGCGTGGCCGGATCCAGGCCGAGCCATTGGCCGAAGAACCGGCGCCCGTTCACCGCGCCGCCCAGCACCAGCATCGGATTGCCATAGCCGTGGTCGGTGCCGCCGTTGGCGTTGGCGCGCACGCGGCGGCCGAACTCGGACTGCACGATCACCGTGGTGCGTGCCATCTGCCCGGTGCTGTTGAGTTCGGTGAAGAACGCGGTCAGCGCCGAGGAGAGCTCGGCGATCTTGTTCTGGTAGTAGTGGTAGCCGCTGCCGGCGGTGCCCTGGCCGTCGTGCGTGTCCCAGCCGCCCAGGTCCAGCGTGGCGTAGCGCAGGCCCAGGTCGAAGCGGATGGTCTGCGCGATGGTCCACAGCTGGTCGGCGAACGAACCGCTCGGCCAGCTGGCCGGACGCGATGCGTAACCCTGCTGGTTGATCAGGCGCATGGCGCCATCGGCACGGCGGCCGCTGCTTTCCACGCCGGTCTGGCCCTGCCACAGGCTGGCCAGCGTTTCGTTGATGCCGCGCAGGCCGGCAGGCGAATCGCTGCGGGTGCGCTGCCAGCTCCATGCGGTGGTGTTGAGCGAGAAGTCCGACGGGCTGCTCATCGTCATGCCGTCCAGCGAACCCATCAGGCCCGCGGGTTGCGTGCCGCTGATGCCCAGCGCCGGCAACGAAGCCGCCGGCGTGCCGGTGGGCCGCGAATTCCACGCGCGCGTCATCCAGCCCGTCGCCGAGCCGTATTTGCCGGGCGTGCCCAGGTCGATATAGAGCTGGGCATCGAAGTGGCTGCGGGTGACGGTGGTGGCCATGCCGCAGCTGTGCACGATGGCCAGCCTGCTGTCGTTCCACAGGTCGCGCAGGCCGGTGGCGGACGGGTGCAGGCCGAAGCCGGTCTGCGCACCGCCAGACAACGTCAACGGCAGTGCGCCGTAGGTGCCGGTGGCGGGAATCTGCAGACTGGGGCGGGCTTCTTCGTAATGCGTGCGGTCGGTGCCGCTGATCGGCACCACCAGGTTCAGGCCGTCGATGCCGCCGCGCAGGAACAGGTGCACCACGGTGTCGTAGGCGTTGGCGGCGGCATCCGCCTGGCCGGAAAACAACATGCTGCTACCGGCAGCGCCCACCACGGCAGCGGCGCTGCAGCCTTTGACGAATTCCCGGCGGGTCAGTCTGAAATGGCTCATGCCAGGCTCCTCAGCGGCTCAGGAATTCGGGGGTCATCAGGATCAGCGCCACCAGGCTTCGCAGGCGCTCGTGGTTGTAGTGCCGTTTCAGGTCACTGCCCTGCCAGGTGTTGGTGTCGGTGATGACGTAGCTGTTGGGGTCGCCGTTCTGCGCCATGAAGGCCACGAGCGCCTGCTTGCGCGCCGCTTCGGGCTGGTAGCCCAGAAGGCGGGTGCACCACCACGTCACCAGCGTGTTCGCCGTCCAGTTGGCCACCGGGATGTTGGCGCGCGTGGTATCGACGATGGGATGCAGCGGTACTTCGCCGTCCTTGGTTTCGGTCAGCCAGCCCAGCACGCGCCAGGTCATCGCGAACGAGTTGGAGCCCGACCACGCCAGGCCCGTGTCCGGGTACCCGTTGGGCGCCGGCCAGTTGTAGGGCGTGTGCCCGGTGAAGCCGTACAGCCACATGAAGTCGCCGCTGCGGCCGTGGTCCAGGCGCACGGTCCAGTCGCCCCCCAGCGCGCGCATCGCCGCGACCACCGCATCGAACGGCCGGCGGTTCTTCTGGCCGAAGCTGTTGATGAAATCGTCCGAGTTGAGGATGTGCCGCAGGGTCAGTTCGATCTGGTTGGGCGCCTGCCAGTTGGCGCGGAAGATCGCCGCGGCGCTGTCGATCAGCGCCTGCTTCGGCGTGTCGCTGATGAAGCGGCGGATCAGCTTCTTGCAGATGAACTTGGCCACGCGCGGGTGGCTGGCCAGCCGGTCCAGCACGTCGCGGCCATCCTTCATCGCCGGCTGCTCGGGGTAGAACAGCTTGCCCAGCAGGAACTTGGGACCGGCGTCGTGCCAGGCCTGGCGATAGACGAACGTGCCATCGTTCTCGGAGGGATACTGCCAGTGCCCGTTCTTCGCCGACCAGCCGGTGAACGCCGCCGACGTTTCGTACACGTCGATGTCGGTGTAGCCGATGGGGTAGCTGGGATCCTCGGGGCACGGCGGCACCAGGAACGGATCCATGAAGCCCAGGTAGTTCTCCGCGCCGAAGGTGTGCAGTTCCAGCAGCTCGCGCGCGAAGTTCTCGTTCGGGCCCGAGCGCGAGTTGTTGAGGTTGTCCAGGTAGTAGAGCATCGACGTGCTCTTGGCCACTTCCTCCAGCATCACCCGGAAGTTGCCCTTGGCGTTGGCGCGGATCACGTCGCGGTCGTAGTGCACGAACACCGGGCCGGCATTGAAATCCGTGCCCATCACGTTGAAATGGTCGTGCCAGAAGTTGACCAGCACCTCGCGCAGCTGGCGGCGCGAATACACCGCGCGCACGAAGGCCGCGCGCTGCACTTCGTTGGCCGGGCGCATGCGCACGGCGTTTTCGGGGTCGGCCACCACGTGTTCGGCCCACAGCTGGGTCAGCGGCTTGTTGAGGGTGGTGTACCCGGCGGCGTTCAGGCGATTGGTGACGGGGGTATCGTCGATGGCATTCCAGTCCAGCTGCCAGTCCACGTAGTTGGCCAGGCGCTGCCGGTCGGTGCTGCCCAGCGCATTGAATTCGGCGATGGTGGTGGCGGTGGCGCCGTAGCTCAGGTTATTGAGCGCCTGCACCGCGAAAGGCGGGCGCGCCATGGTCAACAGGCGCGGCTCGGACTGGCCCATCATCGTGCGGCCGCCGGCGACTTCGGTGACGGCTTCGGGGGCGGGCGTGGTGTCCTTGGGCGTGGCGCGTTCGCCGCCTTTCCAGCCGTACAGCTGGTTCAGGCGCTGGCGCACCTGCTTGGACAGGTCCGGTGCCGCAACGGCGGGTGTGTCGGCCGCGCTGGCCAGGCCGCCCTCGGCGTTGCGGCGGAATAAGGTGTTGGACGTGCGTTTGACCGGGCCGCGGAACTTCGTCCGCCGCCACAGGACCGTGTGTCGCGCCATGCTGATGCCCCGGTTTTCCCCGACAGCCGCAGAGTATTGGCGAAGCGCGTGACGTTAAATGCGACGGCGTGCACAAGCCCGCCAACGGGCCACGGTTTTCACACCAGACCTGTGGCGTAGAACACGCCGATGACCACGAACACCGCGGCGGTCTTGATCAGGGTGATGGCGAAGATGTCCTTGTAGGACTGCCGGTGGGTCAGGCCGGTGACAGCCAGCAGGGTGATGACGGCACCATTGTGGGGCAGGGTGTCCATGCCGCCCGACGCCATCGAGGCCACCCGGTGCAGCACCTCCATCGGGATGCCGGCCGCGTTGGCATTGGCGATGAAGCTGTCCGCCATCGCCGCCAGCGCGATGCTCATGCCGCCGGAGGCCGAGCCGGTGATGCCGGCCAGCGCGGTGACCGAGATGGCTTCGTTGACTAGCGGATCGGGAATGGCCTGCAGCGCATTGGCGACTACCAGGAAGCCGGGCAGCGCGGCGATGACGGCACCGAAGCCGTATTCCGATGCGGTGTTCATCGAGGCCAGCAAGGCGCCGCCGATGGCGCTCTTGGTGCCTTCGGCGAAGCTGGCGATCACGGGTTTCCAGGCGAACGCGATCACTGCCACGATGCCGACCAGCAGTGCGCCCTGCACGGCCCAGATGGCCGCCACTTTCGACACCTCCTGCACGACCGGCGCAGGATTGCCGATGACGGCCGGGACGAACGACTGGCTTTCGCCATAGAAGCCGGGGATCCAGCGGGTGAACAGGAAATTGGCCACGCCGACCAGCAGCAGCGGCAGGATGGCGATCAACGGATGCGCCAGGCGATCGCCCTTGAAGGGTTCCGGCTCGTTGCGCAGTTCCGCGCTGCCTGCATAGCCCTCGCCGCTGCGCGCGGCCACGCGACGGCGCCATTCCAGGTAGGTCATGCCCACGATCAGGATGAAAACGCCGCCGATCGTGCCCAGCACCGGGGCGGCCCAGCCGGTGGTGCCGAAGAACGAGGTGGGGATGATGTTCTGGATCTGCGGCGTGCCCGGCAGCGCATCCATGGTGAAGGTGAAGGCACCCAGCGCGATGGTGCCCGGCACCAGGCGCTTCGGGATGTCGCTCTGGCGGAACAGCTCGGCCGCGAACGGATACACCGCGAACACCACCACGAACAGCGACACACCGCCGTAGGTCAGCAGTGCGCAGACCAGCACGATGGACAGCATCGCGCGCTGCGCCCCGACGACCTTGATGGTGGCCGCGACAATGGCCTTGGAGAATCCCGAGATCTCGATCAGCTTGCCGAACACCGCGCCCAGCAGGAATACCGGGAAATACAGTTTCAGGAAGCCGACCATCTTGTCCATGAACAGGCCGGTGAACATCGGCGCCACCAGCGACGGGTCGGTCAGCAGCACCGCGCCCAGCGCCGCGATGGGCGCGAACAGGATGACGCTGTAGCCGCGGTAGGCCACGAACATCAGGAAACACAGCGCGGCCAGCACGATCAGGAACGACATCCGACACTCCTCGGCCAGCGCCGACTCCAGGTGCGGCGAGTATCCGCAGCCATGGGCCAGCCGTCCCACTGTACGAAGGTACGATGCCGCCCGCGCGGTCCCGGCCCTAGTGTTCGCTTCAATCGGCGGCATCCGTCCGCCGCCATGTCATACCCGGGAGGAGGGGAGACCCATGAAGCGCAAGCACCTGAGCCTGGCCATCGGTTGTGTCCTGTTGTCGTCCATGCCAATGGCATGGGCGCAGGACAGCACCGGCGCCAGCCAACCGCCAGCCACCAGCGCCACCACGCTCGATTCGGTCAAGGTCACCGCGCGCAAGCGCGAGGAGACCCTGCAGGACGTGCCGGTGGCCGTCACCGCCTTCACCGCGGAAACGCTGGACCAGATGGGTATCGACGACATCGGCGAGCTGGATGCGCAGGTGCCCAACCTGACCATCTATGCCGCACGCGGTTCCACCAGCACGGTCACCGCCTACATCCGCGGCGTCGGCCAGGCCGATCCGCTGTGGGGCGTGGACCCGGGCGTGGGCATCTACCTGGACGACGTGTACATCGCCCGTCCGCAGGGCGCGCTGCTCGACGTGTTCGACGTGGAGCGCATCGAAGTGCTGCGTGGCCCGCAGGGCACGCTGTACGGCAAGAACACCATCGGCGGCGCCATCAAGTACATCTCGCGCGGCCTGCCGCAGGAGACCACCGGCTTCGCCTCGGTCACCGTGGGCAACTACAACCAGCTGGACGTGAAGGCCGCGCTGGGCGGCGAGATCGGCGGCAAGGACAGCGGCCTGCGCGGTCGCGTGTCGGTGGCCAGCATGAACCGCGATGGTTTCGGCGAGAACACCTATACCGACCAGGACGTCAGCGACAAGGAGATCAACGCGGCGCGCTTCCAGCTGGGCGCCTATGCTGGCGACGACCTCGACATCCAGTTCGCGTTCGACTACATGGACGACCAGTCCGGCGTGCGCGGCGCCAAGATGCTCGCGCCCAATCCGCTGGCGCCGGCCTATCCGCCCACCGAAGACCGCTACGACATCCGCAGCGGCATGAAGAACATCAACGACACCGAGATGAAGGGGGCCTCGGCCACCGTCAACTGGCGCGCGACCGACAACTGGGCGTTCAAGTACATCATCGCCAAGCGCGAGTCGGACACCGAAACCAACATCGACTTCGACACCACGCCGCTGCCGCTGGTGGACGTGCGCGCCTTCTACAGCGACAGCCAGGTCAGCCAGGAACTGCAGGCCAACTTCGACGGCGGCGGACGCGCACGCGGCGTGATGGGCCTGTACTGGTTCAACGGCGACGCCGGCGGGCAGGTGTTGAACTACTTCTCCAATCCATTGCTGCCGCCCGCCCTGACCAATCCGCTGTTCGGCGATACCCAGGGCGTGGTCAACACCGAAAGCATCGCGCTGTACGCGGACTGGACCTTCGACCTGACCGATCGACTGAAGCTTGATGTGGGTGCGCGCTACACCGACGAGGACAAGCACGCCATCGCGCTGAACCGCTTCTACACCAACAACCAGTACACCACCTCCTGGGGCACGGCGGCCAATTTCGACAAAACGGTCAACTTCAAGAACGTCTCGCCGAAGGTCTCGCTGGACTACCAGATCACGCCGGACATCATGGTCTACGGCCTGGCGTCGCGCGGCTTCAAGTCGGGCGGCTACAACATCCGCGCCAACACCACCGCGGTGCCGCGCTCGGGCGAGCCGTTCGACGACGAGAAGGTCGACAGCTTCGAAGTGGGCAGCAAGATGTCGCTGCTCGACCAGCGCATGTTCCTCAACCTGGCCTACTTCTACAACAAGTACGAGGACATCCAGCTGTCGGTGTTCACCTCGTACACCCTGCCCAACGGCAGCCAGAGCTTCTTCGGCGACTTCACCAACGCCGGCAAGGGCACCGTGCAGGGCGTCGAAGTGGAGTACCAGTTCCTGCCCACGCAGAACTGGCTGATCAGCGGCAACCTGGCCTGGCTGGATGCGGAATACGACGAGTTCATCACCAGCGGCGTCAACGTGGCCGACACGCAGTACTTCACCAACGCGCCCGAGTTCTCCGGTGCCGTCAACGTGGAATACCGCACCGACCTGGCCAATGGTGGCCGCCTGTCCGCGCGCGTGGGCTATTCGTACCAGTCGGAAGTGTGGCCCACCACCGACCTGAGCCCAGTGATCAAGCAGGAAGGGTATGGCCTGGCGAATGCGGGCGTCATCTGGAAGGTCAACGATGCGTGGAGCCTGTCGCTGCAGGGCAGCAACCTGACCGACGAGGAATACCGCACCACCGGCTACAACATCCCGGCGTACGGCGTGCTGACCGGGTTCTACGGGACGCCGAGGCAGTACAGCCTGACCGCGCGCTACGACTTCTGAGTCCGCGCGAGGCCATGACGAGTGACCGGCAGCGGCGGGCGAAAGCCCGCCGCTGCTGCGTTATGCTCCCGCGCATGTCCTCCCGCCCCGTAGCGTGCGCCGTGCGCACGATCACCGAATCCACCGCGCGTGACGTGCGGTCCGGGGACGACCCGGCATCGGTGGTGGTGGCAGGGTTCCTGCGCGGGTTCCGGACTGGCGAGGCCGTTCGCACGACGCACGCTACGCTGGGGTGGCGGTGCTGAGCGTCGGCATGGTGGTGCTGGCCGCGTTGCTGTGGCTGGGCGTGCTGTTCGGTTCGGCGCTGTATGCCGAGCGCCACCCGCGCGTGCTGGCGACCCAGTGGCCCTACATCTATGCGCTGTCGCTGGCGGTGTACTGCACCTCGTGGACGTTCTTCGGCACGGTGACGCAGGCGGCGCGCTACGGCTGGCCATTGCCGCCCACGTTCGTCGGCACCATCCTGTTGTATGCGTTCGGTGCATTCCTGCTGGTGCGGCTGGTCCGCCTGGCGCGCGAATCCAATGCCACCTCGCTGGCGGACCTGATCGCCACGCGGCTGGGCAAGGACGGCTGGCTGGCGGCCGCCGTCACGCTGATCGCCGCGCTGGGGCTGATCCCCTACATCGCGCTGCAGCTGAAAGCCGTGGCGATGAGTTTCGCGTTGTTGACCCGTTCGCCGGGCAGCGACGACCTGCCGGCCTGGCAGGACAGCGCGCTTTACGTGGCGCTGGCGATGGCCGTGTTCGCCATGCTGTTCGGCACGCGCCGCGCCAGCGCGGTGGAACACAACCGTGGCCTGATACTGGCGATGGCCTTCGAGTCGCTGTTCAAGCTGGCCGCGATGCTGGCGTTGGGGCTGTTCGTGTGGTTCGGCCTGCCGGACGTGGTGGCGGCACCGCCGCCCGTGGCGCCCGCGTCGACGACGTACGGCTTCATGCCCCTGGTGGTGTTGGGCGTGCTGGCGATGTTCACCCTGCCGCACCAGATCCACGTGGGCGTGGTGGAGTGCCGCGACGAGGCCCACGTACGCACCGCGCGCTGGATGTTCCCGTTGTACATGGTGCTGATGGCAGCACCGCTGCTGCCGCTGGCGCGTGCCGGCGGCGCGATGTTCGGCGATACGGTGCCGTCCGACCTGTACGTGCTGGCACTGCCGTTGTCGCAGGGCCAGCAAGGGCTGGCGCTGCTGGCATTCCTCGGAGGATTGAGTGCCGCCACCGGCATGGTGGTGGTCAGCACGCTGACGCTCAGCCTGATGATCGGCAACCACTGGCTGGCACCCGGCCTGTTGCGCGGTGGCTGGTTGCGTGGGACCGGCGGCGACCTGCGTGGCGCGGTGCTGACGCAGCGGCGCATCGGCATCATGGCGGTGATGCTGCTGGCATGGGCGTACAGCCGCCTGATCGCGGGCAACGACGCGCTGGCCGACGTGGGCGCGGTCTCGTTCTCCGCGCTGGCCACGCTGGCGCCGGCATTGGCGTTCGCCATCTGGCGCCCGCAGACATCGCCGCGTGCCGTCATCGCCGGCATCGTGGCGGGGTTCCTGGTCTGGGCATGGCTGTTGCTGTTGCCGGTGGCGATGGATGCACGCGGTGTTTCGCCGGCGTGGCTGCACACGGGGCCGTTCGGCCTGTCCGGCCTGTCGCCCGATGGCTTCTTCGGCCTGACCGGATGGAGCCGCCTGGGGCGTGCAGTCGGTGTCAGCCTGTTCGTCGGCACGGTGGCCACGCTGCTGGTGGCCAGCTGGCGGGGCAGTGCCCCGCGCCGGCACGACAGCCGGGGTTTCGATGCGCAGACACTGCGGGATGCCGGCCGCCGCTTCCTGCCACGCGAACGCGTGGAGGAACTGCTGCTGGGCGCGCCGCGCACCGGGACGGTGCCGGCCACCATCGAGGCACGACTGGAGCGCGAACTGGCGGCGGTGCTGGGTTCGGCCTCCGCGCGCCTGCTGATGGATGCCGCGCGCCGCGAGAGCGGCGACCTGGAAACCGTGGCGGCCATCGTCGGCGAGGTCTCGCAGGACCTTCGCTTCAACCAGCAGGTGCTGGAGGCCGCGCTGCAGAACATGAGCCAGGGCATCAGCGTGGTGGATCGCGACCAGCGCCTGGTGGCCTGGAACCGGCGCTACGAACAGATGTTCGGGTTCCCACCGGAGCTGCTGCAGGTCGGGCGCCCGATCGCCGACCTGACCCGCTGGGCGCTGCAGCGCATGCCGCAGCGCGGCCAGGACGAACGCGCGCTGGACCGTCGCCTGGCCTTCATGCGTGCCGGCACGCCGCACCTGACCGAGCGCGTGTTCCCCGACGGCAGCATCGTGGAAATCCGCGGCAACCCGATGCCGGGGGGTGGATTCGTGGCGACCTACACCGACGTCACCGCCTCGCGCCAGGCCGAGCGCGAACTGAAGCTGGCCAACGAAACGCTTGAGCAGCGCGTGGTGGAGCGCACCACGCTGCTGGAAACCGCCAAGCGCGAGGCCGAGCATGCGAACGATGCGAAGAGCCGGTTCCTGACCGCCATCGGGCACGACCTGCTGCAACCGCTGCATGCCGCGCAGTTGTTCACCGATGCGTTGTCGCAGCAGGTGCTGGAACCGCGCCAGCGCGAATCCGTGGTGCAGGTGCGCGGCGCGCTGGATTCCACCACCGACCTGCTGACCGGCCTGCTGGACATGTCGCGACTGGAAGCGGGCGGGCTGGTGCCGGAACCGCGTGATTTCCCGCTGGCGGAGGTGCTGGAGCCGCTGGCATCGGAGTTCCGCGTCCTGGCGCACGAGCGCGGGCTTGCTTTCCGTTTCGTTCCGACGCGCGCCTGGGTGCACACCGATCCGCAGCTGCTGCGGCGCATCCTGCAGAACTTCCTCGCCAATGCCGTGCGCTACACGCCACGTGGCGGCGTGTTGCTGGGCGTGCGCCGCGCGGGACGCGACGGCCTGCGCATTGAAGTGCTGGACACCGGGCCAGGCATCGCGGAGACGGAACAGCGCGCGATCTTCGAGGAATTCCGCCGCGGCGACGATGTGCCGGGGCAGGGCCTGGGCCTGGGCCTGTCCATCGCCGACCGCATCGCCGGCCTGCTGCAGGCGCCGCTCTCCTTGCGAAGCCGCCTCGGCCATGGCGCTGCCTTCGTGGTCACGCTGCCGCGCGTCGCGGCGCCGTCGTCCGCGGACGCCATGCCGATAGGCAAGCCGGGGCTGGGCGGACGCCGTGTGCTGGCGGTCGACAACGATCCCGATGCGCTGGCCGCGCTGCAGCAGGTGCTGGAAGGATGGGGTTGCGAGGTCGCCATCGCATCCGGCGGCGCGGGGGCCGAAGCGGCGGTGCAGGCCCGTGCCGCCGATCTGTGGCTGTTCGACTACCACCTGGACGACGACGATACCGGCGTGGCGTTGGCGCTGCGTTTGCAGGCGCGGTTCGGCCTGCGGCCGTGCCTGATCCTCAGCGCCGACCAGACCGAAGTGGTGCGGCGCGCCGTGCGTGACGCCGACCTGCCACTGCTGGCGAAGCCGGTGAGGCCATTGGCATTGAAATCGGTGCTGGACCGGCTGCTGGCTGCACGGATATCCGATGTGGGAGCGACGTAAGGCGCTCTCACGTGTTCGTCGGCGGCCCATCGCGACTTGCGTCGCTCCCACGACAGCAACCGCTAGAATGCGGGCCTGATTCTCCGGAACCCGCAGATGCCTTACACCCCCATCGTCGCCACCCTGGGCTATGTGCTGTCGCCCGACCGTTCGCAGGTGCTGCTGATCCATCGCAACGCACGTGCCGATGACCAGCATCTCGGCAAGTACAACGGGCTGGGCGGCAAGATCGAGCGCGACGAGGATGTGGTGGCGGGCATGCGCCGCGAGATCCACGAGGAAGCCGGCATCCACTGCGACGACATGCGCCTGCGGGGCACCATCAGCTGGCCCGGCTTCGGCAAGCACGGCGAAGACTGGCTGGGGTTCGTGTTCGTCATCACCGCCTACAGCGGCACGCCGTTCGAACGCAATGCCGAAGGCACGCTGGAATGGGTGCCGGTGGACAGGATCCTGGAGCTGCCGCTCTGGGATGGCGACCGCCACTTCCTGCCGTTGGTGTTCGACGCCGATCCGCGCGCCTTCCACGGCGTCATGCCGTACCGCGATGGCCGCATGGTGTCGTGGGATTATTCGCGGATCTGAAGGCCGCGCTGCTTGACCCTGTAGGAGCGACGTAGGTCGCGACCGGAATGCGAAGGGGTCACTGCACCTTGGATGAGCGTTGCTTCCTACGACGCATGTTTCTCCGCGTCCGGGTTATCCATGGAACACAGGAGGCTAGGGTCCACGGTCGCGACTTACGTCGCTCCTGCAGAGGGCGGCCACGTGTTCCACGATCCGGCTTGTCCACACGCCATGTGGAGAGTGCGTGGGAAACCATGTGGATAACCTCGACGGCGCCTTGCGCCGCAAGCCTGTCAACCCGTGTGGCGAATTTTTGACCAGTCCATGACGGGGCGGTACCGGACTTGTCCACACCGGCTGTGGATGGTCTGTCGACGAACATGTGGATAAGCGTCGGCACGGGTTGCGGCACAAGGCTGTCAAGCCGTGTGGTGAAAATATGACCGCGCCCGTGCAGGGCAGTGGAGATGCGATGTTCCACGTGCGATGCGCATGTCCTTCGCGATCTTTCTGCCAGCCCCTCATCCCGGCTTGCGCCGGGATGACGGTACTCAAGAGGCATCAGCCTTCGACGTGCCGCGCCGGATCAGACAGTTCCAGTTCGCGCAGTACCACGCCGGCCTGCGTGCGGTTGCGTACGCCCAGCCGGTCGAAGATGGCCGACAGGTGCGCCTTCACCGTGCGTTCCTGCACGTCCAGGCGGTCGGCGACCTGCTTGTTCAGCAGACCCTGCGCCACCAGCGTCAGCACGCGGAACTGCTGCGGCGACAGGCTGGCCAGGCGTGCCGCCAGTTCGGTGTCGTGTTCGGAGGACTGCGCGCGCGATACCGCACCGCGCAGCGATGCAGGCAGCCACTGTTCGCACGCCAGCACGCTGCGGATGGCGTCGCGCAGTTCGTCCAGCCCGGAACTCTTCGGCAGGTAACCCGCGGCGCCATGGTCCAGTGCGCGCCGCACCACGCGCGGGTCGTCGTTGGCCGACACCACGATCACCGCGACCGCGGGGTACTGCGCGCGTACCGCCGCCAGCCCGGCCAGCCCGTGGTTGCCGGGCATGTGCAGGTCCAGCAGCACCAGGTCGATGTCGTCGTGTGCTTCCAGCGCGGCCAGCACGCTGTCCAGCGATTCGGCTTCCAGGACCGACAGCTGGGCCACGGCATCCGCGGCGGCGCCGCGCAGGGCGGCACGGAACAGCGGGTGGTCGTCGGCGATCAGCAGGGTTGGCATGCAGGTCCTGGGCGGTTCACTGCACCGTCCAGCCGCCGTCCACCACGATCGTCTGGCCGGTGATGTTGCGCGCGGCGGGCGAGGTGAGGAAGGCGGTGATGCCGGCCAGTTCGTCCAGGCCGATGAAGACCCCCTTCGGCATCGGCTTCAGCATCACCTGGCTGACCACGTCGGCCTCGGAGATGCCGCGCGTGCGGGCCTGGTCGGCGATCTGCTTGTCCACCAGCGGCGTCTTCACGTAGCTGGGGCAGACCGTGTTGATGGTGATGTCGTTGTCGGCGGTTTCCAGCGCGATGACCTTCGAGAAGCCGACCAGGCCGTGCTTGGCCGCGACATAGGCGCTCTTGTACGGACTGGCCACCAGCGCGTGGATGCTGCCGATGTTGACGATGCGGCCGAAGCCGCGCTCGCGCATGCCGGGCAGCACCGCGCGGGTCAGGCGGGCCACGCCCACCAGCATCACCTGCACCAGGAAGTCCCACTTCTCGACGGGGAAGTCTTCCAGCGGCGACACATGCTGCAGGCCCGCGTTGTTGACCAGTACGTCGACGGGGCGCGAGACCGCGGCCAGCGCGGCATCGATGCTCTCCTGCGAAGTGACGTCCAGCGCGACCGCCTCTGCGGACCCGCCGTTGGCCCGGATCCCGGCGGCGACCGCCTCGGCGGCTTCCAGGTTGAGGTCGCTGACGATGACGTGGCGGCCGGCCTCGGCCATCTCCGCGGCGATGCCGGCGCCGATGCCGCTGGCGGCACCCGTGATGAGGAAGGTGTGCGTCTGCATGGGGAACTCCTGGCGTTCCACGCTAGGGTAGCAGGCCGCCGGCGACGGCTTCGTGGTACCAAAGTACGATGACGGAGCAGCCCGCAGCGGGTAGCTTCATGGCATTGACCGGAATGACGGATGGGCTGTGGCATGAAACCGATGACGCGACGTTCCTGTGCCCTGTTGCTGGGCATGGCGCTGGCCGGCTGCAGCAGCACGCCTTCTCCCTCTCCCGCGGTTGCCCACATGATCGAACCCCAGCGCGTCACCGAGCACCGCGGCAATGACGACCTGCTCACCGCGGGCCTCGGCATCGACGGCCTGCGCGGGATGGCGCCACCCGCGTTCGCCGACGCGGCCAACCCGACCGCGGCCGAACTGCGCCGCCGCGCCATCTGGAACAACTGGCGCGGCATCGCGGACCTGTCGCCCACCGGTGCCTACGGGCAGGCGTATGGCAGCGTCGCCAGCGTGCCGGGGCGCGAGTATTCCGCACTGGCCAGGGTGCCGGGGGCGCAGCAACCGCATCGCGTGCTGGTGCAGGTGCCCGACAACTTCGACACGGCACGGCGTTGCGTGGTGGTGACCGCGTCGTCCGGTTCGCGCGGCGTGTACGGCGCCATTGCGGTCGCCGGGCCCTGGGCACTGCCGAAAGGCTGCGCCGTCGCCTATACCGACAAGGGTGCGGGCACCGATTACTTCGACCTGGATGCACAGCAGGCTGCGCGCGAAGACGGGACGGTGGGCACACTGGAGGCCGGTGGCCTGGCCTTCATGCCGGATGCGCCCGTCGGCGCCAGCGGTGTCGCGGTCAAGCACGCCCACTCTAAGGATAATCCCGAGGCCGACTGGGGACGGCACGTGAAGCAGGCGGCAGAGTTCGCGCTGGCCGCGCTCGATCGTGCCTATCCCCAGGCCGCGCCATTCCGCTTCGACAACACGCGTGTCATCGCCGTCGGCATCTCCAACGGCGGTGGCGCCGTGCTGCGTGCCAGCGAGGAAGAGGGCGACTGGCTGGATGCCGTCGTCGCCGGTGAACCCAACATCCTGGCGGCCGACGCGCCCGGCGCCCGCCCGCTCTACGACTACACCACCGAGGCCGCACTGCTGATGCCGTGCGCGCTGCTGCACCTGCCGGCCGACACGCTGCCGCAGCCCCCGTTGCGCGCGCAGGTGGAGCCACTGTGGACCGCACGCTGCGCCGCCTTGAAGACGGCAGGACTGGTGGCCGGCGATACCCCGAAGGCACAGGCGGCATCGGCGCATGCGCAACTGAAAGCCCAGGGCTGGACCGACCAGGCGCTGGTGGCCGGTGCCTTGAGCGTGGGCTTCGACCTGTGGCGCGCCGTCGCGGTGACCTACGCCTCGGCGTATGGCCGCTATGGCGTGGGTGAACACCCGTGCGGTCATGCGTTCGCCGCGCAGAATGCCGACTTCAGCCCGCGTGCCGCCACCGCGGCCGAGCGGACCGCGTGGTGGTCCGATGGCAGCGGCATTCCGCCCGGAGCGGGCGTGGGCATCGTCGACACGAAGCTGGCGCCGCCCGATTTCACCCTGCCTGGCCTGCAATGCCTGCGCGCCTTGCAGTCGGGCAACGACGAGCACGCGCGCCGCGTGCAGGCGGGCATCGCGCAGACGGCCGCACGCTTCCCGCGTACCCGCCGCCCGGTGGTGGTGATCCATGGGCTGGATGACGGGCTGGTGCCGCCGGCCTTTTCCAGCGCGCCCTATGTCGAGCAGGCACGCATCGCCAACCCCGACGTGCGCTATTGGCAGGTGCGCAACGCCCAGCACTTCGATGGTTTCCTGGCGCTGCCCGCCTACGGCGCGCGCTACGTGCCGTTGCTGCCCTACGTCTATGCGGCGCTGGACCAGGTGGAAGCGACGCTGGACGGCAAGCGCGCGCTGCCTGCCAACGCGCTGATCGATGCGCGCCCCCGCGGCGCCGGCAGCGTGGAGGCTGCGCAACTGGCGATTCCCCGCTAAGGCGGGCGGCGGGGAAGGGCGCCCACGACGATTTCACCCGGTTCGGCTTACCCTGTACGCCTTCCCCGGCCGTGAACATCGCCATGTCCCGACACTTTTCCATGCTCCGCGATTTCCAGCTGGCCGACTGGTTCACGCTGGGCAACGCGTTCTGCGGCACCGGCGCCATCTTCGCGTCGATGCGTTTCCTGCAGGAAGGCGGCCTGCGCGACCTGATGATCGGCATGGCGCTCATCCCGCTGGCCTTCATCTTCGATGCGCTGGATGGCCGGGTGGCGCGCTGGCGCAACCAGTCCTCGGTGCTCGGGCGCGAACTGGATTCGCTGGCCGACGTGATCTCGTTCGGCGTGGCACCGGCCGCACTCGCGTACGCCTGCGGCATGCAGGGCGGCTGGGACTGGCTGGTGCTGTCGTACTTCGTCGCCTGCGGCGTCAGCCGCCTGGCACGCTACAACGTGACCGCCGAGGCCTTGTCCGGCGAGGGCGACAAGGTGAAGTACTTCGAGGGCACGCCGATCCCCACCAGCCTGGTGCTGGTCATCGTGCTGGCGGTGGCGGCCAACGGGGGACACATCGGCCCGCAGTTGTGGCTGGGCGTGGTGAAGATCGGCCCCTGGCTGCTGCATCCGCTGGTGTTGCTGTTCGCGGTGTCCGGCACGCTGATGGTCAGCAAGACGCTGCGCATCCCCAAGCCCTGACCATTGGCAGACCAATGACGGCGCGCCCGTCATGTCATGCACGACTCCCGCAGCACGGCTAGAATCGGTCGGGAAGGGAGGGCACATGGCGAACTTTGCACCACAGTGGCCAGGCGACTTCGAGTCGGTGGCCAGGCAGTACTGGAACCTCTGGGGCGACGCCCTGCGGCAGGCGGGCGGCGTTGCGGCGCCCACCCCTACACCGGGCTGGCAGCAGGCGGTGGACTGGTGGTCGCAGCTGATGCCTGGCGGCACGGGCCAGGTGCATGACGTGCTCGGGCGCTTCCAGCGGCAGGCCAGCGACTGGTTCGGGCAGATGCAGCAGGTGGCCGCACAGTTCGCCGGCCGCGACCAGGCACCGGCCGATATCGCCAGCGCCTGGCGCGAGGCGCTGGGCATGAACGCCCAGCAGCCCACGCACAATCCGTTCGCCGACATCTTCCGCGCCATGCAGGGCAGCGGTGCGCATGGCCTGGATGGCTGGATGGAACAGGCCCGCCCGTACATCGATGCGATGCAGCGCGAGAACGCACGCTGGATGCACCTGCCCACGTTCGGCCTGTCGCGAGAGCAGCAGGAGCGCTGGCAGCAGTTGGCGCAGGCGCAGCAGGACTACCAGCACCAGGTGGGCGAGTACGACCGCCTGATGCTGAAGGTGGCGCAGCAGGCGTTCGAGCGCTTCGAACAGAAGCTGGTGGCGCGCAGTGCGCCGGGGCAGCAGCTGGAAAGCGCCCGCGCGCTGTTCGACCTGTGGATCGATGCCGCCGAGGAAGCCTACGCCCAGGTCGCGCTGTCGCCCGAGTTCCGCACGGTCTACGGCGCGCTCGCCAACGCCCAGATGCGCCTGCGCCTGGCGGTGCAACGCGAAGTCGAGCAGGTCTGCGCTCTGTTCGGCATGCCCACCCGCACCGAAGTCGATTCCGCGCATCGCAAGATCGTCGAACTCGAACGCGCCCTGCGCAGGATCCGGCAGGCGGCGCCGCAGCAGGCTGCCGCGCCTCGTGCGCCGGTGAAGCGGGCGGAAACGGCACCCGAGGCCGCGTCGGCGCCTGCGCCCATCGCGGAGAAGAAGCCAAGGCGTGCCCCCCGTCGTGCCACGCCACCGGTCGCGAAGAAGGCCGTTCCCGCCACGAAAACACGCAAGGCAGCGCCTGCGAAGCGGAAGGCCGTGCCGGCACGCGTGGCGCGCGCCGCCGCGGCCAAGCCGGCCACCCGCCAGGACAAGCGCACGATGGACGCGCCGGCCAAGGCGCCCGGCAACAGGAAGGACGACGTCGAAGCACCCGTGGCAGGCAAGGGCGTGAAGAAGGTGGCGGCGAAGAAAACCGCTGCACGCAAAACGACCGTGCCAAAAACGTCGGCGAAGAAAGCACCCGCCGCCAATACGGCGGTGAAGCGCGCCGCGCGGACCGGCACCGCGCCAGCCAGGACGGCCAAGGCCACCGGCAAGGTCGCCAAGCCCTCGGGGTCCGTCGTATCGATGAAGGACTGGGTGGCGCGCAACGCGGCCGCCGCGGAACCCACCTCCACCCTGCCCAAGCAAGGTGGCAAGAAGCAATCCAAGCGGGGTAGCCGCAAGTGAACGGACCGCTCAACCTGACACCCGATGCGTTGGCGCTGGAGGCGATGACGCTGCAGCAGAAGCTCTCTGCAGGCCTGCACACGTTGCCCGAGGTGGAGGACGTGCACTATGGCGCCACCCACAAGCAGGAAGTGTGGCGCGACGGCAAGACCGTGCTGTACCGCTTCATCGGCGAGAAGGCGCCGACCGCGAAGGTGCCCCTGCTGATCGTCTACGCGCTGGTCAACCGGCCCTACATGGTGGACCTGCAGGAAGACCGCTCGCTGGTGAAAGGCCTGCTGGCGCAGGGCGAGGATGTCTACATCATCGACTGGGGCTACCCGGACCGCTCGGACCGCTTCCTGGAACTGGACGACTACATCAACCGCTTCATCGATGGGGCCGTCGACCACCTGCGCGAGGCCAGCGGCCGCGACGCGGTCAACGTGCTGGGCATCTGCCAGGGCGGCGCGTTCTCGCTGTGCTATGCCGCGCTGCACCCGGAGAAGGTGAAGAACCTGATCACCATGGTCACGCCGGTGGATTTCCATACGGCGGACAACATGCTGTCGCACTGGACGCGCGAACTGGACGTGGACCTGTTCGTCGATGCGCTGGGCAACGTACCGGCCGACACGATGAATGCGTGCTACCTGATGCTGAAGCCGTTCCGGCTGAACCTGCAGAAGTACGTCGGGCTGGTGGACATCCTGGACGACAAGCGCGCCATCGAGGACTTCCTGCGCATGGAGAAGTGGATCTTCGACTCGCCGGACCTGGCGGGCGAGGCGTTCCGCCAGTTCATCAAGCAGTTCTACCAGGGCAACGGGTTCATCAACGGCGGCATCAGCATCGGCGGCGAAAGCGTCGACCTGGGGTTCGTCGACATGCCGGTGCTGAACATCTATGCGGAGCAGGACCATCTGGTGCCGCCGGATGCGTCGCGCGCGCTGAAGGATGTCGCCGGCACCAAGGATTACACCGAACTGAGCTTCAAGGGCGGGCACATCGGCATCTACGTCTCCAGCCGTGCGCAACGCGAGGTCCCGTCGGCGATCCATCACTGGCTGGCCAAGCGCGCCGACTGATCCCTTCATGGGCGTTCCGCAACGTCGCCCGGCCGTTCACATCGCCACCGCTAGACTCGGCTCCATGAAGCCCAGAATCCTTTCCCTTGTGCTCGCGGTGTCGCTGCTGCCGCAGCTCGCCGTGGCCGCGCCATCGCCGCAGGCACGGCAGGAAATCCAGCAGCTGATGGACGGCCTCTCCACTTCGCAGTGCGAGTTCCAGCGCAACGGTACCTGGCACGACCGGGTCGAGGCACGCAAGCACCTGCAACGCAAATACGATTACCTGCTGAAGAAGGGACTGGTGGACACGGCCGAGCAGTTCATCGAACGTGCCGCCAGCAAGAGCAGCATGAGTGGCCGTCCCTACCAGGTGCGTTGTCCCGGACAGCCCGCCATGGACGCGGCCAACTGGTTCCGCACGCGCCTTGCCGCGCTGCGTGGTTCAGGTGCACCCGGGCGCTGACGCGCTAGACTGGGCACGGACAACTTCGGGGAGTTGAATCGCCATGAGTACCGCACCCGCACCGTTCGCGCGTTCGTTGAATGACCGGATGATCGCCGGCGTCATGGGCGGCATCGCCCGCCGTTACGGCTGGAGTTCCACGCTGTTGCGCATCATCTTCGTGATCGTCTCGATCGCGTCGGCCGCGTTCCCCGGCATCCTGGTCTATCTGATCCTCTGGCTGTTGATGCCCAACGAACAGAACTGAGCGCCGTATCCGATGCGTTCGCCCTGGCTGATCGCCGCGCAGGCGCTGGGCGTGGCGTGGGCGCTGCCCAATTCGCTGATCGGCCTGGTCGCAGGCGTGGCGGGGGTGGTATTCGGCGCGAAAGCGCATTGGAGCCGCCGCGATTTCGCCCTGGTGTTCCACCATTGGCCCTGGGGTCCCGGCGGCGCCATCACCTTCGGCAATACCATCCTGCACACCGGCGATACCCTGGAAGCCGAGTGCATCACCTACGAGCATCGCGCCGGGCGTCGCCAGCACCCGCCCATCCGCCTGGGTGACCACGAACGCGCACACGTCTACCAGTACATGGTGCTGGGCCCGTTGTTCCTGCCGGTGTACCTGCTGTGCGGCGGTGTCAGCGTACGCAATCCGTTCGAACGCGCGGCCGATCGCTATGCCTTGACCGGGAAAGGCTGGTGGCCCGGATCGGACACGGATGGGCGCGTCGCCGGATGATGCCGCGTGCCGACAAGCGGCAGCGTTTTCTTCACGCATCGCTAGCCTGGCAAGGCGTAGCATCTTGAGCGTCGGATATACGTACCGGCTCGACTCCGGCAACCGATCCGACACAGGAAGGCCCAGCCATCCGGACTGAAACCCCGGAACGACTGGGCCTTCTCATTTGGGGGTTCAACGACGCGCCGTGGTCTTGCGCGCCGCCTTCTTCGCGCGTTTGGCCGGGGCTTTCTTTGCTGCGGTCTTGCGGCCCGTGCCGGACAGCTTGCCGCCGCCATCCTGTTTGTTGACGGTGGCCCAGGCGATGCGTTCGGCGGCTTCCTGCGAGCGCCCCTGTCCACGCTCGCTTTCCTCGATGTGCTCGGCCTGGCGCTTCTGCTTCCCGGTATAGGCGGACTTGTCTCCCCGTGGCATGGCGTGCTCCGGTGCGGGTGGATCGACAGCGTCGCGCGCGTGCCATGACGATCGCGTCAACGCCGCCCCTCAGCGCTCCAGGCGTTCGAACGAGAACAGCGGCCACAGCTTGTGCTTTCTGCGTTCCATCAACGCACGCAGCAGGCCGGCGCCCAGCATGCTGTAGGTGATGCCATTGCCGCCGTAGGCCATCGCGAAGTGCACGCGCGGCCCCCATTGCGGATGCGGCCCGAAGAACGGCAGGCCATCTTCCGTCTCGGCGAAGGTGCCGGCCCACGAGAACGCGGGCGTCAACACCATGTCTGGGAACAGGCGCTGCAGTTTCTTCATCAGGGTCGCAGCCTTCTTCTCCACGCGGGCATCGCGACGGGCGGGGATGTCGACGGTGTCGTCCTCGCCGCCTACCAGCAGCCGTCTGTCCGAGGTGCTGCGCATGTACAGGTAGGGGCGCGCGCTTTCCCACAGCAAGGTGTCCTCGAGGAAACCCAGTGCATCGGCGCCCATCGGATCACTGATGAACGCGTAGCTGCTGCGGTTGCGGGCGACCCTCTTCTTCAACCACTGCTGGCTGGCATAGCCCGCCGCCATCACCAGGTGGCCGGCGCGCACGGTCTGGCCCTGACTCGTGCGCAGGGTGACGCCGCGCGACGTGGCCCGGATGTCTTCCACGCGCGTGCGGTCGAAGATGCCGGCGCCGTCGCGCTGCAAGCGCTGCAGCAGGCGGTGCGCCAACCGATAGGGGTCCACGCGCGCGGCCTGCTGGCTCAGCAGTGCCGCCGGCGCGTCCAATCCGTATTGATCCAGCAGGGTGTCGCGTTCCAGCAACTCCACCTGCAGGCCGTGCCGGGCACGCAGTTCGCCTTCTTCCTTCAGTGCGCGCACGTGCCGCGCCCGGCTGGCGTAGTACAGGCTCTGGTTGCGTGCGAACTCCACGTCGCGCCACGGCGCCGCGACCTCGCGCAGCTGGTCGATGGCGTCCGCGCAGGCGAGGTAGGCGAGGGCGGCGTCGGCCTCGCCGTACTGTTTGGCCAGATCGACCATGTGCGTGTCGATCTCGTACTGCAGCAGGGCCGTGCTGGCGGAGCTGCTGCCCCAGCCCACGTCGCGCTGCTCCAGTACCACCACATCGAAGCCATGCGTTGCCAGCTCGTTGGCGATCAGCGCACCGGTGATGCCGCCACCGATGATGGCGACGTCACAGCGGCGGTCTTCCACCAGTTGCGGGAAGGCCTGCATCAGGCCGTTCTTCACCGCCCAGTAGGGATAACCGCTTTTCAGATCCATGCAGATGCCTTGTCCATCGAATGGACGGCATGCTCGCATGGGGCGGCGAAGGCGCGGGTGAAGCCCGCGCCGGTGGGATCAACGGGGCAGGGCGCCGTGCAGGAACAGGTCCACCGCCGCCAGCGCCTGGGCTTCCAGCTGGTCGGCATCGGGCATCTGCGTGCTGCCGGCCGCCAGGCGTACGATCTGGTCGCCGAACAGGCTCATGTAGAACTGCGCCGCCGCCGCTTTCGGTGATGGCAGTTGCAGCCTGCCGGCATCCACCTGCTGCTGGAAGTACTCCGCCAGCGTGCTGCGGATGGAAGCGACGGCATGGTCGAAGAACCAGTCGCGCAGGGCGGGGAACGACTGTCCCTCGCCGATCACGATGCGGTAGATCACCTGCGAATCCGTCCGCGCCATCACCTGTGCCATCCGGATGGCCACGCGTCGCAGCGCCTGGTCAGGCGGCATCTCGCTGAGGTTGAGATCGCGCAGCAGGTGGATGTGCATATCCATCCGCCGTTCCAGGATGGCGCAGGCCAGCCCTTCCTTGTCGCCGAAGATGCGGTACAGCGTGGCCAGCGAACCGCCGGCCCGGGCCACGATCTCGCTCAGGCGCGCATGCTGGTAGCCCTTCTCGGCGAAAACCTCGGTGGCCGCGTCCAGGAATCTTTCCGCACGCATCTCGCCGCGCTTGCACAGGTCCACGTGCGGCCGCGGGCGCAGCGGGCTGACGTCGCTGGGGGCGTGGCTGAAAACGTTTTCCACAAGATCAGACGGAAGACTCACGGCATTCACCTGTTGCGTCGTGATGTCACGACTGTTCCCCAGCCTAGCAAAAGCCGGCGCGGCTGTGGCAAGTGCGCGATGGAACGCCCCTTTCAGGGCGTGAAACCCGCGCTGCGTCGTCTTACAGGTAGCCGGTCACCGCCGGCGGCTGCTGCCAGTTGTCATGGGCGCCGTCCACGTAGGTGATGGGGGCGGCTTCCAGTTCCTCGGGCGTGGCGTTTTCCAGGCATCCCAGGTTGACGCCGTAGATGCGCTCGCCGCCGGGGACGTTGTTGCCGATCCCGAACGGCCGCACGCCGCAGGTGCGGCAGAAGTGGTGCGAGTTGCGCAGGGAGTTGAACCGGTACTCGACCAGCTCGCCTTCGCCGGCCAGCAGGCGGAAGCCCGCCGGCATCACGATGGCCGGCCAGAACCGGTTGCGCCGGCAGACCGAACAGTTGCAGCGGTAGGTGGGGCGGGTCAGGTCGATGTCGGCCTGGAAGCGCACGGCACCGCAGTGGCAGCTGCCGGTATAGGTCTTCAGCATGCGGCCTCCCGTGCCGATAACGACCGGGGGCCTGTCGGGGTTGCCCCGCTTGTCCCGGTCTGGTGCCGGAAGAATACTGGACCCCAGCCCGCCGGAGTCATGCATGCTGCAAACCATCGATGTTGGCGCCCTGCGGCCCGGCATGTACGTGCAGAAGCTGCTGGGTCCGTGGATGCAGCATCCGTTCTGGCGCACCGCGTTCCTGGCCGATGCCGAGAAGATCGCCACGCTGCAGGACAGCGGGGTGGAGCAGGTGGTGGTCGACCTGTCGCGCAGCCAGGACGTGGATGCCGACGAGGGCGAAGCCGATGTCGACGGGGGCGAAGCCGCGCCGGACGTGCTTGCCGGGGCGGACGATGCGCCAGGCGCGCCGGACCGGTTGTCCCGCCGCCGCGCCGTCATCGCCACGGATGCCGGGGTCAGCCTGGCGTCCGAACTGGCGCGCGCGCGGCGGATCTGCGAGGAAGGACGTGAAGCGGTCGAGGCCATGTTCCGCGAAGTGCGCCTCGGGAATGGCGTGGATGCCTCCGGGGCCATGCCGCTGCTCGACGAGATCACCGGTTCGGTCAACCGTCATCCCACCGCCCTGGTCAGCGTCGCACGGCTGAAGGACGCCGACAGCTACACCTTCCTGCATTCGGTGGCCGTCAGTGCCCTGATGGCCATGCTGGCGCGGCAGCTGGAACTGCCGGAGGATCAGGTACGTGACGCCGCACTCGGCGGCCTGCTGCACGACATGGGCAAGGCCATGCTGCCGCTGGAGGTGCTCAACAAGCCCGGCAAGCTGACCGAAGCGGAATTCGCCATCGTGCGCGCCCACCCCGTGCACGGCGAGCGCCTGCTGCGCGAAGGCGGCGTCACCCAGCCGGCGGTGCTGCACATCGCCCGCCACCACCACGAAAAGGTGGACGGCATGGGCTATCCGCAGCAGCTGCGCGGTGACGAACTGCCCCTGCTCACGCGCATGAGCGCGATCTGCGACGTCTATGACGCCATCAGCTCCAACCGGCCCTACAAGGCCGGCTGGGACCCGGCCGAATCGCTGCGCCGCATGGCCAGCTGGAAAGGCCACTTCGACGACGACCTGCTGAAGGCGTTCGTGCGCAGCCTGGGCATCTATCCGGTCGGCGCGCTCGTGCGCCTGTCCAGCGACAAGCTGGCGGTGGTGGTGGAACAGAACCCCGGCACGCTGCTGGCGCCGCGCGTGCGCGCGTTCTATTCCGCCCGCACCCGCAGCCACATCCTCATCGCCGACATCGACCTGGCCGCCAGCGGCGGCAAGGAACGCATCGTCGGCGTCGAGTCCCCCGCGCAATGGGGATTCCGCGACCTGGAGAAGCTCTGGTTGCCCTGAGCCGTCAGCGGGTGTCGATGTGCCGCATCGTCGTTCGTCGCAAGGTGAATCCCCTGCCTCAGGAGGCACACCATGCGGTTTCTTTCGATGATCCGGGTCAACGAGAACACGGGCCAGGTGCCCAGCGAACAACTGATGGCCGACATGGGCCGGTTGATCGAGGAAATGACGGCCAACGGCACGCTGCTGGACACCGCCGGCCTGCTGCCCACTGCCCAGGGCGCCCGCGTGCGCCTGCGGCAGGGCGCGCTGTCGGTGACCGACGGCCCCTTCACCGAAACCAAGGAAGTGATCGGCGGCTACGCCATCATCCAGGCCGACTCGCTGGATGACGCCGTCGCGCTGGCCAAGCGCTTCCTGCGCGTGCATGGCGACGAGTGGGACCTGGAATGCGAAGTGCGGCAGATCGAAGACGCGCTGACCTGCGCCACGCCGACGCCCTGACCCTGCCGAGGACAACCCCATGAAGCAGACCTACACCGGCAGTTGCCATTGCGGCGCCGTGCGTTTCGAGTGCGAGCTTGACCTGTCCGCCGGCACGCGCCGCTGCAACTGCAGCTACTGCCTGAAGACACGCATGTGGAAGGCGTTCGCACTGGGCGATGCCTTCCGCCTGCTGCAGGGCCAGGACATGCTGTCCGACTACCAGGCGGACCCGTCGGAGTGGCCGCCGGGCCACGTGCACCACTACTTCTGCCGGCATTGCGGCGTGCGCGGCTTCAGCAAGGGCTATCTGGAGCTGGAGCCCTTCAACGGCTGGTTCCACGCCATCAATGTCGCCACGCTCGATGGCATGACCGACGAACAGATGGCGGCCATCCCCGTGCAGTACGAGGATGGCCGGCGGGGCGATTGGGAACACCCGCCGAAGGCCCACGGCCACCTGTGAGCCCGGCCCCCGGTCACGCCATGGCGGCGGTGTGGCGGGGCCGCCAGCCCAGCATGCGCGCAGGCAGCATCAGGAAGGCATGCAGGAATGCGAACAGCGCCGAGAAGGTGATGCCCAGCAGGCGGAACGGCAGGCACAGCAGCCATACGATCGGCCAGGCCACCAGCGCCAGCAGGGCGAGCGGCCAGCACAGCACGAACAGGATGCACCAGGCGGCCAGGGCGATGAGCGTCTTCATGAGGGGCGTCCAAGGTCAGGGAAGGGCGTGGCCGCAGCGTGCGGTGGCCGGGTCGGCCAGGCAACCGGGATGCGACGAACCCGGGCAGGTGCAGGATCAAGCGCCGGTTCCGTTCCCCCAATCCGGACCCCTGCACTCCGGCACTGTCGTGCCCGCGCGGCCACCGGAAAGAATGGGCCGATCCGCTCCATCCTTCAGGAGGCACCGACGCCCATGCTGACCCCGCTTTCCCTCGTGTTCGCGGCCGCCGCCGCGGCCAGCCCCGCCACGCCCGCAGACGATGCGGCCACCCTGGCCGCCATCGAGGCCACCTGTTTCGACTACGTCGACGGCCAGCTCGAAGGCGATCCGCAACGCGTCGCCCGCGCGCTGCATCCGGACCTGGCCAAGCGCGCCGTCATCGGCGATACGCCCTACGAACGCCTCGGGCTTCGTCGCATGTCGAAGGACGAACTGGTCGAACTTACCCGCCAGGGGGCGCTGAAGACGCCGAAGGAGCAGTGGAACCGCAGCTGCCGCGTGCTCGACGTTACCGCCGACACCGCTGCGGTCAGGCTGGAAACGCCCTGGTTCGTCGATCATTTCCACATGGGCCGGTTCGACGGCAAGTGGATCATCGTGAACGCCCTCTGGCACAGCAAGCCGCGTTGAAGGCCGCGCGTCTTACTGCGTGAAGGATAGGCGCCGCTGCGATATCGCGGCGCCATCGGTTGTACATGGCGCGTGAGGATTTCATTCGCTCACCCGCCACATCCATTAATCGTTCAGCGCGCCGGTCACGCCACCTTGATGCGTGATGCGGGAGGGTGTCCGCACGCAGCGTTCCGCTGCCCCGCACACTTCCGGAGCCAATCAACGATGAACAACCAGACCAAGATCCAGCACAGCCTCAACGACCTCATCGAGATCGCCCGCGACGGCAAGGACTTCTATACCGAAGCCGCCAGCAAGGTGAAGGACGCCGAGCTGTCCGCGCTGTTTACCCGTATCGTCGGCATCAAGGGCGACATCGTGACCCGCCTGAGCGCGGTCGTGGCCGCCGCCGGCGGTGATCCCGCCAAGCACGGCACCATGGTCGGCACCATGCAGCAGTTCTACGGCAAGGTGCGCGCCGCATTGGGCGACACCGAATACGGTTACGTGGCCGAGCTCGAGGAATCCGAGGACCGCCTGCTGAAGGCATTCAACGAAACCCTGACCGACAACGACACGCCCGCCGCCGCGCGTGCGGAGGTCGAGCGCCTGTTGCCGCAGGTGCGCGAGTGCCACAACGTGATGCGCGACCGCAAGCGCGCCCTCAAGCTCGCCAGCTGATCCACCGTGGCGTCCAGCCACAGGAGTTGCAGATGAACAGGATTCCCACCGATACCCTCGTCGTCGTTGCCGACGGCGAGGGGGCGCGCATCTTCCGCAACCAGGGCAGCGAGGCGGCGATTTCTCTGCACCAGTACGATCTGCTGGAGCTGATGAACATGAATAACGACGGTCCCGCCGGCAGCATGCCCAGCGAGTCGTCCGGCAAGCAGGTCGATGAAGCCACCTTCGCCAAGCAGCTGGCGCACGGCTTGAACCAGGGCGCGCTTACGCAGCAGTACCAGCATCTGGTACTGGTGGCAGACCCCGGCACGCTGGGTCGCGTCCGTCCGCTGCTGCACAAGGAAGTGATGCAGCGCATGGTGGCCGAGGTCGGCAAGACCCTGACCAACTCGCCGCTGGAAGACATCGAGCGCGCGCTGCAGTAGCGTGCATCTGCGCCGCCCCATGCGTGGGGCGGCGCGTCAGCGTTCGGGATACAGGAGCGTCAACGTGAAACGCACGCCCCAGTCGGGGCCATCACCGGGCGTTTCAAGGTAATAGCGCACGCCCCCGGCAAGGCTCAGCCTCTGTCCGCCCCATTTCGTTACCTTCGAGTAACCGATGTTGACCGGAACATTCCAGGCGTCGCCCTTCCAGTCGTAACTGGATTCCAGGTTGAATGACAGCGTGCGGCCGCCGCTCAACTGTCTGGCCAGGAACGGTTGCAGGAACGTAGCGCTTACGTCCGCTCGCGCGTCTTCGCCGGCGACCGACCAGATGTGGTTGGCCAGAGCTCCGACCGTCCAGCCACCCGGGGTCTGTTTCAGGGTCAGTGCGCTCGGGCCCACACCCCACTTCTCGGCACCCAGCAGGTCGTCGGTGGCCGTCGGCAGCAGGAACACTGGCCCGACGCCCCAGATCCAGCCGCCGGAAGTCGGCGCCTTCGGTGAAAAGAACAGCGTGGGCGTGGTGTCGCCGAGCCCGAACTGGCTGCCGGAGTTGCCGAACACGTCGTCCTGATGGACGACCGGCACGATGACGCGGGTGATCAGGTTCCAGTCATCGGAAAGGGATGTCGGTATCACGGGTTGCACGTTGAGCAACTGCTTCGTGCCGTCCTCGCTCCCGATGTTGAAATCCGCGTTGTACTGCAATGGCACGCTGATCAGCGAGGCCACCGGATTGGAGAGCTGCTTGGCCAGTTCGTCGGCACTGTCCTGCGCCTGCGCGGGAAGGCAGGCCGCGGCGACGGCAACGATCGTTATCAGCTTCCACATGAGACCCCCGTTTGGCGCAGTGGGCTGGGCGCATCCATCATTGAGGACGCGCCGGTGGGAAAACAGTCCCAGCGTGCAGCCCGATGCGCGCGCCAGCCAGCGTAGTTCTACGCAGCGGTGGTGCGTAGAACTACGTGCCGGCAGGTGCAAGTGGAAGGCGCGGTTCGGTTCCCGGCCATCATCCGCCGGAGCATCCGGTCGCGTGATTGGTCCCTCGCTTCCGCCGGTGGCGCACGACGCTCAGTAGTTTTACTGCGCCTGCAGTCAGAAAAACTACGCTGGTGCATGTGGCGCGGGGCCGGCAACTTGCAGTCGCGCTTGTTCATTCCGACGCCGATGCCCCCCGCCATGCGCCCGATCGGAGATCCCATGCGAACCCGCCGACCGCTTTCTTCCACCGCCCTGATGCTGTGCTCGCTGATCGTCGCGATGTCCTCGCTGCAAGGTGCCTCGGCCGGTGCGATGACCGGCGAGGAATCCAACGCGAAGGCGACGCCGGCGGCCGCTTCGTCGCTGTCGCCGCAGCAGGTGAAGACGCTGGCGAAGGACATCTACTACTACGCCTATCCACTGGTGCTGATGGACGTCACCCGCGAACAGGCCGTCAACGTTCCCGACGCCACCACTGCGCCGATGCGCGCGCCCACCAACCAGTTCGCGCATTTCCGAAGCTATCCGAAGGCGGACGCAAAAGACGTCGTGCGCTTCAACTTCGATACGCTGTATTCCTTCGCCTGGGTCGACCTGGGCGAAGGACCGGTCGTGCTCAGCGTGCCCGACACCGGGGGGCGCTTTTACCTGGTACCCACGGTGGACATGTGGAGCGACGTCTTCTCTTCGGTGGGCAAGCGCACGACTGGCACCGGTGTGGGCCATTTCGCCTACGTGCCGCCCGGCTGGTCCGGCACGTTGCCCCCGGGCATGGAGAAGATCCAGGCCCCGACGCCCACGATCTGGGTGATGGGGCGCACACAGACCAACGGTCCCGCCGACTACGACAACGTCCACGAGGTGCAGGATGGCCTGAAACTGACGCCACTCTCCCGCTGGGGCACCGCGTACGTGCCGCCGGCCACGTCGCCGGTGGCGGCAAACGTGGACGCCAGCACGCCGCCCCTCGTGCAGGTGGCCAACCTGTCGGGCACGGCGCTGTTCCAACGGTTCGCGGAGCTGCTCAAGCGGAACCCGCCGCATCCCAACGACTATCCGATCCTGTTCCGCATGCGCGCCTTCGGCCTGGTGCCGGGTGAGGGCTGGGATCCCGGCCAAGTGGATGCCGCCACCCGCCAGGCCATCGACGCCGCCGCCAAGGAGGCCATGGCCGATATGGTTCGCACCATCAAGGGCCTGGGCCGGCATGTGAACGGCTGGAACCTGATGGAGAGCGGCATCGGCACTTACGGGACCGCGTATCTGCAACGCGCGGCCATCGCGCTGGGCGGGCTGGGGGCGAACCTGCCGGAGGACGCGGTGTACCCCACCGCGTTCCAGGACAGTGACGGCAAGCCGCTGGATGGCGCCAACGACTACGTCGTGCATTTCACGAAGGAACAATTGCCGCCCGCCGATGCCTTCTGGTCACTCACGATGTACGACGGCCAAGGTTTCCAGGTCGCCAATCCCATCGACCGTTTCGCCATCGGCGACCGCGACGCGCTGAAGTTCAATGCCGACGGTTCGCTCGATCTTTATCTCCAGCATCGCTCGCCCGGCAAGGACAAGGAGTCCAACTGGCTGCCATCGCCGGCTTCCGGCCAGATCGGTCCCACCCTGCGCATCTACGCGCCGCGCGCGAACGTGCTGGATGGTTCCTGGGCTCCGCCTGCGATCAGGCGCACGCGGTGACCGCGCCTCGCTGGATCCGCCTTGTACACCCCTTACTCCACCCCCTGACAACGAGCCGAGGCATCCCATGCACATCGCCCCCTGTCTGCCCGTCGTCCTGCTGCTTGCATTGACTGCGTGCCGGAGTGAACAGGCCCCGGAGGCGGCGGATGCCACACCCGCTGCCGCATCTTCCACGCCGTCCCCGACCGCGCCACCTGCTGGCACCCCCGCGGCACCGGCCGCCACGCCACCGCCGGCGGACGCGGTGCCCGTCAACGCCGACAACTTCGCGCGTGCCGCGTCCGACCTCGCGTTCGCGGGGGTCCACAAGAACGGCGGCTTCGGCAAGTTCGACCACGTCAGGGAGGTGACGCCGCTGGACAAGCAGGTGGTTGTGCGGCAGAACCGCGACACGCTGTACTCCAGTGCCGTGTTCGATCTCGATGCGGGCCCGGTGACCATCACCCTGCCGGATGTCGGCACGCGCTTCATGTCGATGCAGGTGTTCGACCAGGACCAGTACACCCACCGCGTCGCGTACACGCCAGGCAAGTACACCTTCACCCGGGAGGACATCGGCACGCGCTATGTGCTGGTGGCACTTCGCATGCTGGTCAACCCCAACGATCCAGCCGACGTCACGCGCGTGCATGCGCAGCAGGACCAGGTGCAGGTGAGCCAACCGGGTGGTCCGGGCACCTTCGAGGTGCCGCGATGGGACATGGCGGGCGTCAAGAGGATCAGCGATGCGCTCACCGTGCTGGGTGACTCGTTGCCGGACAAGAACCGCATGTTCGGCAGCAAGGCCGAGGTCGATCCGGTGCGTCGCCTGATCGGCGTTGCCACTGCCTGGGGCGGCAACCCCGAGAAGGATGCGATCTACCTCAACATCACCCCGGCCAGGAACGACGGCACCACGATCTACCGATTGACCGTGGGCGAGGTGCCGGTGGATGGCTTCTGGTCGGTGACGGTGTACAACGCCGAAGGCTTCTTCCAGGCCAACCCGCAGAACGCGTATTCCTTCAACAACATCACCGCGCAGAAGGAAGCCGACGGCGCCGTGAAGCTGCAGTTCGGCGGCTGCGATGGACAGGCAACCAACTGCCTGCCGATCACGCCGGGCTGGAACTACATGGTGCGGCTGTACCGGCCGCGCGCCGGGATCCTGGACGGCAGCTGGCGCTTCCCCGAAGCGACGCCGGTTGTCGCGTCACCCTGACACGGAATTCCGGCATCCCGGGGAGGTGGGATGCCGGGCATGCCGGCTCAGGCCGGCACCCGCGAGCGCTGGTCGCGCGCCGCTTTCCGGAACAACTGTGCCGCCACCAGCCACAGCACGACGAACACGGCGGTCAGCACGAACACGTGGCCCGCGCCGATCGCCAGCGTGACCAGCGACACCGCTGCCTGTGCGACGGCGGTCGCTTCCATCGCCAACGCCATGCCGCGCGCATGCAGGCGCGACGCGATGACCGCGAGCGCGCCGACCAGCAGCACGCCGAAGAACATCAGGTTGGCCGGATTGTTTTCGCTGCCGATGATGCCGACGGCCAGATTGATCCACGTCAGCAGGAAGGCCGTGCCCACCGCCACGCCGGCCCCGAGCACGTAGGCGTGGCTGCGCGCCACCCTTACGGCCAGTTCGAATGCGGCGCATGCCAGGCCCAGCATCACGCCCATCACCGCGAAATCGGCGCCGCTCCATGCGACCTCACGGGTGAACTGCATGGCCACCCAGGGCAGCGCCAGCAGGCAGCCCGCGCCGCCCCATACCACCCACCGCATGCGCCGCCACAGCGGCGTGCGCCCCATCGTCATGTTCGCCGCCATTGCCGTCTCTCCACGTGTGCAGGGCTGCCAGTCTGGGCGTGGCCCATGGTGGCGTGATGTCGCCCGTGTGAAGCGGGCGCGAAGTCCTGCCGCCCGTCGGTGGGCGAGTCTCAGCCCGTGCGACCGTGCGCCGGACAATCGGCGCGGGCACAGTCATGGGGAACGTTGGATGCGTCATTGGGATGGAAAGGCGGTGCGGGCCTATCTGCCTGCCGTGGTCGCGCTGGGCGTGGCCTATGCGTCGTCGCTGCTGCTGCCGGCGTGGCAGGCAAGTCCCGCGCGGGCCGGCCTCGCTTCGTCGCTCGGCTGGCTGCCCTACGTGGCCCTGGCGGTCGCCGCGGCCCTGGGTACGTGGGTGTCGGTACGGCTGTGGCGGTCGCAGTACGGGACGGCACTGGTCTGCGAATGCGGTGGCCTGCTCGGAAGCGAGCGGCGTGGCCGCCGGGGTGCATGGATCCGCAGCTGCCGCGACTGCGGCAGGCAGTGGAAACGGCCGGGATAGCGCGCGGCGGGTCGCGATGCAGGGCGGGGGATGGAGTATCGTGCGCGCGGAAACCCCACGGAGTGAGGTGCCAGCATGGGACACCGCGCGTGAGCAGGCCAACCCCCGCGCATCGCCAGGAGCCCGAGCTGCTGCGGCGACTGCTGCGCGCGAAGGACCGCATGGACGCCGCCTCGCACGAGGCGTGGCCGGTGCAACGCCTTGCGCGGGTGAGCCATGTCTCCGAAGCGCACTTCGCACGGTCGTTCAAGGACGCCTTCGGCATTCCACCGCACCGCTACCTGCTGACGCGCCGCATCGAGCGCGCCAAGGCACTGCTGCGCGACACCGATACGCCCATCCTCGAGATCGCCCTGCAGACCGGCTGGAACAGCCTGGGTACGTTCGGCCGCACCTTCCGCGACATCACCGGCGAGAGCCCGGGCGAACTGCGTGCGCGCGAACAGGCCATCCGACACGCGCTGGAAAGCGTGCCGCACTGCTATGTCAGCGCCGCCTACCGGCCCGCCCTCACCACCGCAGTTTCGGAGAAGCGGCGGCAGGAGGGCGGTGATACAAAAGCGCCCTCATCCACGCAGGAGGTTCCATGAGCCAGGGTATCGGGGTAGTCGGGTTGTACGTCCGCGACCAGGACGAAGCGCTCGCGTTCTATGTCGACAAGGTCGGGTTCCGCGTGCACACCGATGCGCGCAACGGCGACTACCGCTGGCTGACCGTGCAGCATCCGGACCAGCCGTCCGTGCAGCTCGGCCTGTTCAAGGCGCAGGCGCCCGTGCTGGATGCCGCCACGGCACAGACCGTCAACGAGATCGTCGCCAAGGGCGCCATGCCGCCGCTGGTGCTCAACGTGGACGACTGCCGCGCCGAGTACGAACGCATGCGCGCCAACGGCGTGGAGTTCACCAAGCCACCGGAAGCGCGCTACGGCAATGTCGACGCCAACTTCCGCGACCCCTCGGGGAACGGCTGGAAGATGATCGAGTCCCGGCGCGCGGCGCATTGAGCGCGCCCGCCTTCGTGTCGCCCTCACAGGAGATCGCAATGAACGGGAGCAAGTGGATACGGCAATTCCACCGTTGGCTGTCCATCGCCTTCACGCTGGCGGTCATCGCCAACCTGCTGGTCATGGGGCGCGAAAAGATCGCCCTCTACGTGGGGCTGTTCACGCTGCTGCCCCTCGCGTTGCTGCTCGTCACCGGGCTGTACCTGTTCGCGTTGCCGTACCTTGGCAAGGCGCGCAGCGGGGCACGCGGCGGGTAGGCAGCCACGCTGCCGTGCGCGGCAGCGGCGGCCTCTCAGCTGCGGCGGGCCTGCCGGAAGGGCAGGGATCGCGTGTGGCGATGCCATGCGGGGGCTTGAGCACTTGTGCGGCTGAGGGTAGGTTGCCCTGCCGGCGTCGTGCCACTTCAGCTTGCCGACCGGTTCCATCATTTCGCCAGGCAGAGGACGGCCCATGAAGTATCTGATTTCCTTTCCCAGCGCCGCGATGGTCGTATCCGGCGAGGAGCTTGAGGCGGCGGGTCGCGATTCGCGCGCGGTGATCGAGCAGGCGAAAGTCGCGGGGGTGTACGTGTTCGCTGGCGGCATCGACGAGGGCGTGCCGCCGGTGCTCGTGTCGGCGGAGGGTGCGATCGTCGAGGGCGGATACCCGTGGGCGCCGCCGCTCAACGGTGGTTTCACCGTGCTCGAACTGCCGTCGCGCGAAGACGCCATCGCCTGGGCAGCGCGCATCGCGAAGGCGTGCCGCTGCGATCAGGAACTGCGGGTATTCATGTTCGACCCGGCGTCGTGACGCGGCGCGCGCGCGATCAGCAGGAAAGGTTGGGCTGAGCCTGCGAAGCCCGACATCGACGTGTCGGACGATGCGCGATGTTGGGCTTCACTTCGTCCAGCACAGGCCATGGCGCGTGTTTTCCGCCAGCTGCGCAACATGCGGCGGCGTCGCCCTCAGTCCTCGATGGCTTCCACGCCCTGTCGATCCAGTTCCGCCAGGCGATCGCGCATGGTCGTGAGCTGTTCGGGCGTGTGCCCGATCCAGCCCTGCACTTCGGCCACCACACGCAATGGATCGCGCGTCCGATATGAACGGGTGGGATTGCCCGGGAAGCGCTGGTTGGTGAGGTTGGGATCGTCCTCGAACGGGCCGGTCGGCTCGACGATGTAGATGTGCCCGCGGCCTTCGCCGGCCGCAAGCTCTGCGCCCCATGTGGCCGCTTCCAGCATCGCGGTCAAGTAGACGTACCTGGCGATGCGGCGCTTGCCGAAGTTGGAGGTGTGGCCCGCGATGATCAGATCGCCGGGAGCCAGCTGGGCCTTGGTGCCGTGGTAATAGATCTCGGTATCGCGCATGGGGGTGTGGCTCTGGTGGCCTGCCATATCGACAGGCCGCCGATACTGCCGCCGGCACCGGGTCTTGCCGCAAGCCCCCGAGCGTTATATAAATTGAGGGTGGGAGGCGCAGCGCGTCTCCCTTTTTTGTGCGTTTGGCTGATGACTGACACCCGGCATGCGCGGTGCTACGGCGTCGCGAGGCTTACCGGTCGTCCGGAAGCAATTGCACTCTGACCCCTGGTTCCCCGACTGCTGTTCCGGGTCTTGCCCGGGTAACGGGCTACCGGGGCGGCGGTACCGAGATTCCCTCGTCCGTCTGCACGACCGGTTTCATGCTGCCGTCGGGGTTGTACTGCAGGTGTTCGACCGTGACCGCGCGCCGGCCGATCGCACCATGCTGGTCGCCGATCGCCAACGCGGCGTTGTGCAGGAACAGGTACCAGTCGCCCTTGAACTGAGCAATGCCCGGGTGGATGGTGAAGCTGTACTTGCCCGAGCCGGTCAGTTCGCCGCGGTAGGTCCATGGGCCCTGGATAGACGGTGCGGTCGCATACGAGACCTTCTCGTCACGATGCGCGGCGCGGTCGAGTGACGCGTAGGTGAGGTAGTACGTCGAACCGCGCTTGTGCAGCCATGGGCCTTCCTCGAAATGCGGCGGCGTGATTTCGGTGATGGGGCCGTCGATCTCGATCATGTTGGGCTTCAGCCTGGCGATGTAGCACTGGCGATTGCCCCAGGCGATCCAGGTGGTGCCGTCGTCATCGGTGAACACGGTCGGGTCGATGTCTTCCCAGCTGTGGGTTCCCTTGGGGGTCATCGCGTTGGTGATGAGTGCCGACCCTTTGGCATCGACGAAGGGGCCGGTGGGGCTGTCCGACACGGCGACGGCGATGGCCTTGCCGGGATGCGTGTCGTCGTGCTCCACCGCGGCATAGAACCAGAACCTGCCGTCCTTCTCGATGGCTTGTGACGCCCACGCGTCGGCTTTCGCCCAGCGGAAGTCGGTCGCCTTCATGATGGGGCCGTGGTCGACCCAGGTGGCCATGTCCTTGGTCGAATAGACCCGCCAATCGCGCATGTTGAACATTTCATCGCGCTGCGCTTCGTCATGGCCGACGTACAGGTACAGCGTGTCGCCGACGACCAGCGGAGCGGGATCGGCGGTGAACCTGTCGCGGAACAGCGGGTTTGCGCGGGGCGTGGGCGCTGCATCGTCCCGTGCACCGGCCGGTGCGGCGATCAGCAAGCTCGTCGCAAGCGCGAGGCAGCATGCGAGGGGGGAGAGGCGGCGGGATGTCACGTGCATGGGTGTGCTCCGGTGGGGCGGGGCGAACGGGATGCGTGTGGGGCCGGGGCGAGTATAAGCACGGATGCTGGCGGGCGCGGGATAGATGGGGAGCGCGGGCTGCGGGAGCGCGAGCGATCACGCTGCGGTTGGCATAGATATACCTTAAGCGCCTAGCCCGTAGGATGGGTTGAGCGCAGCGATACCCATCGCCTTGGTGCAGGCGATCCGCGTTGGATGGGCGTCGCCTGCGGCTCAGTTCAATGGATGGCTCCTGTCGCCAATACGACGTTTACGTATCGGACGAGAGCAGGCAGGGCGTACACGCCATGGGGCGATAGACGCCGCTGTGACCGGGACGCATCCGGGTGATGGGTGTCGCTTTGCTCAACCCATCCTGCGCGGCGAGTCTTCAGCAGTGAAGGTTCGAGCTAAAGCTAGCTGGCCTAGTTTGCGGGTAGGATGGAGGTCTGACCCAAGGGCAGATCCTATGAGGAAATCCATGGAAGCGAAGGAGTCCCAAGCTGGGCATTTTGGGCCTGTCAAACAAGCGTGGAAGAAGTTTGCGGAGGTTCTGGCTGACCCTTGGACAGTGCTATTCCTGATCCTAACCGTTGGCTTCTTCGCGGCTGGTCAGTTTCTTGAGGGCGAGAACGCGAAGATGGCGGCCGCGCTTCTTCAAGTGTTAATGGCTATCTCTTCTGGTGTCCTGGGCGGACGAATCGCGAGCAGTCTCAGCTCGTTGCTCGAGGAAGGAATACTCACCGCTCGCGGGAAGGTTGCCGTTCGAAGCCTAAAGTTGCTATTGAAAAGTTTGTCGGGAATGGAGGATAGGCTTTCCTCGTTTTTAGCATCAAGAGATCAAATCGAAAAACACCCTGAGGTCACTCTTAGGAACTATGAAGAAGCGATTGCTTCATGCAGGCTACTTCAAGAACAGGCGATCAGTTCGATCGAGAACTGGACGGACATCGTGCCGGAAGCAAAGATACCATCCATAATCGGTGAGATATCTGCTTTGAAAGGTCGTCTTGACGATCTTGAAAAAACTAAACAACAACTCGAAAGCAACTTGGAAACTGAAAGGATGCAGTTTGCCGAACTGCGCGACGCTACCGACGATCAGGCAAGAGCGTTTCGGGAGAAAGAAGAGCAGCTGCAAGGGCATATCAATACACTCAACCGGACTTTGGCGAACACCCAGACGCAATTGGCTGCTTCAACGATAAAACTACAGGCTCCAGTAAAGAGCTTGAAGATCTCTGAGATGTTAGAGCTTGCTACCAAGGGCCCGTCGCCTGCCGAAGAAGATTCACACCAACGGAATGTCTGGAAGGAACTGTTTGGCGAAGCGGCCAAGACCAAGCAGGGTAGCCCGGGTAAGTGAGGGACACCCGGGGTATCGGGACCTTTCCGATCCCACGGTCCCGGCTGCGGCCCTTAGCCTTATCTGGGTTACGTGTGGGTGCACCGAAAGCTGAAACGAAAAAACCCCGGAGGTCCGGGGTTTGATCATGGTGCGAAGGTGGGGCTCGAACCCCCACGCTTTCAAGGGCTGCGGATTTTGAGCCTCATGAGTCGGCTGCTGGCTCTTGTCGGCTCCAATGGCGTCAATGGGTTACGCGTTGGGATTGACGGGCCGTTGGGGGCGGATATTGTCGGCGGTGTCCCAACAGTGTCCCACGTCCATGACCGACCGCATCAAAGGCCCCGGACCGTATACGCCAATCTACGTATTGGGGACGCTCCTCTATCTGTTGGCAGTGGGGAGTGGCGCGCACTTCCTAGGATTTTTCGATCCTGGCGGTCGACCCATTGGACCGAGCGAGTGGGGCGACGTTCTTGCAGGGTTGTTCTCTCCGCTCGCGTTCTTGTGGCTGCTATATGCAGCGTTGTCTCAACGAGCTGAGCTTGAATTGCAGCGCGAAGAGTTGGCACGAAATAATGAAACTCAGCAAGAACAGCAGAAGGAAATGAATCGTCAAGCTGACGCACTGATCGCACAAACGAAACGATTGGAGGCGCAGGCTAATGCGACGTATGAGCCTATTTTCATCCTTCGTGCGGCGGAGGGTGAAGCATTAAAAGATAGCTTCCTTATCCTCACAATCCAAAACGTGGGAGGCACTGCGCTGAATGTCCATGGTGATGCGGCTCTCAGTCTGCGAAGCATTGTATTTGGGAAAGAGTACCCCGGTGCCAACGTCCCTGCGGAAATAGTTGCCTTTTGGCCGGCCGAGGCCAAGGTGCGGTGTATGTTTGTTCTAAATGATGGGGATCGTGAAGAGCCGTCATTTTATTTGACCTTTCGGAGGCTGGACGCCCAAACGGTTACGCACAAGTACGTTCTCACAAACGGTCTTAAGCGGATTGAGCTTCGTGAAGCGACCTATGAAGAACTTGTGGTTCATGAAGATCGCGAGGTGCGATAAGCAAGTAGGATGGGTTGAGCTGCAGGCGATACCCATCAATCGCGGAGTGCCGGCATCAAGGCGATGGGTATCGCCTATGGCTCAACCCATCCTACGGGGTGCTTGGGGCGCCAAAACGAAGAAACCCCGGAGGTCCGGGGTTTGATCTTGGTGCCGAAGGTGGGACTCGAACCCACACGCTTTTAAGGGCGGCGGATTTTGAGTCCGCTGCGTCTACCATTCCGCCACTTCGGCGCGGACGCGGAGTATAGCCGACCGGGGCCGCGCACCGACAGGGGCAGGGCATACGGCCCCGCCCGGAGTGGCCTCAGACCACCTTGTCCGTGCCCAGCAGGCGCTCGCCGCGGCTCTGCCAGCCCTCGAAACTGCCTTCCTCTTCCGGCGTGAACACCCCACACCGCACCATCGTGCGCTGGTACACGTGCAGGCTGACCGCGATGGCCTTGTCGCTGGGGTTGCGGATGGTGTGGTACTCGTGCGGCGGGATCAGGCTGCCCGCCGAGCCCGTGCCGGCCTCGATGGTGCCCGCCGCCACGAAGCGGTAACGCTGCGCATCGTGCTCGGCCAGCTCGTACTGGGTGATCTCCAGACGACCGCGCCACACCCCCTCCACGCACCACATGCCCGAGTGGTCATGGATCTTGGTGCCCTGGCCGGGGCCCCACGTCATCGCGATGACGCTGTAGCCATGCTCCGGGCTGGTGTACAGCTCGCGGCGCGCGTAGTGGTCGGCGATGGGTTCCAGCACGCAGCCGGGCAGCGAAACCTCTTCGTCGCAGATCAGCGCACACAACGACTTGCGCAGCGCATCGGTGACCGCGCGGTCGTCGCCCAGGGCAACAGCGGCGTCCAGCGAAGCGATCAGCTTGTCTGAACCGGGGAAATCGAGGGACATGGGACGGGCCCGGTGAAAGTGTGGGCCCATTTTAGCCGCTGCCGGCGGGCAGGGGGTCGTGCGGGGCGGGATGGCTTGCCGTTCCCCGCCCCGGCCGGGCGAAGCACGCCCCGGCGTTCGAATGACCCGCGCGGCATGCCGCGCAAGCGGGTCATCCTCACCCCCGCTCGCAGGGAGAAAGGAAAACCGCTCAGATCGTCGCCAGGAAGTCGCCCACCGCCGGCCCGAAGCGCTCGAAATCCACCAGGAACGCGTCATGGCCCTGCGGCGATGCCAGCGGCAGGAATTCCGCCTGTGCGCCCCCCGCGGCCAGGCCCTCGGCGATCTGCTCCTGCTGCTGCAGCGGGAACAGGATGTCGGTGGCGGCGCCGATGGCCAGCGCACGCTGCACGCGGATGGTCGCCAGCCCCGCCAGCACGTCGCCGCCGGCCTGCTTGCCGTCGGCGTATTCGGCCAGGTCGAACCAGTCCATCGAGCGGCTGAGATAGAGGTAGCAGTTGGGGTCGAAGCGGCGCACGAAACGGCGCGCGTGGCCTTCCAGATAGCTCTCCACCTGGAACTCCAGGCCGAACGGATCCTCGTCCGGGCGATCGGACTCCAGGCGCACGCGGCCGAAGCGGCCATCCCATTCCAGCGCCGAGCGGTAGGTGATCACGCCCAGCTTGCGCGCCATGCGCATGCCCGATTCCGGATAGGTGTCGTCGTCGTACTGGCCGTGGTTCCAGTTCGGGTCCAGCCGGATCGCCTCGCGCTGCAGCGAACGGATGGCGATGGAGAACGGCAGCGCCTGCGCGCTGCCGGAAATGTTGATGTGCGTGCGTGCCGCGCCCGGGTGCAGCAGCAGGAAGGCCAGCGCGGTCATGCCGCCCATCGAGTTGCCGATGATGCAGGCCAGCTGCGCGATGCCCAGTCCGCGCACGACCTCGAACGCGGCATTGGCGCCGTCTTCCACCGACAGCTCGGGGAAGTCGAGCCGGTACAGCGTGCCGGTGGCGGGGTTGACCGACGCCGGGCCGGTCGAGCCCTTGCAGCTGCCCAGCGAGTTGACGCAGACCACGAACCAGCGCTCGATGTCGATGGGCTTGCCGGGGCCGACCATCGCCTCCCACCAGCCTTCCTCGCTGTTGCCTTCATTGCGTGCGGCATGGGCATCCGGCGACAGCCCGGTGACGATCAGCACCGCGTTGTCGCGCGCCGCGTTCAACGTGCCCCACGTTTCGTAGGCCACGCGCGCGCCGCGCAGCTCGCCCCCGCGCTTCATGCGGAAGGGCGAGGGGAGAGGGTGGAAACGGGTGCCGGGGGGGATGAATTCGGTCATCGGCGCAGTGTAGGCAATGCGGCGGGGCGATGCCATTTCATGGATGCATCGCGGTGTTGCGTGCAGACGCCGTGATGTGTGGCTCTCCCTCTCCCCGCGCGGAGGGAGAAGGGAGCTGCTTTGTTCGAACAAGAAAGCGCTTTACGGCACCACGCGATCGATCGTCAGCGTGTACGGGGTGCCTGGCTTGACCTCGGCGGTGACCGGGGTGGCTTCCAGATCGCCGGGCTGCGCGGTGACATCGCCGGCCTTGGACACGCGGGCCACCAGTTGCACCTGCGTCAGTTGCGAGAGCTTCATCGTCGGCATGGGGCTGTCGCCGTCGCCCAGGGCGAGGGTGATGGGGAAGGCGGTGGCGGGTACGCGCTTGGCGGCCACCGGCATGGGCGGGCCACCCACCTGCCGCGCGAACACGAACAGGGTGTCGCCGGCGGCCAGCTTCGCCTTCAGCGCTGGCGCCACGTCCACCGTCACGGTGAGCAGGGCCGGGCCGGCATCGGCAGCGGCGGGCGTGGCGGGCTCGGCCAGCGGCGGCAGACCGGCTTCGCTGCGCGCTTCGTTGATCTGCGTGCGCAACGTGGCGGCGGTGTTGGGGTCGACCTGCGCCAGCAACGGTTCCCAGGTCTTCGCGGCCTCGGCGGGCTGCCCGTTCTGCCGCTGCGCCACGCCCATGAACCAGCGCCCGCGTTGCTGCGCGGGATTGATCTGCAGGGCCTGTTCCAGCAGCTGCACCGCGGTGGCGTCCAGCTTCTTCTGCGGATGGTTGAACAGGCGCGCCTGCGCGCTTTCCACCAGCAGGTCGGCATCGCCGGGCAACAGCTGCACGGCGCGCTCGAACGCCTGCTGCGATTCGGCGAAGCGCTCCTGCGCGGCGTACGACTTGCCCAGCAGGCGCCAGCCTTCGGGCTCGTTGGGGTTTTCCTTGAGCTCCGCTTCCAGCTGCGCGACGGCGTCGTCCAGCGTGGCAGGCATGGCCGCGGTCGCGTCCGGTTGCAGCGCGGCGGGCGTGCCGACCAGGCGGTACAGCGCGAAGGTGGCGATGCCCATCATGGCCACGCCACCCAGCACCAGCGCGCGCGCGTTGCGCCACAGCGGCGACAGCACCGCCAGCAGCACGGCCAGCGTCAGGCCGATGGCCAGGATCACGAAGGTCGTCATCACCACTCCTGCTGGTCGTCGTCGGGCGGCGCGGGACGTTGCCCGCGACGGGCGACGATGCGCCACACCACGATGCCGCCGGCCAGCAGCAACAGCACCGGGCCGAACCACAGCACGTAGGTGCCGGGCGCCACGTCGGGCTTGTACAGCACGAATTCGCCGTAGCGTTCGACCAGGAACTGCTTCACTTCGGCATCGTTCTTGCCCTGGCGCATCAGGTCCAGCACCTCGCGGCGCAGGTCATGCGCGATCTGCGCATTGGAATCGGCCAGCGACTGGTTCTGGCACATCACGCAGCGCAGTTCGGCGGTGAGGCGGTGGAAGCGCGCTTCCTCGGCGTTGTCGGTGAACTGCAGCGGCGTGGGGTCGCTGGCCTGCGCGAAGGCGGGCGCGGCAGCGGCGACCAGCAGGGCCAGCAACAGCGCGCGCAGCATGCGGATCGGCAGGGTGGGTGTCATTGCGCGGCTTCGATCTTTTCCAGCGCCGGGATCAACTGCTCGGCGATGATGCTGTCGTCGATGGCGCCGACATGCTTCCAGCGGATGATGCCGTTGCCGTCGACCAGGAAGGTTTCCGGGGCACCGTAGATGCCCCAGTCGATGGCGGTGCGGCCTTCGAAGTCGGCGATCACCAGCATGTAGGGATTGCCGAACTGTTCCAGCCAGCGCAGCGCGTCGTCGCGTTCGTCCTTCAGGTTGTAGCCGACGAAGCGCACGCGCTTGGTCAGCGCGAACTTGGTGAGCACCGGGTGCTCGACGCGGCATTCCGGGCACCAGCTGCCCCACACGTTCATCACGTACGGCTGGCCGGCCAGGTCGGCGGGCGTGATGCGCTTGCCGGGTTCGTGCAGCAGCGGCAGGTCGAAGGCCGGCGCGGGCTTGCCGATCAGCGGGGAAGGCAGCGACTCGCGGTCGGGGCGATCGGACTGCTTCACGCCGTAGTACAGCAGGCCCATCAGGCCGACGAAGAACAGGCCGATGATGACCACGGCAAAGGTCAGCGCACCGCGCGAGCGGGGCGGCGATGGCGGAAGTTCGGATGCGTGGTTCATGCGGTGCGCGCCTCGGGGTTGCGACGGAAACGCCGGTCGGTGGCGGTGACGAAGCCGCCCAGCGCCATCAGGGCGGCGCCCAGCCAGATCCAGCGGACGAAAGGTTTGATGTGCACGCGCAGCGCCCAGGCACCGTCGCCGAGCGGCTCGCCCAGCGCGACGTAGACATCGCCCAGCACGCCGGGCTTGATGCCGGCTTCGGTCATCACCTGGCCGCCGCTGGCATACGCGCGTTTTTCCGGATGCAGCAAGGCGATGGGGCGGTCGTCGTGCAGTACCTGCACGTGCCCGCGGTCGGACAGGTAGTTGGGTCCCTGGGTCTCGTCCACGCCCTGGAAATGGAAGCCGTAGCGGCCCACTTCCACCGTCTGGCCCGGCCTGACGGCCAGCTCGCGCTGCACGTTGAGCGCTTCCACCAGCAGCGCGCCGACCACGAAGACCGCAATGCCGGTGTGGGCCAGCGTCATGCCCAGCATTTCCGGCGTGAAGCGCCCCTGCGCGCGCAGCCGCGACCAGACGAAGCGCAGCGTGCCGAAGCCGACCCACGCGGCGCCCAGGATGCCGGCGGCGGCCTTCAGCTTGCCCTGCGGGGCGAGGTACCAGGCGATGGCGGCCAGCACCACGGCGAGCACGGCCCAGGGCACCAGCATCGCCACCGGCCTGCCGGTGTTCTCGCGCTGCCAGCGGGTCAGCGGGCCGAACGGCACCAGCGCCACCAGCGGCGCCATCAGCACGATGAACAGCAGGCTGAAGTACGGCGGACCCACGGAAATCTTGCCCAGGTCCAGCGCATCGGCGATCAGCGGGTACAGCGTGCCCAGCAGGATCATCGCGCAGGCCGCGGTCAGCAGCAGGTTGTTGGCCAGCAACAGCGTCTCGCGCGAGTTGGCGGCGAAATACGCCTTCTCCGATTCGCTGTCGGCCAGCTGCGGTGCGCGCCAGACATACAGCAGCAGCGAACTGCCGATCACCACGCCCAGGAAGATGAGCACGAACAGGCCACGGGTGGGATCGGCAGCGAAGGCGTGCACGCTGGTCAGCACGCCGGAACGCACCAGGAACGTGCCCAGCAGCGACAGCGAGAAGGCGGCGATGGCCAGCAGCAGCGTCCAGCCGCGGAACACGCCCCGTTTCTCGGTGACCGCCTGCGAGTGGATCAGCGCGGCGCCGACCAGCCAGGGCATGAAGCTGGCGTTCTCGACCGGATCCCAGAACCACCAGCCGCCCCAGCCCAGTTCGTAGTAGGCCCACCAGCTGCCCAGGGCGATGCCCAGCGTCAGGAAGCCCCATGCGATGTTGGTCCATGGCCGCGTCCAGCGCAGCCAGCGCGCATCCACGTGGCCATCGAGCAGCGCGGCGATGGCGAACGCGAACGGCACCACGAAGCCGACGTAGCCCACGTACAGCAGCGGCGGATGGATGATCATCCCCGGGTCCTGCAGCAGCGGGTTGAGGTCGCGCCCTTCGCCGGGCGACGGCAGCAGGCGGATGAAGGGATTGGAGGTGAAGATCAGGAAGGCGAGGAAGCCGATGGCGACCACGCCCATCACGCCGAGCACGCGCGCCATCACCACCTCCGGAAGGCCACGCGAGAACAGCGCCACCGCGCCGGTCCAGATCGCCAGCACCAGCGCCCATAGCAGCAGCGAGCCTTCGTGCGAGCCCCACACCGCGGTGTAGCGGTAGACCATCGGCAGCAGCGAGTTGGAATTGCTGGCCACGTACTTGACCGAGAAATCCTGCGTCACGAAGGCAGCGGTCAGCACGATGAAGGCCAACGCCACCAGCGACAGCTGCAGGTACGCGGCGGGACGCGCGACCGCCATCCAGGTCGCCTTGCCGCGATGCGCGCCCGCAAGCGGCAGCACGGTCTGCAGCATCGCCACCAGCAGCGCCAGGATCAGCGCGATTTGTCCGAGTTCAGGGAGCATCAGTCATCCATTCCGTCGTCCCGCGATGCAGGGAGAGGGTGCCGCAGGCGGGTGAGGGGGACACGGTGTTCGTCGACGGATCGCGCGTATCCAACAGGCGCGACGGGTCACGACGATCCGGCAGGGCAGGAGCGCCGCTCATCCGCCCTTGGGGCACCTTCTCCCTGCCGGCGGAGGGAAGGAAACGACGCGCGCTGGCGACCATCAATCGGGCGATCCGGCAGGCGCAGCCTGCACGTCGTGTTTCTGGTGGGCCTTGCCCATCTTGTCGGCCACTTCCTTCGGCATGTACGCCTCGTCGTGCTTGGCCAGCACGTCTTCGGCGACGAACACGCCGTCCTGCATGGTGCCGGTGGCCACCACCGCCTGGCCTTCGCGGAACAGGTCCGGCAGGATCTTGTCGTAACGCACCGTCAGCTGCGCGTCGCCGTCGGTCACGCGGAAATGCGAGGTCAGCGAGCCGCTTTCGCGCTTGAACGAGTTCTTCTCGACCATGCCGCCCAGGCGGAAGCGGGCGCGTTCGCTGGCATCGCCGCGCAGCACTTCGGCCGGCGTGTACAGGTAGGCGACGTTGCGCTGCAGCGCCATCGCGATCAGGGCGGTGGCCAGCGAGGCCACCACCACGGCCAGCAGCACGAACAGCAGGCGGCGGCGTCGGGTCGGGTTCATCGGCTCAGTTCCGTCGGTGTGTTGCGCCTGCTTTCACGCGCGGCGCGCAGGCGGGCGGCGCGCAGCTCGCGGCGAACCTGCAGGCGCGGGGCGATGAAGTCCCAGGCCAGCACGGCAGCGAACACGGCGTAGGCGCCGACCACGTATTCCAGGTAGGTCATGCTTTCTCTCCCGCGGTGCCGGCGGCAAGGCGGGCCACCCAGTCCTTGCCCGACTCGCGGCGCAGGTTGTCGGCGCGCGCGCGCGCCAGCAGCGAGCCGGCGAACCAGAACTTGGTGGCCAGCACCATCAGCACCAGCGGCAGCACCATGCTGCCGTCCATGCTGGACTCGCCGAACACGCGGATGGTCTGGCCCTGGTGCAGCGAGTTCCACCACACCACCGAGTAGCGGATCACTGGCAGCAACGCGACGCCGACGATGGCCAGCAGGCCGGCCGCGCGCGCGGCCGCGCGGCGGTCGTCGATGGCGCCGTACAGGCCCATCACGCCCAGGTAGAGGAACAGCAGGATGAGTTCGGTGGTCAGGCGCGGGTCCCAGTCCCACCACGTGCCCCACATCGGCTTGCCCCAGATGCTGCCGGTGGCCAGGGTGATGAGGGTGAACGCGGCGCCGGTGGGTGCGCAGGCCATCGCAAGGATCTCGCACAGCTTGATGCGCCAGACCAGCGCGATGGCCGCATAGAACGCCATCAGGCCGAACACGAACATGCTCATCCATGCGCTGGGCACGTGGATGTACAGGATGCGGAAGCTGTCGCCCTGCTGGTAGTCGGCCGGCACCACGAACAGTGCCTGCCACAGGCCCACGCCCATCAGCAGCACGGCGGCCAGGTAGCACCACGGCGTCCAGCGCGCCGCGAAGCGGTCGAAGTACGGCGGCGAGCCAAGTTGGTGGAACCAGCGGAGCAGTGGGTTCATACGGCCTGGGAAATCATGCGCGGCGGGGATGTTCAGTTCAGGGCGATGCGGATCGCGGCGGCGGCGGCCAGCGGCGCGAGCAGCAGCGACAGCAACAGGCCTGCGCCCAGCCAGAGCAGGGCGCCGGAGGCATCCAGGCCTTGGGCGCTGGCAGCCACGGCGCCTGCGCCGAACACCAGCACCGGGACGTAAAGCGGCAGTGCCAGCAGGGCCACAAGGATACCAGAGCGCCTCATGCCGACCGTCAGCGCGGCCACCACCGCGCCCAGGAGGCTCAGCACGGGCGTGCCCAGCGCGAGCGTTGCCAGCAGCATCGGCAGCTGGTCGCGCGGCAGGTGCAGCAGTTCGGCCAGCACCGGCGTGGCGAAGACCAGCGGCAATGCGGTGGTGGCCCAGTGGGTCAGCACGCGCACCGCCACCAGCCAGGCCAGCGGCACCGGCGCCAGGATCCACTGCTCCAGCGAACCGTCCTCGGCATCGCCGCGGAACAGGGTGTCCAGCGACAGCAGCCCCGCCAGCAGCACGGCCACCCACATCACCGCCGGGGCCACCTTCGACAACGCCTGCGGCGACGTGCCTAGGCCCAGCGCGAACAGCACCACCACCAGCAGCGCGAACAGGGCAGGCTGCAACGCGTCGCCGCGGCGGCGCCACAGCAGCTGCAGGTCGCGGGCGATCAGCGCACGCGCGGTCTGCAGCAGGGAGGGGGCCGTGTTCATGCGGCCTTCTCCAGCACCAGCATGCGCGTCTGTACCGGCGGGGCGGCATAGGCGCCGTGGGTGGTGACCAGCGCGGCGCCGCCGTCGCGCAGGTGCGCGGAGATCATCCGGTTGACCAGAGTGATGCCATCCAGGTCCAGGTTGGCGTACGGCTCGTCCAGCAGCCACAGCGGGGCGGGCGACAGCCACAGGCGGGCCAGCGACAGGCGCTTCTTCTGGCCGGCGGACAACTGCCGCGCCAGCGCATCCTCGTAGCCACCCAGGCCGACCATGCCCAGGGCGTCGCCGGGCATCTGGCGTGGCCGGCGGCCATGCAGGCCACAGAGGAAGTGCAGGTTCTCCAGCGTGCTCAGGTCCGCCTTCAGGGCCGGCAAGTGGCCCAGATACGCCATGGCGTGGGCACGGCGCGAGGGACCCGCCGGCTGGCCATCGATGTCGATGTGGCCCGCGTCGGCACGCAGCAGGCCCGCCAGCACGCGCAGCAGGGTGGTCTTGCCGACGCCGTTGCCGCCCTGCACCAGCAAGGCCTCGCCGGCATCCACGGCGAATGCCAGCGGCCCGAACACCGGCTCGTCATTGCGCGAGAACGCCAGGCCGCGCGCGGACAGCAACGGTGGGTGGGACGGGGCGGGTTCGGTCATCGTGGCGGGCCTTCCCCCTTGGGAAGGCAGGGGCTGTGATGGGATTCAGCCGCCTATTGTAAGCGGAGCCGGGTGGCCGACCGCCTGCGACAGACGGTCGCGCCCGCGCGTCAGCCGACCCAGTCGGTATGTGCGTCGCCGTCGGCCTGGGGCGGGCGGGGCCACATCATCCGCAGGCGCACGGTGCCGCTGGCCGCCCAGAACAGGGTGCCGCCCTGGCCGAACTCGCGGGCCAGCGCGTCCGCCTGTTCCGGGGTGGCATCCAGCACCAGCCAGCCCGGTTCCACCATCTCGCCGCGGCTGTTGCAGCCGAGGGCCGGGTGGAACGCCAGTTCCGACTGTCGCAGGCGCTGCTGCAGGCGCTGGTCGGCGTCTTCGTTGGCCTGGTGCTCGGCTTCGCCGGGCGGGGGATTCCACGCGGTGATGAACAGATAACGCTCGGCCATCAGCTGGCGCTCGATCTCCGGCGCGCGCTGGCCGGTGCAGAACAGCCATTCCCGGCGCCCCAGCGTGACGAAGTAGTGCGCGGCGGCCCACGCGGTGGCCAACCGTGCCCGTTCGGGCTCGGGCACCGTGTCGGCGGGAACGCTGTGTCCGGTCATGGCGCCATCATCGCGCTTCCCGCTGATTGCGTACACTCCGCCTTCCCCCCGATCGAGAGCCGGAAGGCGGATGTCGCAGCCCCAGACCAAACTGCCCAAGGTGGGCACCACCATCTTCACCGTGATGTCGCAGCTGGCCGCCGAACACGGCGCGGTCAACCTGGGGCAGGGTTTCCCGGATTTCGCCGTTCCGCAGCGGCTGGTGGACGAACTGGACCGCGCGATGCGCGACGGCCACAACCAGTACGCGCCGATGACCGGCGTGGCGCCGCTGCGCCAGGCCATCGCCGACAAGGTGCTGCGCTGCTACGGGCGCGAAGTGAACCCGGACACCGAGATCACCGTGACCAGCGGCGCCACCGAGGCGCTGTTCAACGCCATCCATGCGGTGGTGCGCCCGGGTGAAGAGGTCATCGTGCTGGACCCGGCCTACGACAGCTACGAGCCGGCCATCGAACTGGCAGGCGCGCGCGCCGTGCATGTGCCGCTGGATCCGCAGACCTTCGCGGTCGACTGGGACCGCGTGCGTGCCGCCATCACGCCGAAGACGCGGCTGCTGATGGTCAACAGCCCGCACAACCCGTCCGGCGCCATGTTCGACGAAGCCGACATCCGCGCGCTGGCCGCGCTGCTGGAAGGCACCGGCATCTATCTGATCTCCGACGAGGTCTACGAGCACATCGTGTTCGACGGCCGCCGCCACGAATCCATCCTGCGCTACCCGGAACTGGCCGCGCGTGCCTTCGTGGTGTCCAGCTTCGGCAAGACCTACCACTGCACCGGCTGGAAGATCGGCTACGCCATCGCGCCGCCGGCGTTGACGGCGGAATTCCGCAAGGTGCACCAGTACAACGTGTTCTGCACGTTCGCGCCGGCGCAGTTCGCGTTCGCCGCGATGATCCGTGACGAGCCGGAACACTACGAGCAGCTGGGTGCGTTCTACCAGGACAAGCGCGACGGATTCCGCGCGCAGCTGCTGGGCACGAAGCTCAAGCCGCTGGCGGTGCCGGGCGGATATTTCCAGCTGGTGGATTATTCGGCCGTCAGCGACCTGCCGGATGCCGAGTTCGTGAAATGGCTGACCATCGAGCACGGCGTCACCGCCATCCCGCTGTCGCCGTTCTACGAGACGCCCCCGGCCGGCCAGCGCCTGGCACGGCTGTGTTTCGCGAAGAACCCGGCGACGCTGGATGCGGCGATCGAGCGGTTGAAAAAACTCTGAACCCGTCGTTTTGGATGCAACCAGGAATATCCGAACCATGCAGGACCTGCGCATTTCCCTGATCCAGGGCGAGACCCGCTGGCATGACCCGGCGGGCAACCGGGACTACTACGGCGACCTGATCGCGCCGCTGGCAGGGCAGACCGATCTGGTCATCCTGCCGGAGACCTTCACCAGCGGCTTCAGCAACGACGCCATCGACCAGGCCGAAGGCATGGAAGGCGAGACCGTCGCCTGGATCCAGACGCAGGCGGAGTTGCTGGGCGCTGCGGTCACCGGCAGCGTGCAGCTGCGCACGCCTGCCGGCGTGTTCAACCGGCTGCTGTTCGCCACGCCCGACGGTGGCCTGCAGCATTACGACAAGCGGCATCTGTTCCGTTACGCGAACGAGCACATGCGCTACGCGGCGGGCAACGAGCGCCTGACCGTGGAATGGAAGGGCTGGCGCATCAATCCGCTGGTCTGCTACGACCTGCGCTTTCCGGTGTTCGCACGCAACCGCTACGACGTGGAACGCCCGGGCCAGCTCGACTTCGATCTGCAGCTGTTCGTGGCCAACTGGCCGGCGGCGCGCGCGTACCCGTGGAAGACGCTGCTGCGTGCACGTGCCATCGAGAACCTGTGCTACGTAGCGGCAGTGAACCGGGCGGGGACGGATGGCAATGGGCTGGCGTATTCGGGCGACAGTGCGGTGATCGATTTCCTGGGGCAGCCGGTGGTGGAGCTGCCGGCGGGCGAGGGCGTGGCAACGACGACGGTTTCGGCCGAGGGGTTGGCGGCGCATCGGGAGCGGTTCCCGGCGATGCTGGATGCGGACCGGTTCGAGTTGCGCTGAGCGAAGATCAGCCCGGATGCTCTAAGCCCCTCGCCCTGCGGGAGAGGGGTTGGGGTGAGGGGCAACGGAGCCCGTCGCGCGTTTGAACCTTTGAGCCTGTCCATCGGGCGCGCGGGCGCTTCACGTTTCTGGGCCTGACGGGATGGTTCTTTAGCGTGCAGGCATGGCGCGCTCGCCGCGGGGCCCTACTTTTCTTTGCTTGTGCAAAGAAAAGTAGGCAAAAGAAAGCACACCCCGGCGGTCCGCCCGCCGCAAAGCGGCGGGTTCGCAGTCCCGGCGGGAATTTTCGTAAGGGCCATCCTGGCCCATACGAAAACGGCGCACGTCCTGTGCGCCGCCCCGTTGGGGTTTTACCCGCCGTGACTGCCGGACCTCAGGGGCCCCAGGAGCCGCACGCGGAACATCGTGAGCGGGCTTGGTTTTTGCTCTTGCCTGTTGACCCCCTTGAGGCACGGCGAGTGGGCCGGGTAAAACCCGAAGGGCGCCGCCCTGGATGGGCGGCGTTTTCGTATGGCACAGGGATGTGCCTTACGAAAATTCCCGGCCCGCTCGCGGACCCGGAGCGCGCAGCGCGGAGGGCGTGCCGCCTGGGGTGTGTTTCTTTGCCTACTTTCTTTGCACAAGCAAAGAAAGTAGGGCCCCCGCGGCGAGCGGCACCATGCCTGGCCTCAAGCAAACCCACACCGAAAGATGCACGCAACAGGCGCATCGCGAATGAGCGTTTCCAGTGAATCGCGGGTGTGGCTCAAACAGGTCAGGCGCTTTTCTGCGGCAGGATCTGGCACACCGCCTGGCACATCACCAGCACGCGTCCCGCGTCATCGCGGGCTTCGCCGGCCAGGAACAACTGGTTGCGCGTGCGCTGTACCAGCCGCGCGTGGCAGGTGATGTGCGGCATGTCCGGCGTCACCGGGCGCAGGTACTGCGTATTGAGCGATGTCGTCACGCTGGGCGGCGCGATCAGGTACGAGAACGGGCCCAGCGTGTTGTCCAGCGCCGCCACGATGAAGCCGCCCTGCATGTGGCCGATCGGGTTCTGGTAGCGCGGCAGCACCGGGAAGCGCACCGCCAGCGATTCGCCTTCCACGTAATCGACGAACTCGCCCTGCATGTCGAGCAGGCAGGGCGGCGGGATCTGCAGCGTCATGCCCGCGGGCAGGCGGCTGCGCAACAGTGCGTTCAGGTCGACGGCGTCGGTCATGGCGTGAAGGTCAACTCGAACGAAGTGAAGAACGGTGCGCGCGGTGGCGCCATCAGGGTCTTGCCGTTGATCTGCTTCTGCACGCAGATGGACAGCGGCGTGCCGCCCTCACGCCACGTACGCACGACCTTGCCGGTGGCGTCCAGTTCCGCCACCACCACGAAGGGCGACGTGTCGGCGTTGGGCGTGGCACAGGCGGCGATGCCGTCGCCCAGCACCCGTTCCTGGGCTTCCAGCAACGGGGCCGAATGCGTGGTGGAAAGCGACGCCTCGTCGGCGTCGGCTTTCTGTTTGGCCTGGGTGTAATCCGTGGGCGACTGCGCCTGCACGGTCGCGGTGCAGCACAGGCCAAGGGCGAGCAGGAAAACGCGCATGGTCAGTGTCTCCTCACGGGGTCTTCGGCGGCTCGATGCGCCACAGCTTGCCGTCTTCCTCGTCGGTGAGCACGTAGACGTTGTCATCCGGGCCGACGCGCACGTCGCGCACGCGTTCGCCGATGTCGTTGAGCAGGCGCTCCTCGTTGACGATCCGGTCGCCGTCCAGGGTCAGGCGGATCAGGTTGCGCTCCGCCAGCGCGCCCATGAACAGGCTGTCGTTCCACGGATTGCCCGGGCGGCCGGTGTAGAACGCCATGCCGGACAGGCCGGGTGACTTCTCCCACACGTGGTACGGCTGCTCCATGCCGTCCTTCGCCTTGCCCTGGGCTTCCGGGATCGGTTGTCCGGAATAGTTGATGCCATGCGTGATCACCGGCCAGCCGTAGTTCCTGCCGGGCTGCGGCAGGTTGATCTCGTCGCCGCCGCGCGGGCCGTGCTCGTTCTGCCACAGCTTGCCGGTGCGCGGATCCAGCGCCATGCCCTGCATGTTGCGGTGGCCGTAGCTGTAGATTTCCGGGCGCGCGCCCGCCTGGCCGACGAAGGGATTGTCCTGCGGCACGCTGCCATCCAGGTTCAGGCGCACCAGCTTGCCCTGCAGCTTGTCGAGTTCCTGCGACAGCGGACGCTGGTTGCGTTCGCCCTGGCTGATGAAGAGGTGGCCGTTGCCATCGAACACCAGCCGCGAGCCGAAATGGTTGGGGCCGACGACCTTGGGTTCCTGGCGGTAGATCACGGTGACGTCCGTCAGGGCGTCGCCCGCCAGCGTGGCGTGGGCCACGGCGGTGCCGGCGGTGCCGTCCGCACCGGGTTCGGCATAGCTCAGATAGATGCGCTGGCTGGTGGCGAAGTCAGGTGCGGGCACCACGTCCAGCAAGCCACCCTGGCCGGTGGCGAACACCGTAGGCACGCCGCTGATCGGCGCCGACAGCGCGCCATCGGCGGACACGCGGCGAAGTTGGCCCGGGCGTTCGGTCACCAGCATGCTGCCGTCCGACAGGAAGGCAACGGACCAGGGATGCTTCAGGCCTCGGACCACTTCGGTCACGCGGACGGTGCCAAGGGCGCTGGGCAGCGTCTGCGACGAGGCGCGCGCGGGCGCGGGCTGCGCGCCTGCGCTGCCGTTCGCGCCGGTGGCATCGCCGTCAGTCGAGGCCTGGCACGCGGCGAGGGGCAGCGCGACCAGCAGGGCCATGGCAAGACGGTGGGGAATGCGGAGGGAAGGGGCGAGTGGCAACGGAAGTCTCCTGTGGTGGGGCGGGGGTGCCTTGCTAGCGGTAACCGGCGGCCTGCAGTTCGAACAGTTCGGCGTAACGGCCGCCTTCGGCCAGAAGTTGTTCGTGGGTGCCGCTGGCTTCCAGTCGTCCTTCATTGAGGACCAGGATGCGGTCCGCCATGCGTACGCTGGAGAAGCGGTGCGAGATCAGCACTGCCGTCCGATTGTCCGACAATTCCTTGAAGCGTTGGAAGACCTCGAATTCCGAGCGCGCGTCCAGCGCGGCGGTCGGTTCGTCCAGGATCATCACCTGCGCATCACGCATGTACGCGCGCGCGATGGCGATCTTCTGCCATTGCCCGCCGGACAGGTCCACGCTGTTCTTGAAGCGGCGGCCGATCATCTGGTCGTAGCCCTGGGGCAGCCCGGCGATCACTTCGTCCGCCATGGAGCGCGCGGCAGCGTCGCGGATGCGGGCCTGGTCGTGCATCGCGTCGATCTGGCCGACGCCGATGTTCTCGCCGGCGGTCAGGTGGTAGCGGACGAAATCCTGGAAGATCACCCCGATGTTGGCGCGCAGTTCGTCGATGTCGTAGTCGCGCAGGTCGCGACCGTCCAGCAGGATGCGCCCCTCGTCCGGGTCGTACAAACGCGCCAGCAGCTTGACCAGCGTGGTCTTGCCGGCGCCGTTCTCGCCGACCAGCGCCAGCACCTCGCCGGCGCGCAGCTCGAAGTCCAGCCCCCGCACCGCCCAGCGCTCGGCATCGGGGTAGCGGAAGCCGACGTTCTCGAAGGTGAAGCCACGGGTGATCGGTTTCGGCACCGGGACGGGATGCGCGGGCGAGGTGATTTCCGGTTCGATCTCGAAGAACGAAAACAGGTCGTCCAGGTACAGCGCCTGGCCCGCGACCTGCGAGAAGCCGACCAGCAGGCCTTCCAGCAACTGCCGCAGGCGACGGAAACTGCCCGCAAGGAACGTCAGGTCGCCGATGCTGAAGTCGCCGCGCACCGTGCGCCAGGCGATGTAGCCGTACGCCACGTAGTACCCCAGCGTGCCCAGCGCCGCCAGCAGGGTGCCCCACACCGCGCGACGGCGTGCCAGCGCGCGGTTGGCGATGAAGAACTTGTCCGCCAGGGTGCGGTAGCGGCTGATCAGGAAGCGGTGGAGATTGAAGATCTTCACCTCCTTCGCGGTTTCCACGCTGGCACCCATCTGCCGCATGTATTCCAGCTGCCGGCGCTCCGGCGTCCACTGGAAGTTCAACGAATAGCCCACCGCATTGAAGTGCGCCTCGCCGATGAAGGCGGGAATCAGCGCCACCGCCAGCAGCACCATCAACCACGGCGCGTAGACCAGCAGGCCGGCGGCGAAGCCGACCACGGTGATGGCGTCCTGCACCTGGCCGAACAGCTGGCTCATCAGGTTCATGCGGCCCATGGTCTGGCGGCGCGCGCGGTCCAGCTTGTCCTGCAGGTCCGGATCCTCGAAGTCCTCCAGGTCCAGCGTGGCGGCGTGTTCCATCAGGCGGATGCTGGTGGCATTGGTGAACAGCTCCGACAGCAGGGCGTCGGCATAGCTCACCATGCGACCCAGCAGGTCGGACAGGATCGCCAGCGCGAACTCCACCGCCAGCAGCCACAGCAGGTGGTCCAGCACGCCGCTGCGCCACGCGGCCATCAGGCCTTCCTGCGGCACGCCGGCACCGACCAGGCGGATGGCTTCGTCGATGATCAGCTTGCCGATGTACAGCGTGACGATGGGCAGCAGCGCGCGGATCACGCGCAGGCCCAGGCTGGCGGTGGTCAGGACGCGACTTGTCTGCCAGATCTGGCGCAGGAACGGCGCCAGGTTGCGCATCGCATCGAAGCGCTCACGCAGGTTGGGCTTGTTGGCAAGGCGCGGGGCGGCGCCCTTGGGCTTGCCCGCAGGCGGGGGTGACGAGGCCATGCGTGGATTGTGCCTGCCCCGGATGGATTTGGGGTGAAAGCGCGGCTGGCTGCTGTGTGGGAGCGACGTCAATCGCGATCAGGCATGGCGTCCGTCCCGTCGCGACTGACGTCGCTCCCACAGGCTTCATGGGGAAGCGACGCGGATCGCGACTGACGTTTTCCGTGCATCCGCGCCCCATGGGCTCGTCCGTGTCCGTAGCGCGAGAACGCGCCGCAGCGCGGCAGCGACGGCGAACGATCATGCCGGAAGCGACGCGGATCGCGACTGACGTTTTCCGTGCATCCGCGCCCCATGGGCTCGTCCGTGCCCGTAGCGCGAGAACGCGCCGCAGCGCGGCAGCGACGGCGAACGATCATGCCGGAAGCGACGCGGATCGCGACTGACGTTTTCCGTGCATCCGCGCCCCATGGGCTCGTCCGTGCCCGTAGCGCGAG
>JAESGS010000034.1_pt1 | contig 67894 bp, 58 predicted proteins | sample 9269761 | NCBI WGS metagenome assembly JAESGS01 (sample SAMN15741799, study PRJNA653493) | algae metagenome | isolation source: Cyanosarcina radialis HA8281-LM2 and co-occurring heterotrophs from damp... | place: USA: Makauwahi cave, Hawaii | collected 2011-01-06 | reverse complement strand
ATTCAGGCGTTAGGCACTCATAAGCAATGAGCCGTGCATGAAAGAAGAAAAATGGCACTGTCTAAACTGCAATACAGCAAACTATATCTCTGTAGAAGTTTGTTCAGGATGCAAGAAATCTTGTTATGAAATTGACGATGAACAACACATACTTAATTTAATTGCACCTCCAGACCAGAGAAGGTCTGACGGCTCAAACATTGTCCCTTATAGAAAACTGGACAAAGCACGAGAGGCTGCATTCTTAATACCAATAGTGACTATACCATTTGCTATTGATAGTCTTTCTCAAACTCCAGTCAAACCAGGCTTCAACTCAGAAACAGCTCTATACGTAATAGATAACGTCATACCAACAACCCTAATAACAATTGGCGCTCTTTTATTAGCAATTTACTGCTGGAGCGTCGTCATCGACCACATAGATAGACGGAAAAATGAAGTTTCTTATTACAACTTTCAAGGCAAGACTCTAAAACCCGGTTTAATACTTATAGCAGTTGCTCTAAGCATAAAAATAATAGTTTCAGAAATAGCGCAGATGAACGCCTAACAACTGGTTCAAACCGTTCGCTTCGCTCACTGGGACGGGCTAAAGCCCGCCCCTTAACCAAACGTTAGCTATCACTATAAGGATTCTCAGTGAAGTCAAAAATTGCCGCTATATTCATGATGCTCGCAGGCCTAGGCTTTCTTATTAGTCTCATCACGCATGCGGCTGCAATATTCGGTATTTCAATACTCCCAAAAGAACCTTGGCTTCTTCACTATGGAATCTTTGCAGTATGGATCCCTACCGTCTTGTGCGCCCACACTCTTGCTAAAGAATTTCCTCAGAAGGAAATGTGGAAAGCCGCACTTAGAGGCTGTCCTAAGCCAATGCAGTACATGGTGTATGCGCTATTCGGGTACGTTTTTCTGAATTTTGCTATTTTTGCTATTACTAGCTCAAGCCATACACCTACCTCGACATCCACAGTTAGAGGCTTTTCTGGGCACTAGCTAATCTTCTATTATGCAAGCTTTGCAATTCTGTACTCATATATTCAAGTTCAGAAACAAGACCCTATACGACGCTGCCAGAATGGGCATGCGGTCGACTTGTCAGCAAAGTACTGCCCCGAGTGCGGTGCGCCTGTTGGAAATATCCTTGCAGGTGAAAGCTAACAATGCGCTCACTTCGTTCGCTGGGACCGGCGAAGCCGGCCCCTTAGCTTAATCGTTAGGTGTTCTAGTTGGGCTATGAATATCCATGAGAAAATTAAAGAATCCCTCTGCGGCCTGAAAAACCTCACAATCAAAGACTGTGAGAAATGCTACGAGGTGAAATGGCAGGGAGCATTCGGCATTCTTGTTCATAAAGAAAGCACATCCGAATCCGCTGAAGTCCATTATGAAGCTAACCCGTACAACCCAGTGACAACCATGGTTCCTTGGGAAAATCTTGAGAGTTGGTGTGTAAAAATGTCCACTAATTTTCGTGGCAGTGCACTTAAGCAAGCAAACCGTTGGTTACCACCTAACTAGCGGTTCAAACCGTTCGCTTCGCTCACTGGGACGGGCTAAAGCCCGCCCCTTAACCAAACGTTAGGTTCCACTCCAAATGACCGCGCCGCTAATCGAGCTAATAGTTGACCGTGATAGTGTTTGTGCAGGTGACGACTGTCAGTCGCACATGGCGCTTTTATCAGTCCCGGTTGAAACAACCTTAATTGAAGTCTTAAATTTGGCTCAAAAAGCCTGCTCTCTAGCCGGAATTGCAGGCGGAAATGCAACTTGGCTAATAGATACCCAAGGTTACGGAAAAAGCTGTGTCGGTGTCGTAGCGCAACAGTGGGCAGAGCCAAAGCTAGTCACAGAGCAAAATATTACCGCGGGCCAAATTTGGAATAATTCAAAAGGAACTCTATTCTTCCGCTACTGGCGCCAGTCAAACCCTAATACTGTTTTTGAGGCCATCAAATCTGGCGGCGAGCTACCATCGAGGTATTCGTGAACCCTAACTACTGGTTCAAGTCGTTCGCTTCGCTCACTCGGGACCGGCTAAAGCCGGCCCCTTAACCAAACGTTAGCGCACTAAAATATGCAGACACGCTTCATTTGCCCTCATTGCTCTGAAGAGATATTCAGCTGGGACTCAAGGTCTTTAAATGGAGTCCCTATTGTATGCCCGCACTGTGGGCATGGTGCACTTACCAGCCCAAATGAAAAAGAAGACGAGGCATTTATTGTGTACAGCAAGCCGACTACCATTCTATGGTTAGCTGTGCGCTGGGTGGTGGTAGGAGGTTTCTGCTTAATCCTGCTCTCATTGGCACTTACGATACCAGTTATCGACACACAACATTCATTACCAGTAAAAATCTTAGTTAGTTTAGTACTGCTAGTTTCCTGCGCATTCTTTATTCATGTAGCCATCTATGGAAGGCTGCGCAAATACGGCCAACTCAAGGATGATAGAAAATCCCACAGGACAAGAGTCAGGTCTATCCGAAGCTCCGCACGCTAACAATGCGCTCAACTATCGCTCACTCCGCTCGCTGGACGTCCAAAAGCTGCGCTTTTGGCCTCCCGTTAGCTTAATCGTTAGGCCAGAGCACCGGAGGACGCAATGGATGTGAAGGAGTTCGTATCGGACACGCTGCGGCAGATTATCGAGAGCATCAAGGACGCCCGCGCGGCCATAACGACTCAAGGGCGGCGAGTAGCACGGTCAATCGGTGCCGTTCTATTGATCGCACTGAATCAAGGCTGCGGCCCTTCCGCTGACGAGAGATACGACGTCGGCTACGATGATGGCTATGCAGTGGGATACAACACCACTTGTAAGATTAGAGCGACGATGATCGATGGTGATTTCGACAACGAGGCCTATTCAAGCGGATATAGGGACGGATACGCAGATGGGGAGCGCGAGTGTCGCGAGAAGGATTAGCCGAGCTGGGATCATCGGAGTGGTTGAAAAGAACCCTCTGCTCGCGGCGAGGCCCAACAAATTCATGCACGCGACGTGCGAAGACGCACGCGCGTGATGAATGGCGTTGGGGACACATATGAGAATGCGCAATGCTCGTATCGCGATAGTGCTACTCGGACTCGTATTACCTTATATGGCACGCCTGCCTCGCGGCATCGAATGGCTGCAGCAGTACACGGATACCAATCTTGGTAGTTGGCTATTTTTGGGGGCGTTCAATGCCATTGCATGGGGTGCAATCCTTGCATGTAGTTTTATGTATCTCCGCCCCTCTTCACTAATTGGACCATGCTTGCTTGGCTTCGGCTTCCTAGCATGGGCGCACAACACCTTAGATCTCAGCGCAGATGCGCAAGCCGCTATCGGCCTGATCTTCATTCCTATCTATGCTCTCTTGCCAATTGCAATTGGCGGCGCAATTGGTTACGTCTTGGATCGGAGGCTACGGCGCAATGATGCCCCCTAACAATTCGCATATGGACTCTCCCCCACAAGCGGTGAGGAATAGCTTGTTGACACTGTCGTCAGCGCGGTTGCACTCGTATATCCGGCCTTGCATCGGGCATCGCCCTGGCCATTCTGTTGCTCGCGCAGCGGGGGCCAAGCGCGCATGAGGTATCTGTTGTGGCTCGACGGCGCTGCCGCCGCGCTGGCCGGCGCTCTGCTGCTGACGTTTCGCCACTGGCTGAGCGAGTTGCAGGCGCTGCCCCTGGCGCTGCTGACCCTGATCGGCCTGGTCAATCTGCTCTATGCGGCTTACTCCCTGAGCCTGGCGCGCCGTCGGCGGCGACCGCAAGCGCTGATCGTGCTGCTGGTGCTGGGCAATATGGCCTGGGCGGCGGTGTGCCTAGGGCTGGCGGCGAGCTTTGTCGGCTCGGCGCGCCCCTGGGGCCTGGCTTATCTGGTTGGCGAAGCGCTGTTCGTCGCGCTGCTGGCCGGCCTCGAATGGCGCTGGCGCGAACGCCTGTCAGTGGCCGCTTGAGCGCTCGCCTCGCCCGCGGCGGATAGCCCGCCCCAGGCGCTGCGCGTGGCCTGCAGCGCGAGAGTTTTTTGCCCGCCACGCGCCCTTGCGGCACACTAGCGCCCTTCCCGAGCAATCGCTCGTTTTGCCATGCAAGCAGAGTCCGTATGACCCGTTCCCCCTTCCGCCGCCTTGCCTTCGGGGCGCTGCGCCGCCTGCTGTACCTCTGGGTACGCTCGGAAACCATCAACCAGTCCGCCTTCACCCTCAAGCTCGACCGCAGCAAGCCGGTGTTCTACGTGCTGCAGCAGCCCTCGGTGAGCGACCTGGCGGTGGTCGACCGCGAATGCAGCAAGGCCGGCCTGCCGCGGCCGGTGTTGCCGGTGGCGGTCGGGGAACACGTCGAGCCGGCGGCCTTCTTCTACCTGACGCCTGAGCCGGACTGGTTCGGCCGCCAGGACAAGCGCGGCATCTCGCCGACCCTGGATCGGGTAGTCGCCGCCCTCTCCCGCCAGGCGGTGGACGATGCGCAGATCGTGCCGGTCAGCGTGTTCTGGGGGCAGTCGCCGGATCGCGAAACCAGCGCCTGGAAGCTGCTGTTCGCCGACAGCTGGGCGGTGACCGGGCGCCTGCGCCGGCTGGTGAGCATCCTGATCCTGGGGCGCAAGACCCGCGTGCAGTTCTCCACGCCGATTCACCTGCGCGAGCTGGTCGAGCAGGACAAGGGCCAGGAGCGCACCCTGCGCATGGTCCATCGCATCCTTCGCGTGCATTTCCGCAACCAGAAGGCCGCGGTGATCGGCCCGGACGTGTCGCACCGGCGCAACCTGGTCAAAGGCCTGGTGCACGACCCGCTGGTGCGCCAGGCGATTGCCGAGGAAGCCGAGCGCGAGAAGATCAGCCTGGAGAAGGCCGAGGCGCAGGCGCTGCGCTATGGCAACGAAATCGCCTCGGACTACACCTACACGGTGATCCGCTTCCTCGAACTGGTGCTTTCCTGGTTCTGGAACAAGATCTACGACGGCGTCAAAGTGCACAACATCGAGGGCGTGCGCGACATCGCCCAGGGCCACGAGGTGATCTACGTGCCCTGCCACCGCAGCCATATCGACTACCTGCTGCTGTCCTACCTGCTGTTCACCAACGGCCTGACGCCACCGCACATCGCCGCCGGCATCAACCTCAACATGCCGGTGATCGGCGGCCTGCTGCGCCGCGGCGGCGCCTTCTTCATGCGCCGCACCTTCAAGGGCAACCCGCTGTACACCGCGGTGTTCAACGAATACCTGCACACCCTGTTCAGCAAGGGCTTCCCGGTCGAATACTTCATCGAGGGCGGCCGCTCGCGCACCGGGCGCATGCTGCGGCCGAAGACCGGCATGCTGGCCATCACCCTGCGCAGCTTCCTGCGCTCGCATCGCCTGCCCATCGTCTTCGTGCCGGTGTATATCGGCTACGAGCGGGTGCTGGAGGGGCGCACCTACCTGGGCGAGCTGCGCGGCGCGAGCAAGAAGAAGGAGTCGATCTTCGACCTGTTCAAGGTGCTCGGCGCGCTCAAGCAGCGCTTCGGCCAGGTCTCGGTGAACTTCGGCGAGCCGATCAAGCTGGCCGAGTTCCTCGACCAGCAGCAGCCGGACTGGCGCAGCCAGGAGCTCGCGCCGCAGTTCCGCCCGAGCTGGCTTAACGAGGCGACCAATCGCCTCGGCGAGCGGGTGGCGCGTCACCTCAACGAGGCGGCGGCGATCAACCCGGTCAACCTGGTGGCGCTGGCGCTGCTGTCCACCAGCAAGCTGGCCCTGGACGACCGCGCCCTGGCGCGGGTGCTCGACCTCTACCTGGCGCTGCTGCGCGCGGTGCCCTACTCGCCGCACACCACATTGCCGGACGGCGACGGCGCGGCGCTGATCGAGCACGTCAAGGGCATGGACCTGCTGGCCGAACAGAAGGATGCGCTGGGCAAGATCCTCTATCTGGACGAGCAGAACGCCGTCCTGATGACCTACTACCGCAACAACGTGCTGCACATCTTCGCCCTGCCGGCGCTGCTGGCGAGCTTCTTCCAGAGCAGCGCGCGGATCAGCCGCGAGCAGATCCTGCGCTTCACCGGCGCGCTCTATCCCTACCTGCAGGCCGAGCTGTTTATCCGCTGGGATAGCGAACAGCTCGAGGAAGTGGTCGACCAGTGGCTGGCCGCCTTCGTCGAGCAGGGCCTGCTGAAGATCGAGGGCGACGTGTACCTGCGCCCGGCGCCCAGCTCGCGCCAGTTCGTGCTGCTGACCCTGCTGTCGCGCTCGGTGGCGCAGACCCTGCAGCGCTTCTACATGGCCATCGCCCTGCTGCTCAACGCCGGGCAGAACGCGATCAGCGCCGAGGAGCTGGAAGACCTGTGCACGGTGATGGCCCAGCGCCTGTCGATCCTGCATGGCCTGAATGCGCCGGAGTTCTTCGACAAGAGCCTGTTCCGCCACTTCATCCAGAGCCTGCTGGACCAGGGCGTGCTGCGCCAGGACGAGGCCGGCAAGCTCAGCCATCACCCGCTGCTCAGCGAACTGGCCGAAGGCGCCGCCAAGCGCGTGCTGCCGGCCGAGATTCGCCTGTCGATCCGCCAGGTGGCGCTGGATCGCAACGAGGACGAGCCGGCAGCGCCGTGATTGTCGCGTCGTAGGGTGCGCTATGGCAGACCCCCCAGGGTGGCTGTCGCCTTTTACCTCCACCAGGGCGGTGGATCGGTGAAGCGTGATCCACCCTACGCGCCGACCGGCAATCGCGGCTAAAGCCCCTCCCACGGCGTCCACCCCACCCGTAGGAGGGGCGGACGCCGCGACAGGTTCGCAGGCCAAACAAAACCCGCCGTGCGCGAGGCGCAGGGCGGGTTCTCTTTACCGCATGAAAGACCTTACAGGGTCACCGCCGCCGGCTTCGGCTCGGCGGCCACCTGCACGTCCGGCGCCACTTCGATGTGCTGCAGCTCGAGGCGCTCGCTGCTCCACTGGCGCACGCGGTTGGTCAGCGCCAGGTCGTCGTTCAGCTTCTGCCCGTAGGACGGGATGATCTGCTTCAGGCGCGCCTGCCACTCAGGGGTGGCGACCTGCTCGGCGAAGGCCTTCTCGATCAGCTGCAGCATGATCGGCGCGGCGGTGGAGGCACCCGGCGAGGCGCCCAGCAGCGCGCTGATGCTGCCGTCGGCGGAGGTCACCACCTCGGTGCCGAACTGCAGCACGCCGCCCTTCTCGGCATCCTTCTTGATGATCTGCACGCGCTGGCCGGCCTGGATCAGCTCCCAGTCCTCGCTCTTGGCCTCCGGGAAGTATTCGCGCAGCGAGGCCATGCGGTCTTCCTGGCTGAGCATCAGCTGGCCGATCAGGTAGGTGCTCAGCGGGATGTTGTCCATGCCGGCATTGGCCAGCGGCAGGAAGTTGTCACTGGTCATGCTGCCGAACAGGTCGAGCAGCGAGCCATGTTTCAGGAACTTGGTGGAGAAGGTGGCGAAGGGGCCGAACAGCAGCACGGTCTCGTCGCCGATCACGCGGGTGTCCAGGTGCGGCACGGACATCGGCGGCGAGCCGACCGAGGCCTTACCGTACACCTTGGCCTTGTGCTGGGCGACGATCTCGGGGTTGCGCGTCATCAGGAACTGGCCGCCGACCGGGAAGCCGGCGTAGCCCTTGGCCTCTTCGATGCCGGATTGCTGCAGCAGCTTGAGCGCGCCGCCGCCGGCGCCGATGAATACGAAGCGCGCCTTGACGCTGCTCTCGGCGCCATCGTTGGCCAGGTCGGCGACCACCACGGTCCAGCTGCCGTCAGCGTTGCGCCGCAGGTCGCGCACCTCGTGTTCCAGGTGCAGGCGCGCCTGGTCCTTGGCGATCAGCGAGTCGATCAGCTGGCGAGTGATCTCGCCGAAGTTGACGTCGGTGCCGATCGCCATGCGGGTGGCGGCGACGGGTTGGCCCTGGTCGCGGCCCTGCATGACCAGCGGCGCCCACTGGGCGATCTGCGCGTGATCCTCGCTGAACTCCATGCCGCGGAACAGGTTGCTGTGCTCGAGCGCGGCATGGCGCTTGCGCAGGTATTCGATGTTGTCCTCGCCCCAGACGAAGCTCATGTGCGGGGTGTTGTTGATGAAGCTCTTGGGCTTGCTCAGCACCTCGCGCTCGACCTGGTAGGCCCAGAACTGCTTGGAGATCTCGAAGGATTCGTTGATCGCCACCGCCTTGCCGATGTCGATGCCGCCGTCGGCGGTTTCCGGGGTGTAGTTCAGTTCGCAGAACGCCGAGTGGCCGGTGCCGGCGTTGTTCCAGGCGTTGGAGCTCTCGCCGGCGACGCGGTCGAGGCGCTCGTAGATGTCGATGCTCCAGTCCGGCTCCAGCTCGTTGAGGTAGGTGCCGAGGGTGGCGCTCATCACGCCGGCGCCGATCAGCAGGACGTCGACGGTTTTTTCGGGCTCGCGGGGCTTGGAGCAACCGATCACGCTGAGACAGAGCAGCGTCAGCAGGATTTTCTTCATGGCACAGTCCAGTGGTGTGCACGACGGCGCGCCGTGCAGGCAAGGTTTCGGGTGGCAGCCGTATGGGCCGCCCATGGGCGATGGCCGCCGATCGGCGGCGCGGCGGGAGGAAGGGTGTTCCAGGCCTCTTGGCGGGCGTATTCCGCTCGTGCCGCCGGCAGGAGCAATATGCGTGCCGCTGAAAGGATTCAGCGCTGGATCGGGCCTCGCCGCGCGCCGGGAGGCACGATGCGGTGGCGAGTTCTCGCCAAAGGCGGCGGGCCCGCGCGGCGCCGGTGGCGGGATTCCGCCCCGCGCCTCAGCTGGACAGCAGCAGGGGCAACAGCAGCGCCGTGGCGATCCCCAGCAGGCTCATGGCCAGGGCGGCGAAGGCGCCGCACTCCTCGCCTTCCTGCAGGGCATGGGCGGTGCCGATGGCATGGGCATTGATGCCGTAGCTCAAGCCGCGGGCGGCCGGGTGCTCGACCCTGGCCCAGCGCAGCAGCCAGGGGCCGAGCGCGGTGCCGATCACCCCGGTGAGCATCACCAGCACCGCCGCCAGCGAGGCGATGCCGCCGATCTGTTCGGCCACCGGCATGGCGATCGGCATGGTCACCGATTTCGGTGCCAGGCTCATCAGCACCACCCAGTCGGCGCCCAGCGCCCAGGCGATGGCCAGGGTCAGCGTCACCGACAGCACGCCGCCGGCCAGCAGGGTGAGCATGATCGGCCAGAACAGCTGGCGGATGCGCTTGATGTTGTGCTGCAGCGGCACCGCCAGGGCCAGGGTGGCCGGGCCGAGCAGCCAGGCGATGGGCTCGGCGCCGGCGCGGTAGGTGGCGTAATCCACCCCGCACAGCAGCAGGGTGGCGACGATCAGCGTCACCGACACCAGCACCGGCTGCAGCAGCAGCCAGCCGCTGCGCCGATACAGCCAGGCGGCGATCAGAAAGGCCGCGAGGGTCAGGCCGATGGCGAACAGCGGATGCGCGGCCAGGGCATTCATCGCTGACGCTCCTGGCGGCGGATCAGGGTCTGCAGCAGCCAGCCGCAGAACGGCACGGTGACCAGCAGCGACAGCACCAGGGCCGTGGCGATCACCGGCAGCTCGGCCAGCAGCAGCTCGCTGCTGGTCATGATCCCGGCGGCCGGCACCGCCAGCAGCAACGGCAGGTAGGGCAACAGGCCATTCGCCGCCTGCTGCAGCGGCTCGGGCACCGCGCCGCGCCACATCAGCCAGGCCGACAGCAGCAGCAGGCCGATGATCGAGCCCGGCAGCATGGGCAGCAGCCACTGGTTCAGGGCCACGCCCAACAACTGCAGCACCACCAGCCAGAACAGGCCTCGCAACATCATGATCTCGACTCCTCCTTAATTGCGCCCCCGGCGAAACAGCGGACGCGGCTCGATGGCCGAACGACCATACAACACACTGAGCCCGGCCAGGCCCTTGAGTGCATCCTCCAGCGACTTGTCGGCGCGCACGGCGAAGGCGTCGAAACCGCACTGGCGCATATGCGCCAGCTGGTCGCGCAGCACATCGCCCACCGCGCGCAGTTCGCCGCGCCAGCCCAGGCGGGTGCGCAGCAGGTAGGCCTGGCTGTAGCCGCGGCCGTCGCGGAAGCTGGGGAAGTCGATGGCGATCAGCGGCAGGCTGGCGAGAAACGGCTGCAGCGCTTCCGGCTCGTCGTCCACCTGCAACAGCAGGCCGTCCGCGCTCGCCGCCCTGCCCTGCAGCACTTCGGCCGACTGCCGTTCGCGCCAGGCGGCCAGCGGCAGGATCAGCGGCGCCGCGCCAGCGCTGTCGGCGTCATGCAGTTGCCAGGGGTCGTCGGTGACGATGCGGGCCTGGCCCTCGACCAGGCGGATCAGATTGTTCATGCCACCGCCTCCCGGGCATAGACGCGCTCCTTGAACGGCTCCAGGCCGATGCGCTGGAAGGTGTCGAGAAAACCTTCGTTCACCTCGCGGTAGTCGACGTAGGTCTGCACGATGCGCTCGATCACCTCGGGCACCTGCTCGGCGGCGAACGCCGGGCCGATCACCTTGCCCAGCGCCGCCTGCCGGCCCTGGCTGCCGCCGAGGGTGAGCTGGTACCACTCGCTGCCGTTCTTGTCGACGCCGAGGATGCCGACGTTGCCGATATGGTGGTGGCCGCAGGCGTTCATGCAGCCGGAGATGTTCAGGCTGATATCGCCCAGGTCGTGCAGGTAGTCGAGGTCGTCGAAGCGCTGCTGGATGGCCTGGGCGATGGGGATCGACTTGGCGTTGGCCAGCGAGCAGAAGTCGCCGCCCGGGCAGGCGATGATGTCGGTGAGCAGGCCGGCGTTGGCCGTGCCCAGCCCGGCCGCCCGGGCCTCACTCCATAGCGCATGGAGATCGCGCTTGCGCACGTCGGGCAGCACCAGGTTCTGTTCATGGGCCACGCGAATCTCGCCGAAACCGTAGCGCTCGCTCCAGTCGGCCAGCGCCTCCATCTGCTCGGCGCTGACGTCGCCGGGCGGCGCGCTGATGCCGGGTTTGGTCGACAGCACCACGCTGGCGTAACCGGGCACCTGATGCGCCATGACGTTGCGCGACACCCAGCGGGCGAAGTCCGCGTCGCGCGCCAGCCGGGTGCCAAAGTCGATATCGGCATCGGCCAGCTCGGCATAGGCCGGCTTGTGGAAGGAGGCGGCGACGCGCCGGTATTCCTCATCGGTGAGCCGCGCCGGGCCTTCCTTGATCGACTGCCACTCGCGCTCCACCTCGGCGGCGAAGGCCTCGATGCCGAGCGCCTTGACCAGGATCTTGATCCGCGCCTTGTACTTGTTGTCGCGCCGGCCGTGGCGATTGTACACGCGCAGGATGGCCTCGACGTAGGACAGGCAGTCCTGCCAGTGCAGCCCTTCACGCAGTTGCTGGGCGATGATCGGCGTGCGCCCCAGGCCGCCGCCGACCAGCACCCGCAGGCGCAACGCGCCGGCCTCGTCGCGGTGCAGCTGCAGGCCGATGTCGTGCACCTGGATCGCCGCGCGATCTTCGGCGGCGGCGCACAGGGCGATCTTGAACTTGCGCGGCAGGAACAGGAATTCCGGGTTGACCGTCGACCACTGGCGGAGGATCTCGGCCAGCGGGCGCGGGTCGAGGTACTCGTCGGCGGCAACGCCGGCGAAGGCTTCGGTGGTGATGTTGCGCACGCAGTTGCCGGAGGTCTGGATGGCATGCATGTCGTGCTCGGCCAGCCAGTCGAGGATGTCCGCCACGCGCTCGAGCTCGATCCAGTTGAACTGGATGTTCTGCCGCGTGGTGAAGTGGCCATAACCGCGGTCGTACGCGCGGGCGATATGCGCCAGCGCGCGCATCTGCTTGGCCGACAGGGTGCCGTAGGGGATCGCCACGCGCAGCATGTAGGCATGCTTCTGCAGGTACAGGCCGTTCTGCAGGCGCAGCGGCAGGAACTCCTCCTCGCTCAGCTCGCCTTCCAGGCGCCGCTGTACCTGGTCGCGGAACTGGGCGACGCGCTCGCGCACCAGCGCACGGTCAAAATCGTCGTATTGGTACATGCCGGCAGGCCTCCTGATCACGGGCGTCGACTATGCCTGCCGGACGTGTTTCGAAAACAGCGCCAGAAAAGCCTAAAAAAACCAGATCAGATAAGCGAAAGAAGGCTGTGGCTTACCGGAGATTGGCGCGGCGCGATGTCGCAGGCCGAGGCCTGTAGCGCTCAGGCTGAAATCCACAGCAGCCACAGGTGGCGTGGCCTGGAGACCTGTCAGGCAGTTTTTCCGGCGTCCACCGGCCGCATCTGATCCGCTTTTTTTACGAAAACCTGAGACTGTTTCGCAAACAGTTCGCCTCGGATCATGGCGCCAGCCTGATTAACGCCTGATGAGGGCAACGCCATGACCGAGCTGATCCCCGTGCGGGCCGTCGAGAGCATCGACCCTGCCAAACCCATCCGCCTGACGCCGGCCCAGGCCGGCGGGCCGATCCACACCCGCAGCTTCACCGGGCGCTTTCGCAACCTGCGCCTGCTCGGCGCCGGCCTGCTGTTCCTGCTGTTCTTCGGCACCGCCTGGATCGACTGGAACGACCGCCAGGCCGTGCTCTGGGATCTGGGCGCGCGTCAGTTCCATATCTTCGGCGCCACCTACTGGCCGCAGGATTTCATCCTGCTCTCGGCCATCCTGATCATCGCCGCCTTCGGCCTGTTCTTCATCACCGTGCTGGCCGGACGCGTCTGGTGCGGCTACGCCTGCCCGCAGAGCGTGTGGACCTGGATCTTCATGCGCGTGGAGCAGCTCACCGAGGGCGACCGCGGCCAGCGCATCAAGCTCGACGCCGCGCCCTGGTCGCTGCACAAGGTCCTGCGCCGCGGCGCCAAGCACGGCCTGTGGCTGGCAGTGAGCCTGGTCACCGCGCTGGCCTTCGTCGGCTACTTCACCCCGATCCGCCAGCTGACCCTGGACCTGGCGACCCTCGAGGTCGGCGCCACCACGGCCTTCTGGGTGCTGTTCTTCACCGCCGCCACCTATATCAACGCCGGCTGGCTGCGCGAGAAGGTGTGCCGCGACATGTGCCCCTACTCGCGCTTTCAGAGCGTGATGTTCGACCGCGACACGCTGATCGTCTCCTACGACGCCGCCCGTGGCGAGAACCGCGGGCCGCGCCGCAAGGACGCCGACTACAAGGCCGAAGGCCTGGGCGACTGCATCGACTGCACCATGTGCGTACAGGTCTGCCCCACCGGCATCGACATCCGCGATGGCCTGCAACTGGACTGCATCGGCTGCGGCGCCTGCATCGACGCCTGCGACAGCGTCATGGACAAGCTCGGCTATACCCGCGGCCTGGTGCGTTACGGCTCCGAGCGCGAGCTGGCCGGCGGCAAGACCCGCTGGCTGCGCCCCAACCTGGTCGGCCATGCGGCGATGCTGGTGCTGATGATCGGCGCCTTCGCCTGGGCCCTGGCCGAGCGCCCGCTGCTGTCGCTGGACGTGACCCGCGACCGCGGCCTGTACCGCGAGAACGCCCTGGGCCAGATCGAGAACATCTACAGCCTGAAGATCATCAACAAGACCCAGCAGGCGCGCAGCTACAATATCGCCCTGGTCGAACCGGGCGACTTCGAGCTGCATGGGCCGAGCACGCTGCATCTGGCCCCCGGCGAGATCCGCGACCTGCCGGTCAGCGTCGCCCTGACCGCCACGCGCAATGGCGCCGGACCGCAGCACCTGCAGTTCGAGGTGACCGACCAAGCCGAGCCGGACAGCCGCGTCGCCACCCGCAGCACCTTCCTCGCCCCGCTGCGCTGAAACCTCCTAGCCCGGATGCCATCCGGGGCCGTCCGCTGCGCGGATGGCACCCGGGCTACACCTACCCTGTAGGCGCGGATTGATCCGCGATTCGCCCAGCACGCCCCACGGTCCCGCCCGAACGACTCACGAGGCCCTGCCATGTCCGCCGTTCACCCCGTAAAGTGTTCGCCCGTACCCCTTGCACCGGTGAACCAGGACAGGATGAAACGCTACGAGAAATTCGCCGACGAGATCGCCGAGCTGATCCGCAGCGGCGTACTCGCCCCAGGCGAGAAGGTGCCCTCGGTGCGCCACGCCAGCCGCACCTACGGGGTCAGCCCGTCCACCGTGTTCCAGGCCTACTACCTGCTGGAGGATCGCGGCCTGATCCAGGCCCGCGCCCGCTCCGGCTACTTCGTCCGCGAACACGCGCAGCGCCCGCTGCACGAACCGGAAGCAGCCGAGCGCGCCGCGCAGACCACCGAGGTGGACGTCAGCGAACTGGTGTTCTCCGTGCTCGCCTCGCTGAAAGACCCCGACACCGTGCCCTTCGGTTCGGCCTTCCCCAGCCCCGACCTGTTCCCCCTGCCGCGCCTGGCGCGCAGCATGGCACACGCCCTGCGCGAGCTGTCGCCGCACGCGGTGATCGCCGACATGACCGCCGGCAACCCCGACCTGCGTCGGCAGATCGCCCTGCGCTACATGGTCAGCGGGGTGATGCTGCCGATGGAGGAGCTGGTGATCAGCAACGGCGCCATGGAGGCGCTCAACCTCTGCCTGCAGTGCGTGACCCAGCCGGGCGACCTGGTGGCCATCGAGTCGCCGGCCTTCTACGCCTGCCTGCAGGTGCTGGAACGGCTCAAGCTCAAGGCGGTGGAAATTCCCGTGCACCCGCGCGAAGGCATCGACCTGGCGGCGCTGGCCGACAGCCTGCAGCGCCTGCCGATCAAGGCCTGCTGGTTCATGAGCAGCCTGCAGAACCCGCTCGGCGCGAGCATGAGCGAGGCGAAGAAACAGGCGCTGTACGAGTTGCTGGTGCGCCACCAGGTGCCGCTGATCGAGGACGACGTCTACGCCGAGCTGTACTTCGCCAGCCAGCCGCCCAAGCCGGTGAAGAGCTTCGACCGCGAAGGCCTGGTGATGCACTGCGGCTCCTTCTCCAAGAGCCTGGCACCCGGCTACCGGGTCGGCTGGGTGGCCGGCGGGCGCTACGCCGAGCAGATCGCCCGGCTCAAGCTGATGACCACCATCTCGCCCTCGGTGCCGGCCCAGGCGGCCATCGCCGACTACCTGCAGCACGGCGGCTACGACCGCCACCTGCGCAAGCTACGCCACGCCCTGGAGATGCAGCAGGGTGCCATGCTCGCCTCCGCCGCCCGGCATTTTCCCGCCAGCACGCGGGTGACGCGGCCGGCCGGCGGTTATTTTCTCTGGTTCGAATTCCCCGAACGGCTGGACTCCCTGCAACTGCTGCGCCTGGCGCTGGCCCAGGGCATCAGCCTGGCGCCGGGGCCGATCTTCTCCGCCAGCCAGGGTTTTCGTCACTGCGCCCGCCTGAACCACGGCCACCCCTGGGACGCGCGCAGCGAACAGGCCATGGAGGTGCTCGGCCGGCTGGTGGCGGGGTTGCTCTGACAAGCGACCATGTTCCGTAGCCCGGATGTTGTTGGCCGAACACCCCCTCGGCATGACCCGGGACAATATTTGCCGCCACGCCTCCGCCTAGACTCACTCGCTCCCGAATCCGCACGGAGCGCAGCAGCATGATCTTCGATGTCGCCATCATCGGCGCCGGCCCGGCCGGTTTGTGCCTGGCCCGCGCCCTGTCCGGCCAGGGCCTGGCCGTCGTCGTGCTGGAGCGCCAGGCCGAGCAGGCGCTGGCAGCGCCGGCCTTCGACGGTCGCGAGATCGCCCTGACCCAGGCCTCGCAGGCGCTGCTCGACCGCCTCGGCCTGTGGGCGCGCCTGCCGGCTGAGGCCATCGCCGTGCTGCGCGACGCCCAGGTGTTCGACGGCCCCTCGCTGTTCGCCCTGCAGATCCGCTCCGAGCAGGCCGGCGCCGAGCGCCTCGGGCATCTGGTGGCCAACCAGGCGATCCGCCGCGCCGCCTACCAGGCCGTGGGCGAATGCGCCGATGTGCAATTGCGCTGTGAGGCGAGCGTGCGCGCCATCTGCCAGCGCGAACGCGAGGTGGAGCTGATTCTTGAGGACGGTCAGTTACTGAAAACCCGTCTGCTGGTGGCCGCCGACAGCCGCTTCTCGGAGACCCGCCGCCAGCTCGGCATCGGCGCCCAGCTCAAGGACTTCGGCAAGAGCATGCTGGTGTGCCGCATGCAGCACGAGCGCGATCACCAGCAGGTGGCCTGGGAGTGGTTCGGCTACGGCCAGACCCTGGCCCTGCTGCCGCTCAATGGCCGCCAGTCGTCGGTGGTACTGACCCTGCCGCCACGGCAGATCGAACGCCTGCAAGGGCTCGACGAGACGGCCTTCGCCCGGGAGATGGAACGGCGCTTCGAGCGCCGCCTGGGCGCCATGCAACTGGTCAGCAGCCGCCACGCCTACCCGCTGGTCGGCGCCTACGCGCGGCGCATGATTGGCAAGCGTTGCGCACTGATCGGCGACGCCGCCGTGGGCATGCATCCGGTCACCGCGCATGGCTTCAACTTCGGCCTGGGCAGCGTGCAACGGCTGAGCGAACTGCTGCTGACCGCGCAGCGCAAGCGCCAGGACCTCGGCGCGGGCGATCTGCTGGCGCGCTACGAACGCCGGCAGCGCCTGGCCACCTGGCCGCTGTACCAGGCCACCAATCTGCTGGTGGAGCTGTACACCGACGACCGCCTGCCCGTGCGCCTGCTGCGCGGCGCCGGGCTGCGCCTGGCGCAGGGGCTGCGGCCGTTGCAGAGCGGCATCGCCCGGCACCTGACGGCGCGCACCTGAGCCGGGCTCAGAACCACTGATCGTTGCGCTTGCGCTTGACCCGCAACATGGTCGGCAGGATCAGCCCGAGCAGCAGCCCGGCGCCGGCGATGCCGCCGCCGTAGACCATGTAGCGCATCAGCACCTGCTGCTGCTCCTCGCCCAGCTGCGCCTGGGCATCGCGCAACTCGGCGCGGGCCGTGGTCAGCTCGCTGTCCAGCGCGCTGCGGGCCGCCTGCAGCTCGTCGATCAGTTGCTTGCGCGAGTCCAGGGTCTCCTGCATGCCCTGCACGCGGGCCTTCCAGGCGTCGTCGATGCCTTTCAGCTCGGCGGACAACTCGGCCACCTGCTGCTCCAGCTGCGGCAGGCGCTCGGCCTGGCCGGGCACGGCCTGCAGGTCGCGGCTGGGAATCCACACGGCGTTGCCGTTCTCCGCGCGCACCTGGCTGTAATCGCCCTGGCTGCGCAGCAGCTCGACCTTCTGCCCGGAACTCAGCGTGCCGACGATGCGGTAACCGTCGGTCGGCCCGCTGCGCACGTAGGTGTTCAGGCTGTCGCTGACCCAGCGCGCATTGCCGGCCTCCTCGGCCTGTGCCGCAGGGGCGAGCGCCAGCAGACCGCCGAACAGGCAGGCGGCGAAGGGTCGAGTCGGAATAACGGGGAAATGACGGGATAAGGACATGGGCGATCTTCACGTGGCGACGAAAACGGAGCCCGCCGGGCGGGCGCGGTGCGAGGTCGGCCACTGGCAGCGCCATGGGCTGCAGCGGAGGTACCGGGGCCGCGCTGAGGAGGTCTTCAGCCAGCCGGCCAATGGCCACCCGCGCCGCCCCGGCGGGCCGACAGGAGAAAGACCGGGGCGAGCGCCGTGAGTTCACTCGCGCGCCTGGAGGCGAGACGGGTGGCCTCAGCTGTCGCGAAACAGATCGTGCGCATCGAGCAGGCGCCAGGCGATCTCCGGACGCTTCTCCAAGGCGCGGCGGATCGCCGCCGGGATCGCCTGACGGGTCTTGCGGCACAGGCCCGGCTGCTCGTCGAAGCGAAAGCCGATGCCGCGCATGCTGCGCACCTCGCCATGGCCGGGGGCGATATGCAGGCCAATGCCGAGCTGCTCGAACATGCGCTGCTGCAAGCGCTCGAGTTCCTCCAGGCTCTGCAGGTTCTCCAGGCGCTCGAGCAGGCGCTGCTCCTCCTGACGGGTGAGCAGCAGGATGCGCGTGTCGGCGCCCGGCGCGTCCAGCAACTGTTCGCGCCGACAGTCGCAGACGCCCGCTGGGCAGGGATGACGAAGCGGTGGCAGGGAAGTCATGGGCTAGGATCATAGCCAGCCGCGAATGCCGTTGCCCACTGCCGCGTCGTGCAGGGCGATGGCCGGGCCAGGCAACCTCTCGCCGTCGCCGGGGTCTGAGAGCCCTGATCAACCAAGGAGCCACCATGCAACGCCTATCCCTGCTGCTCTGCAGCGCCCTGCTCGCCGCCTGCAGCAGCAGCGCCGAAATGCACCGCCTCAGTGGCGAAGTCTTCTACCTGCAGCGCAGCGCCCTGCCGCCGCAGGCCACCCTGGAGGTCAGCCTGCTCGACGTGTCGCTGGCCGACGCACCGGCCCAGGTGCTGGCCCGTCAGGCCGGGCCGGTGGCCGGCCAGGTGCCGCTGCCCTTCAGCCTCGCCTACGACCCGACGCAGCTGCAGCCCGGCCATAGCTACGCGGTCAGCGCGCGCATCGAGGCGGACGGCCGGCTGCTGTTCATCACCACCGAACAGCACGGCGTCGCCCTCGACGGCAGCGACCCGCAGCCGCTGCGCATCCGCGTCGACGCCCTGCGTTGAGCAGGCCCTGCAGCAGCCGTTAAGCTGACCCCACTCTCACCCGTACAAGGAAGACCACCATGCTTCGCCTCACCACAGTCGCCGCCGGCCTGCTGCTCTCGGCCAGCGCCTTCGCCCTGTCCCTCTCCGACCTGAGCCAGCAGGACGCCAACGGCGGCCTCAAGGACGCGCTGATCCAGGGCGCCCAGGTGGCGGTCAAGCAGCTCGGCACGCCCGGCGGCTTCAGCGACAACCCGGACGTGCGCATCGAGCTGCCGGGCCACCTCGGCAAGGCCGCCAAGACCATGAAGATGATGGGCATGGGCGCCCAGGTCGAGCAGCTGGAGGCGAGCATGAACAAGGCCGCCGAAGCCGCCGTGCCGCAGGCCCAGGCGCTGCTGGTAGACGCCGTGAAGAAGATGACCCTGACCGATGCCAAGGCGATTCTCGCCGGCCCCGCAGACTCCGCCACTCAGTACCTGAACCAGAGCAGCCGCGAGCAGATCCGCGCCAAGTTCCTGCCCATCGTCAAGCAGGCCACCGACCAGGTCGGCCTGGCCCAGCAGTACAACGCCTTCGCCGGCCAGGCCGCGGCCTTCGGCGTGGTCGACGCCAAGAGCAGCACGGTGGAAGGTTACGTCACCGAGCAGGCGCTCAACGGCCTGTTCGAGATGATTGCCGTGCAGGAAGCGAACATCCGCCAGAACCCGGCCGGCGCCGCCACCAGCCTGGCGAAGAAGGTATTCGGCGCGCTCTGATCGCCGCCTGCCGCGACAACGCCCCGCTCGGCCCCCGGCCGGCGGGGCGTTTTACCTGGTGGCCAGCTCAGGGCCGGCTGAGCGCGCCGAGCTGCGGCCGGGCAAACAGGTAGCCCTGCATGTAGCGGATGCCCAGTTCGATCAGCGCGTCGCGCTCGCCGGCGCTTTCGATGCCTTCGGCGATGATGCGGATGCCCAGCCGCCGCGCCACCAGGACGATGCCGGCGACTATCGCCTGGCGCACCGGGTCCTGGTCGATGCCGCGGGTCAGCACCATGTCCAGCTTGAGCACGTGCGGCTGGAAGGTGGCCAGCAGGTTGAGCCCGGAGTAGCCGGCGCCGAAGTCGTCGATGGCGGTGGTGAAGCCCTGCCGGCCGTATTCGGCGAAGATCCGCTTGAGGTGCTCGGCATCGTGGATCTGCTCGCCCTCGGTGACCTCGAACATCAGCCGCTCGCGGGGGAATTCGAAACGCCTGGCCGCCTCCAGCGTCGCGCGGATGCAGGTCTCGGCGCGGTACACCGCATTGGGCAGGAAGTTGATGCTGAGCAGGCAATCGGGGATTTCGTGCAGGCCGAGACGAGCCGCCTGCTCGATGGCCTTGACCCGGCAGGCCTGGTCGAAGCGATAGCGGTTGCCATCGTTGACCCGCCCGAGAATCTCCCCCGCCGACTCGCCGTTGACGCCGCGCACCAGCGCCTCATAGGCGAAGGGGCGCCGCTCCTCGACATCCAGAATCAGCTGAAAGGCCATGGTGAAGTCGAACCCCAGCGCCTCGGGGTTGCGGCACTCGGCGCAGCCGAGCGGGCGAAAGGGTTGGGGGAAGAAACTCTGGCTGTCACTGTTCATGGGAGCATCCTGGTCAGGGGCGAAGACCACCGTTGGCGCGGGCCCGTCGCGGGAGCCCGGCACTTCGTAACTGACAAAAGCGCAACGCCTCGGCTCGGGCGGCGAACCGCCGCGGCTGACGGACGAAGGATAGCCTGCTCCGCGCCATCAGAGCCGGAAGGAGGCCACCTGTTTTTCCAGGGACAGCGCCAGCTGCTGAAGGGCCTGCGCAGTACGCGAGGTATCCGCCACCGCTTCGCTGTTCTGCTGCGACATCTGCGCGATGCGCTCGACGTTGCGTGCCACGTCCTGGCTGGCCACGGTCTGTTCGCGCAGCGCCAGGGAAATCTGGTCGACCACGCCGACCACGCGCCCCGAAGCTTCGCGGATGCTGACGATGGCGTTGCCGGCCTGGCTGGCCTGCTCCACTCCGCTGCTGACCTGCTGCACGCCGACCTCCATGTTGCCCACCGCATTGCGCGTGCCGTTCTGGATCTTCTTGATCATTTCGGCGATCTCCTGGGTGGAATTGGCCGTGCGTTGCGCCAGCAGGCGCACCTCGTCGGCCACCACGGCGAAACCGCGCCCCTGCTCGCCGGCCCGTGCCGCCTCGATGGCCGCGTTGAGCGCCAGCAGGTTGGTCTGGTCGGCGATCTCCTTGATCACGTTGACGATGGAGGAAATCTGGTCCGAGTGCTGGCCCAGCTCGCCGATCTGCGCGGCCGCGCCCTGCACGGTGTCGGCGATGCGCTGCATGCTCGACAGGGTGTGCTGGATCACCGTACCGCCCTCCGACGACTGCCGCCCCGACTCGCTGGACAGGCTGTGGGCCTCGTTGGCGTTGTCGGCGACATGGTTGATGCTGACGGTCAGCTCCTCCACCGTGGCGGCCATGCTGGACGCCGCGTGGGACTGCTCCTGAGTGGACACCGACAGCTGGCTGGCGGCGCTGGAGATGTTCTGTGCGGCGCCGACCAGCTGCTCGGCGCCGCTGCGGATCTGCCCGATCATCTCGCGCAGGCGCTCCTGCATGGTGGCGAAGGCGTCCAGCAGCACGCCGATCTCGTCGCGGCCGGCGCGCTCGATGCGCGTATCGAGACGCCCCTCGGCGATGCTGCGCGCCACGTCGACGACCGGCTGCAGACGTCCGGCGATGCTGCGCGACAGGGCGAAGGCGACGCTGATGGCGAGCACCGCGGCAATCAGCCCGCCGCTCAGCAGAATTGCCAGCGACGACGACTTGGCCGCCTGCATGGCGAGGTTGCGCTGCGCGAGCAGGGCGTTCTCCTCGGCCTGCAAATCGGCCAGCAGCTGACGCATGGCGTCCATCTTGGCCTTGTCGCGCCCCGCGCTGATCTGCGCGATGACCGCCTCCATCGACTGCGCACCGGCCACCACCTGGCGACGTAGCTCGACATTGCCGTGGATGTCCTCGCGCTCCCACTGATCGTGCAGGGCCTGCAACTGGCTCAGGCGCTGCTGCTGCTTGGGGTTGTCGGCGGTCAGACGGCGCAGTTGCGCGAGGTGTTGCTGATAGCTGCGCTCGCCCTCGTTCAGCGGTGCGAGAAACTGCTCGCCGCCGGTGATGGCGAAACCGCGCATGCCGGTCTCGATATTGATCAGGCTGGTCAGCAGCGAGGCCGACTCGTTGAGCACATCGTAGGTGTGGATATTGCGCTTGACCGTGCTGTCGACCTCGGCGAAACCGCGCCAGGTCGACAACACCAGAATCAGGATGATCAGCAGAACGACGCCGAAACCCGCATACAACTTCTGGGAAATGCTGAGATTGGCAAACATGGAGGCCTCTGAATCGAAAGGGCAGACAGTGCGCCGGGGCTGACGGCCCTCGGCGATGCTCGGAGCGCCGGCAGGAAAAGGCACCGGTGGCGATGGCCAGCACAAAAATGGCACAGCGCCATTATGCATATCGATACAAAAACTGTACAAGATATTCTCTATGTACAACTTAGACCCTATCTATCACGCCCCCTGGCAGGTCCGCACCAAGCCTTCGCCGCCCCTGCCAAAGCCGCCGGCGAAGGCCAGCCCCGCCCAAAACGAAAGCCCCGCCGGGCTTGTGGCCGGGCGGGGCTTTCGGGTTGCCGTTGCCGATCAGGCGCAGGCGGCTTGCATCTGCCGATGCGTGTCGATGAGGTGCTGCACCACGCCGGGATCGGCCAGCGTGGAGATGTCGCCGAGAGCATCGTATTCGGCGGTGGCGATCTTGCGCAGGATACGGCGCATGATCTTGCCCGAGCGGGTCTTGGGCAGGCCCGGCGCCCACTGGATCACGTCCGGGGTGGCGATCGGGCCGATTTCCTTGCGCACCCAGTTGCGCAGCTCCTGACGCAGCTGCTCGCTGGCCTCCTCGCCGGCGTTGAGGGTGACGTAGACGTAGATGCCCTGCCCCTTGATGTCGTGCGGCACGCCGACCACGGCGGCCTCGGCGACTTTCGGGTGGGCGACCATGGCGCTTTCCACCTCGGCGGTGCCCATGCGGTGCCCCGAGACGTTGAGCACGTCGTCGACCCGGCCGGTGATCCACCAGTAGCCGTCCTCGTCGCGGCGCGCGCCGTCGCCGGTGAAGTACATGCCCTTGAAGGTGTTGAAGTAGGTGTCGACGAAGCGGTCGTGGTCGCCGTACAGGGTGCGCGCCTGACCCGGCCAGGAGTCGATGATCACCAGGTTGCCTTCGGCAGGCCCTTCGATGATGTTGCCCAGGTTGTCCACCAGGGCCGGCTGCACGCCGAAGAACGGCCGCGCGGCGGAACCCGGCTTCATCGCGTGGGCACCCGGCAGCGGGGTCATCAGGCAGGCGCCGGTTTCGGTCTGCCACCAGGTGTCGACGATCGGGCAGCGGCTCTGGCCGACGTTCTCGTAGTACCAGTGCCAGGCCTCGGGGTTGATCGGCTCGCCCACCGAACCGAGCAGGCGCAGGCTGGAGCCGTCGGCGCCGGCCACGGCGGCCTTGCCCTCGGCCATCATGGCGCGGATCGCGGTCGGCGCGGTGTAGAGGATGTTGACCTTGTGCTTGTCGACGATCTTCGCCACGCGGGTGACGTCCGGGTAGTTCGGCACGCCCTCGAACATCAGGGTGGTGGCGCCGTTGGCCAGCGGGCCGTAGATCAGGTAAGTGTGGCCGGTGACCCAGCCGATGTCGGCGGTGCACCAGAACACCTCGCCCGGGCGGTAGTCGAACACCCGCTCGTGGGTCAGCGAGGCATACACCAGGTAGCCACCGGTGGTGTGCAGCACGCCCTTGGGCTTGCCGGTGGAGCCGGAGGTATAGAGGATGAACAGCGGCTCCTCGGCGCCCATTTCCTTCGGCGCGCAGACGCTGCCGGCGACCTTCATCAGGTCTTCGTACCAGATGTCGCGATGCTGGTTCCACTTGATCGCCGAGCCGGTGCGCTTGGCCACGATGACCTTCTGCACGCTGTGGGTTTCCGGGTTGGTCAGCGCGTCGTCGACGTTGGCTTTCAGCGGCACCTTCTTGCCGCCGCGCACGCCTTCGTCGGCGGTGATCACCACCTTCGACTTGCAGTCGATGATGCGCCCGGCCAGGGCCTCCGGCGAGAAGCCGCCGAACACCACCGAGTGGATGGCGCCGATGCGTGCGCAGGCCAGCATGGCCACCGCCGCCTCGGGGATCATCGGCATGTAGATGGTCACCACGTCGCCGCGGTGCACGTCCTGGCCGCGCAGGGCGTTGGCGAACTTGCACACCTGCTCGTGCAGCTGGCGGTAGGTGATTTCCTGGTGCTCGGCCGGGTCGTCGCCTTCCCAGATGATCGCCACCTGATCGCCACGCTCTTCCAGGTGACGGTCCAGGCAGTTGTAGGAGACGTTGAGAGTGCCGTCGGCGAACCACTTGATGTCGACGTGGTGATCGTCGAAGGAGGTCTGCTTGACCTTGGTGTAGGGCTTGATCCAGTCGAGGCGTTTGCCCTGCTCGCGCCAGAAACCGTCGGGGTTGACCACCGACTGTTGGTACATGGCCTTGTAGGTGGCCTCGTCGGTCAGGGTCCTGGCGGCCGCTTCCGGGCTCACGGGATAAAGAGACGCAGCACTCATGGATATACCTCGATGGCGAGTTGTTTTTTTATGCTGCCTTTTGTATCCCCCGACCCTTCGTGTGGCCATTCGACCATGGTCTTACCGCTCTAAGACCATGGTCTTGCGGCAGTTCTTCAGGTGTCAGGGGCGGTTCGACGCCTCGGCAGCCTGGATCAGCTCGGCGCCGATCTCGCCCTCGAACTTCTTCCACACCGGGCGCATGGCCTCGCGCCACTGCGCGCGCTGCGCCGGGGTCAGCTCGATGATCTCGGTGGTGCCGGCCGCGGCGATGGCCTGTTTGGCGCTCTGGTTCAGCGCATCGGCCTGGCGGTTCACCTCGACGGTGACCTCGGCCATGATCGCCTCCAGCTCGCCGCGCACGTCATCGGGCAGGCCCTTCCAGAAACGGGTGTTGGTGATCACCATGTAGTCGATCAGGCCATGGTCGGACTCGGTCATGTATTTCTGCACCTCGTGCACCTTCTGGCTCTGGTAGTTCGACCAGGTGTTCTCGGTGCCGTTGACCACGCCGGTCTGCAGGCCCTGGTAGACCTCGGCGAAGCTCATCTTGCGCGGGTTGGCGCGCACCGCCTTGAACTGCTCCTCGAGCACTGCCGAGGCCTGCACGCGGAACTTCAGACCGCGGGCATCCTTCGGCTCATGCAGCGGCTTGTTGGCGGACATGATCTTCAGACCGTTATGCCAATAGGCCAGGCCGGTGATGTTCTTGTCCTCCATGGAGGTCAGCAGCGCACGGCCGGCCGGGCCGCCCTGGAAGCGATCGACCGCGGCCATGTCGTCGAACAGAAACGGCAGGTCGAAGATCTGCACCGGCTTGGCGTACTGCTCGAACTTGGCCAGCGACGGCGCCAGCAGCTGCACGTCGCCGAGCAGCAGCGCCTCCATTTCCTTGCCGTCGCCGAACAGCGAGGAATTGGGGTAGACCTCCACCTTGACCCGGCCCGGCAGGCGCTCTTCGGCCAGCTGTTTGAACAGCAGCGCGCCCTGGCCCTTGGGCGTGTTGTCCGCCACCACATGGGCGAACTTGATGAGGATGGGTTCCTCGGCAGCCTGAACCAGCCCGGCACAGGAGAGGATGGCAGCGCAGGCGAGCGCCTTGGCGGTGAGTTTGAACATGACGTTACCTCGTTGTTGTTGTAGGTCGGTAGGTGGGACGAAGGGGCCGGCGACGCAGCGCCGCCGGCCGGTGTTCAGGCCGGGCTCTCGCCGGCGCGTTGCAGCAGACGACGGGCACGGCCCAGCACCGGGGCGTCGACCATCTGGCCGTCGACCACGAACACGCCCTCGCCGCTGCTGGCCGCCGTCATCACGCGGCGGGCCCAGGCCAGCTCCTGGTCCGTCGGGCGCAAGGCGTGGTGGACGATCTCGACCTGGGTCGGGTGGATGCACAGCAAGCCGTCGAAGCCCATGTCGCGCGCGTCACGCGCGGTACGGGCCAGGCCGTCGCGGTCCTCGATGGCGGGGAACACGCTGTCCAGCGGCGCCGCCAGGCCTGCCGTGCGCGAATGCAGCAGCAAGGCATAGCGGGCCTGGTCGAGGATGCGCTCGGCCGCCGCGCTGCCGCTGCTCAAACCAAGATCCAGGCCCAGGTCGAGGGCGCCGAAGGACAGGCGCTCGACGCCCTCGCCGCGGGCGATTTCCGCCAGCGCCAGCAACCCCGCCGCACTCTCGATGATCGGCCACACCGGCTTGCCGCAGGCCGCCACCCGTGCGACCTGGGCGGCACTTTCCACCTTGGGCAGCAGCACGCCGACGACACCGGCATGACGGCCGCAGAGTTCGATATCGGCGCCGTGCCCGGCATGTTCGGGGGCGTTGATCCGCACCAGCAGCCGGGCGTCCGGATTGGCCGTGAGAAAGGCATCGAGATGGGCCCGCGCCTCGACCTTCAGGCTCTCCTGCACGGCGTCTTCCAGGTCGACGATGACCGCGTCGGCACCGACGGCGAGCGCCTTGGGGATGCGCTCCGGGCGGCTCGCCGGCACGAACAGGGCGCTGCGGATCACGGAATGGCTCATACGGCCCCCCGCTGATGCAGGCGCTGGATATCGCTGGCGCCGTAGCCCAGCTCGGCGAGCAGCGCATCGGTGTGCTGGCCCAGCGCCGGGACGGCATCCATGCGCGGTTCGAAGGCGCTGTTGCGCCCCGGCGGCAGCAAGGCCGGCAGGCTGCCGCTGGGGCTGTCGACCTGGCGCCAGCGCTGGCGCGCCTTAAGCTGCGGATGGGCCCAGACGCCGGCCATGTCGTTGACCTGGGCATTGGCGATCTGCGCCTGCTCCAGGCGTTCGATGACCTGCGCCGCGCTCAGGCGCGAGAAGGCCTCGACGATGATGGCGCGCAGCTCGGCGCGGTTGGCCGAACGCTTGAAGTTGGCGGAAAAGCGCTCGTCACTGGCCAGTTCCGGCTGCTCCAGCACCTTGGCGCAGAACGCCTGCCACTCGCGCTCGTTCTGCAGGCCGAGCATCACCGTGCCGCCGTCGCCGGCCGGGAATGGCCCGTAGGGATAGATGGTCGAGTGCGCGGCGCCGGCGCGCGGCGGCGGCGTGGCGCCGTCGTAGGCGTAGTACAGCGGGTAGCCCATCCACTCCACCAGGCTTTCCAGCATCGACACGTCGACGCGGCTGCCGACGCCGGTCTTGCCGCGCAGCATCAATGCCGAGAGCACGCCGGTATAGGCGTACATGCCGGCGGCGATATCGGCGATGGAGCAGCCGGCCTTGGCCATCTCCTCCTCGCCCGGCCCGCCGGTGACGGAGAGAAAGCCGCCCTCGCTCTGGATCAGCAGGTCGTAGGCCTTCTTCTGCTCGTACGGGCCGCCCTCGCCGTAGCCGGAGATGTCGCAGACGATCAGCTGGGGAAAGCGCTCGTGCAGCGCCTCGAACGCCAGGCCCATGCGCGCCGCGGCGCCGGGGGCGAGGTTCTGCACCAGCACGTCGGCGCCGGCCAGCAGGCTGTCCAGCACCTGCATGGCGTCGGCCTGCTTGAGGTCGAGGGTCAGGCTCTCCTTGGAGCGGTTGGTCCAGACGAAATGCGAGGCCAGGCCGCTGACCCGCTCGTCATAGCCGCGAGCGAAATCGCCACTGCCGGGACGCTCGACCTTGATCACCCGCGCGCCGAGGTCGGCGAGCTGACGGGTGCAGAACGGCGCGGCGATGGCGTGTTCCAAGCTGACCACGGTGATGCCATCCAGTGGCCGGGGTTGTTGTGCGTTGTTCATGTGCGCGTCCTCGGTCAGGCCAGGTGGCTCAGGTCAGCGGTCTCGCGCAGGCGCCAGACCCGCTCGATCAGCACGCCCGCCGCGTCGCTGCTGCGTTTGCCGGCGAAGGCCAGCAGGCGGCGGAACTTGTCTTCCAGCTCGCTGCGGCTGAGGCTGTTGCCCGGGTCGCCCTTGGGCTCGTCGATGGCGCCGCGCAGGGTGCGGCCATCCGTGGTGATCACCTCGACGCGGCCCAGCCAGCGCTGCGGGTAGGCCACATCCACCTCTGGGTCCAGGCGCATCTGCACCTTGTCGCGAAATGCCGCGACGTCGGCGTCGGTCAGCGACAGCTTCTCGAACTCGGTCAGCTGCGCCTTGCCATGCACGGCGATCAGACCGAGCACGGTGCCCATGGAGAACTTGGCCTGGTGCACGGTCTGCGGCACCTGCACGCGGCCGAGCACGTCGATGGCGCCCTGATGCACGCGGGCGATGACGCGCTCGATCTGCTGGTGGCGCAGGCCTTCGCGCTGCATCAGGTCGAGCAGCGCGTCAGCTGCGGGATGGGTGTGGCGGCAGGAGGCGTGGAACTTGAACGAGGTTTCCACCAGCGCCCAGCGCCGGCCGAGGCGATCCGACAGCCTGCTCGGGTCGGCGTCGCGGGACATGCCGGCGGCCATGCCCTGCTCGCCTTCGAGGATGTTCTGCGCGCCGGTCAGGCCCTGCTCGGTGAAGTAGGCGGCCAGCAGGCCATCGGCCGCGGCCTTGGCGGTGTGCAGTTGCTTGGAATCGGCGGCGTCGCGCAGGAATTCCCACAACCCGGCGGCCTGGGTACCGGCATTGCCGAGCAGATGGACGAACTGCTGCTGGTCGAAGTCAAGCAGCTTGCCGACCGCCACCGCGGCGGCCAGGGTGCCCACCGTGGCCGTGGTGTGGAAGATGCGGTAGTGCGAACGGCCGAGGAATTCGCCGATGCGGATGCCCGCCTCGTAACCGGCCACCGAGGCCAGCAGCAGCTCGCGCCCCGACTTGCCGAGGTCCTGCGCCGCTGCCAGGGCTGCCGGGAACACCACGGTGGCCGGATGCAGCACCGAGCTGTTGTGCAGGTCGTCCTGCTCCACCAGATGAGACGACGCGCCATTGACCAGCGCGGCGAAGTACGCCGAGGTGCCACGGCCATTGACCAGGATGCGCGCCGGGCCATCGGCCGGGCCCATCTGCTGCGCATAGGCCTCGAACAGCGGGATCGGCCGCGCGCCCTCGCTGGCCAGGGCCGAGCCCAGCCAGTCGAGAAACAGGTCTTCGCTGCGATCCAGCACGTGCGCGGGAATCTGCTCGTAAGAGAGGTCGGCAAGAAAGGCCGCAAGCTTCTGAGTATCTGCGCTCATAACTTGCTCCTCAGAAGCTGCGCGGCAGCTCGAGCAGGTGCTCGGCCACGTACGACAGGATCAGGTTGGTGGAGATCGGCGCCACCTGGTACAGGCGGGTTTCGCGGAACTTGCGCTCGACGTCGTATTCGTTGGCGAAACCGAAGCCGCCGTGGGTCTGCAGGCAGGCGTTGGCCGCCTCCCAGCTGGCCTTGGCCGCCAGGTACTTGGCCATGTTCGCCGCCGCCCCGGCGTTACGCCCGGCGTCGTATTCCTCGCAGGCGCGCCAGCGCATCAGGTCGGCGGCCTCGATCTCGATGTGCGCCTCGGCGATGGGGAACTGCACGCCCTGGTTCTGGCCGATGGGCCGGCCGAACACCACGCGGTCGCGGGCGTACTGCGCGGACTTCTCGATAAACCAGCGGCCATCGCCGATGCACTCGGCGGCGATCAGTGTGCGCTCGGCGTTGAGGCCGTCGAGGATGTAGCGGAAACCCTTGCCCTCCTCGCCGATCAGGCTGCTGGCGGGAATCGCCAGGTTGTCGAAGAACAGCTCGTTGGTCTCGTGGTTGACCATGTTGGCGATCGGCTGCACGGTCAGGCCGTTGCCGATGGCTTCACGCAGGTCGACCAGGAAGATCGACATGCCTTCGGACTTGCGCTGCACCTCGGCCAGCGGCGTGGTGCGCGCCAGCAGGATCATCAGGTCGGAATGCTGCACGCGCGAGATCCACACCTTCTGCCCATTGATCACGTACTTGTCGCCCTGGCGCACGGCGGTGGTCTTGATCTTGGTGGTGTCGGTGCCGGTGGTCGGCTCGGTCACGCCCATCGATTGCAGGCGCAGTTCGCCGCTGGCGAGTTTGGGCAGGTAGTGGCGCTTCTGCTCCTCGCTGCCGTTACGCAGCAGGGTGAACATGTTGTACATCTGCCCGTGGATGGTGCCGGAGTTGCCGCCGCAGTGATTGACCTCCTCGAGGATCACCGAGGCCTCGGCCAGGCCCAGGCCCGAACCGCCGTACTCTTCCGGGATCATCGCCGACAGCCAGCCGGCCTCGGTCATGGCGCTGACGAAGGCCTCGGGAAAGCCCTTCTCCTCATCGATCTTGCGCCAGTAGTCGGCGGGGAATTGCGCACAGAGGGCGCGTACGCCTTCACGGATGGCGTTGAGTTCTTCGTTGTGGTTAGGGTTCATCTCAGGTCCTCGGTCAGCCATGGCCCGCTTCGCATTCGGGCCAGACGAAATCAGTCGAATTGCACTTCCGCGCGCTGCGCCAGGCCGGCCTGGTCACCCGCCCACAGCTCGGCCTGGCCGGCCGCGCCGATGCGCCCACCGACCTCGAACGGCTGCGGCGAAATCAGCGGGCGCAGGCCGCGGTAGGCGAAGCGGCGCAGACGCGCCTGCGGGTTGGCACGGCAGAAGGCGCGCAGGTTGAGCGTGGCGATCAGCGGGCCGTGCACCACCAGGCCGCCGTAGCCTTCGGTCTCGGTGACATAAGGCCAGTCGTAATGGATGCGGTGGCCATTGAAGGTCACCGCGCTGTAGCGAAACAGCAGGGTGCTGCTGGGCGTGACCGCCTCGCGCCAATCGCCGGCCACCAGCGGCTCGCCACTGCTGGCCTTGGGTGGGCTGGGCTCGCGGTAGACGATGTCCTGCTCCTCGCAGATGGCCAGCTCACCGTCCTGCAGGTAGTCGTGCTGCAGGGTGACGAACAGCAGCGCGCCGGTACGGCCGTGCTTTTCCTCGATGTGCTTGATGGTCGACACCCGGCTGGCTTCGCCACCGACGCGCAGCGGCTGGATGAACTCGATGCGGCCGCCGGCCCACATACGATTGCGGTTGTCGGCCGGCGGCAGAAAGCCGCCGCGCGCCGGGTGGCCGTCCTCACCCAGGCCGCTCTCGGCAATGGGCTCCTGGAAGAACGCCCAGTGCCACAGCGGCGGCAGCGCCTCGCCATGGGCCGGCGTGGCCTCGCCGAGGGTGGCGGCGATGCGCTTGACCAGGTTGCGGCTGAGTTGGTCGTGGGCCTCTTCGCTACGGCCGATCCAGGCAGAGAAAGCAGAGTCACTCATGGGGCAGGTTCCAGCTCGGTTCTTGTGTGAGCTGGAGCATGCGACGCCGCCTGCGTTCAGAGAATCCGCATTTATTTAAACCAGCGTTCGGATATGCTTAACGCCAATCCTGTAGGAGCCCGCTTGCGGGCGATGCTTTACAGATCGCCAGTGATCGCCCGCAAGCAGGCTCCTACGAATGACCTCAGGAAATGGCCACCATGCATTTCGATCTGCCCGACCTGCGCCTATTCATCCATATCGCCGAGTCGCCCAGCCTGACCCAGGGCGCGCGCAAGGCCTTCCTCTCGCCGGCGGCGGCCAGCGCGCGGATCAAGGCACTGGAAAGCCAGCTCGGCAGCCGCCTGCTCTATCGCGACAGCCGTGGCGTCGAGCTGACCCCGGCCGGCCAGCGCCTGCTGCAGCATGCACGGCTGATCATGCGCCAGGTGGACTACCTGAAAAGCGAGTTCACCGAATACGGCACCGACGCCGCCGGGCATATCCGCATCTTCGCCAACACCACGGCGGTGACCGAATTCCTCCCCGAGGTACTGGCCGGTTTTCTCGCCCAGCGCCCCGGCGTCACCGTCGACCTGCAGGAGCGCCTGAGCCGCGACATCGTGCGTGGCGTGCTGGATGGCGCGGCGGATCTCGGCATCATCGCCGGCCCGGTACAGGCGCCGGGTCTGCAGGTGCTGCACTTCAGCACCGACCGTCTGGTGCTGGCGGTGCCGCTGGGCCACCCGCTGGCCGAGCGGCAGACGGTCAACCTCGGCGACACCCTCGCCTACCAGCATATCGGCCTGCACGAAGGCAGCACCTTGCTGAGCTTCCTGCGTGAACAGGTGGAAAGACTCGGCGGCACGCTGGCACTGCGTATCCAGGTATCGAGCTTCGAGGCGATCTGCCGGATGATCGAGGGCGGCGTCGGCATCGGCATCATCCCCGAGTCGGCAGCGCGGAGGCACAGCCGCACCATGCAACTGGCCATCCTGCAGCTGGACGAAGCCTGGGCGGTGCGCGAGCGCAGCATGCTGGTGCGCGAGCTGGATGCCCTGCCGGGCAGCGTGCGGGCGCTGATCGATCGCCTGAATCAGGGCGTCTAGAGCGGGATCAGCGAGCGGATCTGGGGATAAAAAAAGGGCGACCCTGAGGTCGCCCGCCCATTCAAGGCATCCCTCGAAAGGAATGCGGAAACGCTTGCACCCAAATCACGCAGGATGATCGGGACGAGCGCAGTGTCGCCGCAGCGGGCAGTGGCGCCTATTGCACCAAGGTCGTAGGGCAGCAGCGACCTTGGGGGCAGCCATAATGTCCGTCGAATTGCGAGGAAAAGCCCCATGAAGCCAGAGCATCTCGCCCTGCTGCAACAGGCGCCAGCCGCTACCCGTGCCGACGATACCTGGGCCAGGCTGTGCTGCGAGCAGGCGCTGCTGGCATTGGAAGAAGGCTGTTACGCGGTCGGCGCAGTGCTGGTCGATGACGCCGGTGAACTGCTGTGCAGCGGCCGCAATCAGGTGTTCGCCGGGCATTACGCCAGCGCCGCGCATGCCGAGATGCAGGTGCTCGATCAGCTCGAAGCCGAGCACCCGCAGCTCGACCGCAGCGGCCTGACCCTCTACGTCAGCCTCGAGCCCTGCCTGATGTGCCACGGCCGCATCCTGCTGGCTGGCATCCGCCGCGTGCGCTACCTGGCGCGCGACCGCGACGGTGGTTTCGCCGCACGCCCGCCACGCCTGCCGCGTGCCTGGGCCAATCTGGCTTCGCGCCTTTGCGTGGCGCAGGCCGCAGCCGACCCTTACTGGATCGAGTTGGCCGAACGGATGATCGATCGCCTGCAGGACCGCCGGGCCATGCGCGAGCGCGTGGTCGCAGCCTGGCACGGCGGCCGAGTGGATTAGACGCGTATCGCTGTCGCGACATCGCAGGGTGCGCCGTGCGCACCAAAGCCGTGGGCACCCACCGGACCAGTGGGATGTCGGTGCGCGCGGCGCACCCTACGCCCCTTCCCCCTACTCCTTGCCCAACCCATGCTGGCGCAGCTTGTTGGCGATGGTGGTGTGCGACACGCCGAGGCGCTTGCCCAGTTGGCGGCTGCTCGGATGATCGTGGTACAGCCGCTCCAGCACCGCCTTCTCGAAGCGCCCGAGGATGTCGTCGAGGCTGCCTTCCACCGAGAACTCGCCCAGGGGCTGCGGCGCGCCGTAGTCCGGCAGGCGGATGTGCTCGGCCTTGACCGTGCCACCGTCGCACAGCGATACCGCCTGGAACAGCACGTTCTCCAGCTGCCGCACGTTGCCCGGCCAATGGTAGTGAGCCAGCTTGTCCAGCACCGCCGGCGCCAGCTTGGGCAGCGCGCAGCCGATCTGCCGGCTGGCCTGGTCGAGGAAGTGCTCCACCAGTGGCGTCAGGCCATCCAGGCATTCGCGCAGCGGCGGGATATGCAGGCTGAGCACGTTGAGGCGGTGATAGAGGTCCTGGCGAAACTCGCCGCGGGCGCACAGCTCGGACAGGTCGACCTGGGTGGCGCAGATCACCCGCACGTCCAGATAGACCTCTTCGTCGCTACCGACGCGGCGGAAGCAGCCGTCCTGCAGAAAGCGCAGCAGCTTGGCCTGCAGGCGCGGGCTCATCTCGCCGACGCCGTCGAGAAACAGCGTGCCGCCGGCGGTCAGCTCCAGCAGGCCGAGCTTGCCTTCCGGGCGCGCCCCCTCGAAGGCGCCGGGGCCGTAGCCGAACAGCTCGGTCTCGGCCATGGACTCCGGCAGCCCGGCGCAGTTGAGCGCCATAAAGGGCGACTGGCCGCGCGGGCTGGCCAGGTGGCAGGCACGGGCCAAGAGCTCCTTGCCGGTGCCGGTCTCGCCCTCGATCAGCAGCGGCGCGTCCAGCGGCGCCATGCGCCGCGCCTCCTTGACCACCGCGGCCATCACCTTCGAGCTCTGGAAGATGCTGTCGAAGCCGCGCAGCTCCTGCTTGCGCACGTGGTAGATGCGCTCGCCGACCCGGTCGGCGCGGTGCAGGGTCAGCACCGCGCCGGCCAGCGCCTCGCTGTCGTCGTGCTCGTTCTGCAGCGGGGCGATATCGGCGAGGAACACGTCGCCCTTGATCTTCACCCGCAGGCCGTTGATCCGCGCCTTGTTGGCGCGCACCAGCTCGGGCAGGTCGAAGTCCTCGGCGTAGCGTGACAACGCCATGCCCGGCACCTCGTCGACGCGCACGCCGAGCAGTTGGGCGGCGCTGCGGTTGGCCGCCACTATGCTGCCGGCCATGTCGATCGACAGCACCGGAAAATCCAGCGCGCCGAGCAGCGCATTGAGCTCCAGGTGGCGCCGTTCGCTGGGCATCAGGCCGACGCGCTTGACGCCGAACACCCCGGGGATGGCCTCGAATTTGGGCCGCAGCGACTGGAACTGCAGGTTGATCAGGTTCGGGCAGTGCAGGTAGATGGCGTTGCCCTGCTCGCCGCCGACCTCGCCACGGGCGACGTTTATGCCGTAGTCGACCAGCAGGTTGAGGATGTCGCGCAGGATGCCGACGCGGTTCTGGCAGTGGACTTTGATACGCATGGCAAGGCTCGTGTCTGTCTTGTTATGGGCCGCCCCGGGAGAAAATCGACGCGGGCGGCGTAATTTTCGTCAAGAATATGTGACAGCCTAGCGCAGCGACAAGGCGATAGTCGGCGATTTCGCCGACACCGTAATCCATTCTTTACGGGTTGGCCCGTTCCACTGCCGCCCCTCCCCCTGCCCGCCCCTGCCCCTGTCCACGCACTCGGGTTACTTCTTTGTCCAAGACAAGAACAACAGCCCCCGCAGGAGGCATCGATGAAAGGCACGCAGTACCTGGCCCGGGAACCGGACGACAGCGGTTTTATCCACTACCCCGACGCCGAGCACCAGGTGTGGAACACCCTGATCACCCGCCAGTTGAAGGTGATCGAAGGCCGCGCCTGCCAGGAATACCTGGACGGCATCGAACAGCTCGGCCTGCCGCACGAGCGCATCCCCCAGCTCGGCGAGATCAACCGGGTGCTCGAGGCCAGCACCGGCTGGCGCGTGGCGCGGGTGCCGGCGCTGATCCCGTTCCAGACCTTCTTCGAGCTGCTGGCCAGCAAGCAGTTTCCGGTGGCCACCTTTATCCGCACCCCGGAAGAATTGGACTACCTGCAGGAGCCGGACATCTTCCACGAGATCTTTGGCCACTGCCCGCTGCTGACCAACCCCTGGTTCGCCGAATTCACCCACACCTACGGCAAGCTCGGCCTGCAGGCGAGCAAGGAAGAGCGCGTGTACCTGGCGCGGCTGTACTGGCTGACCATCGAGTTCGGCCTGGTCGACACCCCGGCCGGCCGGCGCATCTACGGCGGCGGCATCCTCTCCTCGCCGAAGGAGACCCTCTACGCCCTGTCCGACGTGCCCGAGCACCAGGCCTTCGACCCGCTGGAGGCGATGCGCACGCCCTACCGCATCGACATCCTGCAGCCACTGTATTTCGTCCTGCCCGAGCTCAAGCGCCTGTTCGAGCTGGCCCACCAGGACATCATGGCGCTGGTGCACCAGGCCATGCGGATGGGCCTGCACGCGCCGAAGTTTCCGCCCAAGGCGGCCTGACCATCCTGTAGGTTGGGTTGAGCCGGCGAAGCCCAACATTGCGTTAGCCGAGCAATGTCGAGCGGAGCGCTACGCGCTCCCTGTTGGGCTTCGCAAGCTCAACCCAACCTACGCTCACCCTGGAACTCTGGGGCGAGTAGCCCGGATGAAATCCGGGCTCGCCCGCAGACATGACCCCGGATTTCATCCGGGCTACAAAAAATCAGGAGAAAACCCATGAGCCTTGCCCAAGCCCAATGCGAAGCCTGCCGCGCCGATGCGCCGAAGGTGTCCGATGAAGAACTGGCCGAACTGATCCGCGAGATCCCGGACTGGAACATCGAGGTGCGCGGCGACCATATGGAGCTGGAGCGCGTGTACCTGTTCAAGAACTTCCGCCACGCCCTGGCCTTCACCAACGCGGTCGGCGCCATCGCCGAGGAAGTCGGCCATCACCCGGCCCTGCTCACCGAATGGGGCAAGGTCACCGTCACCTGGTGGAGCCACGAGATGCGTGGCCTGCACCGCAACGACTTCATCATGGCCGCGCGCACCGACCTGCTGGCCGCCGCTGCCGAGGGTCGCAAGTGAGCCATTTCGCCAGCGTCGCCCGGGTGCCGGGCGACCCGATCCTGAGCCTGATGGAGGCCTATCGCCTGGACCGCCACCCGGCCAAACTGGACCTGGGCGTCGGCGTGTACAAGGACGCCCAGGGCCTGACGCCGATTCCGCGCGCGGTCAAGCTGGCCGAGCAGCGCCTGCTCGACAGCGAGACCACCAAGACCTACGTCGGCGGCCATGGCGATGCGGCCTTCGGCGAGCGCCTCAGTCAGTTGGTGCTGGGCGCGGATTCGCCGCTGCTGGCCGGCCAGCGCGCCGCCGCCACCCAGACGCCCGGCGGCACCGGCGCCCTGCGCCTGGCCGGCGACTTCATCCGCCACTGCCTGCCGGGACGCGGCATCTGGCTGAGCGACCCGACCTGGCCGATCCACGAAACCCTGTTCGCCGAGGCCGGGCTCAAGGTCGGCCACTACCCCTACGTCGGCGCCGACAACCGCCTGGACGTGGAGGCGATGATCGCGGCGTTGGCCCACCTGCCCAAGGGCGACGTGGTGCTGCTGCATGCCTGCTGCCACAACCCCACCGGCTTCGACCTCGGCCCGCGCGACTTCAAGCGCGTGCTGGAGGTGATCAAGGCGCGCGAGCTGCTGCCCTTGATCGACTTCGCCTACCAGGGCTTCGGCAACGGCCTGGAGCAGGACGCCTGGGCGGTGCGCCTGTTCGCCGCCGAGCTGCCGGAGCTGCTGATCACCAGCTCCTGCTCGAAGAACTTCGGCCTGTACCGCGAGCGCACCGGCGCGCTGATCGTCTGCGCTGGCGATGCCGGCAAGCTCGTCGATATCCGCAGCCAGCTGGCCTCGATCGCCCGCAACCTGTGGTCGACACCGCCGGCCCACGGCGCCGCGGTGGTCGCCGAGATTCTCGGCGACGCCGAGCTCCGGAGCCTGTGGCAGGACGAACTGGAGAGCATGCGCCTGCGCGTGGCCAGCCTGCGCCGCGGCCTGGTCGAGGCGCTGGCGCCGCACGGGTTGAGCGAGCGCTTCGCGCATATCGCCGAGCAGCGCGGCATGTTCTCCTACACCGGCCTGACGCCCGTGCAGGTGCAGCGCCTGCGCGAGGAATTCAGCGTCTATATGGTCGGCAGCGGGCGCGCCAACGTCGCCGGGCTGGATGCCGGCCGCCTGGAGCAGTTGGCCAGCGCCATCGCGCGGGTCTGCAGCTGAGCACAGGTACGCGGGCCTGGCGCCCTCAGTCGCCCCTGCGCCGCGCCTCGGCCAGGCGCGCGGCCAGGGCGTCCAGTTCGGGCACGGCAGCGTCGGGCAGCTGGCGCAGCACCGCCTGGGTCAGTTTCAGCTGGCGAATGAAACGCCGGCAGCGCACGCACATGGCCAGGTGCGCGCGCACCGCCAGGCGCTGGCGCAGGCTCAGCTGGCCGTCGAGAAAATCGCTGGACTGGGCCACCAGTTCCTTGCAGTTCAGCATTGCCCGGTCTCCTCGAAATGCTCCAGGGTGGCGAAGACTTTCAGGCGCGCGCGATGCAGCAGCACGCGGACATTGGAGAGCGAGATGTCGAGAAGATTACAGATCGCCTCCAGCTCCAGGCCCTGACGCTCGCGCAGCACCAGCACGCTGGCCTGCAGTTCGGACAGGTTGGCCAGGGTCTTGTCCAGGCACTCGCGCAGTTCGCGCTCGGTCAGCAGGGCCTCGGGGCTGTCCTGGTGCCAGGCATGCGGCGCCAGCAGCCAGTGGCCGTCGTCGGAGAAACGCTCCTCGCCGACGCTGCCGTGCGGGCCCGGCAGGTCGTCGAGCAGCACCTCGCGCCGATTGTGCTTGAGGCGGGTCTTGGCGGTATTGGCGGTGATGGTCAGCAGCCAGGTCTTCAGGCTGGCACGGCCCTGGAAGCCCTCCAGGCTGCGCACCACGGCGAGCCAGGCGTCCTGTACCACCTCGTCGGCATGGCGACTGCCGACTATGGCGTAGGCCACCGCACGCATCGCCCCCTGGTAGGTGGCGACCAGCTCGCGGTAGGCCTGCTGCTCGCCGGCCAGTAGACGCTCCAGCAGATCGCCGTCCGTCATGGCTCTCCCCGAGGGTGCGCCGCGCGCACCGCAGCCCTGTTGGCAGGATCAGCGCTTGCGCAGGATCACGCTGCCGATGGAATAACCGGCGCCGAACGAGCTGAGCACGCCGAGGCTGCCGCTGGCCAGGTCGTCCTGATGCTTGTGCAGGGCGATCACCGAACCGGCCGAACTGGTGTTGGCGTAGGTGTCGAGGATCACCGGCGCCTCGTGGGGCTCGGCGTCGCGGCCGAGCAGCTTGCGCGCGATCAGCAGGTTCATGTTGAGGTTGGCCTGGTGCAGCCAGAAGCGCTTGACGTCGCCAACGTTGAGCTGGTTTTCCGCCAGGTGCGCGGCGATCAGCTCGGCGACCATCGGGCAGACGTCCTTGAACACCTTGCGGCCTTCCTGGACGAACAGCTTGTCGCGGGCACCCACGCCCTCTTCCGCGGCGCGGTTGAGGAAGCCGAAGTTGTTGCGGATGTTGTTGGAAAACTGGGTCAGCAGCTTGGTGCCGAGGATGTCCCACTGATACGGGGAGGTGGCCAGGTCGGCCCGCTCGATGATCACCGCGGTGGCGGCGTCGCCGAAGATGAAGTGGCTATCGCGGTCGCGGAAGTTCAGGTGGCCGGTGCAGATTTCCGGGTTGACCATCAGGATGGCCCGCGCCTGGCCGGTCTGCACCGCGTTGGTGGCGGCCTGGATGCCGAAGGTGGCCGAGCTGCAGGCGACGTTCATGTCGTAGCCCCAGCCGTCGATGCCGAGTGCGGCCTGCACTTCGATGGCCACCGCCGGGTAGGCACGCTGTAGGTTGGAGCAGGCGACTATCACCCCGTCGATATCGGCGACGGTCTTGCCGGCGCGCTCCAGCGCCTGCTTGGCCGCGGCCACGGACATCTCGCAGAGGATGCCCCAGTCCTCGTTGGAACGCTCGGGGATGCGCGGCACCATGCGTTGCGGGTCGAGGATGCCGGCCTTGTCGATGACGAAACGGCTCTTGATCCCGGAGGCCTTCTCGATGAAGGCACTGCTCGACTCGGTCAGCGCCTCGACCTCGCCGCGGGCGATGGCCTCGGCGTTGTCGGCATTGAATTGCTGCACGTAGGCATTGAAGGATGCCACCAGTTCGTCGTTGGAAATGCTGTTGGCCGGGGTGTACAGGCCGGTACCACTGATCACGACGTTATGCACGGTCATTCCTCTTCTTCTTCGCCGCGCCGAGCGGCCTGCAGGCAGTAGGCCCATGGCTGGGGCCTGGGCTAAACGGGTAGCGGGCGAGGCGGAGATGGCGGCCCCGGCCCAATGCGCCGAGTTTGCCACAGGCCAATGGCGTTCGTCCGCAGCCCGGACGACTGTCCATCCGGCCACGACGTGACCGGAATCGACAAAAGCGTCTAGAGTGAGGTTTTCCCCCTGTTTCCTATGGAAATTGCATGAACCTGTCGCTACTCAGCCGCTACGCCTTTTTCGCCTTCTGTGTGCTGTTCACCCTGGCCAGCCTGCCCTTTCTCCAGCACGAATGGCTGTGGCCCTTCACCCTGCTCGCCGCCGCACTCAGCCTGATCGGCATCGGCGACCTGCTGCAGACGCGCCAGGCGGTGCGGCGCAACTACCCGATCCTGGGCAATATCCGCTACCTGGTCGAGGGCATCCGCCCGGAGATCCGCCAGTACCTGCTCGAAGGCGACAGCGAGCAGCTGCCGTTCTCCCGCGCGCAGCGCTCGCTGGTCTACGCGCGGGCCAAGAACGAGGGCGCCGACAAGCCCTTCGGCACTTTGAGCGACGTGTACCAGAACGGCTTCGAGTTCATCAGCCACTCCATGCGCCCGGCGCCGCTGAGCGACCCCTGCAGCTTTCGCGTGCCGATCGGCGGGCCGCAGTGCCGCCAGCCGTACTCGGCGTCGCTGTTCAACGTCTCGGCGATGAGCTTCGGCTCGCTCAGCGCCAATGCCATCCGCGCGCTGAACCAGGGCGCCAGGCTCGGCAACTTCTACCACGACACCGGCGAAGGCAGCATCAGTCCCTACCACCGCGAGCACGGCGGCGACCTGGTGTGGGAGCTCGGTAGCGGCTACTTCGGCTGCCGCACCGACGACGGCCAGTTCGACCCCGAACGCTTCGCCGCCCAAGCCTGCGATCCGCAGGTGAAGATGATCGAGATCAAGCTCAGCCAGGGCGCCAAGCCCGGCCACGGCGGCATCCTGCCCAAGCACAAGGTCACCGCGGAAATCGCCAGCACCCGCGGCGTGCCCATGGGCCAGGACTGCATCTCGCCGTCGCGCCACAGCGCCTTTGCCACCCCCATCGAGCTGCTGCAGTTCATCGCCAGGTTGCGCGAACTCTCCGGCGGCAAACCAGTGGGCTTCAAGTTCTGCCTGGGCCATCCCTGGGAGTTCATGGCCATCGCCAAGGCCATGCTGGAGACCGGCATCCTGCCCGACTTCATCGTGGTCGACGGCAAGGAAGGCGGCACCGGCGCGGCGCCGCTGGAGTTCACCGATCACCTCGGCGTGCCGCTGCGCGAGGGCCTGCTGTTCGTCCACAACACCCTGGTCGGCTGCAAGCTGCGCGACCAGATCAAGCTCGGCGCCAGCGGCAAGATCGTCAGCGCCTTCGACATCGCCCGGGTGCTGGCCATCGGCGCCGACTGGGCCAACTCGGCGCGCGGCTTCATGTTCGCCATCGGCTGCATCCAGAGCCAGAGCTGCCACACCAACAAGTGCCCGACCGGCGTGGCCACCCAGGACCCGCTGCGTCAGCGCGCCCTGGTGGTCGAGGACAAGGCCCAGCGGGTGCACAACTTCCACCGCAACACGCTCAAGGCGCTGGCCGAGATGCTCGCCGCCGCCGGCCTCGAGCACCCTGCGCAGATCGACGCCAAGCACCTGGTGCAGCGCATGTCCGCCACCGAGATCAAGCTGTTCGCCCAGCAGCACGTGTTCCTCGCCCCCGGCGAGCTGCTCGGCGGGCAGATCGGCGGCGAGTTCTACGAACGCATGTGGCGGATGGCGCGGGCCGACAGCTTCGAGCCGGCGCCGGCCTGAGGCTCAGGCCGGCTGCAAGCGATAGCCTTCGGCGCTGGCGACCACCTCGACATCGGCGACCATCGGCGCCGCGCCGCTGACATGGAATTCGCTGCACAGCTGGCCCAGATTGCCGGCCAGCTGCTCCAGGCGCTGGCTGTCGTGCGCCACCTCCTGGGCATCGCGCGCGGTGTCGTCGGCGATGCTGCGCACCTGCTGGATCAGCCGCCCCACCTCGCTGGTCGCCGCCAGTTGCTCGCGGGTCGACACGCCGATGGACTGGATGGCCTCGATCGAGCGGTGCACGTTGCCCAGCAGGTCGACGGTCTGCTCGGTGTAGCCGACGCAGCGCGCCACCCCGGCGTGGCTGGCCTGCATCGCCGCCACCGCCCGCGCGCTGCCCTGCTGCAGGCTGGCGATCAGCTCGCGAATCTCGCCGGTGGCCTGCTGGGTGCGCCGCGCCAGCTGGCGCACCTCGTCGGCGACCACGGCGAAACCGCGGCCCTGTTCGCCGGCGCGCGCCGCCTCGATGGCGGCGTTGAGCGCCAGCAGGTTGGTCTGCTCCGCCACCGCGCCGATCACCTCGAGCACCCGGCCGATCTGCTGGCTGCTGTCGGCCAGGGCCTGCACCACCTCGGCGGCGCCCTGCAGGTCGCGCTCCAGTTCGAGAATGCCGGTCTGCGTGGCGCCGATCGCCTGCGCCCCGGCGCTGGCGTCGCGGTCGGCCTGCTGCGCGGTGTGCGCGGCCTGCTCGGCATCCGCCGAGACCTGCACCACGGCCTGGGTCAGCTGTTCGATGGCGCCGCCCATCTGCGCGGTCGCCCCCAGCAGCGCCTCGGCGCACTGGTTCAGCTCGGCGGTGGAGCGGCTCAGGTGACGGCTGGTGTCGTGCAACTCGCCGCCGGCGGCGACCACCCGGCTGACCAGTTGATCGAGCAAACCGAGAAAGCGGTTGAAGCGCTGCGCCAGGCGATTGCCGGCGCCGCTGCGGTAGGCCAGGTCGACCGGCTCGCCCTCGCGCAGCAGGTGCGCCGAGGTGCGCTGCAGGTCCTCGCTGGCCGCCGCCTCGCGCGCACCGTGCACGGCCAGTACCAGCAGCACCAGGGTTTCCGCCACCACGTAGGCGGCGTGGATGAAGATCACCGACCAGCCGCCGTCGCCGCGCACCACCCAGACCTGGGCGCCGCCCTGCTGCAGGGCGAAGAACGCCACGTGATGCACGGCGATGACCGCGGCCGCGCAGAGAATCGGCAGCCAGTCGCGGTAACAGAGCAGAAAGGCCAGCAGCACGAAGACGCTGAAGTGCATCTCCAGCATGCCGTGGCTCTGCTGGATATGCAGCGCGGCCAGCACCATGAAGGCCACGCCCATCAGGCAGCGGTAGGCGCGGCTGCCGCCGATCAGCCGGTACAGCAGGCTCAGGCTCGAGGCCGTGCCGCCGCCGATCACCAGCGCGGCGGCCCAGGTGTCGTGCCAGAAGGCCAGGCCGAAGGCATACAGGGTGATGAGCCAGAGCACGCCGAGCATCAGGCGGTCGGCTTGCAGATGGAATTGGCTGAACATAGAAGCCTCCCTGGCAGGCACACGAATGGGGCGATTTGTTCTTATTGGCGACTGAAATCTAGCACGCTTGTGCAATAAAGCGACGATAGACACGAGCAAAGTGCCATTACAGCAAACCTTCACACCCTGCCGCCCTCCCTTTACCCGCTACGCGCGCTGGGCCAGACTCGCAGCACCTTCCCGCCGCCCTGGATCGCATCATGGCCCTGCATACCTGGTTGCTGTTTCTCGTCGCCGTGATCGGCCTGTCGCTGACGCCCGGCCCCAACGGCCTGCTGGCGCTGACCCACGGCGCGCTCTACGGTCACCGCAAGGCCAGCTGGACGGTGTTCGGCGGCGTGCTCGGCTTCGCCCTGCTGATGGCCCTGTCGATGTTCGGCCTGGCCGCCCTGCTCAAGGCCTCGGCCGATGCCCTGCTGGTGCTCAAGTGGATCGGCGGCGCCTACCTGATCTGGCTCGGCGTCCAGCTCTGGGGGGCGCCGGCGCTGCACCTGACGGTCGCCGGCCAGGGCGCGCAGAAACCCGCCGCCGCGCTGTTTCGCCAGGGCCTGCTGGCGGCGCTGTCCAACCCCAAGGTGATCCTGTTCTTCGGCGCCTTCCTGCCGCAGTTCCTCGACCCGGCGCGCAGCCTGTGGCAGCAGTTCGCGGTGATGGCGCTGACCTTCGCCCTGGTCGAAGGCCTGGTGGAATACCTGCTGGCGCGCATGGCGCAGCGCATCCGTCCCTGGCTGGAGCGCAGCGGCCGCGGCTTCAATCGCGGCTGCGGCGGCCTGTTCGCGCTAATGGGCGCCGCCCTGCCGCTGAGCCGCTGAGGGGCCGCTACTTGCCCGATTTCAGCCGACTGAAGGCGCGGGTCAGGGCGCGGTTGAACTCGCGGCCGTTGTCGTTCTTGCTGTACAGCGTGGCGCGCAGCTCGGCCGGCGGGTAGGTGCCGGGGTCGGCGAGCAGCGCCGGGTCGACGAAGGCGTCGGCCGCCGGCACCGCGTTGGCGTAGTAGATGCTGTTGCTGATGGCGCCGATCACCTCGGGGCTCATCAGATGGTCCATCAGCGCCAGCCCGGCCTCGGGGTGCGGCGCGTCCGCCGGGATGACCATGGCGTCGAACCAGATCAGCGCGCCCTCGCGGGGGATGCGGTAGCTCAGTCGGTAGTCCTTGCCGGCCTGCTCGGCCTGCGCCGCGGCGATGGCGACGTTGCCGTTCCAGGCCATCGCCAGACAGGTGTTGCCGTTGGCCAGGTCGCTGATATTGCGGTCGTTGTCGAAGTAGCGGATATGCGGCCTGACCTTGGCCAGGTGGGCCTCGGCGGCCTTGAGGTCGTCGAGGTTCTGCCGGTTGATATCCAGCCCCAGGTAGCGGAAGGCGGCGGCGAACACCTCGTTGGGGTCGTTGAGCAAGCTCACCCCGCAGTCGGCGAAGCGCGCCACCACGGCCGGGTCCATCAGCATCGCCCAACTGCCGGTCGGCGCGTCGCTCATGCGCGCGGCGATGGCCTCCTGCTGGTAGCCGAAGCCGGTGGTGCCCCAGACGTACAGCCCGGCGTAACGGTTGCCCGGATCGAACGCGGCCATATGCGCGGTGAACTCCGCATCCAGCCCGGCGAAGTGCGGCAGGCGCGACTTGTCCAGCTCCTGCAGCGCGCCGCTGGCAATGGCCCGGCTCAGGTGCTGGCCGGCTGTCAGCACCAGGTCGTAGCCGCTGCTGCCGGTGAGCAGCTTGGTTTCCACGGTTTCCAGCGAATCGAAGTGATCGACCACCACGCGGATGCCGGTCTTGGCCTCGAAGGACGCCAGGGTGTCCGGCGCCAGGTACTCGTTCCAGATATACAGATTGACCTGCTTGGCGGGCTCCGCCGCCTGCGCGGCGGCGGACAAGCCGAGGGCTATGCAGAGTGCGGACAGACGCATGGCTACACCTCCTGGCGCTGGGGCGCGGCGTATTGCGGCATGGTGATGCAGGCGACGTTGCCGCCGCCGAGGAGGATCTCCCGCGAGTTCTCGATGCCGAGGATGCGGTGCCTGGGGAACAGCTCGGCCAGGGTGGCCTGGGCGATGCGGTCGTTGGCATCGCCGAACAGCGGCAGGACGATGGCCGAGTTGCCGGCGTAGTAGTTGATATAGGAGGCGCAGATCTGCGTGCCGGCCTGGCGGGTGTGGGTGGCGTCGTCCTGGTCCAGGCCCTCGGCCTCGGCCGCCGTCCACTCCAGTACGCGCGGCTGCGGCAGCTTGTGCACCTCAAGCGCGCGGCCACGGGCGTCGCGGGTGCTGCGCAGGATGTCGTAGGCCTCCTGGTAGATCTCCCACTGCGGGTCGCTGCGGTCGTCGGTCCACTGCATCACCACCACGCCGGGGCGGACGAAGCAGGCCAGGTCGTCGATATGGCCGTCGGTTTCATCGAACTTGCAGCCGCGCGGCAGCCAGATCACCTGCTCGGCGCCCAGGTAGTCCTGCAGGCGGCGGGTCATCTCGTCCTTGCCCAGGTGGGCGTTGCGGTTGCGGTTGAGCAGACACTGCTCGGTGGTCAGCAGGGTGCGCTGACCATCGCTCTGGATGCCGCCCATCTCGGCGATAAAGGGCGCGCGGTAGCGCTCGAAACCTTCGCTCTCGAGGATCTTCTGGGCGATCTGGTCGTCCTTGTCCCAGGGGTAGTAGAGGCCGCCATCGAGGCCGCCGTAGGCGTTGAACTCGAAGTCCACACCGCGCACCTCGCCGCTCTCGTCGTTAACCAGGAAGGCCGGGCCGCTGTCGCGGAACCAGGTGTCGTTGCAGGTCATCTCGACCACCCGCACCTGGGCCGGCAACTGGCGGCGGGCGTTGGCGTACTGGGCCGCCGAGGCGCACACGGTGACCGGCTCGCTGCTGGCGATGGCGCTGACGATCTCGACCCAGACCTTCTGCGCCGGCTTGCCGCCGTTGCGCCACACGTCCGGGCGCTCCGGCCAGCCGAGCCAGCAGCGGGCCTTGGGTTCGAATTCACCGGGCAGGCGGAAGCCGTCGGCCTTGGGCAGGGAGGTCAGGGTACGGGCCATTGCTAGGTACTCGTCGGTGGCTGGAGATGAGCCGACAGTACCCGCGGCAGAGCGGCCGCGACCAATGACCATTATCGCGGGATAGCTGAATTCAATTCACAGATCGACCAGCTGATCGGTGAACCACTCGATGAACTGTGCCACCGCCGGCTTGTCCAGACGCAGGCGTTCGCAGACCAGCGCGTATTGCCCCAGCGAGGCCACCTGGGCGGCGAACGGGCGCACCAGGCGACCGCTAGCCAGGTCCTCGGCACTGGTCAGGTTATCGCCGATGGCCACGCCCTGGCCGCGCGCGGCGGCCTCCATGGTCAGCCCGGCATGGCCCAGGTAGAGATGGCGCGCCGGCTGGATGTCGCCGGCGTGGGTGGTCAGCCAGGCGGTCCAGGTCTTGCCGTCCTGGTCGTCGTGCAGCAGGCAGTGGCGGGCCAGGTCGCGCGGGTGCTTGAGCGGCAGCTGGTTGAACAGGCCGGGGCTGCACACCGGGAAGAACTGCAGGGTCGGCAGCGGCCGCACGAAATAGGCGCTGGCGTCCTCGGGGCCGGTGCCGTAGGTGATCGCCAGGTCGATCTCGGCACCGGGCAAGGGCGCCTCCAGTGGCTGCTCGTGCAGGTGCAGGGTGATCTGCGGGTGGCGTTCGGCGAAATCGGCCAGGCGCCCGACCAACCACTTCTGCGCCAGCTCCACGGTCACCGCGATGCGCAGCTGCGCCTGCGAGCCGGGGTCGCGCAGCTCGTCGCAGGCCTCACCGATCAGCTCGAAGGCCTGCTGCAGGCTGTGCAACAGACGCCGCGCCTGCGGCGTCGGCCGCACCTGACGGCCCTCGCGCTGGAACAGCGCGGTACCGAGCTGCTCTTCCAGCTGGCGAATCTGGTGGCTTACCGCGCTGTCGGTGACGCACAGCTCGGCCGCGGCGCGGCCGAAGTGGGCGTGGCGCGCGGCGGCCTCGAAGGTACGCAGGGCGGTGAGCGAAGGCAGGCGGCGCATGGCGATCCCGGTTCCGGCAAAAGCCGCATCCTGGCTCAGGCGCGCACAGCCGACAAGCCATGCGCAGCGGAGCCGCGGCGATGCCCGGGGCGCACCCTACCCACCGACATGCGCACGACCGCGCAAGCGCCGTCAGGGCGCATCCGGACGGATATCGAAGCCGCCCTTGTTCTGGCTGACGATACGGAAGGCATGGCTTTCGCCGGCCTTGACCGGCACCGCCAGCTCGCGCAGCAGGCGGCCCATGCTGCACAGGGTGTCGTCCTGCTTGTCCAAAGTGATGCCCACCACACGAGTGCCGGGCCGTACCTGGAAGGTCGCCACCTCGCCGACGCCGATGCGCGCGGCGACCTGGCGATCCACTTCGATGGCCACGTAGCAGCCGCCGCCCAGCATGCCGAAGTCGCGATTGACCACGATCTGCGCGCTGCCCGCGCGGACCTCCTGAAAGGCCAGCAGGCGCTCGGCCGGCACCGGGCGGACATGTTCCGGGTCGCCGCGAAAGGACGAACAGCCGGCCAGCAGCAACAACGGCAGAGCGATAAGAAGCGAACGCATGAGGCCCTCCATGGGCGCGGTGGATGCCGCCTGAGTATTGGCGCAGGCAGGCGGCAGCTCAAGTGCCAAAACCCGCTCGCCGCTACTCGCCGGCAGGCGCCGCACCGCGGCGGCTATTCGCTCAGCAGTTCGCCACCGTCCAGCAGCGTATCGGCCATATGGATCATGTTGCGGCAGGCTGCCCAGTGGCAGTTCCTGCCGCGGTAGTTGTACAGCAGGTCCTCGAGAAACACGCCCTTGGTCTGGCCCAGGCCGGGTTGCTTGACCGTGGCCAGCCGCGACAGGGCTCGCGCCTCGCCTAGCTTCAGGTTGTCCGGAGCGAGCAGCACGTAGTTGCGCACCTGATCGCCCGCCTCGTAGGTTTCGGGCAACGCCAGTTGCTTGTCACGCATGGATTTGCACATGCCGGACAGGCCATTGGTGACGTCGACCAGCTTGCCGATATCGTTGTCCAGGGTGTCCAGCCCCTGGAACTGGGCGTGACCGTCCGAGCACCAGAAGGTGATGGTGGTGCCCTCCGGTACCCGGATGTGTTTCGGCCGTTGCTTGTAGACCCTGCAGTAACCGCCGTGCCCGGCGAAGACCATGATGTTGCGCAGGAACACGTCGTCGTGCATTTCCGCCAGTTTCATGGCTCGGTCCCTCGAAGAAGTGGATGACACTGCTTGAACCCAGTCGCAAGCGACCGGGTCAAGCTAGCAGTCCACTCCCCTGCGCGCCACGCAGGCCGTCGCCTCAGCCGTGCAAGCGCTTGACCAGCCGCGCCTGCAGCGCTTCCAGCTCAGCCGGATCGGCCTTGTTCGCCGCGTGGATGCCCAGTTGCTCGCCGGGGAAGCGCGGGATCACGTGCATATGGATATGGAACACCGTCTGCCCGGCCGGCGCGCCGTTGAACTGCGCCACCTGCACCCCGGCCGGCTCCAGCTCCTCGACCAGGGCGCGGGTGAGCTTCTGCACCACGGCCATCACCTTGGCCAGGCTGGCCTCGTCGATCTCGAGGATATTGCGCGCGGCGGCGCGCTTGGGAATCACCAGGCTGTGGCCGTAGGACTGCGGGAACAGGTCGAGGAAGGCCAGCACCTCGTCGTCTTCGTAGAGCTTGTAGCAGGGCGCTTCGCCGCGAATGATCTGGGCGAAGATGTTCTGGGGATCGTAGGTACCGTGCAGACTCATGCCGATGGGCTCCGTGCCGGGTGGAGGAAAGCTCGCACCATACCGCCTAGCCCGCTCCCAGGAAACCGGCGCTTCACCGCCGTATGGCTCGCGTCCCCATGTCCCGCCTCGCCGGCGCTTAGGAAACCGGCGGTTGACCGGCGCAACGCTGGCGCCCATACCCGGCCCGAGCATCGGGAACCTGCCGGCATCGCCCGGGTCGATGGGCATTAGCAGCAGGATCGATTTCCCTCGCCCGCACCCTGCGTGTTCTGATCGCCCGCATCCCGTCGCCGTCCCATCCGCCATGGAGTTCACATGACCGACCTCGCCCAGTTCCCCATCACCCGCAAATGGCCCGCCCAGCACCCCGAGCGCCTGCAGCTCTACTCGCTGCCCACGCCCAACGGGGTCAAGGTGTCGATCATGCTGGAGGAAACCGGCCTGGCCTATGAGCCGCATCTGGTCAGCTTCGACAGCAACGACCAGTTCAGCGAAGCGTTTCTCTCGCTCAACCCGAACAACAAGATTCCCGCCATCCTCGACCCCGTTGGCCCGAACGGCGAGCCGCTGGCATTGTTCGAGTCCGGCGCCATCCTGCTCTACCTGGCGGAGAAGACCGGCCAGCTGCTGCCGCAGGCTGCCGGTGCGCGCTATCAGGCGATCCAGTGGCTGATGTGGCAGATGGGCGGCGTCGGCCCGATGTTCGGCCAGCTCGGCTTCTTCCACCGCTTCGCCGGCCGCGACTACGAGGACAAGCGTCCGCGCGACCGCTACGTGGCGGAGAGCAAGCGCCTGCTCGGCGTGCTCGACCAGCACCTCGAAGGCCGCGACTGGATCATGGGCAGCGAATACAGCATCGCCGATATCGCCACCTTTCCCTGGATACGCAACCTGGTGGGCTTCTACGAGGCCGGCGAGCTGGTCGAGTTCGAGCGCTTCGCCAACGTGCGCCGCGTGCTCGAGGCCTTCCTCGCCCGCCCCGCCGTACAGCGCGGCCTGAACATCCCCGCGCGCGGCTGACGCCCCCCGAGTTCGACGAAAGCGCCGATCTAGAGCCATTGCCAATCCCCCGACGCGCTGTCGGGGGCCTATAATGCGCCGGCCGTTTGCCCTCCCCGCCCAAGGTTATTCATGAACGACCACGCCGCCACCGCCGCGACCAACCTGTCGCCTGGCGCGATCCTTCTCATTCAACTCGCCCTGGCCCTCGGCGGCTTCGCCATCGGCACCGGCGAATTCGCCATCATGGGCCTGATGCCCAACGTCGCCGCCGACCTGGGCATCAGCGAGCCGCAGGTCGGCCACGTGATCAGCGCCTACGCCCTCGGTGTGGTGGTCGGCGCGCCGATCCTCGCACTGCTCGGTGCGCGCCTGCCCAGGCGCATCCTGCTGTTGCTGCTGATGGGCTGCTTCGCCCTCGGCAACTTCGCCAGCGCCCTGGCCCCGGACTACCTGTCGCTGATGCTGTTCCGCTTCGTCGCCGGCCTGCCGCATGGCGCCTACTTCGGCATCGCCATGCTGGTGGCGGCGAACATGGCACCGCCGCACAAGCGGGCCAAGGCGGTGAGCCGGGTGCTGGCCGGTCTCACCGTCGCCATCCTGATCGGCAACCCGCTGGCCACCTGGCTCGGCCAGGGCCTGAGCTGGCGTTATGCCTTCGCACTGGTCGGGGTGATCGCCATCACCACCATCGCCATGGTGGCGATCTTCCTGCCGACCGATCGCAACGAGCAACGCTCCAGCCCGATCGGCGAGCTGCGTGCCTTCAACCGCGCGCCGATCTGGCTGGCCATGGCCATCGGTTCGATCGGCTTCGCCGGGATGTTCTGCGTGTTCGCCTACATGGCGCCCACCCTGCTGCAGGTGACCGGCGTGCAACCGGGCTGGATTCCGCTGGCGATGGCGCTCTTCGGCGCCGGCTGCATCGTCGGCAACAGCGCCGGCGGCTGGCTGTTCGACCGCCTGCGCTTCAAGGCGGTGGCCTGGATCCTGCTGTGGAGCGCGCTGGTGCTGCTGTTGATGCCGCTGGCAGCGCAATCGGTGTGGAGCGTGGCCCCGGCGATCTTCGCCCTGGGCACCATGATCGCCCTCGGCCCGGCGCTGCAGACCCACCTGATGGACGTGGCCACCGGCGCGCAGACCCTGGCCGCGGCCTCCAACCACGCCGCCTTCAACATCGCCAACGCCCTCGGCCCCTGGCTCGGCGGCCTGGCCATCGGCGCCGGCCTGGGCTGGACGGTCACCGGCTATATCGGCGCGGCCACCGCCGTGCTCGGCCTCGGCCTGTTCGCCTGGGCCTGGCAAGTGCAGCGGGTCGCGACGGCGCCCGCCGAGCCGGCGGCGAGCTAGCACGGCGCGCCAGCGGCAGGTATCTTCTGTCGCCAACGCCAACCGCCCTTGCCCATCGAGTCGCCCATGAATCCGCGCCTGCTTCGCCCCCTCCTCCTCTGCAGCCTCGCCCTCGCCGCGCTCGGCGCGCAGGCCCGGGTCGAGGTCGAGGCGCGGGACGGCCTGCTGGCGGCGAAGGTTTCCGAAGAGATCGCCCCCGGCGACTACGAGAAACTGCTGCAGGGCCTGCGTGCCCATCCGGGCAGCTACAGCCGCAAGATCGTCCTGCTCGACAGCATCGGCGGCAGCGCCCCGGAGGCGATGCGCATGGGCCGCCTGCTGCGCGAGACCGGCTTCGAGGCGCTGGTGCCGACCGATGGGGTCTGCCAGGGCAGCTGCGTCTACCTGCTGGCGGCCGGCAAGCGCAAGATCGTCAAGGGTCACGTCGCCCTGCGCCGCCCGCCCTTCGCCGCCGGCGACTCGGCCCAGGCGCAGGCCGCCCACGGCAGTCAGCCGTTCAGCCCGGCCGCTTACTTGCGCGAGATGGGTGTCGATATCGGCCTGGCCGAAGACATCTACCGCGCCGCCCCCGGCCAGTTGCGCCTGCTGAGCAGGGACGACCTGGCGCGCTACAGGTTGCACTGAGGCGCCCAAAACCACTGCCGCCCAGGCAGGGAGACCACTCGCCCCGCTCCAGCAGCGACGGGACAGGCGAGGCGCACTGCCGCATATCGCCACGCCGGGAGCAACGCGCGGACAGCGACTAGGCTGCATGACGGGCCCATGCCCTGTCTCCGTTCCCCTACAAGGAGGTACCCGCGATGGTTTCAGCCCTGATTCAGAACGTCGCCCTCAACAACCATTCGCCGGCCGGCGGCATGCTGCCCTACCACCAGAACTGCGTGGCCATGGCCTTCTCCCGCACCCTCGGCATCGGCGTCAACGCGGCGGTCAACCTGTTCATTGCCAACGGCTGGGTGGGCAGCGCCAGCGCCCTGCAGTACGACAACGCCATCGCCACCATCGTCGCGCAGCTGCCGCTGGCCAACGTCGCCCTGGACGAGTCCTGGCTGTCGCTCAAGCCGCGCCTGAGCACGCTGGCGGATGGCCGCTACTTCGCCGTCAACTCGGGGGCCAACAACTTCGGCGGCACCGGCATCGGCCATGCCTTCGCCATCGTCAAACACGGCAGCTGGGGCACCGCTGCCAACAACTCGGAGAAAACCGACAGCAACTACGGCAGCAGCATCGCCGGCTCGAGCAAGATCAGCCTGTGGGGGCCGGCCTAGGCTGGACCCGCTACGCCCAGGCCCTGCGCGCCGGGGTCATGGCTGCGACGCAGCGCAGACAACGCACTAGCGTGCTTTCTTCCTACCGGTCTTGCGCGCATGGGCGCCGGCGGCGGCAGCCTTGAGCAGGCGCTGGAAGGTCGGGCACTCGGCGTGGCTCGGCGCCGGGCAGGCCGCGGCATGCCGCAGACCCCGGCTCATGGCGCGCAGACGCTTGATGCTGGCGTCTATCTCGTCGGCCTTGGCCAACAGCGCCTGGCGATCGATTTGCGGCTCGCCATGGCTGGTCAACATGTTGCGGATCTCGTCCAGGCTGAACCCGGCGGACTGGCCGAGGGAGATCAGCGCCAGCTGATCCAATACCTGCGCGGCGAAACGGCGCCGCTCGCCCTGCCGGTTGAGCACCCGCAGCAAGCCCTTCTCCTCGTAGAAACGCAGCGTCGATGCTGGCAGACCGGAACGCCTGGCGACTTCGGCGATATCCATGCACACCCCTTGACTTCAAGTTCACTTGAACTTTTAGCCTCACATCGAAGCCAGCAATGGTCAACCCGAGTGAGGCCCCAAAATGAACCCGTTACTGCACGATCTCTTGCCGATATTCGCCATAGGCGCCGGCGCCACCCTGGTGATGGACGCCTGGTTGCTGCTCCTGCGGCGCCTGGGCATCGCCACCCTGAGTTTCGCCCTGGTCGGTCGCTGGGTCGGCCACCTGCTGCGCGGCCGGGTCCGCCACGCCGCCATCGCTAAGACGGCGCCGGTTCGCGGCGAACTGGCGCTGGGCTGGCTCGTCCACTACGCCACCGGCATCGTCTTCGCCGCCCTGCTGCTGGTTCTCACCGGTCCGGGCTGGGCTGCGCGTCCCTCACTACTGCCGGCCCTGGCGCTGGGCCTGGTCACCGTGGCCGTGCCGCTGCTGCTGATCCAGCCGGCGATGGGCGCCGGCATCGTTTCGCGCCACACGCCGACGCCGCTGAAGAACTGCCTGAAAAGCCTGGCCACCCATGGCGTGTTCGGCCTCGGCCTGTACCTGAGCGCCAGTCTGCTGGCCGCGCTACCAGCCTGAGCCACACCTTCGCCCCAACCCCGCCGAGCCTGCGTGCCGGCACCACCACTGGAGAACATTCGATGATTTCGCCGAAATACGCCCCCCTGCTGTTCGCCCTGATCCTTTCCGGCCTGATGTCGCTGCTGGTCTCGGGCATCGCCACCCTGCGCGCCACAGGACTGGCGCCGCAGTTCGCAACACTCTGGCTGAGCGCCTGGCTGACAGCCTGGCTGTTCGCCTTCCCTACCGTGCTGCTGGTGGCGCCGCTGACCCAGAGGCTGGTCAGGGTGCTGGTGACCAGCAAATAGCCGGTTGCGCCCGGGAGAGTCGGCGCCAGATGTCGTGATCGCCCTTATCGGGCCATGCCCGACAGGGCAGCGCCGATGGCCGCGCGCACTCAGGGGCCCAGGTAGCGCTGTTCGATGCGGGTGTAGCTGCCGTCCTCCACCAGCCTGCGCAGGACGGCGGCGTAGTTCTGCACGAACTCGGGCTGCACGCTCTTCCTGCTGAAGGCCACCTCCGCCGCGTCGCTGGACACCACCACGGCGGTCGGGCGGATATGCTCGCTCAGCCCCAGGCTCTGCAGTTCGAAACGGCCAGAATGTTCGTCGGCGATCAGGCCGTCGATGCGTCGCCGGGCGACCATCTGCCAGAGGTTCAGACGAGTGGCGTTGAGCACCACGCGGCTGGCGAAGGCCTCGTCGGCCATCAGCGTCTGGTAGTCCGCCCCGTAGGACACGCCGATCTGCGCGCCGAGGCGCAGCGGCGTGTCGCGCAGTTGCAGCAGGTTATCCAGCGGCCAGCGCTGCGCCGCATCGCGGCGCAGGAAGAGGATATTGCGCGACGGCTCGAGAATGACGCCGGAGAAGTGCGCGTAGGCCTCGCGTTCCGGCTTGCGGAAGGCGCCGGGCAGGACGTCGAGGCGGCCCTGCTCCAGCTCCAGCAGCGCCCTGGCCCAGGGCAGGCGTACCAGGCGCGCCTGGCAGCCCAGGCGGGCGAACACCGCGCGATTGAGGTCGATATAGATGCCGCCGACCGAGCCGTCCTCCAGCTCCATGCTGAAGGGCGGGTCGTGATCCCAGCGCAGCGACAGTTCGCAGTCCGCCCCGGCCAGCCCCGGCAACAGCGTAAGCAGCAACAGGAAGCGGCGCAGGGCACCTGGGCGAGCCAGCGGGGGACGAACTGCAGATAGCGTCAAAGGCGACTCTCGGGACTACAGGGGACCGATATGCCCGAGTCTAGGGAAAGCGCGGGTGGATGGCAAAGCGCCACGGCCAGCGCGTGCGACGACGCCGACGAGACGTCGTCGCGTCAGGCTGAACCTGGGGATAAAACCCGTAGCGGCTCTCAGCGCGTGGCCGCAAAGCCCTTTACCCGCTCCAGCCAGGCCGGGTCGAGGCGGTTCTGCTCCAGTTCCAGCCCCTGCGCCTGCATGGCTTCGCAGTGCGCGTCGATCTCGCGCACCATCTGGCTCAGCTCGCTGGAGTTGCCGTCGAGCTGGTGCATCTGGGTCAGACCCAGGTGGTAGAAGCGCAGCAGCTTCATCGCACTGGCGTCGCCCTGGGCCACGCCGGCTTTTACATGGTGCATGACATTGGTCACGCGCATCAGGCTGCGCTTGAGCCTCCAGCCGTACACCGCCGCCGCCATAAAGGGCCGCGACCACAGCTGCAGGCGCACCAAGGCGATGGTCAGGCCCAGGCCGGCCAGCACCCCGAGCAGGTTCCAGCGGAAATTGTCGCCGCCGGGCGTGCCGAACAGCTGGGTGCTGGCGGTAGCGCAGAGCATGGCCAGCGCCAGGAAGATGACCGCGATCAGCAGCGTACTGCGGCGGGTCTGCTGGCGGTAGTGCTCGGGATTGATGGGGGTGATTTCGAACATGACAGACAATTCTCGACTGTAATTGGGCGGGCTCTGCCCTCTCGGCATCAGGCCTCGACCTGACTCCACTGCTTGCTCAGGCGCTTGTCCGACACCGCCATCTTGGTGCCCAGTTGCTGGGCGAACAGCGACACGCGGTATTCCTCCAGCATCCAGCGATACAGCGTCAGCTCGGGATCGCGCTTGCCTTCCTGGGCGTGCTTGGCGGCGCGCGCCTGGTACTGCTGCCAGTAGCCGCTCAGCTCGCCGGTCCACACCCGGTCGCGCTGCACCTGGGCGCCGACCTTGTCCAGGCGCTGTTCGATGGCCTTGAGGTAACGCGGGATTTCCTTGAGCCACTCGCCCGGCGTCTCGCGCACGTAACCGGCATAGACCAGGTTCGCCAGCTGCTGCTTGATGTCGTTGAGCGCCATGGCCTGGGCCAGGTCGATCTTGCCCTTGAAGCGCTTCTGCAGGCCATGGTGCAGCTTGAGTATCTCCAGCACCTGGCGGGCGATGCGTTCGGCGTGGGCGGTCCAGTCGCCGCGCTTGCGCTCGGCCAGTTGCGCCAGGGCGGCGCCGTCGCGCGGCAGGCTGGCTTCGCCATCGAGGATGCAGGCGTCCAGGCTGGCCAGCAGGATGTCTTCGACCAGCGCCTCGACGCGGCCGATCTCGCGGTAGAGCAGGCCCAGCTCGGTCAGCCCCGGCAGCTTGCCGCGGAGGAACTTGGCCTGCTCGGCCAGTTGCTGCAGCAGCAGGCGTTGCAGGGCCCGACGATGCTGAAAATCCGCCTCGCCCTGGGTCGGGAAGCGCCCTTCCTTGACCACGCCCGCCTCCTCCACCAGCGCCGGGTAGACGGTCATGGAGAGGCCGGCGATCTTCTGCTGGGCCTTCTCGGCGACCTCGGCGAAGGCTTTGGCCTCCACCGCTTTCGGCGTCTTGTCTTGCTGCGGGATGGCCAGCGCGGCCTGGCTGGCCTCGGCGAAACGCGCGGTCAACTCGGCCAGGTCGCGGCCTTCGCCGAGGAACTTGCCGTGGGCGTCGACCACCTCGATGTTCATCTTCAGGTGGTTTTCCAGCCCGGCAGCGGCCTCGGCCCAGGCCTCGTCGGAGACCCGCACGCCGGTCATGCGCAGCAGCTCCTGGCCCAGCGCCTGCGGCAGCGAGCCCTGACCGAACACCAGCTTGTCCAGCGCCGCGCCGACGAAGTCCGGCACCGGCACGAAGTTCTTGCGCAGCGCCTTGGGCAGGCCGCGCACCAGGGCGATGCACTTGGCTTCCAGCAGCCCCGGCACCAGCCATTCGAGGCGCTCGGGTTGCAGTTGCGGCAGCAGTGGCGCCGGCACCCGCAGGGTCACGCCGTCGCGCGGATGGTTGGGCTCGAAGTGGTAACTCAGCGGCAGTTGCAGCTCGCCGATGCGCAAATTGTCCGGGTACTGCGCGGCGGTGACGTCCTTGGCGTCGCGCGCCAGGGCGTCTTCCTCGCGCATGATCAGCAGCCCGGCGTCGGCGGCGCTGCTCTTCTTGTACCAGGCCTCGAAACTGGCGGTCTGGTAGATGTCCTGCGGGATGCGCGCGTCGTAGTAGCCGAACAAGGTCTCTTCATCGGCGAGGATGTCGCGGCGGCGCGACTTGGCCTCCAGCTCGTCGAGGCGTTCGAGCAACTGGCGGTTGGCGGTCAGGCAGCGCACCCGGCTGTTGATCTCGCCGCGCACCAGGCCCTCGCGGATAAACAGCTCGCGCGAAACCACCGGGTCGATGGGGCCGTAGTGCACCGGGCGGCGAGCGACCACGATCATGCCGTACAAAGTGACCTGCTCGAAGGCCACCACCTGGCCGCGCTTCTTCTCCCAGTGCGGCTCCAGATAGTTCTTCTTCACCAGATGGCCAGCCAGCGGCTCGATCCAGTCCGGCTCGATCCTGGCCACCATACGGGCGAACAGCTTGGTGGTTTCCACCAGCTCGGCGGCCATCACCCAGTTGGGTTTCTTGCGCCCGATCACGCTGGACGGGTGAATCCAGAAGCGCCGCTGGCGCGCACCGAGGTAGTCGCCGTCCTCGGTCTTCTGGCCGATCTGGCTGAGCAGGCCGGCGAGAATGGCCTTGTGCACCGCGGCGTAGTTCTTCGCCCGCACCGCCGCCTCGCTGACCTCGGCCTGCTGGCGGGCGATGGCGTTGACGCGGGTGTCCTTGGTCGGTTGCGGGGCCTTGCTGTCCGCCGGCTGTGGTTCGCGGCTGAGGCCGCTCCGACCGATTCCGCGTTCGCCTTCGAGCTTCAGTTCGCGGACGATCAGCACCAGCTGGCGGTGCGCATCGCGCCATTCGCGCAGGCGCATGTAGTTGAGGAAGTTCTTCTTGCACCAGCTGCGCAGCGGGTTGGCCCCCAGCGCCTGGCGCTGCCCCTCGAAGCCGCGCCAGAGGTTGATCAGCGCGGCGAAGTCCGAGTCCACGTCCTTCCACTGCGCGTGCGCCTGGTCGGCGGCCTGCTGGCGGTCCATCGGCCGCTCGCGCGGATCCTGCACCGATAGAGCGCTTGCGACTATGAGGATCTCCTCCAGGCTGCCCTGCCTGGCGCCTTCGAGCACCATGCGGCCCAGGCGCGGGTCGATGGGCAGCCGCGCCAGCTGGCGGCCGATGGGCGTGAGCTGGCTTTCGCGATTGACCGCCGACAGCTCCTGCAAGAGGTTGAAGCCGTCGCTGATGGCCTTGCCGTCTGGCGGCTCGATAAAGGGGAAGTCCTCGATGCTGCCCAGGCGCAGGTGCAGCATCTGCAGGATCACCGCCGCCAGGTTGGTGCGGAGGATTTCCGGGTCGGTGAATTCCGGGCGGCCGAGAAAATCCTCCTCGCTGTACAGACGGATGCAGATGCCCGGCTCGACCCGCCCGCAACGGCCCTTGCGCTGGTTGGCGCTGGCCTGCGACACCGGCTCGATGGGCAGGCGCTGCACCTTGGCGCGGTAGCTGTAGCGGCTGATACGCGCGGTGCCGCTGTCGATCACATAGCGGATGCCCGGCACGGTCAGCGAGGTCTCGGCGACGTTGGTGGCCAGCACTATCTTGCGTCCCGGCATGGGCGCGAAGATCTTCTGCTGCTCGGCCGGGGTCAGTCGCGCGTACAGCGGCAGCACCTCGGTGTGGCGCAGGTTGGCCTTGCGCAGCACTTCGGCAGCCTCGCGGATCTCGCGCTCGCCGGGCAGGAACACCAGCACGTCGCCGGGGCGCTTGCCGATGTCACGCTCGTGAGCGGCGATCTCGTCCAGCGCGGCGAGGATGCCCTGGTCGATGGTCAGGTCGTCGAGCAGGCGCTCGCCCTCCTCGTCCACCTCGGCCGCCAGCGGCCGGTACCAGGTGTCCACCGGGTAGGTGCGGCCGGACACCTCGATGATCGGCGCGTCGTTGAAATGCTTGGAGAAGCGCTCCAGGTCGATGGTCGCCGAGGTGATGATCAGCTTCAGATCCGGGCGACGCGGCAGCAGGGTCTTCAGATAGCCGAGGAGGAAGTCGATGTTGAGGCTGCGCTCGTGCGCCTCGTCGACGATGAGGGTGTCGTACTTTTCCAGAAAGCGGTCGTGCTGGGTCTCGGCCAGCAGGATGCCGTCGGTCATCAGCTTGATCAGCGTGCTGTCGCTGCTCTGATCCTCGAAGCGCACCTGGTAGCCGACCAGCTCGCCCAGCTTGGTGCCGATCTCCTCGGCCACCCTTGTCGCCACGCTGCGCGCGGCCAGGCGCCGCGGCTGGGTGTGACCGATCAGGCCGTGCACGCCGCGGCCCAGCTCCAGGCAGATCTTCGGCAACTGGGTGGTCTTGCCCGAGCCGGTCTCGCCGGCGATCACCACCACCTGGCTCTTTTCCAGCGCGGCCTTGATCTCGTCGCGCTTGGCGGCGATCGGCAGCGCGTCGTCGTAGCGCATCGGCGGCACGCTCCGCTGGCGCGCCAGCACCTTGGCGCAGGAGGCCTGGAAGCGCTCCAGCCACTGCGCCAGCTTGGCCTCGTCCGGTTTTTTCTGCAGTTCGTGCAGTTGCCGGCGCAGGCGATGGCGGTCGGCCTGCAGGGCCTGATCGAGATTCTTGTGCAGTTGGTCGAAGCTGGGGCTGGCGTCGGTCATGGGGGCCGTGCTGGGCGAGTCGTCTGGGAGGCAGCCGCGGATTGTCGCAGATTTGCCCCGGCCAAGACGACCGCCGTCGACGCCACGGACAGCCGCGTCAGATCTGGAACTGCCCCACCAGGCGCCGCAGGCGTTCGCCCAGGCCGTTGAGGTCGCGGGAGGTCTGCGCGCCCTCAACGGCGTCGTTGGCCACGCCGTCCACCGCCACGGCGATCTGGTGCACGCTGCGGTTGATCTCCTCGACCACCGCGGTCTGCTCCTCGGCGGCACTGGCGATCTGCGCGTTCATCGAGTTAATGGTGCCGATCAACTGGGCGATGGCATCCAGCGAGGTGCCGGCGCGAGTGGCCTGCTCGCGGGTGCTGTCGCCCATCTGGGTGGCGCGCTGCATGGTGGTCACGGCCTCGTCGGTGGTGTTCTGCAGGCGGTCGATCATGCCCTGGATCTCACCCGTACTCTGCTGGGTGCGACTGGCCAGGGCGCGCACCTCGTCGGCGACCACGGCGAAACCGCGCCCCGCCTCACCAGCGCGGGCGGCTTCGATGGCGGCATTGAGCGCCAGCAGGTTGGTCTGGTCGGCGATGGCGCGGATCACTTCGAGCACGCTGACGATGCCCTGTACGTCCTGGCGCAGGGTTTCCAGCGATTCGCTGCTGGCGCGTACCTCGCTCACCAGATGATGGATGGACTGCACGCTCTGATCGACCACGCGCTTGGCCGACTGGCCTTCGGCGTCGGTATCGCGCGCCGCCTCTGCCGCGCGCTGGGCGCTCTGCGCCACTTCATGGGCAGCGGCGGACATCTCGTTGATCGCCGTGGCGACCTGATCGGTCTCGTGGCGTTGCCGCTCCATGGCCTGCTCGGAGCGCTGCGCCTGGCTGGCCACGGCGCCGACCAGTCCGGACAGGCTGCCGGTGGTGCCGGCCACCTGTTGCACCAGCAGGTGAATCTTCTCGACGAAGCGGTTGAACGAGGCGGACAGCTCGCCCAGCTCGTCGCGACTGGCGACCGGCAAGCGATGGGTCAGGTTGCCGTCGCCGGCGGCCATGTCGTCGAGGTTGGCCTTGATCAGCTGCACCGGCCGGGCGATCGACGCCGCCAGCGGCAGGGCCAGTAGCGTCAGCACCAGCAGCAGGCCGACGGCCGAGCCGATCATCACCAGCAACAGGCGGTCGGTGCTGCGCTGGAACTCGTCGCGGGCCAGTTGCACGTCGCGCTCGACGCCATCGAGGTTGACCGAGGTGCCGAACACCAGCTTCCACTTCGGCAGGTAATGGGCATAGCCCACCTTGGCCACCAGTTCCTGGCTGTCGCCGAGCACGAAGCTGTAGTCGACGTAGTGGCTGTTATCCATGCCCGCCCGCACCAGCTCGCGGATGGCGTAGATGCCATTGGGGTCGCGGTAGCCGCTGAAGTCCTCGCCGATCTTGTCGTCGGTGTTGCCCTGCAGCACCCGGCGGGTGCCGGTGTCGTAGCCCCAGAAGTAGCCGTCGACGCCGTAGGACAGGCGCTTGAGCACCTGCACCGCCTCGTCGCGCGCCGCCAGGTCGCCGTCGGCCGAGGCCTGGTACAGCGGGGCGATGGCATTCAGTGCCAGCTCGACGTACTGCTTGATCTCGCTCTTGCGATCCTCCACCAGCTTGGCGCGAGTCTGCGCCTCCTGCTGGGCGGCCAGGTTGTCGAGCACCACCATGGCGATGCTGGAGAGCAGCAGGGTCAGCAGACAGATAGGGCCGAGGGCCAACAGCAGGACTCTGGAGCGCAAACGCAGTCGGGCGAGCATGGTCACGGCACCTTGCAACATCAGGGGGTTAAGGGAGTGGCATATTGCCGATATTCTGGCGTCAGAAAAATAGAGAAACACAAAAACTGGTCGGACCAGCCGTAAAGTCGTCGGGGAAGATTCAGGTCGGCGCGGCGTGACCGCGCCTCGAATGGCCGTTACCGGGCGCAACAAACAATTGCCAGGAGCCATTTTTGGCGTCGCCTGCGACGGTCTCGCAGGGGGGGCGCCAGGGATGGCGGGCAACAAAAAACCCGCCGCAGCGGGTTTTTCGGGTCAGCTCGGGCGAATCACTTCTTGCCCAGCTTCTTCAGCTCTTCGTCGCGCAGCTCGCGGCGCAGGATCTTACCGACGTTGGTGGTCGGCAGCACGTCGCGGAACTCCACGGCCTTGGGCACCTTGTAGCCGGTGAGGTTGGCGCGCATGTGCTCCATCACCTGCTCCTTGGTCAGGCTCTCGCCCGGTTTGACCACCACGAACACCTTGATCGCCTCGCCGGATTTCTCGTCCGGCACGCCAATGGCGGCGCACTGCAGCACGCCCGGCAGGGTCGCCAGCACGTCTTCCAGCTCGTTCGGGTAGACGTTGAAGCCGGACACCAGAATCATGTCCTTCTTGCGGTCGACGATGCGCAGGTAGCCGTCTTCCTGGATCAGGCCGATGTCGCCGGTCTTCAGCCAGCCGTCGGCGTCGAGGATCTCGTCGGTGGCTTCCTGGCGCTGCCAGTAGCCCTTCATCACCTGCGGGCCCTTGACGCACAGCTCGCCGATCTCGCCGATGGCCAGTTCCTGGCCCTCGTCGTTGATGATCTTGCACAGGGTCGAGGGCAGCGGAATGCCGATGGTGCCGAGCTGGATGGCGCTGAACGGGTTGACCGTGGCCACCGGGCTGGTTTCGGTCATGCCGAAGCCTTCGCAGATGGCGCAGCCGGTGACTTCCTTCCAGCGCTCGGCCGTGGCCAGCTGCAGGGCCATGCCGCCGGAGAAGGTGGCCTTCAGGCTGGAGAAGTCCAGCTTGCGGAACTCCTCGTTGTTGCAAAGGGCGACGAACAGGGTGTTGAGGCCAACGAAACCGGTGAAACGGTACTTGGCCAGGTCCTTGACCACCGCCGGCAGGTCGCGCGGATTGGTCAGCAGGATGTTGTGGCCGCCGATCAGCATCATCGCCATGCAATGGAAGGTGAAGGCGTAGATGTGGTACAGCGGCAGCGGCGCGATCAGCACCTCGCAGCCTTCTTCCAGGTTGGCGCCCATCAGCGCCTTGACCTGCAGCATGTTGGCCACCAGGTTGCGGTGGGTGAGCATGGCGCCCTTGGCCACGCCGGTGGTGCCGCCGGTGTACTGCAGCACGGCGATATCGGCGTTGCTCGGGCTGGCTTCGTTGAAGCTCTGGCCGCGGCCCTTGGCCAGGGCGTCGTTGAGCTTGACCGCCTGCGGCAGGTGGTAGGCCGGCACCATCTTCTTCACGTGCTTGATCACGGCATTGACCAGCAGGCGCTTGAAGGTCGGCAGCATGTCGCCGACTTCGGTGACGATCACGTGCTTGACGCCGGTCTTGGGCACCACCTGCTCGGCCAGGTGGGCCATGTTGGCCAGGCAGATCAGCGCCTTGGCGCCGGAGTCGTTGAACTGGTGTTCCATCTCCCGCGCGGTGTACAGCGGGTTGGTGTTGACCACCACCAGGCCGGCGCGCATGGCGCCGAACACCACCACGGGGTACTGCAGCACGTTGGGCAGCTGCACGGCGATGCGGTCGCCGGGCTTGAGATCGGTGTGCTTTTGCAGGTAGGCGGCGAAATCACCGGAGAGCTGGTACATCTCGCCGTAGGTGATGGTCTTGCCCAGGTTGCTGAAAGCAGGCTTGTCGGCGAAGCGTTGGCAGGACTCCTTCAGCACCGCGAGGATGTTCGGGTACTGGTCGGGATTGATTTCGGCAGCAACCCCAACGGGATACTTGTCCTTCCAGAAGTTTTCGGTCATGGAAGCCCACTCCTAAGCAACAGCTGATCTTCACCGCGCGCAGGCGGTTGTTTGTTGTGTGTTTAGCTCGCTTTTCCACGGGCCAGGCGCCCCGAAAGCGCGCCGAGAGTAGCAGCTTTGCCAAAGGCCGGCCAGCACCAAACCTGGGCTACGCAGTCAAAAAGGTGACTGAAAAAGACCGACCAGTCACAAGCAGTTCACCCCGCCAGAAAACCAGGCAAAGCCTCTAGTTCGCCTATTGCAGCGCACATCGCGATGTCTTGGGCGGGCGCGAAGGGGGATTGCGCTCGACGAAAGGCGTCCGAGCCTCATCCGCTCGGTTACCAAATCACCACAAATGGAATGCCGTCACGGCATGGAAGGCGGGAGCTCCTCCGCCGGAACGACGGAGGAGCTTGCGGCTCAGGCGATGTCGCGCAGTTCGCGACGCAGGATCTTGCCCACCGGGGTCATCGGCAGGGCGTCCTTGAGGACGATGTGCTTGGGCACCTTGTAGCCGGTGAAGTTTTCCTTGCAGTAGGCCTTGAGCTCCTCGACCGTGACGCCGCCGTCGCGCGGCACCACGAACAGCTTGACCACCTCGCCGGATTTCTCGTCCGGCACGCCGATGGCCGCGCAGCTGGCGACTTTCGGGTGGGCCATGACCACGTCCTCGATCTCGTTGGGGTACACGTTGAAGCCGGAGACGATGATCATGTCCTTCTTGCGGTCGACGATGCGCACGAAGCCGTCCGGATCGATCACCGCGATGTCGCCGGTCTTGAACCAGCCCTCGGCGTCGAGCACCTCGGCGGTGGCTTCTTCGCGCTGCCAGTAGCCCTTCATCACCTGCGGGCCCTTGATGCACAGCTCGCCGCGCTCGCCCAGCGGCATCTCGTTGCCGTCGTCGTCGATCACCTTGAACGCGGTGCCCGGCACCGGGATGCCCACGGTGCCGAGGCGCGCCTTGTCGCCATAGGGGTTGGTGCTGGCCACCGGCGAGGTCTCGGTGAGGCCGTAACCTTCCACCACGGTGCAGCCGGTCATCGCCTGCCAGCGCTCGGCGGTGGCCTTGACCAGGGCGGTGCCGCCGGAGTTGGTGACCTTGAGGTTGGAGAAGTCGAGGTTCTTGAACTCGGGGTGATCCATCAGCGCGACGAACAGGGTGTTCAGCCCCAGCAGCGCGGAGAACTTCCACTTGCCCAGTTCCTTGACGAAGCCGGGAATATCGCGCGGGTTGGTGATCAGCACGTTGTGGTTGCCGTTGACCATCATGCACATGCAGTTCGCGGTGAAGGCATAGATGTGGTACAGCGGCAACGGCGCGATCATGATCTCCTGGCCCTGCTTCATCAGCGGCTTGCCGTCGTCGCCCAGCTGCGACAGGCAGGCGTCGACCTGCAGCATGTTGGCCACCAGGTTGCCGTGGGTGAGCATGGCGCCCTTGGCCACCCCGGTGGTGCCGCCGGTGTACTGCAGCACGGCGATGTCGTCATGGCTGGCCTTGACCGGGGTCAGCGCCTGGCCGTGGCCCTGCTTGAGCACCTGCTTGAAGGCGATGGCCTGGGGCAGATGATAGTCGGGCACCATCTTCTTGACCTTCTTCACCACGGTGTTGACCAGCCAGCCCTTGAGGCTCGGCAGCAGGTCGCCCATCTTGGCTTCGATCAGGTAATCGATCTCGGTATCCGGCAGCACTTCCTGCACCAGCTTGCCGAACATGTTGAGGTAGACCAGCGCACGCACGCCGGCGTCCTTGAACTGGTGGCGCATCTCGCGCGCGGTGTATAGGGGGTTGGTGTTGACCACGATCAGCCCGGCGCGCATGGCGCCGAACACGGCGATGGGGTACTGCAGCACGTTGGGCATCTGCACCGCGATGCGCTCGCCCGGCTTGAGGTCGGTGTGCTTCTGCAGGTAGGCGGCGAAGGCCGCGGACAGGCGATCGAGCTCGGCGTAGGTCAGGGTCACGCCGAGGTTGCTGAACGCCGGGCGGTCGGCGAACCTCTTGCACGAGCGCTCGAACACCTCGATGACCGACTTGTAGCTGGCCAGGTCGATGTCGTTGGGCACGCCGGCCGGCCGTTTGTCGCTCCAGAAATCAGGTTGCATTGTTGTTGTCCTCTTCCCCTGAAATGGTCTGGCCCGCGCTGCGGGACTGCCCGGAAAGTAGCAGCTCGGCGCCGTTGCGCAAATAGCTCGAAGGCGTCATTGATGGGCTGAATCTCGCAGCCCACCCGGCACTTTCGTTGCGCAACATCTATGATGAGCGCTCCAGCCCGAACTCGACCTAGATGCCGCCACTCGCCCTACTCGCCTGCCTGCTCCTGCTGACCTGCGCCCTGGCCCAGGCCGAGCCCGGCCCGCGCCTGGCCACCCTGGAGTACCCGCCCTACGCCTCGCAGCAACTGGACGACGGCGGCAGCATCGTCGCCCTCACCCGCCGCGCCTTCGCCCTGCGCGGCTACGCGGCGCACATCGATTTTTTGCCCTGGGCGCGGGTGCGCGCCGAACTGCGCAACGGCACCTACCAGGGCGCGCTGGCGCTGTGGCCCCGGGAGATCGGCGAAGAAGGCCTGATCGCCTCGCGCCCGCTGTTCTACAGCGAACTCGGCCTGTTCGTCCGCCAGGGCCACGAGCTGCGCTTCCAGCGCCTGCAGCAACTGGCCGGGCAGAAGCTCGGCATCGTCCGCGGCTACGGCTACCCGCAGCGCATCCTCGACGCCGGGCTGACGCTGGAGGAAGCAGTGGACGACATCAGCAACCTGCGCAAGCTGCACGCCGGGCGTTTCGACCTGGTGCTGCTGGAGCGCCGGGTCGGCGAATACCTGATCGCCGGCGACCCTCAACTGCACGGCCAGCTGCGCTGGCACGGCCGCGCCCTGGAGCGCATCCCGTTGCTGGTGGGCTTCGTCCCGGCGCAGCCGGGGCAAACCGACTGGAGCGCGATCTTCGAGCAAGGCCTGCGCGACCTGCATGCCAGCGGCGAATACATGCAGATCCTGCGGCGCCACAGCGCCAATCCCTGACAGGCTTTGCGCCGCACCGTGCGCGGTGCACAATGCGGCCAACTTCCGGCACAAGGATTCGCCATGCGCCACGACGCATTCACCCTGAACGCCAGCGATGGCCAGCCGCTGCAGGTCAACCACTGGCATGCCGAGCAGCCGCCGCGGGCGGTGGTCATGCTCGCCCACGGCATGGCCGAGCACAGCCTGCGCTACGCGCGCCTGGCCGAGGCGCTGGTGGCGGCGGGTGTGGCGCTCTATGCCCTGGACCAGCGCGGCCACGGCCAGAGCGCGGCGCACGGCACACTCGGCCACTACGCCGACGAAGGCGGCTGGGACAAGGTGGTAGGCGACCTGGCCACCCTCAACCACCATATCCGCCAGCAGCATCCGCAGGCACCGATCTTCCTGCTCGGCCACAGCATGGGCAGCTACATCGGCATGGCCTACCTGATGGGTCACAGCTGCAGCCTGCAGGGCGCGGTGCTGTCCGGCTCCAACTACCAGCCCGTGGCGCTGTACCGCATCGCGCGGCTGATCGCCGGCTTCGAGCGCTGGCGCCTGGGCCCCAAGGGGCGCAGCAAACTGATCGACTGGCTCTCCTTCGGCTCGTTCAACAAGGCGTTCAAGCCCAACCGCACCGCCTTCGACTGGCTCAGCCGCGACCCGGCCGAAGTGGACAAGTACGTCGCCGACCCGCTGTGCGGCTTCGTCTGCACCACCCAGCTGTGGTGCGACCTGCTCGACGGCCTGCAGCAGATCACCCCGCCGGCCAACCTGGCGCAGATCGACGCCGACCTGCCGCTGCTGGTGATCGGCGGCGCGCGCGACCCGGTCAGCGACGGCAAGCGCCTGGGCCACCTGGCGAATGCCCTGCGCCAGGCCGGCATCAAGGACGTGCAACTGAAGATCTACCCCGAGGCCCGCCACGAGCTGCTCAACGAGAGCAACTGCGACGAGGTCACCGCCCACCTGATCGACTGGCTGCAGCAGGCGCTGAGCCACAGTCGGCAACCTCGCAAGGAGTCCCCATGACCCAGGTCACCAATATCCCCTATGCCGCCCTCGAAGTCGGCCAGCAGGCCAGTTTCGAGAAGCGGGTGGAAGAGCGCGACGTGCAGCTGTTCGCCGCCGTTTCCGGCGACAACAACCCGGTGCACCTGGACGCCGCCTTCGCCGCCGAGACGCTGTTCAAGGAGCGTATCGCCCACGGCATGTTCAGCGGCGCGCTGATCAGCGCGGCGATCGCCTGCCGCCTGCCCGGCCCGGGCACCATCTACCTCGGCCAGCAGCTCAAGTTCACCCGCCCGGTGAAGCTCGGCGACACCCTGACGGTACAGCTGGATGTGCTGGAAAAGCTGCCGAAGAACCGCGTGCGCATCGCCACCCGCGTGTTCAACCAGGACGGCAAACAGGTGGTCGACGGCGAAGCCGAAGTGCTCGCCCCGGCCAGCGAGCAGACCGTGACCATGCCGGCCATGCCGCAGGTGAGCATCGGCTGACGGCCTGCCGAATGCCGGGACCCGGTGCCGAGCCGCTGCTCGGCACCTTCTGCGCCACCCTCAGCCGCCAGGCTGACCGCCGCCCCTGGAGCCTGCCCCTATGATCATCCACAATGCCCGCCTGCGCGGCCGCGACGGCCTGCAACGCATCACCCTGGACGGCGTGCGTATCGCCGCCATCGACGCCCAGCACGCCCCGAATCCCATCGCAGAAGGCGACCTGGACGCCGCCGGCAACCTGGTCGTGCCGCCCTTCGTCGAACCGCATATCCACCTCGACGCCACCCTCACCGCCGGCGAGCCGGCCTGGAACCTGAGCGGCACCCTGTTCGAGGGCATCGAGCGCTGGGCCGAGCGCAAGGCGCTGGTCACCCATGAAGACACCAAGACCCGCGCCAAGAAGACCATCGACATGCTGGTCGACCACGGCATCCAGCACGTGCGCACCCACGTCGACGTCACCGACCCGAGCCTGGCCGCGCTCAAGGCCATGCTCGAAGTGCGCGAGGAAACCCGCCAGCTGATCGACCTGCAGATCGTCGCCTTCCCCCAGGAGGGCATCGAGTCGTACGCGGGTGGCCGCGCGCTGATGGAACAGGCCATCGCGCTGGGCGCCGACGTGGTCGGCGGCATCCCGCACTTCGAGAACACCCGTGACCAGGGCGTGGCCTCGATCAAGTTCCTCATGGACCTGGCCGAACGCACGGGCTGTCTGGTGGACGTGCATTGCGACGAGACCGACGACCCCAACTCGCGCTTTCTCGAAGTGCTGGCCGAAGAAGCCCGCTTACGT
>JAESGS010000240.1_pt1 | contig 67918 bp, 60 predicted proteins | sample 9269761 | NCBI WGS metagenome assembly JAESGS01 (sample SAMN15741799, study PRJNA653493) | algae metagenome | isolation source: Cyanosarcina radialis HA8281-LM2 and co-occurring heterotrophs from damp... | place: USA: Makauwahi cave, Hawaii | collected 2011-01-06 | reverse complement strand
CGACCTCGCCGACAAGGGCTGAGCCGTCGCGGCGCAGCCGGAGGGGGGATGAGGCAGAGCGCGACGAGACCCAGCCGTTGCCGTCGTCATAGAGTGTCTCGTCCGCATCGAGATAGGTGCAGGTGCTGCCCTTGATCTCGATCCACCAGGGACCGGCCTCCGTCACGTAGAGACCGTCGCCGAGATCGGCTGCCGGGGTCGGCAGGGGAATGGCGGTAAGCGCGGCCATGCTTTCGAGCGCGATCTTGTAGCCGTTGGTGTCCTCGCGGTTGGAGACGACGACGAAGCCGGCGCGCGTTTCGAGATCGAGGAGGAAATAGGTCTTGTAGCCGGGATGTGAGCCGCCATGGCCGACGAATTCGCGGCCGCCAAGCGATGAGTTGCGCAGGCCGAGCCCGTATCCTGTCGGTCGCCCGTCGGCGAGATAACGGGGCGCCTGCAACTTCTGCAGAAGACCGGCGAAGCGGCCTTCGCCACCGAGCAGCGCCTGCAGCCAGGTGGCAAGCGCCCGGGCGCTGCCGGTGAGGCTGCCCGATGCGGAAATGTGCAGGCCGGCGGCAGAAAGCTGCCAGGTTTCGCCCGAGTGCCAGTAGCCGGGAACGAGGTCCCTCACCGGATCGTTCCAGACATCCGGCGCCTTCAGCGCGATGCCAAGCGGGCCCGCGATTTCCCGTTGGACGAAATCGTCGAAGCGGAAACCCTTGCGCTCCAAAGCCGCTTCGATGAGGCGATAGCCGGTGTTGGAGTATGAGACCTCGGTGCCGGCATCAAAGTTCAGCCGCTCCAGGCGTGAGAGGTACTCCAGCAGCGGTCCGGCCTTGGTCTCCGTGTAGACGGAAAGGCCGAGCAACAACAGGCATTCGCGGGTATCCGGCAGGCCGCCACTCATGTCGAGCGCCTGCCCGACCGTCACGTCTGCAAGTGGCGACCGCAGTTCTGAAAGATGCTGGCCGAGCGGATCGTCGAGACCGATAAGGTCGGCATGGGCGAGTACCATCGCTGCGAAGACATGCTTGGTGAGGGAGGCATACCGCACGACGCTGTCGATCGTGAACGGTGCGGAAGTCGCGAGGCTCTCGACGCCGGCCGCATGAGAGAAGCGCTGTCCGGATGCATCGAAGCCGATGACCACGCCGCCCGGTTCGTCTGCCGCCCATTGTGCGGTTAGGCGTCTCGCAGCCGTTTCGGCGGCTTGCCAATCCAGCGATGCCGGCTTCGTCATGTCCATTCTCCAATTCTGGTCGCAGCGGTTTCCCACGCGTATCTCCGACTAAGCACGACAGAACCTTGTGCCGCCAATTCCGATTCCGGCAGGGTCTATGCACGGTTTGCATTTGCCCGGCCCGCCTGCATTGCGTTAGGCCGGCGGGGAAAAAGGGTGCGGTTCCCGCACCCAATGTCTATGGTCCGTCCGCGACTATCCATGAGTCGCACTTGAGGACAACAGGTTGAGAAGGCGATCCAGAATTGGCGACGCAAGCGAAAATCCCGGTCTTTGACGGACATAACGACGTGCTGTCGCGGCTCTGGCGTTCGCCTGGCGGCGCCGCCGAACGCCGCTTCCTCGATGGCGTCGATACCGGGCATATCGATCTCGACAAGGCCGCGGCGGGTGGACTTGCCGGCGGCCTCTGTGCCGTCTACGTCGCCTCGCCCGGCCTTGCCAAGGATGGCAGCGGCGAGTTCGCAACGCCCGATCAGCAAAGCGCACTCGAAGCCACGCTCGGCATGGCGAGCCTGCTGATGCGGATCGAACGCCAGTCGGAGGGCCGGCTGAAGATCTGCGGCAGTGCTGCCGATATCCGCGACGCCATGGACAAGGGTGCATTTGCCTCGGTGCTGCATATCGAGGGCATCGAGGCGGTCGGCGCCGATCTCGACGCGCTCCATGTGCTTCACGCCGCGGGTCTGCGCACGCTCGGCCCCGTCTGGAGCCGGCCGAACATCTTTGCCTATGGCGTTCCCTTCCGCTTTCCCTCTTCACCCGATATCGGTCCGGGCCTCAGCGAGGCCGGCAAGGATCTCGTGCGCGCCTGCAACGAGCTGAAGATCATGCTCGATCTCTCGCATATGAACGAGCAGGGCTTCTGGGACATCGCCACGCTGTCGCAGGCGCCGCTCGTCGCCTCCCATTCCAACGTGCACGCGCTCTGCCCGCATAGCCGCAACCTGACGGACCGTCAGCTCGACGCGATCAGGGACACCGGCGGTTTGGCCGGCATCAACTTCGGCGTCCTTTTCCTGCGCGCGGACGGGACCAGGAACACGGATACGCCGCTCTCACTCCTTGTCGATCACATCGACTATATCGTCGAGCGTATCGGTATCGAGCATGTGGCGCTCGGCTCTGACTTCGACGGTACGGCCATCCCTGCTGCGATGCGCAGCGCGGCCGATCTGCCGCTGCTCGTCGACCTGCTGCGCAGCCGCGGCTATGACGATGCGGCGCTCGCAAAGATCTGCCACGGCAACTGGTTCCGCGTGTTGGAGACAACCTGGGGCGGGTGAGCGCCGCCCTAAGCCGCGAAGGACGTTAGGCCCTTGAAGCGACCGGCAAGCCTTCGAGCAGTACGCTGATCGCGCAATCGACGACGGCCGAGCGCCGATCCCGGGCAAAAAGCCCATATTGGACGGCAAACGGCTTCGGTACGGCTGACGAAGCGGGCAGCGCCCGCATCGTGCCCGCGCGTATCGCTTCCGGAGGAAGCAAACCAATGCCGAGCCCGTTCTCGATCGCGGCCTGCAGCGCCGTGATGCTCTGGCTGGTAAAGGTGATCCGGTGTTCCCGGCCCTGGTCGGCCAGCGTCTCGATCATGCGTCGGCGCCAGAGGCAGGGCGCGGCGAAGGCAACAAGGTCGATCGGTCGGGTCTCGTTGAAGGCGTAGTCCGTCGCACAGACCCATTGCAGCTCGACATTCCAGGTGGTGAGGGCGTCGGCGGTGACCACGGAGGTCGGCACGACCATGATATCGAGATCGCCTTCAGGCCAGGTCTTTCCAAGCGCCACGCATTGCTCGACCACCACGTCGAGCCGGATCTCCTGGTAGCCGCGCCGCAGTCGACCGAGCGCTTCGGGCAGCGCCGTCGTTGCCACTTCCTCGGCCAGCCCGACACGCACGCCACCACTCAACTCGGCCTGCCGCAGCCGCGCCGCCGCTTCGTCGCCGAGCGCCAGCATGCGCGTCGCGTACCCCAGAAACAATTCGCCTTCGGCTGTCGGCACGACGCCGCGACCGGTGCGGGTGAAGAGTTGCCGGCCGAGCAGATCTTCGAGCCGGCGCATCTGCATGCTCAGCGCCGATTGCGTGCGGCCGGTCTGGGTGGCGACGCGGTTCAGGCTGCCCTGTCGGCAGACCGCGACGAAGCTGCGCAGGAGGTCAATGCCGATCTGATCAGATATCATGAAGTTTGAACTCTGTTGTCATCGATATCAGTCTACACGGGGAACTCACGCATGGCTATCTGTCAGATGTGACCAGCGAGGAAGGCGGGGCAGCATCAGGCAGATCGGCATCGGCCGTCGCCTGGAGGCTGCCAGGACCAGCCAACTCAACCAGAGGACCAGACCCATGAAAGCTATCCGCGTGCATCAGCACGGCGGGCCCGATGTGCTCGCCTATGAAAATTTCGAACTCGGCGAACCCGACCCCGGCGAAGTGCGCGTGCGCAATCGGGCGATCGGCGTCAACTTCGTCGACATCTATTTGCGCAGCGGCGCCTACCCGCCGCCGCAGCTTCCATTCATCCCAGGCAAGGAGGGAGCGGGCGAGGTGGTCTCTGTCGGGCTTGATGTCGAGGGCTTCAGGCCGGGCGACCGCGTCGCCTATGCAGAGGCTATCGGCGCCTATGCAGAGGAACACAATGTGCCGGCCCGTGTCCTCGTGCATCTGCCTGAGGATATCAGCTTCGAGACGGGTGCGGCGATGATGCTGAAAGGGCTGACGGCGCAGTATCTGTTGCGTCGCACCTTCCGGGTCGAGGCCGGCCACACGATCCTCGTGCATGCGGCTGCCGGCGGTGTCGGCCTGATCCTGACGCAATGGGCGAAACATCTTGGCGCAAAGGTCATCGGCACCGTCGGTTCGCCGGAGAAGGCCGAACTGGCGCGGGGGAGTGGCGCCGACCACGTGATCGACTACGGCAAGGAGAACTTTGCAGCGCGCGTGCGCGAAATCACCAAAGGCGAGGGGGTCGATGTCGTCTATGACAGCATCGGCAAGGCGACGTTCGAAGGTTCGCTCGATAGCCTGCGCCCCTTCGGTCATTTCGTCAGTTTCGGCGCTGCTTCCGGCCCGATCCCGCCCTTCGACATCACGACGCTGGCGCAGAAGGGTTCGCTGTACGCCACTTGGCCGCTGTTGCCGGCGCATCTGGTCCGACGCGAGGACGTGCTGGCGATGAGCAAGGATCTCTTCGACGTCGTCGCTCGCGGCGCGGTCAATATCCGCGTGCACGCGCGTCTGCCATTGGCCGAGGCAGCCGAGGCACATCGCCGGCTCGAAGGACGCCAGACGACAGGCGCCATGGTGCTCTCGCCCTAGAGCAGCGGGGCGAAGCATTCGAGAAACGTGTGACGACGCCGGCTACGGCGCCCGTCACTTGCCTTCGGCGATCCCGGTGGCCTCGAGCCGGTTTTCGGCCCGGGTCACGGCGAGGCTGTCGGTAGGGCTTCCCGAGGGGGCGCCATCGCCGAAGACGTCCATGGTGCAGGTGTGCAGGATCGTGGTCGGCTCGCTTGTGTGATTCCACATCGTATGGGTGCGCAGCGACGGGAAATGAGCGGAATCGCCCGCTTCGAGAACCATCGCTTCGCCGTCCACCTCGAGCGTCAGCGCGCCCTTCAGGATGAAGAAGATTTCCTCACCCTCATGCGACATCGGCTCGCTGCGATGGCCGGGCGGCTCATGGATGATGGTGCTTCTGAGCACATTGCCGGGAAAGGAGGCGGAGAGCCGCTCATAGGAGACGGCCTTGCCGCTTTCTCCGCCGAGGCCATAGATCGGCCGGTGTTCGCGCCGAGTAAACGGCGTCGCCACCTTCGGCGGGTTGAGGAAGCTGCCGGCCTCGACCTTCAAGGTCCGGCAGACGGCGATCAGTGAGGTCAGCGACGGAACGGTGATGCCGCGCTCGATCTGCGAGATGAAGCCGACGGAAAAACCGGCCTCGTCGGCGACCTCCTGAAGCGTCATCTTCAGGGCCTTTCGCCGTTGGCGCAGGCGATCGCCGAGCGACGGCGTTTCTGCCTCGCCGGTCGATGCGCCGCTGGCATGGTCCGTCGTCACTGTCTGTCCCCTTCTCGTCTCTCCTCAAGCTAGGGTGCCGCCCGATTTCCTGTCAATCGTTTTTAGATATCCTAAAAATATCGAGGGCGCCCGAAAGGTCGGCTCGGGGTGAATAGCGCGGGATCGGTCAGTTGCTGCGCGGCTGTTCGACGGTCGCCGCCACGATGCGGCGCACGAGTGGAAGGACCACGAGCAGGCTCGGAAAGGCGACCAGCCAGGAGAAAGCCCAGGCTTTGATCCAAAAAGCGAGAATATCGGGATGGATGCCGTTGCCGATGGCCGACGAGACGAAGGAGACGATGCCCGACATCAGGGCGGAAAGAACAAGCGGCATGACGATGGCCTGGTATCGGTGCGGAAGCTTTTTTGACATGAGGTGAACTCCTGGGGTGAAGGAAATAGGTGTGGCCGCCGACCGTTAGGCCTGCGCCAGCTCGCGAATGAAACTCTCGAGATTGCGCGGTTCGCGCTGAAGAGCGGCGCGGAGCGTCAGGCTGTTTCCGCCAAGTCCGACTTCGGCATAGTGGGCGTGAACCTTGGACAGCAGCTCCAGCTGGTGGTCGGTGTATTTCGCGGCGATCGGTTTTGCCCATTCGTGAAAGCCGATGGTTGCCGCAACGATCGGCCGACCGAGTGCGGCGCTCATCATTCGGGCGACTTCCTCGCGGTTGTGTCGGCCCTCGGCACAGAGTTCGAGCGTCGCATGGGCGAGCCTGTCCTCTGTGAGCGCGATGGCCGCGACTTCGGCGACATCTCGATAGTCGACACGGGCGATGCCCGTCGTCGTCGGAAACGGCTCGGCGAAGCTGCCGGTGGCAAGCACACTCGCCCAGGCCGACCGCAGGTTCTGCATGAAGTTTGCCGGATGCAAAATGGTGTATTCGAGCGGCGAGGAATAGAGCGCGTCTTCCACCGGGATCTTGGCCGCGTGGTTCTTCAGCCGCACATGGGTCGGCTGGATGACCGAGGAGAAAACGAACTTCCGGACGCCGGCGCGAACGGCGGCTTCGACCATCGATACGCCCAACGCCGCCTCGTCCGGTGCGAAGGCCGGGCCGATGTGGAAGACGCCGTCGGCACCCTCAAGTGCCCGGTCAAGGCTGGCGCGCTCGCGCAGATCGCCGATCGCGATCTCCGATGCACCGAGCGATTTCGCAATCGCGCCCTGCGCTTCGTCGCGGATCAGGGCACGGACCCTGGCGCCGCGCCGCGCCAGTTCGGGAAGAACAAGGCCGGCGAAGCGGCCGGTGGCGCCGACGACAAGGATCGTGTTGGAGCGCTGGTTCATGGGGTCTGCCTTTCGAGCGTCGGGATGTGACGATCTCAAGCTAGTGGCGCACAACAATGCGGACAATCAGCGCAAAATGTGATTTATTCTCCAGCAAAACGGGATTATCGCATGAGCCGCATCGAAGACCTGGAGGCCTTTTTGGCCATCGTCGAGCAGGGGAGCCTGACGGCCGCGGCGAAACGCCTGGGCAGACCGCTACAGACGGTCAGCCGGTCGCTCGCCATGCTCGAAGCCGATGTCGGGGTGGAACTGGTACACCGCACGACCCGCCGCTCAATGCCGAGCGAGGCAGGCGAGAGCTTCTATCTGCGCATCAAGCCGGCGGTGGAAGAGATACACGACGCGCGCGAGGAGGTCGCTCAGCGCCGCTCCGAGCCGTCAGGCGTGCTGCGCCTTGGGGCGCCCAATCTTTTTGCGCCGCGGTTCCTGATGCCTGTGATCGCCGAGTACATGGCGAAATATCCGGGAGTCGAGGTTGATCTCGACCTCTCCGATGCCTTCGTCGATCTGGCGCCGAGCGGCCTCGATCTGGTCTTGCGGATCGGCGATCTGCAGGATTCTGGCCTGACCGGCAAGCGCCTGGGCGCGCTTCGCCGCGTCGTCTTCGGCTCGCCTGCCTATTTTGCGAGCTTCGGCCGGCCGTCTCATCCGCAGGAACTCTTTGAGCACCGTTGCGTCACGCGCACGGGCGACGAGCGACCCGGCGTCTGGATGTTCACCATCGACGGGCGGGCTCGGGCGGTTAAGGTGAGCGGCGGGTTTCGCACCAACTCGATGAATGCGATCTATGCGGCGGTGGAACAGGGCCTCGGCCTCGGCTTTTCGCCGCTCTGGCAGATCAAGCATCTGATCGACGCGGGCAAGGTCGAAACCGTGCTTGAAGACTTCGAGCCCGCTCCGGTGCCGATCCATGCGCTATGGTTGGAAGGGCGGACCCCATCTGCAAAGATCCGCCGGTTTCTCGATCTGCTCGGCGAGCGGTTGAAGCTCGATCGGCTCTAGAGGACTTGGGCTGCGCCGCCCCGTGAAAAGCCGCCTATTTCGCGAATTTCTTGGCGCCGGCAACGCAGAGCACGATCGCGCCGGTCGCGGCCAGCATGCTCCAGCTGACCGGCTCGCCGAGGAGCGTTGCCGCAAGCGCCAGGCCGAAGAAGGGCTGCAGCAACTGCAACTGTCCGACGCCGGCGACGCCGCCGAGCGCAAGGCCGCGATACCAGAAGACGAAGCCGACGAGCATGCTGAAGAGCGAGACATAGGCAAGGCCCGCCCAGGCGCCGTTGGTGACGGTTGCGAAGGAGGCCGGCAGCGTGAAGAGCGTTAGCGCCAGCATGATCGGCAGCGATAGCACCAGCGCCCAGCAGATCACCTGCCAGCCGCCAAGCTTGCGCGATAGGCTGGCGCCTTCGGCATAGCCGAGGCCGCAGACAATGATGGCGCCGAGCATCAGGAGGTCGCCGACGGGCGATGCGGCAAAGCCCTGCACCAGGGCGAAACCGACGACCGCGGCGCTGCCGAGCGAAGAAAAGAGCCAGAAGGCTGGGCGAGGCCGCTCGCCGGCGCGAAGCACGCCGAAGATCGCGGTTGCCAATGGCAGAAGTCCGACGAAAACGATCAGATGCGCGGAGGTGACATGCTGCAAGGCCAGCGCGGTCAGCAGCGGAAAGCCAAGCACGACGCCGAAGGCGACGATTGCCAGCGAAACGAGATCGGCCTTCGCCGGTCGCTTCTGCCGGAAGACGATAAGCAGCAGGAGGCCGAGCAGGCCGGCGATCGCCGCACGCGCCACCGTCAGAAACACCGGATCAAAGTCCATCACTGCGACGCGGGTCGCTGGCAATGATCCGCTGAAGATCAGCACCCCGAGAAAACCGCTCACCCAACCGTCTGCTGTCTTATCCATGCGATACTCCTTTTTCGCCTGTATCGGCCGAATGGGCTGGCTCTGCCAGAGACAATGCGGTACAGTTTTGCAAAACTGTATTGGATTTATGAGCAGTACGGATGACGGTCCAGGAGTTGGAGATCGGCAGCGAAACGCTGCTCGAAGGCGTGATGGTGACGATCCGGCAGCGGATTGCCGGGCGTGTCCTGACGCCTGGGGCGAAGCTTCCGTCGATCCGTGCCTTTGCCAACACCATGCGCGTTTCGAAGTCCACTGTCGTCGAAGCCTATGAGCGGCTGGTGGCCGAAGGCGTCATTCGCTCGAAGCCCGGGGCCGGCTTCTTCGTGGCGGCGCCGCTGGCGCCTCTGTCTTTGGCCGAGATCGGTCCGCGGCTCGACCGGGCCGTCGATCCGCTCTGGGTGTCGCGCCAGGCGCTGGAAACGGGCGATAGCGTGCTGAAGCCCGGTTGCGGCTGGCTGCCGCCGAGTTGGATGCCTGAGGTCGCCATTCGCCGCGCGCTTAAATCGGCATCCAAGCTGGAGGCGAGCGGGCTGACGGACTACGGAACGCCGCTCGGTCATCGGCCCTTGCGCCAGCTTCTGGCGCGGCGTCTCGGCGAGCACGGCGTCGAGGCATCGCCCGACCAGATCATTCTGACGGAATCCGGGACGCAGGCGATCGATCTGCTCTGCCGCTTCCTGATTGAGCCAGGCGATACGGTCGTGGTCGACGACCCCTGCTATTTCAATTTCCATGCCCTGCTGCGCGCCCATCGGGCAGAGGTGGTGAGCGTGCCATATACGCCTTCGGGGCCTGATCTCGAGAAATTCGCTGAGGTTCTCGCAACCCACCGGCCCCGGCTCTACATCACCAATTCCGGGCTTCACAACCCGACAGGCGCCACGCTCTCGCCAGTCGTCGCCCATCGTCTGCTGAAGCTCGCCGAACAGGCCGGGCTGACGATCGTCGAAGACGATATCTTCGCCGATTTCGAGGATACGCCGGCGCCGCGGCTGGCCGCTTTCGACGGGCTCGAGCGTGTCGTGCAGATCGGCAGCTTCTCCAAAACCCTCTCTGCCTCCATCCGCTGCGGCTTCATCGCCGCTCCGCGGGAGTGGATAGAGGGACTGGTCGACCTGAAGATCGCCACCACCTTCGGCGGGCCGAGCCTTGCGGCGGAGCTGGTTTTTGCGATGCTCAAGGACGGCAGCTACCGCAAGCACATGGAGGCGCTGCGCGAGCGCCTGGCGCGGGCGATGAACGAGACGGCGGCGCGGCTCGGCGAGATCGGCATCACGCCATGGATCGAGCCGCAGGCCGGCATGTTTCTCTGGTGCCGTTTGCCTGACGGCATCGATGCCGCCGAGGTGGCACAGAAGGCCCTGCAGCAGGAAATCGTTTTGGCGCCCGGCAACGTCTTTTCCCACGCTGGCACCGCCAACAACTTCCTGCGCTTCAATGTTTCCCAGTCTGACGACGCGCGGCTTTTCAAGGTACTGCCCACGATCATGCGCCAATGCGGGAGCCCGCGCGCCGGCTGATCAGGCTGTTTATGGCTCGCCGTTGCACGTTTTGCAGGCAATCGCCGACATTTGCTGGCGCTGGATCAGCGATTGCAGTCTTGCCGCCCTATTTTGCCGCCGAGTCGGGCAACCTTTGCCTATTTTTTGTGCTTGTCGCTGCTTCCTTGCGCTGCCGAACCGGTTTACCGGGGCCGCATCTGCCGCCTATGACCATTATATCTGGATTTTCGGCTCTGAATCCGAGTTGGCACGATTAATGCTTCTTAACAGGCATCGGTCGTCGGGTAGCCAATCTGGATTGCCCAACCGCTTCGGAACCAAGCCATTCCTGGCGTCATATGAGAGAACGAAATGACAAAGTTTAAGCTCGAATACATCTGGCTCGACGGTTACAAGCCCACCCCGAACCTGCGCGGCAAGACCCTGATCAAGGAATTCGATGCTTTCCCGACGCTGGAACAGCTGCCCTTCTGGGGCTTCGACGGTTCCTCCACGATGCAAGCCGAAGGCAGCAGCTCCGACTGCGTGCTGAAGCCGGCCGCCGTCTATCCGGATCCGGAGCGCAAGAACGGCGTTCTCGTCCTCTGCGAAGTCATGATGCCGGACGCCAAAACGCCGCATCCGTCCAATACCCGCGCCACCGTCCTTGAAGACGACGGCGCCTGGTTCGGTTTCGAGCAGGAATACTTCTTCTACCAGGGCGGTCGTCCGCTCGGTTTCCCGGACGCCGGCTTCCCCGCGCCGCAGGGCCCCTATTACTGCGGCGTCGGCTTCAGCAACGTTGGCGACGTGGCCCGCAAGATCGTCGAAGAGCATCTCGACATCTGCCTGGCTGCCGGCATCAACCATGAAGGCATCAATGCGGAAGTCGCCAAGGGCCAGTGGGAATTCCAGGTGTTCGGCAAGGGCTCGCGCAAGGCTGCCGACGAAATCTGGCTTGCCCGCTACCTGCTGCAGCGCCTGACCGAAAAGTACGGCATCGACGTCGAATACCACTGCAAGCCGCTCGGCGACACCGACTGGAACGGCTCGGGCATGCATGCCAACTTCTCGACTGAATACATGCGCGAAGTCGGCGGCAAGGAATACTTCGAAGAGCTGATGGCTGCTTTCGCCGAGGCTCGTGCCGACCACATTGCCGTCTACGGCCCGGACAACCACATGCGCCTGACCGGCAAGCATGAAACCGCTTCGATCCACCAGTTCAGCTACGGTGTTGCTGACCGTGGTGCGTCGATCCGCGTTCCGCACAGCTTCGTCAACAACGACTATAAGGGCTATCTCGAAGATCGCCGCCCGAACTCCAAGGGCGACCCCTACCAGATCGCTTCGCAGATCCTGAAGACGATCTCCACCGTTCCGACCGACGTCGAAAAGCGCGAAGCCGCCTGATTTTTTGGCCCGGCGCACACGAGGGCGCCGGGCCAAAAATCGACGGGGTTGCGCTTTTCGCGACCAAACAAAAACGCCCCGCGGTCAGCGGGGCGTTTTTGTTTTAGCCAGTCGGTGGGCGGCTCAGGCCGCACGCACGAAATGATCGGGCCCGACTTCGCGGATTGTCTCCTGGGTCGCCGCGGAACGCCGGCGCGTTTCGTCTGCTTCAGCGGAACTGACCTGCGCGTTCGGATCGTCGAAGCGGATGTCCGGATCCGGTACCGCCGAAAGCAGGAGCTTGGTATAGGGATGCGCCGGGTTGTCGATGACCTTGCCGGTATTGCCCCATTCGACGATCTGGCCGGCATACATCACCGCGATATCCTCGGCGACGTAGCGGGCGGTCGCGATGTCGTGGGTGATGTAGAGCAGGCCGAGATTCATCTCGCGCTTCATTTCGCTCAAGAGATTGAGCACGCCGAGCCGCACGGAAACGTCGAGCATCGAGGTCGGCTCGTCGGCGACGATGACTTCGGGCTTGGCCGCAAGCGCCCGGGCGATGTTGACGCGCTGGCGCTGGCCGCCGGAGAGTTCGTGCGGGTACTTCGGCGCGACGATCTCAGGATCAAGCTTCACTTGCCGAAGCAGGGCCTTGATCTCTTCGTCGACCGCCGCACCCCTGATGTCAGCACGATGCAGCATCAGCGGCCGCTTCAGGTGGTAAGCGATGGTGTGGGCTGGATTGAGCGAAGCGAAGGGATCCTGGAAAATCATCTGCACCGAGCGGCGATAGTCGGCGATTTCCTTGGCTCCGGCCGCATCGACGGGCTTGCCCTTATAGAGCAGCCGTCCTTCGCTCGGCTCGTATTCACGCATGGCGATGCGGGCGCAGGTGGTCTTGCCGCTGCCGGATTCGCCGACCACGGCAAGCGCCCGGCCAGCATGCAGCGAGAAGGAGATTGCCCGCGCAGCGCGCACGGCGCTCGGGCCATTGCCGAAGGTCTTGCTGACCTTGTCCAGGGTAAGAATGGGTGCGGACATGCCGGTCATCGAAGAACGCCTCCGTGCAGTGAGGGGAAGGAGGCCCAGAGCTTCTTGGTATAGTCGTGCTCCGGTGTCCGGTAGATGGCGTCGGCGGTGCCCTGTTCGACCAGCTTGCCGCCGAGCATGATGCCGATGCGGTCGCAGAACTGCACCATCAGCCCGAGGTCGTGGGTAATGAAGAGCACGGCAAAGCCGAGCTTGCGCCGGAGTTCGTTGATCCGCTGCAGGATTTCGCGCTGCACCACCACGTCGAGCGCCGTCGTCGGCTCGTCCATGACGATCAGCCGCGGATCGAGCGCCAGGCAGATGGCGATGACGATGCGCTGGCGCATGCCACCGGAAAACTGGTGCGGGTAGTCGCGCATGCGGTCTGGCGAAATATCGACGAGCTTGAGCATCTCGGCGGTACGATCACGCGCCTGCGCACGGGTGATGCGCTTATGCGTCTTCAAGACGTCGTAGAACTGCTGCTCGATGCGCAACACCGGGTTCAGCGAGTTCATTGCGCTCTGGAACACCATCGCCACCTCGCGCCAGCGGAAGTCGGCGAGATCCTTCTGGTCGAGGTCGAGCACGTCGCGGCCGTCGAGCAGGATGGCGCTTTCCTTGCGGATCAGCGCCGGCGGCTTGTGCAGCCTGCTGATGGCAAAGGCGATCGTGCTCTTGCCGCAGCCGCTCTCGCCGGCAAGGCCGAAGACCTCGCCGGGAGCAACGTCGAAGCTGACGTTGTCGACGGCGCGGAAGTCGTTGGTCTCGCCAATGTAGTCGATGGTCAGGTTCTTGACCGAAAGCAAAGGTGCGGTCACAGGCGGCCCTCCCCGGAGCGGATGAGCGCGGACCAGCGGCCGAGCCGGTTGCCGGTGCGAAGCCGCGGATTGGCGATTTCGTCGACGGCGAAGTTGAGCAGCGACAGGCCGATGCCGAGGAAGGCGAGCGCGAAGCAGGGTGTCAGGATGTCCCACCAGGCTCCGACCGAAAGCGCCGAGGCTTTCTGCGCCGCATAGAGCATGGTGCCCCAGGAAACGACCTTGGGATCGCCGAGGCCGAGGAACTCGAGCGTCGCCTGGGTGATGATCGCGAAGATCACACTGCCGATGAAGTTGATGCCGACGATCGAGATCAGGTTGGGGAAGATCTCGAAGGTCATGATGCGCCAGCGTGGCTCGCCCATCATCTCGGCCGATTTCACATAGTCCTTCTGCTTGACCGACAGCGTCTCGGCGCGGGTGACGCGGGCGCCCCAGGCCCAGGAGGTGCAGCCGAGAATGAGCGCGATGACCCACGGGCTTGCCTGGCCGATGAAGGCGGCGAGCACGAGCAGCAGCGGCAGGTTCGGCACGACGAGCACCATGTTGGTGAAGAAGCTGATGACCTCGTCGATCTTGCCGCCGCGATAGCCGGCGATGATGCCGAGCGCCGTGCCGACAATGGTGATCAGAAGCCCGGCGCCGAAACCGACGGCCAGCGACGTGCGGGCGCCGTAGACGAGGCGTGCGAAGACGTCCTGGCCGATACGGGTGGTACCGAGCCAGTGTTCGAGTGACGGTGACTGATGCGGCCGTCCGACGCGGGCGCCCGGGTCATAGGAGGTCAGCAGAGGGGCTGCGATCGCGACAGCCAAGATGAAGGCGACGATCAGTGCGCCGACCATGGCCTTGCGGTTGTGGATGAGCGGGAAGGAGGAGGTCTTCATATCACGCCCTCTTCAGTCGTGGGTCGAGCAGCACGTAGCTGACGTCGACGATGAAGTTGGCAATGAGCATGGTGGCGGTCATGATCAAGAGCTGTCCTTGGATGACGGGGTAATCGCGGGCGAGGATCGCCTGGTAGAGGATGTTGCCGAGGCCGGGGTAGTTGAACACCACCTCGGTCACCAGCGAGCCGCCAAGCACCGTGCCGATGGCGATCGCAAGGCTCGACACGGTCGGCAACAGGGCGTTGCGCGCCGCATACCAGATCATCACGCGGGTGTCGGAGAGCCCCTTGGCGCGGGCCATGACGATGTAGTCCTCGCCGAGCAGGTTGATCATGTTGTTGCGCATGGTCACGGCGAAGCCGCCGGTCAGAACGGCGCAGAGCGTCAGCATCGGCAGGATGCCGTGGTAGAGGACGCTGCCGATATATTCGAACGTAAAGGCAGGATCGAGCGCCGGATCGGCGGCATAGCCGGTCGGGAACCAGCCAAGCGTGAAGCCGAAGGTGAAGACGACGATCAGCGAAGTGACGACGGCCGGTACCGAGGTCGCGAAGATCGCGCCGACGGAAACGATGACGTCGAACAAGCTGCCACGGCGCCAGGCCGCGAGAATGCCGAGGAAGGTGCCGAGGGCGAAGCTGACGATGGTGGCGGTTCCCATCAGGCCGACGGTCCAGACGAGTGCGTTGCCGAGAACGGTGGTCACCGGCAGTGGGAAATACTTGATGGAACGGCCGAGGTCGCCGCTGAAGATGCTGCCGAGATAGGTGAGGTACTGCTGCCAGAGCGGCCCGTCGACGAAGCCGAAGGTGAGTTTCAGGGCCTGCAGGCTTTCGGGCGGCAGCTCCGCGCCGGCGCTCGAAAACATGATCTGCACCGGATCACCGGGCATCAGCCGCGGCAGGAAAAAGTTGATCGTCGCCGCCGCGACGAAGGCCGCCAGGTAGAAACACAGGCGGCGTAGCAGAAAGGCCATAGGGAACTCCATCGACTGCGGCCGCCGCATGTGGCGTCAGGCGGCAGGGCTGTCTTCGTGGCAGATCGTCCTTAGGGGCAAGCGCCGGGACGACCGTGTGGCGGACGAAGGCCGCCCGCCACTATGGGCCGGATCGAGATGAGGCGCCCCCGAGGAACATCGTCCATGAGAGCGCCGCGATCTCAGATCGGCTTACTTCACCGGCTCAAGCGCCAACAGGTGCAAGAGACGCGCCGGGTTGTTGCGGGTGATCGACGGGTTGACGAAGGGGTTTTCCGCCGTCGCCCAGCCCGTGAAGCGCTTGGTGTTGTACTGGTACCAGTTCGGGTTGTTGAACACCGGCATCATGGGCATGTTTTCGGCGACGATGCGCTGCGCCTTGTTCATCGCTTCCTTCTGCTTGGCCGGGTCCGCGGTCTGGGTGAACTCGGTCAGAAGCGCTTCGACCTCCGGGTTGAACCAGCGCTGCGAGGTGAAGCGGGTCTTGCCCTTGTCCGACGCGCTGAAGGCGCGCTTGTAGGGGTAATAGGGCGAGGCCGAGGCCGGCAGGCTGTTGATCGCGGCGTCGAAGGTGCCGTTGATTAGGTTGCCGGTCCAGACAGCCTCTTCCGGCGTCTCGATCTTGGCGTCGAGGCCGACGGCCTGCAGTCCCTCGACGGCGATCGTCACCGTGTCGATCCAGTCGGTCCAGGAGCTAGGGACGATGATCGAGAAGGAAATCTTGCTGCCATCCGGGTTGTCGCGGAAGCCGTCACCGTCCTTATCGGCATAGCCGGCCTCGTCGAGCAGCGCCTTGGCGGCATCGGCATCGTACTTGCCGTACTTGCCGAAATCGGCGGCAACCGACGGATCGGCCCAGCTCTTGTAGAGCTCGCCCATGCCGGCCGGGTCTTCGTTGAGCGTCGGGTAGCCGTAGCCGGCGACGTCGACCATGGTGCCGCGGTCGAGCGCCATCGAGGCTGCACGGCGGAACTTCACGTCGTTGAAGGCCTTGCGGTTGTTTTCGTTCGCGGTTTCCTGATTGAACAGGAAGGCGACCATGCTGCTCGGCGAATACCAGAAATGGAAGTGTTCCGGATCCTTGGCGACATAAACGTTCTCGATATCCGGGATGAAGGAGACGCCCCAGTCGAGGGTGCCGGATGCGGTCGCGGTCAGGATCTGGTTGTTGTCGGCAAGCTGCGGGAAGCGCACGCAGTCGACCTTGAGCGTTGCTGCATCCCAATAGTGCGGGTTGCGGCACTGGTCGTAGGTCTGGCCGGTGAAGCGCGGGATTTCGGTCAGCGGACCGCTGCCGACGGGCGTTTCGTTGGCGAAGGTGACCGGCTCGGCGATGTCCTTCCAGACGTGCTCGGGCACGATCGGCAGTTGCGCCAGCTGTTCGGCTGCAAGCGAGCTCGGATTGGCGAGCGTGAAGCGCACGGTCTCAGCGTCCACGGCCTCAACACCGGTGATGAAGGTCCAGATGCTGACAAAGTCGAGCGCCGGGAACTTCTTCAGGTAGTCGTAGGTGAACTTGACGTCGGTCGCCGTCAGCGGCTTGCCGTCGGACCACTTCAGGTTCGCACGAAGTTTGAACTCGATCGACTTCAGGTCGTCGGCGAGCTTGAAGCTTTCGGCCAGCCGGAAGGCGGGCTTGTTGCCGTCGAAGCGGTTGAAGACGACCAGCGGCTCGTAGATGAAGTCGAGTGTGCTCTGGCGGGCGGACGTCTGGTTGAACGGGTTGAAGTTGCGAACCCAGGTGGTCGCCGGTTCGATGTTTGCCGTCAGCACCGTCTGTGCCGCGGCCGGGCCGGAGATAAGGGCGAGCGCGGTGGCTGCGCCGAGAAGCGATTTTTTCACGGTAGTTCCCCTTTTAGATCGCTAGGATTTCCTGTTTCGGTCAGGCAACGAGGGCGCTGTTGAACATGTCCTCGACTTCCGCATGCACGGCGCGCACGTCGACCCTAAGCGTGCCGAGTCGGGCGTTGGCGGCGTCGATGCGTTTCTGCGCGGCGGCGGTCAGCGGGCTTGCAGCCTTGGCTGCCGCTTCGCTTTCGGCGAGATCACCATGGCTGTGGAGCGCGATGTCGAAGCCGGCATCGAGCACCTGGCGAACACGCTCCGGCAGGGTGCCGCGCAGTGATTCCATGAAGATGCAGTCGGAGATGAGGACGCCGTCATAGCCCATGTTGTTGCGGATGACGTCGTGCATGATCGGCGAGATGGACGCCGGCAATTCCTTGTCGAAGGCGGAGTAGACAACGTGGGCGACCATGGCCCAGGGCGTGTCGCGCAGGGCGACGAAGGGCTTGAAATCGGTGGACGTCAGCAATTCACGCGAGGCGTCAACGATCGGGCGCTCCTTGTGCGAATCGAGCGTCGCGCGGCCGTGGCCGGGAATGTGCTTCATGATCGGCATGTTGCCGGTCTCGAGCAGGCCGTCGACCACTTCGCGACCGAGTGCTGCAATGAAGTCCGGGTCGGCGCCGAAGGCGCGGGCGCCGATGACGGAGCTCGTCGTCGAGAAGACGAGGTCGAGCACCGGCGAGCAGCCGCTCGTCAGGCCAAGCTCGGTCATCATCGTGCCCATGGCTTGGCTCGACAGGCGCAGAGCCTTCTTGCCGAGGGCGAAGTCACGACGGGCGAGTTCGGCGAATTCGCCGAAGGAGCGGAACAGCGGCCAGGGGCCGGCGTCGAGATGCTGAACGCGTCCGCCTTCCTGGTCGGTGAAGACGGGAGCGTCTTCGCGGCCGACGGCTTCGCGGAAGCGTTCGATCAGAACCTTTGCCTGCTGTGGATCACGCAGGTTGCGGCGGCCGACGAAGAGACCGAGCGGGTTGGTTTCGCGAAACAGGGCGAACTCGTCGTCCGAAAGCGTAGGGTTCGGAAGACCGACAAAAAGGGCGAGGGGTGTCGAGGACATTTGGGAGGCTCCGAGATTGGAATTATTTGGAGGGGCGGCGCAGCATGCCCTGGTAGATCCCCTTGTCGGGGGCGGGGATCGGCACGGCGCCAACGGTCTTTGCGTAGAAATCGACCGGGCCGGCGTCGCCGATGAAGGCATAGGCGTGGCCAAGCGTCTTCATGGTGTCGAGGCAGTCGGAAAGCAGGGCGACGCCGATGCCTTTGCCGCGGGCGACGGGATCAACGCCGGTCGGGCCGAAAAAGCCTGGAGCGGTCGTGTCGTAGCAGGCGAAGCCGACGAGCTTTCCGTCGTCAACCGCGATAAGACAGGCGACGGGCCTGCGCGTGAAGGCGACAGTCACCTCGCTCGCCCAGTTCTCGCTGAAGTTCTCCCGAACCCAGCCGACGACCAGGCCCATTTCCGGCGGCAAGGCGGGACGGATCGTCACCTTGTCGGTTTTTGTTCTGCGCTTGAGTTCACCGAGGATCGGCGAATACAAGCTCACCAGCATGTCAGGCATATGCTCCTCCACATATTCCTTTATTAAGGAATTGCTGCCTTTGTAATGCAATAGATGGAGCCAACCGGACCGGCTTGTCAATCGCCAATCGTCAGTTTTGGGGGTCTATCTGCGTTGAGCAGGTCCCTATGTGAGCCGATGAAACGGTTTCACGGCCATTCGCGATGTCTAAAATCACGCGATGGTGCGTCGCGCGGATGCGGAAGGTCGAGCAAGAGAGCGAGCCGGTGCGCGGCTGCGGAAATTGCACATTTGTACAACTTTGTTCTTGAGTTGTTCGAAGTATATGTTGATTTACAAAAACACTAAGTATGGATGTATGCGCTTATAGCGTGTGCACTCGGAGAATATTTCGACCTTTTCGCGCGCAATCAAGTATTTCTTGAGAGGAAAAGTATCGTTTCCCATTTGCGCCGGCCTGGTTTGTTGGCTGTGCCGACCGGCTACTCCGCAGGCCGCGTCAGGATGAAAAGCGCGGGAAGCGCCATCGCGGCTGCGACGATTGCCGCGAGCGACAGGCTGGGGTTGCCGAAGAAGAGGAAGAGACCGAAGCTTGCTGCCATCAGGCTCACGGCGCCGGTCTTGGCCCGCCGGGAGATCGCCCCCTTTTCGCGCCACAACCGAAGCGAGGCCCCGAAGACCCGGTGGTTCAGCAACCATTGTTCCAGACGGGGCGAGGCGCGGGCAAAGAGCCCGGCCGCCAGCAACAGGAACGGCGTCGTCGGCAGGATCGGAAGGAAGGCGCCGATGACGCCGAGACCGACCATCAACCATGCGAGGCAAAGATAGAGAAGGCGCAGCGCGGGGTTCACCGGAGGCTGGGTCATGCTTCGGACACGTCGGCGATCACGACCGTTGTGGTCTCGAGCGGGGGCCAGCGGCGAAGTGCTTCGACGCCCTGTTCCGACAACGCGTAGATACCGCGGTCGACTCGGTCGAACCAGCCATAGACGTTGCTGAGCAGGATCTTGGCGGCATCGGGTGCTACCGGGCGTAGATCGCGCGGGCGTTGCTGGCCGGCTTGCAGGGCAGCAGCACAAGCCAGCGCCTGCTGCCGATAGGCGGTCATGATCGGTGTGCGGGTGGCACCGCCCGCGGTCGGATCGCCCTTGCGGCGGCGGTGTTCGCTGATCAGGCGCGCCCGTTTCCTGTTGTTCTTGCGCGGCATCACCGCGGAAGCGGCGAGAATGACATCGACCATGCCGTTGTCGGCAACCGCCAGCATGCCGAAGCCGAGCCGGCGGCAGAGATCGCGGAACCGGCGATCGCTCTCCCGCCCCTTGCCCTTGGCCGAAACACGGGCGGCGACCCACACCTCGTCGCCGGCGGTGGCGCGATCGACCGCCTGGAGGATCAGTTCGAGATTGAAGCTCAGCTTCAGTTCGCACACGACCACCAGCGGCGGTTCGTCGTCGCTGAGCGCGACGATATCGCAGCCGCCGATCTCGCCCTTGACGCTGTAGCCGCGGGTCTCGAGGAAGCTCTTGATCGGCTGGTAGAGGGTCGTCTCCAAACCCGAAAATCCTGTTCTGCTGAAAATCGGAAGGCGCCAAAGGCAGCCTCCAATAGGCGGCGTAGCGTTGCCGCCGGAATCAACGTCTAGCAGATAACGCCGATCGCCGCCGTTGTCATCCCGTCGCAGCCGAGAGGCCGCCGGCGTCCCGCGCTCTGACTTGCGGGCCCGCGGGCGCAGTAGCGCCTTCGCTTCGTCCTAACCTTGTGTTGTGCTATCATGCGGCGAGTGGCCCCTTCGCAGGTGTCGAGCATGCGAGGTTCTGACGACGGATGTTGCGAACCCTCACGCTGTTGTTTTTGTTGATCTCGTCCTTCGCGTTTCCAGCTTCGTCGCGGGCCGAAAACGATCGGGTCGCCTTGGTGCTGCATGTCAACGGCGCTATTGGCCCGGCGACTGCCGAATATGTCAGGCGTGGTCTGACGAAGGCTGAAGAGCGCGGCCTGCCGCTGGTGGTCCTGCAGATGGATACGCCCGGCGGGCTCGACACCTCGATGCGCGAGATCATCCGCGCGATCCTTGCATCCCCCGTGCCCGTTGCGAGCTATGTCGCGCCGAGCGGAGCGCGGGCGGCAAGCGCCGGCACCTATATCCTTTATGCCAGCCACGTGGCCGCCATGGCGCCGGGAACAAACCTTGGCGCGGCGACGCCGATTGCGATCGGTAGCGACATGTTCGGTGAGGGTAAGGACGGCGACAAACAGCCGGCGGCGCAGAGCCCTGCCGAGGCAAAAATGGTCAATGATGCCGTGGCCTATATCCGCGGGCTGGCCGAGTTGCGCGGGCGCAATGCCGACTGGGCCGAAAAGGCGGTGCGCGAGGCTGCAAGCCTCTCGGCCGAGGCGGCCGTCCGGGAAAAGGCCGTCGATTTCACCGCGACCGACATCGCCGATCTCCTGAAGCAGGCGAACGGCCAGATGGTGCGCGTCGGGCAGGATGAGATCGTGCTCGATACGGCAGGTCTTGCGACCGAGGACTTCGTGCCCGACTGGCGCACCCGGCTGCTTTCGGTGGTCACTGATCCCAATATCGCGGTCATCCTGATGATGATCGGCATCTACGGACTGATCTTCGAATTCCTGTCGCCGGGGTCGGTGGCACCGGGAACGATCGGCGGTATCTGCCTGCTGCTCGGGCTCTATGCGCTTTCGGTGCTGCCCGTCAGTTACGCCGGCATCGGGCTGATTATGCTCGGGATCGGATTGATGGTCGCCGAGGCGCATTCGCCATCCTTCGGCGTGCTCGGCGCCGGCGGCAGTTTTGCATTGATCTTGGGCGCGGCCATCCTCTTCGACACGGACACGCCGGATTTTGGGGTCTCCTGGTCCGTGCTGGCGGCGCTTGCGGTTGCAAGCCTCGCTTTCAGCCTTCTGGTCGCTCGGCTCGCCTTCAGCTCGCGCCGCCATGCGGTGGTGACCGGCGGCGAACAGATGATCGGCCTTGCCGGCACGGTCGAAAACTGGACCGGAGCGGCGGGCTACGTCATCGCCCATGGCGAGCGCTGGCAAGCCGTCAGCACCGAGACTCTGTCGAGAGGCGAGAATGTGAAGGTCATCGGGCGGAACGGATTGACGCTCGAAGTGATCCGCGAAGGGCCAAAGACATAGCGCCGGCGGATCCGGTGAGGGCGCGTTGAAGGCGCCCGAAATGGAGGAATGGTCATGGACATGTTCGGGAGCCTTGCTCCTTTTGCTGCGTTGCTGGTGCTCGTCATTCTCATCATCGCCTATTCGATCCGGATCCTGCGTGAATATGAACGCGGCGTTGTCTTCACCCTTGGCCGGTTCACCGGCGTCAAGGGGCCGGGGCTGATCCTGCTTGTGCCCTATGTGCAGCAGATGGTGCGGGTCGATCTCAGAACCCGGGTGCTCGATGTGCCGAGCCAGGACGTCATCTCCCATGACAACGTGTCGGTCCGCGTCAGCGCGGTGATCTACTTCCGGGTGATCGATGCGGAGAAATCGACGATCCAGGTCGAGGACTTCATGATGGCGACGAGCCAGCTTGCGCAGACGACGCTGCGCTCCGTGCTCGGCAAACACGACCTCGACGAGATGCTGGCCGAGCGCGATCGGCTGAACGACGATATCCAGAAGATCCTCGACAGCCAGACCGATGCCTGGGGCATCAAGGTGGCGACCGTCGAGATCAAACATGTCGACATCAACGAGAGCATGGTTCGGGCGATTGCCCGCCAGGCCGAAGCCGAGCGCGAGCGGCGCGCCAAGGTGATCAATGCCGAGGGCGAGCAGCAGGCCGCGGCCAAACTGCTTGAGGCCGCCGAGATCCTCGCCCGGCAGCCTCAGGCCATGCAGTTGCGCTATCTGAGCACCTTGAACGTCATTGCCGGCGAGAAGAACTCGACCGTGATCTTCCCGTTCCCGATGGAGCTCGGCGGCCTGCTGGGCTTCAAGCCCGACAAACCCACCGGCTCGACGCAGGGGTAATCAGGCGGCGGCCCGGTCAAGCTGGGCGACCTTCAGCAGGTCGTCGACAGCCCCCGGGGCTGCGGCCAACACCGGCGCCCAATGAGTCAGCGCCTCGCCCCGCGCCGGGAAAGGCAGCGTCCAGCCACCGGCCTCGGTCACCAGGCAATAGCCGCCAAGGCAATCCCAGGCATGCATGTAGGGCTCGTAGTAGCCGACGAGGCGACCGGCGGCGACATAGGCGATCATCAGTGCGCCGGAGCCGTTGCGCATGAAATTGCCGCCGTCCGAAAGCAGGCGCTCGACGATAGCGCCCATCTCGCCCGGCTTCACCTGGTCGTTGGCGCCAAGCCCGGTGACGGCGTTGCGGATCGTGCGGGTACCGTCGAGACGAAGCGGCTTGCCGTTCAGCGTCGCGCCTCGGCCGGTTGCAGCGGCATAGATTTCCTGGTGGCAGGGCGAGTGGATCACGCCGATAACGGGTTTCTCCGCATAGACCACCGCAATCGAGACGCACCAGTTTGGCATGCCGTTGACGAAGGGCGTGGTGCCGTCGATCGGGTCGAGCACCCAGGTGAAGCCGGATGTGCCGTCGAGAAGGCCATGCTCCTCTCCGAGCACGCCATCGTCAGGAAACGCGGCCGCGATTTTGTCGCGGATCAACGTCTCGACGTTGCGGTCGGCGATCGACACGACGTCGTGGGCGTCACGCTTGGTTTCGATGACGAGCGTTTCCCGCTTCAGAAAGTAATCGTAGGCGAGCCGGCCGGCCTCCTCGGCCATGGATTTGGCAAGCGCGAACCGGGCATCGAGGCCGGCAATTTCAGCAGTCATGCAAGTGTCCTTCTCGTATCCAGTTGTGAAAAGTCATGCGTCAATCAAAGCGAGGCCCCGGTTGCGAAAACCGATGGCGACCTCCGTTGCCGGAGATAGCATTTCCTCCACCGCCTGATCGACAACAAAGAGGAGGCCTGCCGGCGTTTCGACCTCGTATTCGACGTGGCCGCCGAGATAGGCGGCGCTGCTGATCGTGCCTGAAAGGGCGGCACCCTTGGCCGGCGTCAGCGTCACCGCGTTGGGCCTGACCGCGAGTTTCGACGGACCCGGCCGGGCGCCCTTGGAGGGCAGGCGGTGCTCAAATCCGCCGATGCGGATCGTCGCCTGGCCGGCGTCGGTCGCGGTCACCTCGCAGGGCAGCACATTGGCCTCGCCCATGAAGTCGGCGATGAAGGTGGAGGCCGGCGCCTCATAGAGGTCGCGCGGCGCTCCTTGCTGCGCGATCGCGCCATCCTTCATGACGATGATGCGATCGGAAACAGCGAGCGCCTCGTCCTGGTCGTGGGTGACGTAGACGGCGGTGAAGCCGAGGCGCTGCTGCAACTCGCGGATTTCCGTGCGCACCTTGCGGCGCAGCCGCGCGTCGAGGTTGGACAGCGGTTCGTCGAGCAGCAACACCTGCGGTTCGAGCACGAGCGCGCGGGCAACGGCGACGCGCTGCTGCTGGCCGCCCGAAAGTTCGGCCGGAAGCCGCTGGCCGAGACCGCCGAGGCCGACGAGCTGCAGGCCTTCTTCGGCGCGCTCACGCGCTTCCTTCTTCTTGATCCCCGAGGATTCGAGGCCGTAGGCGACATTGTCGAGCGCCGACATGTGCGGGAAGAGCGCATAGGACTGGAAGACCATCGACACGTCGCGCTCGTTGGCGGGCAGCATGGTCACGTCCTTGCCGCCGATCAGGATCCGGCCGGCGGACGGGTGTTCGAGGCCTGCCAGCATGCGCAGCGTCGTCGTCTTGCCGCAGCCCGAGGGCCCAAGCAGGGTGACGAGCGTACCGGGTTCAATGGTCAGCGACAGGTCGTGGATGGCGGTGAAGCTGCCGAACTGCTTGCGCACGTTCTGGAAGACGACCGAGCCGGTGCGCGGGGTGCTCATGGAGGTGCTCATGCGGTTTTCTCCTGGGAGATGGTGTTGGACGAACGGGCCGAAGCGGCGCCGAGGACGCGGTTTTCGCGCCTCAGCTTGCGTTCGCCGACGAGGAGTTGCAGGCCGGTGATGACGGTGATCATCACCAGAATGAGGGCCGAGGAGTAGGCGATCGCCACGCCGAACTCGCCGTTTTCGACAAGGCCGACGATGTAGGCGGTTGCCATGTTGTATTCGGCGCTGACGAGGAAGACGACGGCGCTGATCGAGGTGATCGCTCGGACGAAGGAATAGACGAGTGCTGCGACGATCGCCGGCCTGAGCAGCGGCAGGATGACCTTGCGCAACGTGCGGAAGCTGGTTGCCCGAAGCGTCAGCGACGCCTCGTCGAGGCTCTTGTCGAGCTGGCTCATCGCCGCAATGCCGCCGCGCACGCCGACCGGCATGTTGCGGAAGACGAAGCAGGCGACGAGGATCAGCGCCGTGCCGGTCATTTCCAGCGGCGGCAGATTGAAGGCGATGATGTAGCTGATGCCGATGACGGTGCCGGGGATGGCAAAGCTCAACATCAGCGCGAACTCGAAGACATCACGCCCGGCGAAACGCTGGCGCACGATCAGATAAGCCGTCAGCAACCCGACGATAGCCGTCAGCGGTGCTGCGATCAGCGAGATCTCCATGGTCGTCCAGAAGGAGTTCCAGGCGACACCGGTCCAGGCGATCGCGCCGTCGGCAAAGGAGATCGAGAAGGCCTTGGCGTAGTGGTCGAGCGTTAGCGAGTTGTCGAGGCCCCAGGTCTTCACGAAGCCGCCGAAGAGGATCATGCCGTAGACGACGACGGTGAAGATCATCCAGGGAATGACGATCGCGTGAACGCCGATCGAAATGGAGCGCGGCAGCGCGCTGTGGGCGCCGGAGTCGCCCTTCCCGGTCACGGTCGAATAGTTCTTGCCGGCAAGCCAGTAGCGCTGCGCCACGAAGGCCGTGAGCGTGAAGCAGAGAAGGATGATGGCGAGCACGGCCGCACGGGACGGATCGTTCTGCGCGCCGACGACGGCAAAGAAGATTTCGGTCGAAAGCACGCCATGGCTGCCGCCGAGCACCAGCGGATTGCCGAAGTCGGCCATGCTTTCGATGAAGCCGATGAGGAAGGCGTTCGCCAGCCCCGGCTTCATCAGCGGCAGAGAGACGGTCCAGAAGGTGCGCCAGCGATCGGCGCGCAGCGTCTGCGACGCCTCTTCCATCGAAGGGCTGACCCCTTCGACGACGCCGATCAGCACGAGGAACGAGATCGGGGTGAAGGAAAGGACCTGGGCGATCCAGATGCCGGTGAGGCCGTAGAGCCAGCGGCCCGGTTCGACGCCGAAGGCATCGGAGAGAAATTCGGTAATGACCCCGGCGCGGCCGAAGAGCAGCGTCAGCGCCAGGCCGATGACGAAGGGCGGGGTGATGATCGGCAACACCGTCAAGAGCCGCATACCCTTCTTGAAGGGGAAGCGGGTGCGGGTGGCGACGAGCGCGAAGGCAAGGCCAAGCAGCGTCGAGCCGGACGCCGTCATCAGCGCCAGCCACAGGGTGCGCCAGGCGACGCCGCAGCGGCCTTCGCCGACGACGCAGCTCAGGCTCCAGATCGAGGCGTCCTGGATATTGCGGATGAAACCATCCGGTTTGAACGAGCCGTCGAAATCCTGAACCGACGCCGCGAACATGCTGCCGACCGGATAGAAGACGAAGACGATGACGAGGGTCACGAGCAGGGAAATCGCCGCGACGATGAAGGCGTCGCCCTTGAGCACGCCGCGCTCCGCAAGCCCGAAGGCGAACAGAAAAACGAAGGTGAGTGCCATAAGCACGGCGCCGGCGCCCATTGACGGCTGACCGTCGGAAAGCGTGCCGAACAGCGTCTCGCTGATCGTCCAGGTCCAGCCGGAAAAGCCGATCGCCAGCCCTTGCAGGGCGAGATAGAGCACGCCCGTCGCGCCGGCGACGGCAAGCAGAAGGCCTCGACGCGCGGGATCGCGGACGAAACGCGCTGCCACGCCGATGCCGAGCAGCACCAGCGCCACGATCAGCCACGGCTTACCATGGGCGAAGATCTGCATCAGGCCGGGGGCAACGGCTGGATCCCCGGGGAAATCGGCGAGCCAGCCGAGCCCGAAAAAGCCGCCTTCGATGCGATACCAGGGGACAGCCAAGAATGCGGCCAGTCCGAGCCCGAGCGTGAGGTCGAGCCTGCGGTTGCGATGTTCCATGACGGTCCTCGCGCAATTTGGAATGAAAGATGATGTGAGGTCGCATCGCCGCGGCGCCTGCCGGAAGCGATGAACGACGGTTGGGACCGTTGGGCGGTGCCGGCCGGATCAAACACCCGGCCGAACCGTTCAAACCGCGATCAGTTGGCGCTCGCGCCGACTTCGCGATCCCAGCGCTCGAGCAGCGCCTTGCGCTTCTCGGCATCACCGAAGGTGGCGAAATCGTAGTCGATCAGCTTGATGTCCTCGAACTTCGGTGCTTCTTTCGGCACCTCGGCCGATTTGTTGGACGGCAGCTGGAAGGACTTGGCATCCTTCATGCGCGACTGGACCTCGGGCTTCAACGCCCAGTCGTACCAAGCCTTGGCATTGTCCAGGTTCTTGGCGCCGCGGATGATCGACATAGAACCGATCTCGTAGCCGGTGCCCTCGCAGGGTGCGATCGACTTGATCGGGAAGCCTTCGGCAGTCTGTGCCACGGCGTCGTGCATGAAGACGATGCCGAGGCCGGCTTCGCCGCGTGCGGCTGCCTTCACCGGTGCCGAGCCCGACTTGGTGTACTGCGCGATGTTGCCGTTGAGTTTCTTGAGGTAATCGAAGGCCTGGTCCTCGCCCATGATCTGCACCAGCGAGGCAAGCGCCGTGTAGGCGGTGCCTGACGAGTTCGGGTTGGCCATCTGGATCTCGCCCTTCAGCGAGGCGTCGAGCAGGTCGGCCCAACACTTCGGCTCTTTCAGGCCCTTCTTCTGGAAGATCTCGGTGTTGTAGCCCCAACCGAGCGCGCCGGCATAAACGCCGACGGTGCGGAAGCCCGAGCCTTCAGCCTGCTTCTTTGCCCAATCCTGGAGCTGGTCCAGCATCGGCGACTTGTACTCGAGCGTCAGGCCGTCCGATGCCGCCTGCAGGTGCGGGTCGCCGGTGCCTGCCCACCAGATGTCGGTCTTCGGGTTGCGCGCCTCGGCGCGGATCTTGGCGTAGGTTTCGCCCGAAGACAGGCGAACCATGTTGACCTTGATACCGGTTTCCTTCTGGAAATCGCCGGTCATCTGTTCGCAGATCACCACGTCTGCGGAGCAGATGAGGTTGAGGCTGCCGGCAGCCTGGGCGGGCAGGGCGGTAAGCGCGGTGCCTGCAAAGAGCATGAGGGAAAGCGTCGTTGTTTTCATTGGGGCATCCTCCTGTTGCCTGTTTGAAACTTGGGCGTGAACGGGCACGGCGCGGCCCTCGGCCTGCCCGCCGGGCGGCACGTTCACGATTTCGGTGCTGCGGATTGCAAGGCTCCTGCGGAGCCTCAGTTCGTCGCGGCGATCTCCGCGTCGAACCGTTTGAGCAATCGACTTCGTTCCTCCGGCGAGCCGAAGGTGGCGAAGTCGAAATCGACCATCTTGATCAGCGATATGTCCGGTGCGCCAGGCGGCAACTCCGCGCGGGCGTTGGATGGGACCTGGTTCTGGCCTGCGGCCGCACCTGTGCCCTGGCCTTCCGGGGTGAGCGCGAAATCGACGAAGCTTTTCGCGTTTTCGAGATGGCGCGCGCCCTTGACGATGCTGACGGCGCCGATTTCGTAGCCGGTCCCTTCGCACGGGGCGATGATGACGAGTGGGAAGCCCGCCTGCTTCTGCGTGACCGCGTCATGCATGAAGGAGATACCGATCAAGGTTTCCCCGCGTGCTGCCGCCTTGACCGGTGCCGAGCCGGCTGTGGTGTACTGGTCGATGTTGCGGTTGAGTGTGCCCATGAACCGGAAGGCCTCGTCCTCGCCGAAGAGCTGCACCAGCGTTGCAAGGGTGGTGAAGGCGGTGCCCGACGAGTTCGGGTTGCCGCTGCGGATACGGCCGCGGTAGGCGCTATCGGCGAGATCCTTCCAGCAGGTCGGTGCCGGCAGCTTCAGCGCGCGCAGAAGGTCTGAATTGTAGGCAAAGCCGAGTGCTCCGGCATAAATGCCCGCCGAGCGGCCGCCGGAGATGGCGAAGAAATTCTGTGCCCAGGGCAGCATGTCGCGTTCGTGTGCCGGCCGATAGGGTTCGAGCAGGTTCTCCGATCCCGCCTGCAGATGGGTGTCGCCTGTCCCGCCCCACCACACGTCCACAGTCGGGGTGTCCTTTTCGGCCCGGATCTGGGTGAGGATGTCGCCGTTGCTCTTTCGGGTCATGGCGACCTCGATGCCCGACTTCGCCTCGAACGCGGCCTTCATCGTCGCGCACCACGCTTCGTCGACACCGCAAAGCACTGTCAGTGCCGGTGCCGTCATGCCTGATGTGGCGGCGCACAGCCACAGGGCTACGCCCGCGCTGATAGCGGTGATGCCTTTCACGATGTCCTCCCATTTAGAGCGTCTCCGCCCCAATCTCCGCAATCAGGATGTCGGTATTCCCTGAAGGTCGCAACCCGCAGAATGGTTACCGTTCTTACAACACGAATGCGGCTTTGCCGTTTCAAGATTACAAAGATTACAAATGTGACAATGCGGATAACGCGAGCCGCTTTGATCATTGGGACAGCCCCGCCTATGATGGCGGCGGGAGGACGTGCATGCTGAGTGAGAGAATACGGATTCTAATCGTCGAAGACGATCCGGACATGGCGGAGCTTGTTTCCGATCTGGTGGAGGCCGAAGGCTGGATGCCGCTGACGGCGCCATCGGCGGAGGCCGCCGCTGTCGTCCTCGAGCGGGAAACGGTGCACCTGGTGCTCGTCGACCACAACCTGCCCGGAGCGTCGGGCCGGACCTTTGCCCAGCGGCTGCGGGCGCGCACCAATATCGGCATCGTCATGGTAACGGCGGCAGGCAGTGCTGCAGACCGGGTGCTGGGACTGGAGACGGCCGCCGACGATTATGTCGTGAAACCGTTCGAGCCGATCGAACTGACGGCCCGGATCAAGGCCGTGCTTCGACGGACCTACCCGTCGCTGAAGCCGGAGCGGGAGACCGAGCGTGAGCACGAGCCCGCGGCGCTGAAGCTCGGGGACTGGTCGATCGACCTCAAGAGCCGGCGCGCGGTCTGCCTGACCGATGCGACCCGGTCGCTCACCAGCGCCGAGTTCGCGCTGCTGGAAATTCTCGCGGAAACGCCGAACACGCCGGTCACCCGCGCCCATATCCTCGATCGGCTGGGCGCCGAAAGCGATCGCTACATCGATCGCAACGTCGATGTGCTCGTGCTTCGGCTCCGGCGCAAGATCGAGCGCAATCCGGACCTTCCGCGCCACATCAAGACGCGGCGCGGCAAGGGCTATGTGCTGGATACCGACGACGGCGAGGCCCGGCCGTGATCAGCCGCCCGTTCCTTTCGTCGATCGCCTTCCGCCTGCCGTTCGCGATCGTCTTCATCTGCGTCCTCGTTTTCAGCCTGGCAACGGTCGCCGTGTTCGGCCTGCAACGGGCGCGTGACGAGATGGCGGCCTATGGGCTGCAGGCTTTTTCCAGCCTTGCCAAGGCTTCCCTGGTTTCGCGGCAGGTTTCCGATCTCGTGTCCAGCGCGCCGTTCCTGATGAACGCGACCTCGCCCTATCGGGTGTCGAGCGAAAGCCGCTCGGTCGTCTCGCAGGTCGACGTCCTGCTTCAGACCATGGCGCCGGAGACCGGCAAGACGCCGGTCGAGGGCTTTGCCAGCGCCCACATCGTCGAGTTGCTGGACGCGATCCGCACGCAGACGGTGACACTCGCCGCCGATGCCGATTCGGCCCAGCAGTACAAGGCCGATGCGGCAGCAGCCCTCGGAGAGATCGCGACCGGCAACGGCATAGCCGATGCAGAGGTTCGCCAGAGCCTCAACGCGATCGTGCAATCGGCATCCAATTCCGACAGCTTGTTCCAGCTTGGCGAACTGCGCCGCCGCTACGTTGCCGTAACGACGCCCCGGCTGGCGCCCGCCGGGCCGGATGGCCGGATTTCCGCAGCCGAGCTGACGCCCTATGAACGAGTGTTCGAGGCGCAGACCCACTATCTTCTGGAAATGTTCGCCATCCGCGCCGCGGTGGCACGGCTGCACACGGTCTCGCGCGATCTTTCGCACGCCACGGAAACACAAAGCGAGGCCGTTGCCCGGGGTCTCAACGAGGATCTCGCCTCGACCTCCGATGCGTTGAGCCGCCTGCTCGTCATCGTCGCGGTCTCCGCGCTGCTGGTGCTCGTCATGGCGATCTTCTCGATCCGCTCCGTCATGCGGGTGTCGCGCGGGATCGTGTCGCTCTCCAAGGGCATGAATGCGCTTGCTCAGGGGCGCCGTGACGTCGATACGCCGAGCTACAAGGGGACTGAGACGGAGTTCCTGCGGCTGCTCGAAGCCTTCAGCGCCTTCCGCGAAAGCGTCGAGCGTGTGTCGCGGCTGCGCCGCACGGCCGAGGCGGCGGCGCGCACCATTCGATCGACCTTCCGCAACATGAACGAAGGGATCGCGCTCTTCGATCCCGGCGGCAAGCCGATCACGATGAACCGGCGCGTCATGGAGCTCGTCGGCTGGCCGGGCTCGGCGCGGAAGCTGCCGCTGCGCCGGTTCGTCAGTCCGATGCCGGAGATCGACCCGACCCTCTTACCCGCCGATCGCGAGGCGGGATCGCTCGACGACCGGTTGGTGCTGCGCCATCGCTCCGACATGGGCCGGGTGACCGAGGTCTCCCTGTCGCGGCAGCCGGACCGGGGCATTGTGCTGCTGGCGCGGGACGTGACGGAGATCGACCGGCAGGAGGCCGAGGCGGCCAAGGCGCAGCGGCTGGACGGGATCATGAGGATGACCCACCAGGTGAGCCATGAGGTCGGCAACATGATCGGCATCATCACCGGCAGCCTGGGGTTGCTGGAGCGCGAGACAGGCTTCAGTGACCGGCAGAAACGCCACATTGCCCGCATTCGCAAGGCGGCCGATCGAGGGCGTTCGCTGGCCTCGAGCATGTTGTCCGTCGGCAGCCAGCATCCACTCCAGCCGGGGGCGCTCGAAATCGGCGCGGTGCTGCGCGGCATGGCCGACGTGCTGGAAATCGCTGTCGGTGAAAAATGCCGGCTCGCCTTCGAAATCGCCGGCGACCTGCCCAACGTGCATCTCGATGCAGCCCTCTTCGAGCAAGCGATCCTCAACCTTTGCCTCAATGCCGCCGCGGCGATGCCGCTCGGCGGCACGATCCTTATCCGCGCGGGCAGCGTCGAGAGCGATGTCGTCGTCTCGGTGACCGATGCGGGCATCGGCATGTCGGCGGAGGCGGTGGACAAGGCGTTCGAGCCCTACTTCACCACTCGCGACCAGGAGGGCGGTGCCGGCCTTGGCCTCGCCGTCGTCTACGGCTTCGTTCGGCAAAGCGGCGGCGATGCCCGCATTCTCTCACAGCCGGGGCGCGGAACGACGGTGGAACTTGTCTTTCCGCGCTGAAGCGATGCCGGTTTCTCGGGCGCTCTATGGCGCGCTTCGGCGCGAAAGGCGCATCACGGCGGCATCGATCCGTTCGCCGTTGTCGGCAAATACGGCCCACAGCCACGCCATCAGCCACAGCATCAGGCACCAAGCCAGAACGACATCGGACAGATAATGCGCGCCGAACACGATCCGGTTCAGCGAGAAGGCGACGACAAGGGGGACGAGGGCGGTGATCGTCGCCCGTCGCCATTGAACCGGTAGCAGCAGTGCGAGCGCCACGAGCGCGATCGCGGTAGCGGATTCGCCCGACGCAAAGGAGCAACTGCGCGAGCAGGCGCCGGACACTTGCCAGGCCGGCGTAAACGGCAGGCTGCCGCCGAAATCGGTGATCTCATAGGGGCGTGCCCGTCCGATCAGACGCTTCAGCGCCTGGATAAGGAGCCCCGGCCCGAGCGCAAAGAAGGTCAGGAAGAACAGGGCCTTGTGCGGGCGGGGCAGCCATGGGCGGGGTGCGATGGCCTGCGCAACCAGAAGCGCCAGAACGCAAGGCAGAATGAAAACCGGCAAGATACGGTTGAAGTCGCGAAGGGCCCGCAGCTCCGGCTCCCGCGAGAGCGGAAAGTCACCGGTGGCGAAGGCGGCCCAGCGCGAGACGGCAAGATCGATGCCGGGAAAGGCCATGAAGACGAAGGCCGCGCAAATGGTCAGTGCGCCGGCGGCCGCGATTGGTTGGTGTTCCAGGCGCGCGCGCGCCTGCCCCGGCCAGAGACGAGGATTGGCGCGCCATCGGCCACTGTGTGAAGAGGTCGCCGTGGATGAATAAAGGCTGGGCATGCGGTCGCTCGCAAGTTGTCGGTGTGGGTGGGCCTGACACTTGCGCCGCTCTGTCAAGGCTGCGTCGAGGAACTGGGAGCGCTTGATGCGCAAGAGCGAACGGTTGGTAGGTACACCGTCTGGTTGAGTGCGACAGACAAGGGTGAAGACAGGACTCCGGCACTCGGGCGCCGTATTGCGGCCGCGGGGAGAGGCCCGGTTTGTCGGTTGTTCGGCGCGTCCGTCGCCAATTGTCAAGAAACGGCGAAGATTTGTTCGGAGCTCTATCCGGAGGGCCGATCAAGCGACCATCGGGCCGTGCGGATGAATTGCAACGCGGGCTTATTCGTCACATAAGCTGCTGATCACAACATCAGACCCAGGGAGTTAGTTCATGGTCGATAAGGGTCTCATTCTTCTGGCGGAGGACGAGCCGGAGATTGCGCAGATCCTGGACGCCTATCTCGTGCGCGACGGATTCCGGACGGTGCGTGCCGCCGACGGCGAGACGGCGCTGACCCACCATGCGGTGCTGTCGCCGGACCTGGTGCTGCTGGACGTTCGCATGCCGAAGCTCGATGGGTTCGAGGTTCTCGCCCGCCTTCGCCGCGAGGGGAACACGCCGGTCATCATGGTCACGGCACTGGCAGAAGAACTCGACCGGCTGACCGGACTGAGGCTCGGCGCGGACGACTACGTCATCAAGCCGTTCAACCCGCAGGAGGTGGTGGCGCGCGTCAACGCGGTGCTGCGCCGTACCCGCAATGGCGCTGGCGCCACGGTGCTTCGCTTCGAGAGTGTCGAGGTCGATCTCGATGCCCATGTCGCCTTCGTCGAAAAAGCCGGCAACCGCCAGTCGGTGCCGCTGACGCTCAGCGAATTCCGCATCCTTGCCCATATGATCCGCCGCCCGACGCATGCCTTCGATCGCGCCGATATCCTCGACGCCTGCCTGCCGGACAGCGATGCGCTGGCCCGCACGGTCGATACTCATATCGCCAATCTCAGGCGCAAGCTGGAAGATCTCGGTGCCTGCGGCTTCTTCAGTGCCGTGCGCGGCGTCGGCTACCGTTTCGTGGAGCCCAGATGAAGATCGGTCTCTCGCGCCTGCCGCTCGGCATTCTCACCGCGCTCGTAACGATCGCGCTGCTCATCATCAGCGTGTTCATCATCTATGCCGGCGTCGAATTTATGGAGCCGCGGCTGGAGGCGAGACTGCTGGAGCGGATGCCCGCGGAGGCTGCTCAGGCTTACAAGGACATCAATGCTGGCAAGCTGCCGCGCCAGGAGTCGCTGCAAAAACTACTTTCGACGATGCCGGAACTCGAAGACTGGGCGAACTGGGAGGTGGACAAGATCATCCTCGGTTTCGGAGCGACGGCCGTCACTTTCTGCGGGCTGGTGGGCTACTGGCTGGCGCGCAAGATCAGCCGGCCGCTGGAAGTGCTGGCGCAGGCGACGCAGGACCTCAGGACGGGTGACTTCGCGGTGCGCGTCGGATCGTTTCGCAAGGGCGCCAAGGAGGTGGCGACGCTCGTGAAGACCTTCGATGAGTTGGCAGCCGAACTGGAAAACATGGAGAACCGGCTGCGTTTCAATACGATGGCGGTGGCGCACGAACTGCGTACGCCGCTGACGATCCTGCAGGGCAACCTTCAGGGAATGGCCGACGGTGTTTTTCCTCTCGAGCCGGAGAGGGTGCGGCAATTGCTGCTGCAGGTGGAGGGGCTTTCCGCCTTGGTGGAGGATCTGCGTACGCTTTCGCTTGCCGCCGGCCAGAAGCTGGTCACCCAGCGCCAGACGGTGGACCTCGCCGTCGAGGCGACCCAGGTGCTTGGTGCATCAAACACCCTGCTTGGCTCGGTTGGCATGTCGGTGGAGGTCGCGCTCGAGCCGGTGCGGGTCTCCGGCGATTCGCAGCGTCTGCGCCAGGCGCTACTGGCACTGATCGAAAACGCCACGCGCTACGCCGCGGACGGCCGTGTCCTGCGCTGTGAGACCGGGCGGCGGGGTGCCGACGAGGCGTTTATCCGGATGCTCGACCGTGGTCCCGGTCTTCCGGACGACGTTTCGATCCATTCGATCGATCTGTTCTGGCGCGGCGACGCCTCGCGGTCGCGCGCGACGGGCGGCACGGGCCTTGGGCTTTCCGTCGTCCAGGCGATCGCCAAGGCGCATGGCGGACGGCTGGAATTTTCCGCGCGCGCCGGCGGCGGCGCCGTGATCACTCTCGTCCTGCCGCGGGAAATCGCCCTCTGAGCGATTGGCGCAACAACGGTTGCGCCAGCAATTTTCCGCTTTTGCCGGACGGAAGATCGGCGGCTTCGCGGCCCTCGCGCCCGCTCGGAATCGGCGTGCAATTGCCCACTGGTTCTCCGCAAATCCTTGACAGTGCCCGGGCAAACCTGACGTCGGCCGAGTCCTTCGGTCAGCAGCGTTTGCTCTCAAGGATAGCACCATGTCCCTGGAATTCAGGCAGGAATACAGCGCGGATCTGCGGTTGCCGGCCGACGGCAAGCCATTCGTCGGCGAACAGCTGACGCCTTCGGGCCGGTCTGTTTCTGCGCCCGTCGTCGGTCAAAGCTCGGGGGAGACGTCGATCACCAGCCATGTGCTCAAGCTCGGCCTGAGGGTGAGCTTGAAGCGCGCCGTCGTCTTTTCCATGCGTTTTGCGCGCCATCCGTTCCTGACATCGCGCTGGATCGGCTTTCTCGGCGAATTCGCCGAGCGCTACCGGCTGGGCCTGCCGCACGATGATCTCGTGCGCAAGTCGATCCCGACATTCTTCCTGCACGGCGCGTCGTCGACAGCAAGGCTCGACCTGCTGCTCAATCACTTCGATGTCGCAAGCGAGGTCCTGTCGCGCCGTTCGCTGATGGCGCTATGGCGCGGCAGCACCCTGGAAATGGGCACGGTTTCCGGTCGCAGCGAGAACTATCGCATCCAGCTGCAACTGGCCGACCATGGCGGCGCCCGCCATGAAGGGGCATTCGCGATCCGGCTGCGCCGGCAGAGCGACGGCTACGCGCTCTGCACTGTCGGCTTCATCTTCGTGCGGTGCGGGGGCGACACCTATAGTCTCGCCATCGGCGGGATGCAGGGGCCGAAGGGCGAGGAGGCCAAGCGATCCCTGATCACGGCAACTCGCGATCTCGGCGGGCTTCGGCCGAAGGATGCGGCGCTGCTGGTCCTCAATGGCCTGGTGACGGAAGGCCACGCGGGTCACGTCTTTGCGGTCTCGAACGACAAGCACGTCATCAACCGCCGCCGCTTGAAGCGGCGCCGGATGATGAGGGCCGACCTCGATGCCTACTGGTGCGATCGCGGCGGCGTGCCGGCCGAGCCTTTCGGCTTCAGTCTGCCGATCGGCGACGACCAGGCGGCGCGGGACGGCAACAGGCGCGATCAAAGCAAACGCGCCTTTCGCGACATCGGCGCGTGGTTCTACTGAGCCGCTACCGGCATGTAAGCCGCCACGATTACGGGATCTTCGTAAAGTCCATCTCGAAGGCGATGCTGGCGCCTGGCACGTGCAGCCGCGCCATCTCGTCAGTGAGCGACCGGCGCTGTGCGAGTGCATCAGCGATCAGGACCGCCGGCGCAAGACCGTGTTCCTCCCCATCGACCATCGCCGCGTCATCGGCAGACGGGCGCACATCGTCCTCAGCTATCGCCTCGCCTGCGATGCCGCCGACAACCACAAGGGCAGTTATCGCCCGAATTGCACGCATGGATGCCTTAAATTTTGTCGCGGTTGTTTATACTGGCGCCGATTCGAGGTTACAACTGGAGGTAAGTATGACGCGGGCCGTTGCCAAGAGGCTCAAGCCGCACACCGGCGGATGCCTCTGCGGAGAAATCCGGTTTGAGGCGCAGGGGACGGCTGGCAAGCCGCATACGTGTTCGTGCAAGATGTGCCAGCGCCATTCGGGCGCCTTGACCGTGGCGTGGGTCGAATTTCCGAGCGAAGCCGTAACCTGGACCGGACCGGGCGGCGCGCCATCGGTCTATCGCTCCTCGGACTATTCCAGCCGCGCCTTCTGCCCGGCCTGCGGCAGTAGTCTCGGTGCGATCGACGATGCGCCGGTGGTTGCCCTTCTGCTCGGCGTCTTCGACAAGGCGAGTGCCGTCGATCTGATCCCGAAGAGCCACAGCTATCGCACTGCCCGACCCAAGTGGTGGCACGTGGAGGCGGCGAAGCCCGCGACCTGACGAGCAGGGGCCGAAAGTGATCGACGCTGCCGGTAACGGCTGCGTCAACAGGCGCTAGAGCAGCCCCTTCGCGGCGGCTCCGATGGCAATGATGCCGAAAGCGATCAGAACCAGCCCCGAAATCCGTGATACCCAGACGACGAAGCTGTCGGGCAGTCGCGTCCGGGCGATCGCAACACCGCCGCTTAGGAAAAACCACCAGCCGAGCGATCCCAGGAAGACGCCCATGACCACGACGGCAGCGCTGAGCGCGTCGCCCGCTTCAGCAAGGCCGAGGCCGGCAAAGATCGCGGCAAAGGAGAGGATCGTCGCCGGGCTCGTCATCGTCAGGAAAAAGGTGGCGACGGTCGTGCGAATGAGATCGCGTCCGCCGACATCGGCGGCTGCCGTCACCGCCCTTGGCCGCAATCCGCTCCAGCCAAGCCAGATCATGAACAGTCCGCCGGCCAAGCTGAGCGGCGTGGCGATGATCGCAAGCACGGCGGCAAAGGCGGCAAAGCCGATTGCCGCAAGGGCCGCATAGGTGGCATCGGCAGCGGCTGTTCCGAGGCCGCCGGCCACCCCCGCCCAGAAGCCGCGCTCCAGCGTGCGGTTGATGCAGAGCGCGCCGATCGGGCCGAGAGGGGCTGCGACCGCGAGGCCGACGAGTAGGCTTTTTCCAAACAACAATGTGGACATGGCATAGGGCTCCGGCCGGGGCATGGTTGCGCCGCTCGCTTCGAGGACGGTGCACGCCCGGCAAAAAAATGTTGCAGCAGTTTGCGCGTCCGGTCAGGCGCGCGGCGCGGTCGTTGCCAGGCTTTCCCGCACGGTCGACAGCGCGATCACCGTTTCGCTTCGCGCCAGGAACCGTCGTTGCTTCATTTCGGCAAGGAACGGTTCGAGGTCGCCGAGCGACGGCATCCGGACCTTGACGCAATAGGACCAGGCACCGGTGACATGATGGCATTCCGCCACAGCGGGGTGACCGGCCATGAAGCTGCGGAACGCTTCTTCGTCCGCGTCCGGCGCAAGGCCGACCCAGACGAAGGCGAGTACGTCGAGGCCGAGCGCGCGATGGTCGACCTCGACGGTGAAATTTCGGATAACGCCATTGGCGACGAGCCGGCGAATGCGTTCGTTGACGGCGGACGGCGACAACTCCACCGCAGCGCCGATATCGGTCAGCGATCGTCTCGCATCGTCAGCGAGAATTTCGATGATTTTTCTGTCAACGTCATCCATGGACAATGAATACGCTGTTTATAATGGAATGTACAGAGGATTCTTCTGTGTGAGGCCATGCTTGCCACGGAAACGGTGGCCGCCTGGGCTATTCGATGTCTTTCAAGGCGTCGAGCGGGCCGGTCAGTGCTGTGCGCGGCTGCACCAGTTCGGGCTGGATCAGGTGAATGCGTGGCTGCGGCCGGGCTTCCTCAATGACGTCGAATGCCTTGGTGATCATGCCCTCGACGTCCTGGCGGATCATGATGACGGGGAAGGGCAGAAAGGATGCGAAGGGATCGTAATCGTAGCAGCCGACCACGAGGTCGGCGAAGTTCTCGTGCGGATGCCCTGCCATGAAACGCAGTAGCCCCTCGAAATTGATCGACGAGTTGACGAAGAGGCCGCGCGGCAGCTTGCCGTGCTTTTCGTAGAAGGCCTCGAAGGCGAGACGGGCATTGTTCGGCGCATAGCCTGTCGGCTGGATGCATTCGTCCGGATCGGCGCCGAGCAGCTCGCTTTTGACGGCACGGAAGCCGCGGATGCGCTCGCGGCTGGCATGGTCGTTGCGGCCGCCGAAGAGGTAGAGATCGTGCGGCGCAAGCGGGCCCGATGCCTGGAAGTGGCGGATGATCGCCTCCGTCAGCATTCGCCCGCCCTCGTAGTTGTCGCTGATGACGGAGGGCACCTTGGTGCCGGGCAGGTCGATGTTGATGTGTTTGAGGCCGGCGGCCTCGCAGACTTCGTGCACGCCGTCGGGGTCGGTCGCGCCGCAGATGAACAGCTCGTCAATCGAATAGGAGATCAGCGTTTCGGCGGTCTTGCGCTCTTCCTCCGGATCGCGGCTGGCGCTGACGACAATCGGGCATTGCCCCTTGCTTCGGACATGCGCCTCGAAGGTCTGCGCCATCGACGAGAAGTAGCGGTTGTCATGGATCGGCAGGAGCAGGCCGATCAGGCCGGAGCGCGAACTGCGCAATCCGCGCGCCTGTCGGTTGGCCGTATATTGGTGCGTCTCGGCGAGGTTGCGGATCAGTTCCGCCGTGCTCTCCTTGATCCGGCGCTTCTGCCAGGTGCCGTTCAGGACCGCACTTACGGTTGAAGGCGAGCTCCCTGACAACACCGACAGGTCGTAGATCGTCGCTTTCTTCTTGCTGCTGCTGGCCATCGTTTTCTCCCCCGGTGGTTTTAGTGCCGATTTCCCCTTGACGAAAGATTAAGTCTGCACAATAGTTCTTGCACCATCGATTGTGCAAACAAGAAATATCGATTGTGCGATTTTGATGGGGTCGTCTGAGGAGGCGGCGTTTCAGGGAGGCGAGGAACACTTCGCCAGTGATGATTTGAAACTGGAGGCCGGCGCTGAGGCGACCGGGCGCGTTCCCTCATGGGAACGAGTGGAGGAGAGAACATGATCAGGAAAATTCTCGTCGCCGCCCTGGCGACATCGCTGGTGCTTGCGAGTTCGGCGGCCGCCTTTGCGCAGGATGCCGGCAAGGTCGGCGTCGTCGTCAAGATCGGCGGCATTCCGTGGTTCAACGCCATGGAGGCCGGCATCAAGGAGCGCGGCCAGAAGCTCGGTATCGACGCCTTCATGGTCGGCCCGACCAGCGCCGACCCGGCGCTGCAGGTGCGCGCCATAGAGGATCTCATCGCCCAAGGCGTGAAGGTGATCGGCGTGGTCCCCAACGACGCCAAGGTGCTTGAGCCGGTGCTGACCAAGGCCAAGGAAAAGGGCATAATCGTCATCACCCACGAATCTCCGAGCCAGAAGGGTGCCGACTGGGACTTCGAGCTCGCGTCATCGACCGGTTTCGGCGAAGCGCATGGCAAGCTGCTGGCCGAGAAGATGGGCGGCAAGGGCGAATATGCCGTCTTCGTCGGCTCGCTGACCGTGCCGCTGCACAATGCCTGGGCCGATGCGGCAATCGCCTACATCAAGAAGAACCATCCGGACATGACGCTGGTCGGCGATCGCTACGGTGTTGCCGAAGACGTCGACAAGAGCCGGTCGACTGCACTCGACCTGATTTCCGCCCATCCGAACCTGAAAGGCTTTCTCGCCTTCGGCAGCCAGGGCCCGATCGGCGCTGGCCGCGCCGTCGAAGAGCGCCGCAAGGTCGGTGAGATCTTCGTGCTCGGTCCCTTCTCTCCCGGCCAGGGCCAGAAGCTCGTGAAGTCCGACGCGATCTCCGGCGGCTTCATGTGGAATCCGAAGCAGGCCGGCGAAGTCTTCGTCACGCTTGCGGACAAGCTGATGAAGGGCGAGGAGGTCAAGGACGGTGACGAGATCGAAGGTCTTGGCAAGGTCAAGCCGGACTTCGAAAACCGCAACATCATCGTCGATCAGCTCGTGCCGATCAACAAGGACACGGTCGCGGATCTCGCGGCCATGGGTCTCTGACCCTCAAGGGTTCTCCCGGCTGCTGGGCCGGCTTCGGCCGGCCTGGCAAGTCCCTCAACCGTACCGGAGCCGGATGAGGAAAGGTGTTTGCGGTTTCTGCCCGCATCTTGCTCGGACTTAACGTGATTTAGGGGCAGTCCATGCACCAGCTTGCGACCGCGGGCGGAGGCGAGAAGCCGCTTCTGTCCCTCAGCGATATCAACATGACGTTTGGTGGGGTTCGTGCGCTCAAGAATGTGAGCTTCGACGTCCGCCCGGGCGAGGTTCATTGCCTTGCCGGCGAAAACGGCTGCGGCAAGAGCACGCTGATCAAGATCATCACCGGCGTTTACCGCCCCGCCGAAGGCGCCTCGATCGAGTTCGATGGCGAAACCTATTCCCACATGTCACCGGTGACCGCGCAGGATCGCGGCATCCAGGTGATCTGGCAGGACCTGGCGCTTTTCCCCGAAATGAGCGTCGCCGAAAACATCGCCTTCCAGACCGTGCTCGGCCGCTGGCCGAAACTCGTTGACTATGGCCGCATGCGCCAGATCGCGACCGATGCGCTCGCCCGTCTTGGCGTGACGCTCGACGTCGACCTGCCCCTCAAGGAATATGCGATTGCCCAGCGCCAGATCGTGGCGATCGCCCGGGCGCTTGTGGGTGAAGCGAGGCTCGTCTTCATGGACGAGCCGACCGCGTCGCTGACGCAATCGGAAACCGACCATTTGCTCGATATCGTTCGCGGGCTTTCCGCCTCCGGCGTCGCTGTCGTCTTCGTCAGCCATCGGCTTGCCGAGGTGTTGGAGATTTCAAGCCGCATCACGGTCTTGCGCGATGGTGCGCTGGTCGGCGTCTACCCCGCCGCCGGCATGACCCAGTCGCGCATCACCGAACTGATGACCGGCAAGACCTTCGACCAGCAGGTGCGAGCGAAATCCCGCGACGGGCAGCCCGTCGTGCTCGAGGTCAAGGGGCTCTCTCGCCCGGGCCAGTTCGAGGATATCTCGCTCACGGTCAGGCGTGGTGAAACGCTTGGGATTACAGGGCTGCTCGGCGCTGGGCGCACCGAACTGGCGCTGACGCTTTTCGGCATGCTGAAGCCGGCATCCGGCACCATTGCGCTTGAAGGCAAGCCGGTCCGCTTTTCCTCCAACCGCGATGCGATCGCGGCGGGCGTCGCCTATCTCTCGGAGGACCGGCTGTCGCTCGGCCTCATTCAGCCGCAGTCGATCGCCGACAATCTCGTGATTAGCTCGCTCGACAAGATCCTTTCAGGCGGCCTGCTCTCCGAGGATCGCAAGCGCAGCCTTGTCTCACGCTGGATCGCCGATCTCGGCGTCAAGATCGGGCTGCAGCAGGATGCGATCTCCACGCTTTCCGGCGGCAACCAGCAGCGCGTGGCGATCGCCAAGTGGCTGGCGACCGATCCCAAACTCCTGATCCTCGACGCCCCGACTGTTGGCGTCGACGTTGGCGCGCGTGCCGGCATCTTCGACATCGTCGCGCGGCTTGCCGAGACCGGCCTTGCGATCATTCTGATCTCCGACGAGGTGCCAGAGGTCTATTTCAACGCCGACCGTGTGCTGCACATGGCTCAGGGCCGCATCGTCGGCAGCTATGATCCGCGCAGCGCTTCGCTCGCCGAGATCGAAGGAGCGGTCTATGCGTAGCTTCGTCCGCACCCACGCGACGGAAGTGTCGCTGCTTGCCGTCATCATCGCGATCAGTTCCGTGCTGTCGGTCTCGACCGCCAACTTCTTCTCGCTCGGCAACGCCTTTGACCTGCTGAACGTCAGCTCGGTCAACATCATCTTCGCCGTCGGCCTGCTCGTCGTGCTGATCGCCGGTGGCATCGATATCTCCTTCGCCGTCGCCGCCTCGGTCGTGCAATACGGTACGGCCATTGCTCTTGGATGGATTGGCGGCGGAGGCTGGATCTCGGGGCTCCTGATCGCGGGCTCGCTCGGCATCCTGCTCGGCGCCATCAACGCCTTCCTGATCCATCGCTTCCGGGTGATCTCGATCGTTGCGACGATCTCCACCTTCAACATCTACTTCGGCCTCTTGATGTTCTTTACCAAGGGCGTGTCGATCTACGACCTGCCGGATTGGCTGACGGATCGCGTCATCCTGTTCGAACGCGAGATGCCAGACGGAACCTGGATCGAGATCACGCTTCCCGTGCTGGTGATGGTGCTCTGCGTCATCGCCACCTGGGTACTGATCACCCGCACCACAACTGGCCGCCAGCTCTATGCCTTCGGCGACAATCCGGAAGGGGCACGCCGCTTCGGCATCAACATAGGCGCCATGCAGTTCATCGCCTTCGGTTGGCTCGGTCTGATGGCCGGGATCGGCGGGCTCATCCAGGCGCACTATGCGCAGGAGGTGGTGCCGAACGCGCTCTATGGTCGCGAACTCGACGTGCTTGCGGCGGTCGTCCTTGGCGGCGCGCGGCTTGGCGGCGGCAAGGGCTCGGTGCTCGGCTGCGTGCTCGGCGTGCTGCTGATCTCGATCACCCAGAACGGCCTCAACCTGATGGGCGTCTCGCCCTTCGCGTTCAAGATGATCATCGGCGCCATCATCCTCGTGGCGATCACGCTCTCCAACACCCGCATCGAAAGGCTTCTGCCCTTCGTCAGCCAGAAAGGAGCCGGACGATGAGTGCGATCGTCGAACGCGTGAAGACGCTTGTCGGGCCGGAAATGGCCGGGCCAGGGCTGGCGTTCCTTGCCGTGGTGCTGGTCTTCGGCATCGCCTCACCGCAGTTCCTCAGCGCGGCCACGTTCGGCTCCGTTGCTTTCCAGCTTCCCGAACTCGGCCTTCTGACGCTCGCGATGTTGCTGCCGATCCTGACCGGCGGGCTCAATCTCGCGATCACCTTCACCGCCAACATCGCAGGGCTGACGCTCGCCTGGGTGCTGCAGGCCAATGGCGGGGTGGATGCCGGCCCCGGCGCCTTCCTCCTCGGTTCGGCGCTCGCCATTCTCGTTGGGGCGGCGAGCGGCGTGGTCATGGGTCTGGTGATCGCCTTTACCCGCGCGCATCCGATCCTGGTGTCGCTGTCGATGATGATCTTCCTGCGCGGCCTTGGCGAGTTCCTGACGCGCGGCGGCGACGTATCCGGCTTTCCGGCCTTCCTCGGTCCGCTCGGTCACGGCTCGCTTCTCGGCGTGCCGATCCCGCTCGTCCTCTTCATCGTCTGCGTGCTCGCCTGGAATGTGCTGCTGACCCGCACGAAGCTCGGCTTCAACACCTACATGATCGGCTCCAACCTCGAGGCGACGCGCTATTCCGGCATCAACACCCGCAAGGTGATCGTGCTCGTCTATGCGCTCTCCGGCGCCATGTGCGCGATTGCCGGCATCATCATGCTGGCGCGCTTCAATTCCGTTCGCATCGGCCACGGCGAAAGCTACCTGCTGATCACGGTGCTCGCCTGCTTCTTGGGCGGCGTCAATCCGTTCGGCGGCTTCGGTCGGGTCATCCCCGTCTTCGTCGCACTGGTGGTGCTGCAGCTTCTCTCTTCGGGTCTCAACCTCGTCGGCGCCAACCAGCATCTTGCGACCGCTGTCTGGGGGTTGCTGCTCGCCGGCGTCATGGTGCTGCGCTTCGTCGCGACCAAATTCAAGATTTCATTTGTCAGAAAGGAAACATGACCATGCAGGGTTTTGGCGTCCATACGAGCATGTGGACCATGAATTGGGATCGCCCCGGTGCGGAGCGCGCCGTCGCGGCGGCGGTGAAATACAAGGTCGATTTCATCGAGATCCCGATGCTCAATCCGCCGGCGGTCGATACTGCCCATACCAAGGCGCTGCTTGAGAAAAACAAGCTGCGCGCGGTCTGCTCGCTCGGCCTGCCGGAACGCGCCTGGGCATCCGTCCGTCCCGATGCCGCGATCGAACATTTGAAGGTGGCGATCGACAAGACGGCCGATCTCGGCGGCGAGGCGCTTTCCGGCGTCATCTACGGTGGCATCGGCGAGCGCACGGGCGTGCCGCCGACTGAAGCCGAATACGACAACATCGCCCGTGTGCTGCAGGCCGCCGCCAAGCACGCCAAAACCCGTGGCATCGAACTTGGTGTCGAGGCGGTCAACCGCTACGAGAACCACCTGATCAACACCGGCTGGCAGGCGGTCGACATGATCAAGCGGGTGGGCGCGGACAATGTCTTCGTTCATCTCGATACCTACCACATGAACATCGAGGAAAAGGGCATCGGGACCGGCATCCTCGATGCACGCGACTTCATCAAATACATCCACCTGTCCGAAAGCGACCGCGGCACGCCCGGCTATGGCAACTGCGCCTGGGACGAGATCTTCGCGACGCTGGCTGCAATCGGTTTCAAGGGTGGACTGGCGATGGAAAGCTTCATCAACATGCCGCCGGAAGTGGCCTATGGCCTTGCGGTCTGGCGGCCGGTCGCCAGGGACGAAGAGGAAGTGATGGGCAACGGCCTGCCGTTCCTTAGGAACAAGGCCCGGCAATACGGATTGATCTAGGCGCGCGCGCTTTAAGCGCCGCCTCTATCAGGACGGAGGGTCTCGATATGGCAGTTTCAGCGGATGCGGACACGGGGACGGTCGCCGTTCTCGACGTCGGCAAGACCAATGTGAAGCTGAACGCGGTCACATCAGACGGTTTCGTCCTGGAAACGCTGAGCGTCGCCAACCCGGTGCTGCCAGGCCCGCCCTGGCGGCATCACGATCTCGAAAGCCTCGGCGAATGGATCTTCGCCAGTCTCGCAGATCTTGGTCGCCGCCATCGGCTGCAAACCTTCGTCGCCGCCGGTCACGGGTCCGGCGGCGTACTCGTCGGCGATGACCCGGATATGGCCGCTGGCGCCGCTCTGCCGATGATTGATTACGAGCAGCCGGTGCCGGAGAAAATCCAGCTCGGCTACGCGCCGCTCTCCGGCTCGTTTTTCGACCGCGGCAGCGCGACGATGCACAGCGCCACCCATCAGGCGCGCCAACTCTACTGGATGCAGGAGCATGCGCCCGATGCCGTCGCCACCGCGCGCTGGTATCTCGGCCTGCCGCAATATTGGGCGTGGCGGCTGTCGGGCGTTGCTGCATCCGAGGCAAGCCTGCTCGGCGCGCAATCGCATCTCTGGAATGTCGCCGAACGCCGCTTCGCGCCCATTGTGGGGACACGCGGCTGGCGGAGCCTGATGCCGGATTTTGCCAATGCCTGGCAGGTCCTCGGCTCCGCTCGTCCCGAGCTTGTCCGGCGCCATGGGTTGCCGGAAGGGTTGCGTGTGCTTACGGGCGGCCACGACAGCAGCCTCAACCACTATCGTTATCACGCCGGTGGGCTCAACGATTTCATCGTCGTTTCGACCGGAACCTGGATCGTCGGCTTTTCCGGCCGCACGGCTCTTGACCGGCTCGACGAGCACCGCGGCATGACGCTGAACAGCGACGTCTTCGGGCGCCCGCTCGGCGGCGTGCTCACCATGGGCGGCCGAGAGTTCTCCCATGTGGCGGGCCGCGAACCGCCGGGCGCTGCGGTGCCTGACGACGTCGTTTTCGGCTTGATCGCGAGACGCAGCATGGCGCTGCCGTCGTTCGGCGACGATGACGGCCTCTTTCCGGGAAGTGCCGGTCGCGGTCGCATCAGCGGGCCGCCGCCGGAAACACCGATCGAACGCAAGGCGCTGGCGCTGCTCTATTGCGCGCTTCTAACGGCGGAGTGCGTGGAGGCGCTGGGACCGGGGCCGCTGGTCGTGCTCGACGGAAGCTTCTTGCGCGACCCGCTCTATGCCCGCCTCGTCGCCGCGCTCATGCCGAACCGGCGTGTGCGCTTCAATCTCGATGCCTATGGCGTGGCCTCCGGCGCCGCACTGCTTGCAAGCGAGGGCCGGCGCCAGCGCCCGGCGCCGCTTTCACTCGCCGATCCCGGCGACGTGTCTCACCTCTCGCCTGCTGTCGCCGTCTATGCGTCGCAATGGCGAGCCCGCGCCCGGGCTGGGCACAACAATGGTTTCAGTCGCGACTTCGAAAGGACATACCGATGACCAAGGCCGACATTCTGTCGCTCCGCCGCGAGATGGTGGACATCTGCCGCCGCATGAATTCGAACGGTATCAACCAGGGGACTGCGGGCAACATTTCTGTTCGCACCGAGACCGGTTTCCTGATCACGCCGTCGTCGCTGCCCTATGAGACGATGCAGCCTGAGGATCTGGTCGAGATGGATTTCGACGGTACCTATGTCGGTCTTCGTCCGTCGTCGGAATGGCGTTTCCACCGCGATATCCTGCGGGAACGCACGGATATCAACGTCGTGCTGCACTGCCATTCGGTCTACGCGACCACGCTTGCCTGCCACCACAAGACCATCCCGAGTTTTCACTACATGACCGGCATTGCCGGCGGCACGACGATCCGCTGCGCAGAATATGCGACCTTCGGCACGCAGGCCTTGTCCGACAACGCGCTTGTCGCACTCAAGGACCGTACGGCCTGCCTGCTCGGCCAGCACGGCCAGATCTCGCTGGGCAAGACGCTCGAGGCCGCCCTGTGGCTGGCGATCGAGATCGAGACCCTTTCGCGCATGTATGTGCAGGCGCTGACGCTCGGTGAACCGCCAGTTTTGCCCGACGACGAGATGGAGCGGGTCATCGCGCAGATGCGCCGCATGAGCTACGGGCAGGCCCCGGATGACGAGGGTGTCAACGATCTTGCCCGTCCGAGAGAAGCGGTTTGAGGTGACTGGTCGTCGCGCCGCCGAAGCGCGCCGGCCCGCTCTGAAACAATCGATTTTGAGGGGGCTAAGCCGTGCGTCGTCGCCCGGTCGTACCTCTGCCCCCGTTCTTCGCGGGTTTGCGAAATGGGGTGAATCAACTAATGCTCAGCCATGATGCAACGATATCTGAGTCGGAGAGACGGCACGTCGGAGAGACGGCTGCGCCCTGCACAAGGTTGGTGCGTGGCCGCGGTGTCGCTGGTGGCCGCGATCGTGCTGTCGGGCTGCAACACGCGCCAGGACGTCGGCACGCCGACCGGCAGCGTCATGGTTTCCTCGGAAAACGCGTTGATCCTGCCGCCGCCCGGCGGTCCGGCGGTGTTGAACGTCGTCGAACGGCGCAGCACCAACGCGATCGAGCAGGATATCTATCTTTACACTTCGGCAGCGACCCCGGGTCAGAACCTGCTGCGGGCCAAGTTCTTCGGCCCGATGAACGCGAAGTTCGACCAGCAGTCGCGTTCGAACTATGCCGGTGTGCGCGACAACAAGATGATGGCTGAGGCGCGACGGGCGCTGCCCGGCGTTTCGCTGTCGCTCAACCCATACTTCCTGCAGAACAATTACGGTCCGTTCGGCTATGCCTTCGGTCAGGGCCGGGCGAACGACGCCTGCATCTTTGCCTGGCAGCAGATCCGCCAAGCGGAGAACCATCGCTCGCCGCTCAAGGGCTACGGCACCATCCAGGTGCGGCTGCGCTATTGCGCGGCAGGCGCCAGCGAGACCGAGCTTCTGGCGCCGGTCTATGGCTATACGATCACCGGAACCTTCGGCGATCCCGCCTGGAACCCCTATGGCGCGCCGCCGCCGCTGGAGGCAGGCCTCGGCCGGACCGGCAACCCGATCTATCGCAAGGAAGAAGCAGTGACCGAGACCGCCCCGCCAGTGGTCATCCGGCGCCAGGCGCAGCCGGTGGCACGGCGCGAAGTTCGTACCGTACCCTTGATGCAGCAGCCGGTCGTGGCGCCTGTTGCGGTGACGTCGATCCCGGTTCCGCAGCCGGACGGAACCGTGTCGGTGCCGCAGGCGCAGCCAGACACCACTGCGAGACCGTTGCCGAACGTGATCGTGCCGGCTCCGGCGTGTGCAGGGCAGCAGACCGGAGGAGCCTGCCCTTAATCGACCGCTAACCATCCTTTGTTATGGGCTGGTGTCGGTAGGGGAGACTCGGTCGAATATGGGTCGGGCAATACCAGTGGCATGATGCCGAACGCTGGAAGGCAAATGTATGAGCAGGATCGGATCGGTTGCCGCTTGGGCGTTTTTCTCGCTTTGTGTGATGGCGGTCATCACGCTGCCGGTGAACCTCCAGACGCAGCTCATCGTCAGCGTTCTCATCGTTACCTTCATGGCCGTGCTCAAGCTTGCCAATGCCGGCGGCCGCTGGCGGCTGATCGCACTCGCCTTCGGTACGGCGATCGTGTTGCGTTACGTCTATTGGCGCACGACAAGCACGCTGCCGCCGCTCAACCAGCTTGAAAACTTCATCCCGGGTTTCCTGCTGTACCTCGCTGAAATGTACAGCGTGATGATGTTGTCGCTCAGCTTGTTCGTGGTGGCGATGCCGTTGCCGCCGCGTAAAGCGAGTTCGATCTCTCCCGGCAAGTTTCCGAAGGTCGACGTCTTCGTGCCGTCCTACAACGAGGACGCAGGCCTGCTCGCCAATACGCTGGCTGCCGCCAAGGCGATGGATTATCCGGCCGACAAGCTGACGGTGTGGCTGCTCGACGACGGCGGCACGCTGCAGAAGCGGAACTCGGCAAACCTCGTCGAAGCGCAGCGCGCATCCGCCCGCAATGCCGAATTGCAGGCGCTTTGCGACGATCTCGGCGTGCGCTACCTCACGCGCGAGCGCAACGAGCACGCCAAAGCCGGCAACCTCAACAACGGCATGCTGCACTCCGACGGCGAGTTGATTGCGGTCTTCGACGCCGATCACGCGCCGGCGCGCGACTTCCTTTTGGAGACCGTCGGCTATTTCGAGCAGGACCCGAAGCTGTTCCTGGTGCAGACGCCGCACTTCTTCCTCAACCCGGACCCGCTTGAGCGCAACCTGCGCACTTTCGAGAAGATGCCGAGCGAGAACGAGATGTTCTACGGCATCATCCAGCGCGGGCTCGACAAATGGAATGCTGCCTTCTTCTGCGGCTCGGCCGCCGTTCTCCGCCGCAAGGCCCTGGAGGATACGGAAGGCTTCAGCGGCATGAGCATCACTGAGGATTGCGAGACGGCGCTGGCGCTGCACGGACGCGGCTGGAACAGCATCTATGTCGACCGCCCGCTGATCGCCGGCCTGCAACCGGCGACTTTCGCCAGCTTCATCGGCCAGCGCAGCCGCTGGGCGCAGGGCATGATGCAGATCCTCATATTCCGCTTCCCCCTGTTCAAGGGAGGCCTGTCGATACCGCAGCGGCTTTGCTACATGTCGTCGACGCTGTTCTGGCTGTTTCCGATCCCGCGGACGATTTTCCTTTTCGCACCGCTCTTCTATCTGTTCTTCGACCTTGAGATCTTCACGGCGTCTGGTGGCGAGTTCCTCGCCTATACGCTGGCCTACATGGTCGTGAACCTGATGATGCAGAACTATCTCTACGGCTCGTTCCGCTGGCCCTGGATCTCCGAACTCTACGAGTTCGCCCAGACGGTGCATCTGCTGCCGGCGGTCATTTCGGTGCTGCTGCGACCGAGCCGGCCGACCTTCAAGGTGACGGCAAAGGATGAATCGATCCTGGAAAGCCGGCTGTCAGAGATTGCTCGCCCGTTCTTCGTCATCTTCGCGGTGCTTTTCGTGGCCCTGCTGATGACCGTCTACCGGGTCTACACCGAGCCCTACAAGGCGGACGTGACGCTCGTCGTCGGCGGCTGGAACCTCTTGAACCTGATCATGGCCGGCTGCGTGCTCGGCGTCGTCTCGGAGCGCGGCGAACGGGCAGCCTCCCGGCGCGTCAAGGTCAGCCGCCGCTGCGAGTTCGGGGTCGCCGACAAATGGTATCCGGCAACGATCGAGGACGTCTCGGCGCACGGCGCGCGCGTCCAGGTCTACGGCATCGATGCCTCGACGCTGCCGACCGATACCGAGGGCGGGATCCGCTTCGAGCCCTATAGCGGCAGCGGCGTCGCCGAAACGTTGCCGGTCGCGATCCGCAACAAGGAGTTTGCCGGCGATATCACCATCATGGGCTGCCGCTACCTGCCGCAGGTCGCCCGCCATCACAGCCTGGTCGCCGACCTGATCTTTGCCAATTCGCGGCAATGGAGCGAGTTTCAAAGCGCCCGGCGCGGAAATCCGGGACTGGTGCGCGGAACGTTCTGGTTCCTCTGGCTGGCGCTCTATCAGACGAGCCGCGGCATGATCTATTTCCTTCGCAGCCTGCGTGGCTCCGAGGCGCAGAAGGAGGGCGCTTGATGCTCAGGCGCCTCGTTCTCCCAGCCCTCTTGCTTGCGGGCCTTGCAACCGGCGTGTCTGCGCAGCCGTCGCCTTTCGACATGTCCGGCGAGCGCCCGGCGGATGCCCCGATCCTGCAACCGCCGGCAGACACCGGAAGCAACACCGCGCCGGCAGAGCCCATCGTCACGCTCAAGCCGCCGGACGACTTCAAGCGCTTCATCATCCCGTTCAGCGCACTATCGCTGACCGGCGAGGTCGATGAACGCACCTGGTCCGTCTATCTGACGCCGGCGCAGGCGCAATCTGCCGCCTCGCTTAATTTCGCCTATCAGAACGCGATCGTCGTTGCGCCGGAAGCGTCGACGCTTTCGATCTTCGTCAACGGCGAGCTGGCGGGCGAAAAGCCGATCGGCTCGGCGGAGACCGCCACGCCGCTGAGCTACGACCTGAAACCCGGGCTGCTGCGCGCTGGCTCCAACGACATTCGCGTCAAGGTTCGCCAACGCCACCGCACGGACTGCACGGTCGAATCGACCTATGAACTGTGGACTGAGATAGCACCGGAATCGGCCTTCATCCGCTTTGCCTCCGGCGATAGCGCGACGCTTTCCAGTCTCGACGACGTACGCGCGGTCGGGCTCGATGCGCGCGGCCGGACGCAGTTCAACCTGGTCGTACCCGGCCTCCAGCAGCCGAGCCGCACCGCGACACTGATGCGGCTTGCGCAAGGCATGGCGCTGCGCGGCCAGATGCCCGCTCAGGAATTCGCCCTCAGCGAGACCATGCCTGAACTCGCAAAACCCGGGCAGATGACGGCGCTCGTCGGCACCGCCGAGGAAGTGGCGCCGTTCCTCGAGCGACTGCCGGAAGGTGCGTCGAGCGGACCTGTCGCCATGTTCGTTCGCGACGGCAAGACGAAGTCGTCGGTGCTGGTGATCAGCGGTCCGGACTGGTCCGCCGTTCAGGAGGCGATCGAGGGGATCACGCAGCCGATGGACCGCCCGAGCAACGTGCCGCGCGACGTCATCGCCACCGGGCGTTGGCAGTTGCCGGAGACGCCGCTGGTCGTGACGAATGCGCGCCTGCGCTTCTCCGAACTCGGGGTGGAGACCAGCGAATTTACGGGCCGGCGCTTTCGCACGCGCTTCTCCGTCGCCGTGCCGTCGGATTTCTATGCCGACGCCTATGGCGACGCAACGCTTCTGCTCGACGCCGCCTATACGGATGCCGTGCTTCCGGGCAGCCACATCGACATCTACATCAACGGCAACATCGCATCGACGATCCCTTTGAACTCGGCCACGGGCGACATCCTGCGCCACCTGCCGATCAAAGTGACGATGCGCCATTTCAAGCCCGGTCCGAACCTGATCGAGATCGAGGCGGTGCTCTCCGCCGAGCCGGACAAGGCTTGCGCGCCAGGAACGCCGGCCTCCAACGATCCGCGCTTCGCGCTCTTCGATACGTCCGAAATGCGGATGCCGGACTTCGCGCGCATCGGTCGCCGGCCGAATATCGCAGCGATTTCCGGTGCCGCCGCCCCCTATCGCAGTGATAGCGCCGCCATTCCCCTTTTCCTCGACCGTGCCGACGAGGACACGCTGTCGGCGGCCGCGACCTTCCTTGCCCGCCTGGCGGTTGCCGGCGGCAGGCCGATGCTGGTGGAGGTGATCACATCGCCGCTTGCAGCCGGCAGCCGCAACGCGATCTTCATCGGCGCCATGCCGCAGTTGCCGAAGACGGTGCTGACACAGGTCGGTATCGATCCCGCCAGGCAGATGTCCTGGGGCAATGCGGAGGACGCCGGCCGTCCTGACGACACGCAGAAGGCCATCGACGAGTGGCGCACCCGCCTGAGCGGCGGCGCCTGGCGCAACCAGGTCACGGGATTCCAGACCTGGGTGAAGCAGGAGTTCGACATTTCGCTGAGCTCGCTGCGTATCCTGCCCGAAGCGCAAGCCGCCTATATTCCGCCGGAAAGTGCCGGCCTGGTGATTGCGCAAGGGGCCAATCCGAGCGATGACGCGACCTGGACGCTGCTGACGGCGCCAACCGGAAAGCGCCTGCGTGAGGGTGCGGCGGCGATCGCCGACGTCACGCGCTGGCAACAGCTTGCCGGGCGGGTCTCGGCCTACGAGCCGGCGACGGACAAGATCGAGGCGACGCCGGTCGCCGGGTTCGATTTCGTCCAGACGCAGCCGCCGTCGCTCACCAACTATCGCCTGATCTTTGCCAACTGGCTGTCGAGCAACATCATGGTCTATGCTCTGCTGCTGATCGTGCTGTCGGTGCTTCTGGGGCTGGCGACATCCTCGATGCTGACCCGCCTGGGGCGGCGCAAATGAGGTGGCGGGCCGCACTTCTCGCCGGATTGCTTGCGCTGCTTTTGCCGATGGCGGCCGGGGCCGAGGAACAGGGGGGCTCGGTGAAAGCTGGGGAATGGGACCAGTACAAGGCGCGGTTCCTCGATGCCGGCGGCCGGATCATCGACGACGCCAATGGCAATGTCAGCCATAGCGAGGGACAGGGTTATGGCCTGCTGCTCGCCGTGCTGGCCGAAAACCCGGCCGACTTCGCGCTGATCTGGTCGTTCACGCGCCGCGAGTTGCTGCTGCGGGACGATGGACTGGCGGCCTGGAAGTGGAGTGCCACCGAAACACCGCACATTATCGACATCAACAATGCCACAGATGGCGACATCCTGATCGCCTATGCGCTGGTGCTCGCCGGTGAACGCTGGAAGCGGCAGGATTACCTGCAGGCCGCATCGCGGATCGCCAAGGCCATCCTCGACAACACTCTGCTCGATCATGGCGGGCGAACACTGCTGTTGCCCGGCGTTACGGGCTTCGGCACGACCGATCGCCCGGATGGCCCGGTCGTCAATCCGTCCTACTGGATCTTCGAGGCTTTTCCCGCACTTGATCGGGTCGCGCCGTCGCCGCGCTGGAAGGCACTCTCGGATGACGGCCTGGCTTTGCTCAATATTTTGCAATCGGGCCCGAGAAAACTGCCGACCGATTGGGTCAGCCTGCGTGCGATGCCGAAGCCGGCCCAGGGCTTTCCCGCCGAGTTCGGCTACAACGCTTTGCGGATCCCGCTCTACCTCGCCCGGGCGGATATGGGCGGCCGCGATCTGATGGCGCGGCTGCGGGCGGGAATGGCCGGCGACAACGACGCATTGGTCCTCAGCGACGCCTCCACGGGGGCCGTTCAAACCAGCCTCAAGGACCCCGGTTATCGATTTGTTAACCATATTCTGGCCTGTGTCTTGGACAGGGTTCCGATACCCGACAGCGTCAAGGTGTTCAGCCCGACGCAATATTACCCTTCCACGCTGCACCTGTTGGGGCTGTCTTACGTGAGGGAGAAGCGTCCGGAGTGTCTATGAAGTCCTCAATCGTTGCCATTGCCGCTGTGATGACTACGGCGATCGGGGTTGCCGGACTGACCGATGGCGGCTTTTTGCGCCAGGACAACAAGAAACTCGGCAGCTTGACTGGCGAGAGCCAGGAGACGCCCGCCGTCGGCGGCGGTGCCGGCCAGGGTGCTCGCGGTGCGCCACCGCAATTTACCGAGGTGGCCCAGGCAGACAGGCCGTCGGAGGAAGCACAAAGCGCAAGCAAGCCGCAGCCGGTCGTCGACGAATCGGCGCTTCGCTACTTTGCCGCCAAGGGGGATACCGCGCGGCTGCAGGCGGAAATCTCGCGCCTGCGCTCGCTTTATCCCGACTGGGTCCCGCCCGCCGATCCGCTGGCTGTGCCACGCAACAATGACGTCGCGCTCGAAACCATGTGGCGGCTCTACTCGGAAGGCCGCTACGCCGAAGTGCGCAAGGCGATCGCCGAACGTCAGGCGAAGGAAGCCGCCTGGCAGCCGCCATCGGACCTGCTCGAGCGGCTCAACGTCGCCGAGGCTCGCGCCCGGCTGGTGAACGCCTCCGAGCTCAAGCAGTATGAAACCGTGATTTCGATTGCGGCGAGCACGCCGAGCCTCCTGACCTGCTCGGAAGTGGATGTGCTCTGGCATGTGGCGCAGGCCTTTGCCGAGACCAAGCGGCCGGACCGGGCCCGCGATGCCTATCTCTATGTGCTGAAGAGCTGCGACAATGCGCCCGAACGGCTTGCCACCGTGCAGAAGGCTGCCGCCGTGCTGCCCTACGCGACGCTGCAGGATCTGCTCGCGCTCGAGCGGACCACGCCGGAGGGCGTGCCGGAGTTCGAAAGTATTCGTGACGATCTCGCCCGGCGCTTCGTTGCTGAAGGTGACGGAGACAAAACGCTCGCGGTTGATCCCAAGTACGTCCAGCGCGTCGAAAAATTGGCCGAGACCGGTGGCACGGCAAGTGACGCCTTGCTGCTCGGCTGGTATCAGCTGCGCCGCGACAACATGAGCGCGGCCGAGCAATGGTTCCGGCGCGCCCATGACAAGGAAGACAGCGCTTCGGCCGCGCAGGGCCTGGCGCTGACGCTGATCGCGCGCAAGGCACCGCTCGAGGCCGAGGCCGTACTCTACCCGTGGCGCGATAGCTCGCCCGATGCCCTTGCTACCTATTTCGCGGCGACTGCCAATCTGCTGGCGATCGATCCGCCGGTCGCTCTCGATGCTGCGGTGCTGGCGCGGATCGCTCAGGAAACGACCAAGGCCCGCGAACCGGCCACGGCCCAGCAGTTCGGCTGGTATGCGCGCGCCCTCAACCAGCCGGCAACCGCCGCACAATGGTTTGCAACGGCGCTGCGCTGGAAGCCAGACGACGAGCCGTCGGCCTATGGCCTCGCGCTCAGCCGCGACCAGCTGAACGACAAGGATGGCATCGTCGAAATCCAGCGTTTGTGGTCGGGCCGCTCCGAACGCATCGCCCGGCTTGGCGAAGTCAAGGAGAAGCTCGACGAAGTCAGCCGCGCGCCACTTCCGACGGCCGAGGTGCAACGGACGCAGCCGCAGTCGACCGCGCGCACCACCGTCGTCACCGAGGTGGTCGAGCAGCCGGTCGCTCAGAGGCCACGCACGGGCGGTGTTGTGCAGAAATCGGTGCGCAGCGGAGCCGGTTGCCGAACCACAATCAACCCCGCAGGCATGGCGCCGCAGGCGGCGCTGGCGCGTGGCTGGTGCCTGATGGACCTCAACCGGCCGCTGGAGGCCGCCGAAGCATTCGAGGTGGCCTTGCAGGCGCCTGCGTCGCAGATGCGCGAAGACGCGGCCTATGGCCAGAGCCTGGCCTACCTGCGCGCCGGCCTCACCAACAAGGCGGCGGTGTCGGCGACCAAGTCGACGCAGAGCAGAGGGCGGGTCGATGAGCTGCAGACGGCGATCCTCGCCGACCGTGCCATTGCCGCCTTCAATGCCAATCGCTACCGCGAGACGATCCTTTTTCTCGATCAGCTCGGGCAGATTTCGACCCGCCGCCAGGACCTGATGGTGCTGCGCGGCTACGCCTACATGAACCTCAAGTACCACGCGGAAGCCCGGCGCATCTTCGAGGCGCTTGCCGCCACCGGCAATAGAGACGCGATGCAGGGCCTTGCGGCGGTCGAGGCCAGCCAGGAAATCTGGCCGAACAAGAACTGATCGTCGATCCCCCGCGATGTCGCGACGAGACCTGTTGCCGTATCAGGAGTGGAACGCCTGCCGCCGGACTCGGCGCGAGGGCCCGCCAACTCGTTCGCGCACAGGATGCAATCGGCAGGCGGTTCAGGATTTGCATATCGTGCTTGGCTTTGCCCCTCTTTGGAAGGAAATTAGCGAAACGCGGTGCTATCGTCCGGCAATGTCGCGGCGTTGATCTCATTGCATTCGCTGCGATCCGCGTAGAGGATGGAGCGTTATCGTCCGGCCGCTGTGGGAGGAGACCGCACTGGCCGGCACGATGGGAGGATAGACATGTTTCAGGGCGGATTGAGCTTCGCGCTTGGCGAGGACATCGACGCGTTGCGCGAGAGCGTGCGGCGCTTCGCAACGGACCGTATCGCGCCTTTGGCGGACGAGACCGATCGCAACAACGCATTTCCGATGCCGCTCTGGCGCGAGATGGGCGAGCTTGGTCTGCTCGGCATCACCGCCGGCGAGGAGCATGGCGGGGCCGCTATGGGCTATCTGGCCCATTGCGTGGCGATGGAAGAGATCAGCCGCGCATCGGCCTCGATCGGCCTTAGCTATGGCGCCCATTCCAATCTCTGCGTCAACCAGATCAACCGCAATGGCAACGACGACCAGAAGGCGCGCTACCTGCCGAAGCTGATTTCCGGCGAGTATGTCGGTGCGCTGGCGATGTCGGAGCCCGGCGCCGGTTCCGACGTCGTTTCGATGACGCTCAGAGCCGACAAGCGCGGCGACCGCTATGTGCTCAACGGCAACAAGATGTGGATCACCAACGGTCCGGACGCAGACGTGCTCGTCGTCTACGCAAAGACCGATCCGACCGCCGGCCCGCGCGGCATCACGGCATTCCTCGTCGAGAAGGGCTATGCCGGCTTTTCGACTGGCCAGAAGCTCGACAAGCTCGGCATGCGCGGCTCCAATACCTGCGAACTGATCTTCAAGGACTGCGAGGTGCCGGAAGAAAACGTGCTCGGCACCATCGGGGGCGGCGTGCGCGTGCTGATGTCCGGGCTCGACTATGAGCGTGTCGTGCTTTCGGCCGGGCCACTCGGCATCATGGCCGCTTGTCTCGATGTGGTCGTCCCCTATCTGCATGAGCGCAAGCAGTTCGGCCAGGCGATCGGCGAGTTCCAACTGATGCAGGGCAAGCTCGCCGACATGTATGTGACGGCGAATGCGGCGCGCGCCTATGTCTATGCCGTGGCGGCGGCCTGCGATCGCGGCGAGACCACGCGCAAGGATGCGGCCGGTTGCATCCTCTATGCGGCTGAGAAGGCGACGGCGCTGGCGCTCGAGGCGATCCAGGCGCTCGGCGGCAACGGCTACACCAACGACTACCCGGCGGGTCGCCTGCTGCGCGACGCCAAGCTCTACGAGATCGGCGCCGGCACCAGCGAGATCCGCCGCATGCTGATCGGGCGAGAGCTGTTTACCGAGACGCGGTAGCCGCCGCCAACTGAAACGGCCGAACTCGATCGAAAGAGGACTTGATGACCGTTCTGAAATCTCACATTTCTCCGTCCTCCGATACGTTCAAGGCAAACCAGGCGGCCATGGCGGAGGCGATCGCGACTGTCGAAGACGCGGTGAAGGCGGCGGCCGCCGGTGGCGGTGATACGGCGCGCGAACGCCATGTCAGCCGCGGCAAGCTTCTGCCGCGCGATCGCGTCGCCAACCTCATCGATCCGGCAACGCCGTTCCTCGAAGTCGGCATGACGGCGGCGCACGGCATGTATAACGGCGATGCGCCGGCGGCCGGGCTAATCACCGGCATCGGCCGGGTGTCTGGCCGTGAGTGCATGATCGTTTGCAACGACCCGACGGTCAAAGGCGGCACCTACTATCCGCTGACGGTCAAGAAGCACCTGCGCGCGCAGGAGATCGCCGCGGAAAACAATCTGCCCTGCATCTATCTGGTCGATTCCGGTGGCGCCAACCTGCCGAACCAGGACGAAGTCTTCCCCGACCGCGATCACTTCGGTCGGATCTTCTATAACCAGGCCAATATGTCGGCTGCCGGCATCCCACAGATCGCCGTGGTGATGGGCTCCTGCACCGCAGGTGGCGCCTATGTGCCTGCCATGTCCGACGAGACGATCATCGTCGAAGGCCAGGGAACGATCTTTCTTGCCGGGCCGCCGCTCGTGCGCGCCGCGACAGGCGAGGTCGTCTCGGCGGAGGATCTCGGCGGCGCCGATGTGCACACGCGGCTCTCCGGCGTGGCCGACCATCTGGCGCGCGACGACGCTCATGCGCTGGCGCTCGCCCGCCGGGCCGTTTCGGCGCTCAATCGGCACAAGCCATTGACGGTCGAGCTCGCGACACCGGAGCCGCCGCTCTACGATCCGCAGGAGATCGCCGGCATCGTGCCCTCGGACCTGCGCACGCCCTATGATATCCGCGAGGTGATCGCCCGCACCGTCGACGGCTCGCGCTTCGACGAGTTCAAGGCGCGCTACGGCACGACGCTCGTCTGCGGATTTGCCCATGTGCACGGTATTCCGGTCGGCATCATCGCCAACAATGGCGTGCTGTTTTCGGAATCGGCATTGAAGGGCGCGCATTTCGTCGAGCTCTGCGCCCAGCGCAAGATCCCGCTCGTCTTTCTGCAGAACATCACCGGCTTCATGGTTGGGCGGAAATACGAAACCGAGGGCATCGCCAAGCACGGCGCCAAGCTGGTGACGGCGGTGGCGACGGCACGGGTGCCGAAGGTGACGATGCTGGTTGGCGGTTCCTTCGGAGCCGGCAATTATGGCATGTGCGGCCGTGCGTTTTCACCGCGGTTCCTGTGGACCTGGCCGAACAGCCGCATCTCCGTCATGGGCGGCGAACAGGCGGCCGGCGTGTTGACGACGGTGCGTAGCGAGGCGCTGAAGCGGGCGGGGAGCCCCTGGAGCGAAGAGGAGGAGGCGCGCTTCCGCCAGCCCATCCTCGATCTCTTCGAGCGCCAGAGCCATCCGCTCTATGCCTCGGCCAGACTTTGGGACGACGGCGTCGTCGATCCGCGCAAGACGCGCGACGTGCTCGGCCTGTCGCTGTCGGCGGCGCTCAATGCGCCGATCGAAGACACGCGCTTCGGCCTCTTCAGGATGTAGGGACACCGCCATGAAACGCGACAACATCAATGCCCCGAACGCACCGCAGCCGCGTGGAGGCTACTCGCAGGCCGTTCGCCTGGAAAATTTCGAGCGCCTGCTCTTCGTTAGCGGCCAGGTGCCGCTGACGCCTGAGGACGCGCTGCCGGAGGGTTTCGAGGCGCAGGCGCGCCAGGTCTGGGCCAACATCGACGCGCAATTGACCGCGGCGGGCATGACCAAGGCCGATATCGTCAAGGTGACGGTACTGCTTGCCGATCGCCAATACGCCATGGCCAACCGCGCGGCCCGCGCCGACTATCTCGGTGCGCTAGCACCGGCCATGACGGTCGCGATCGCCGGCATCTTCGATGCCGGCTGGTTGCTCGAAATCGATGTGATCGCAGCGCAATAGGGTCAGGAGATGCCGATGTTTTCCAAACTCCTGATTGCCAATCGCGGTGAGATCGCCTGCCGGGTGATCCGCACCGCCAAGCGCCTCGGCGTCCGCACGGTCGCCGTCTACTCCGATGCCGATGTCGGCGCGCTGCATGTGGCGCTGGCCGACGAGGCGATCCGCATCGGCCCGGCGCCGGCGCTCGACAGCTACCTTGTGGCCGAACGCATCATCGCAGCGGCGCACGCCGTCGGCGCAGACGCCATTCATCCCGGCTACGGCTTCCTGTCGGAAAACGCCGATTTCGCCGAAGCCGTCGAGGCGGCCGGCATCACCTTCGTCGGACCTTCGGCGTCGGCCATTCGCGCCATGGGGCTGAAGGATGCCGCCAAGGCGCTGATGGAGCACTCCGGCGTGCCGGTCGTTCCTGGCTATCACGGCGAGACGCAGGAGCCGGATTTTCTTGCCGGGGAAGCGGCGAACATCGGCTATCCCGTGCTGATCAAGGCGCGCGCCGGCGGCGGCGGCAAGGGCATGCGACGGGTCGACAACGCCGCCGACTTTCCGGCTGCGCTGGAAGCGGCGCGCCGCGAGGCGGAAGCGGCCTTCGGCGACGGCGCGGTGCTGATCGAGAAATACCTGACGAAGCCGCGGCATATCGAGGTGCAGGTCTTCGGTGACCGGCACGGCAACATCCTGCATCTTTACGAGCGCGACTGCTCGCTGCAACGACGCCACCAGAAGGTGATCGAGGAGGCGCCGGCGCCGGGCATGACCGCGGAAGTGCGGCGCGCCATGGGTGACGCGGCCGTTCGCGCGGCTCAGGCGATCGGCTATGTCGGCGCGGGCACCGTCGAGTTCATCGCCGACGTAACCGACGGCCTCTGGCCGGATCAGTTCTATTTCATGGAAATGAACACCCGGCTGCAGGTGGAGCATCCGGTCACCGAGGCGATCACCGGCATCGATCTCGTCGAGTGGCAGTTGCGTGCTGCAGCCGGCGAAGCGCTGCCGAAACGCCAGAGCGAGATCGCCATCGACGGCTGGGCCTTCGAGGCTCGCATCTATGCGGAAGACCCGTCGCGCGACTTCCTGCCAGCGACCGGGCAGCTCACGACCTTGAGCTTTCCGGAGGATGGCGTTCGCGTCGATGCCGGTGTCCGACAGGGAGACAGGATCACGCCGTTCTACGATCCGTTGATCGCCAAGCTGATCGTCCATGGGCCCAACCGATCGACGGCGCTGGCCAGGCTCGAGAACGCACTCAGGGCCTGCCGCATCGGCGGCACGGTCACCAATCTCGATTTTCTGGCGCGCCTCGCCGCCGAACCGGATTTTCGCGCCGGGCACCCCGATACCGGCCTGATCGACCGTTCGATCGATCGGCTATCGGCGTCGCCGGTGCCGAACGATGCGGCCCTCGCGCTCGCGGCTATCATTTCGACCGGAGCCTTGCAGCCGGACGGTTCGGCCGACCCATGGTCTTCGCTCGGCCACTGGCAGATTTGGGGTGACGCAAACCGGAACATCGCGATCGAGCACCTGGGAGGACGGACGACCGTGGCGCTCGCGGCCCGTGGTCGGGATCAGTTCGCGGTCCACACCGGGACGGCGGCGCTGCCGGTCGTGATCCTCAATCGCTCTGCCGATGGCGCCCGTGCGGAAATCGCCGGCGCGCAGCAGGAGTTCCGTTTCCTGCGCGAAGGCGAGCAGGTCACGCTGTTCCTGAACGGTGAGACCTACGGACTTCGCTTGCCGGACGCGCTTGGTGCCGGTCACTCAAGCGAGGTCGCCGACGACGCAGTCTCGGCGCCGATGCCCGGCATCGTCAAGCTCATCCGGGTCCGCCCCGGTGATGCCGTCGAGAAGGGCCAGGCGCTTGCCGTCATGGAAGCGATGAAGATGGAACTCACGCTGTCGGCCTCGCGCGCCGGCGTGGTCGAGAGCGTGCAGGTCAGCGAAGGCGAGCAGGTGACCGCCGGCGCCGTGCTGGTGATGCTCCAGCCGGAGAGTGCGGAATGAGCGGAGCGGCGCCTGGGCATTTAACGATCGTCGAGATGGCGCCGCGCGACGGGCTGCAAAACGAAAGCAAGCTTGTCCCAACCGCTGACAAGATCCGCCTCGTCGATATGCTTTCGGATTGCGGATACGAGCGCATCGAGGTGACGAGCTTCGTCAGCCCGAAATGGGTGCCGCAGATGGCCGACGCCGCCGAAGTGATGGCCGGCATCCGGAGGCGGCCCGGGACGCGCTACGCGGTGCTGACGCCCAACATGCGCGGTCTTGAAGCAGCACTCGAAGCCGGCGCCGACGAGGTGGCGATCTTCGCCTCGGCTTCCGAAACCTTCTCGCAAAAGAACATCAATTGCTCGATCGCCGAAAGCATCGAGCGCTTCCGGCCTGTTGCCGAGCTGTGCCTTGAAAAAGGTCTTTTGCTGCGCGGCTATGTGAGTTGTGTCGTCGAATGCCCTTATGAGGGTGCGATCGCCCCGTCGAGCGCCGCCCGCGTTGCCGGTCTGCTCGACGATCTCGGCTGCTACGAGATCAGTCTCGGCGACACGATCGGCCGCGGCACGCCGGAGGCGGTGGATGCGATGCTGGCTACGGTGCTGGAGAGCATTGCTGCCAACAGGCTCGCCGGGCATTTCCACGACACCTCCGGCCGCGCGCTCGACAACATCGCCGTTTCGCTCGACCGCGGCCTCAGGATCTTCGACGCCTCGGCCGGCGGTCTCGGTGGCTGCCCCTATGCGCCGGGTGCTGCCGGCAACGTCGATACGATCGCCGTCAACGGCTTCGTAACAGCCAAGGGTTTTTCGACCGGGCTCGACGTAGCGAAGCTCGAACAGGCAGCCGCTTTCGCACGGACCTTAAGGACGGGATCATGACCTTCGAAACGATCCGGATCGAAACCGATGCGCGCGGTGTCGCGCGGCTGACCTTGGCACTGCCGCAGAAGCACAACGCGCTTTCGGCGCGGATGATAGGCGAACTGACCGAGGCGGCAGAGCAGCTTTCGGCCGATCGTTCTGTCCGCGTGGTTATCCTTGAGGGCGAGGGCCGCAGCTTCTGCGCCGGCGGCGACCTCGGCTGGATGCGCGAGCAATTCGATGCAGACAGGGCGACCCGCATTGCCGAGGCGACGCGATTGGCGATGATGTTCAAGGCGCTGAACGAGATCTCAAAGCCCGTGATCGGCCGCCTGCATGGCAATGCCTTTGGCGGCGGCGTTGGCCTCATGAGCATCTGTGACGCGGCGGTCGCCTCGGCCGACGCCAAGTTCGGCCTGACCGAAACACGTCTCGGCCTGATCCCGGCGACCATCAGCCCCTATGTCGTTGCCCGCATTGGCGAGGGTATGGCGCGGCCGCTGTTCATGTCCGCCCGCCTGTTTGGTGCGGAGGAGGCGCGCGCCTTGGGGCTCGCCACCACGGTTGTCGCCGCCGACGCGCTGGATGCGGCGATCGAAGCTGAGATCGAGCCCTATCTCACGGTCGCGCCGGAGGCCACCGGCCGGGCCAAGCGGCTGGCTCGTTCGCTTGGTGCCCCCATCACCGAAGAGACCATTGCCGCGACGATCGAACAGCTTGCCGATTGCTGGGAATCCGATGAGGCGCGTGAGGGTGTCGGCGCGTTCTTCGACAAGCGCGAGCCCGCCTGGCGGCGATAGGCGTCCTTGATTTGGGCAAGTTTTGATCTTACTTTGATAACAAGATGATCAAAACAAGCGCGGATCCTGTCATGGCTGCTGTCGGTCTCAACATCTCCACCGCCCATTACGGCGAAAACCATTCGTCTTTCCTGTCCGCTCGGCTGGTCGCCGGACGCCTTGGCGTGACGCTTGCCGAACTCGCGAAGCTGATCGGCGTCGCGCGCAACACGCTGACAGCGAAGTCGAGTGCCCGCAAGGTCGATGCGGCCTTGAGCAGCGTCGTCCGTATCCTTGCCATGGCCGGAGAAATGGCGGGCGACGACAGCCGCGCCGTCATCTGGTTCAAGCACCAGCCGATCCCCGGCTGGGCCGGCAAGACCGCCTATGACCTCGTCGGCGAGGGCAAAGCCGACAAGGTGCTCGCCTATCTCGAAGCCGTGCGCTCCGGTGTCTACGCCTGATGGCGGTTGGTGAGCCGGTGCGCCTGTGGCGCGCCTATGTGCCGCGCTGGGCGCACGCGCCGCTCTCGGGCGAAGGGGCAGGAAGGTACGGTGGGCGGTGGAACCCCGTGGGGACGCCGACGATCTATGCCGCCCGCGAGCTCTCGACCGCCTGGGCCGAATACAATCAGGGTTTCGTCCAACACCCGGCGCTGATCGCCCAGCTTGAACTGCGCTTTGCCCGACTTGCCGATCTGACGGCGCCGGAGATCCTTTCCGACCTTGGTCTCACCGAAGAAATCCACCGATGCGAGTGGCGCGATGCGCTCGATCGTGGTCTGGTGCCGGAGACACACCACCTGCAACTAACGTTGAGCGACCAAGGCTTCGATGGCCTGATCTATCCGTCCTTCATGTCGCCCGGCGGCACTTGCGTCGCGCTTTGGCACTGGAACGCGGGCGAGGGTGCCGAACTGAAGGTTATCGATCCCGATGGGCGCCTGCCGAAAACGCCGGCCTCCTGGCTCTGAAGTTGAGCCGTTTGCGTGGCGATGAGGCTGCCTCAGATCACCTTGCCCGGATTGAGGATGCCGTTCGGGTCCAGTGCGCGTTTGATCCGGTGCATGAGTTCGAGTTCGGCCGGGCTGCGCGAATGGTCGAGGAAATCCCGCTTCAGCGTGCCGATGCCATGTTCGGCCGAGATCGAGCCTTTGTAGCGCCGCACGATTTCGTAGACGATGCCGTCGACGATATGCGGCGTTTCCGCGTCACTGTCAGGCTCCGAAAAGGCGATATGCAGGTTGCTGTCGGCGACGTGGCCGAAGAAGGAGACATGGGCGGCCGGGAACCTTTGAGATAGAGCCTCGCCGCATTCCGCGGCAAAGCGGCCGATATCGCCGATCGGCAGGCTGACGTCGAGGTTGACGAGCGCCGGCAACTGGCTGTCCATGGCGTGGCCTTCGCGCACACTCCAGAACGAACGGCTTTCCTTCTCCGACTGGGCGATCAGCGCATCGGCAATGATCCCGTCTTCAAGCGCCTCACCGAGAAAGGCCTCGAAGCCGTCACGCTCGCTGGCATCACCGAGCAGATCCTGCTCGACGATCACCGCGAAGGGCGGGGTTTCATCAAAGAACTTCAACTTTTCCGCCTCGGCGTTGAAACGGAAGTAGTTCTCCCACATCGCCTCGAAGGCCGAAAGGCCGGGCAATCCGCGCTGGCACCGCGCGAGGAACGAAACCACGGCTTCGTAGCTTTCGAGTGCGCAAAGCGCCGTCAGCCGGCCGGCGGGCAGCGGCCGCAGCCGCAGGACCGCGCGGGTGATCACGCCGAGCGTTCCTTCAGAGCCGATGAAGTACTGCCTGAGGTCGTAGCCGGTATTGTTCTTGATCATCTTGTTGAGCGACGAGATGATCGTGCCGTCGGCAAGCACCGCTTCGAGACCAAGCACGTTGTCGCGCGTCACGCCGTAGCGCAGCACCCGGATGCCGCCGGCATTGGTGGCGAGGTTGCCACCGATCTGGCAGGAACCGCGGGCGCCGAGATCGATCGGCAGCAGGAAACCGGCGTCTTCGGCGGCGCGTTGCGCCACTTCGAGCGGCGTTCCGGCCCGCACAGTCATGGTGCCTGCCTGCGTGTCGATCTCTTCGATGCCGTTCAAACGCTCGAGCGAGATCACCACCGTGTCGCTGCCGGCATTGGCGCCGCCGGCAAGCCCGGTCAGGCCGCCCTGGACGACGACCGTTTGGCCGTTCTCGTTGCAGAGGCGGAGGGCCGCGGCGATCTCTTCGCTGCTTGTCGGTCGGATCACGGCTTTGGGCAGCTCCCGGCCGCTCAGGCTGGCGTCGCTGCGGTGGCGTTCGCCGATTTGCGCGCCGGTGAGCACGACGTCGCCGAGGGTTTGCTTGAGGTCGTCGACGATCGTCATGCGCTTCTCCCGGTTCCGCAGCCATCGTCGGCAGCGGGCGTCCCTGCTTAGCGCATCCCGAAGCAAACCGATATCCGCACGGCGACGCTCAGTCTGTCGTTTGCCGGCGCGCCCGCACGCTAGGCAGGATGAGACAGGTGAAACTGCGCTACCGAGCGCGCCCGATCAACTGCCGGTGCGCGCCAGCTCGAAGGGCTCGGCTGCTTCCACTTCGGCCGGCGCCTCCGGCGTTGCGGCCGCATTCGGCGGCTCCTCCCTGAAGATCTTCCACTTTGTCGGTCGGAAGGCGATGCGGCTGTGGTCGCCGGCGGCGGCGCGTTCGGGTGAGAGTTCGATCTCGACATGCGGATGGTTGCGGCCAAGGTCGAGTTCGAGATGGCGGGTGCCGGCAACGCGGCGGCTGGCGGCGACAAGACCGGCGAGGCAACCGCCGCAGCCGTCGACCAGCTCGATGTCATGCGGGCGGAAGTGCAGTTTTGCCGGACCGTCGGGTTCGGATGGGGCGCGCAGCCCGATCGGCCGGTCCTCGAACCAGATCTCGCCGTTCTGCAGCGTAACATTGAGGCAGTTCGACTGGCCGATGAAGCCGTAGACGAAGGGCGAGACCGGATGGTCGTAGATCTCGTCGGGGGTGCCGACCTGCTCGATCACGCCCTTGCTCATGACGACGACGCGATCGGCCAGCTCCAGCGCCTCGTCCTGGTCATGGGTGACGAAGATCGTGGTGTGGCCGGTACGGTCGTGGATGTCGCGCAGCCACTTGCGCAGCTCTTTCCGGACCTGCGCGTCGAGCGCGCCGAAGGGCTCGTCGAGCAAAAGCACGTTCGGTTCGACCGCCATGGCGCGGGCGAGCGCCACGCGCTGGCGCTGGCCGCCCGACAGCTGCGCCGGATAGCGCTTGTCGAGACCGGAGAGCTGGACGAGGTCGAGAAGGTCGAGGGCGCGCTTGCGGATCTCGGCCGAAGGCGGTCTGCGGTTGGACGGGCGGACCTTGAGGCCGAAGGCGACGTTGTCGAGCACGGTCATGTGGCGGAACAGGGCATAGTGCTGGAAGACGAAGCCGATGTTGCGCTGCTGCACGGTCTTTTGCGAGGCATCCTCGTCGCCGAAGAAGATCGTGCCTTCGGTCGGGCTTTCGAGACCGGCGACGAGACGCAGCAGCGTCGTCTTGCCGGAACCGGAGGGGCCCAAGAGCGCGATCAGCTCGCCGGAGCGGATGTCGAGCGAGACGTCGTCGAGCGCCGGGAAGCGGCCGAATTCCTTGCGGATGTTGTGAACGCGCACGTCCATGACAATACCTTTCGAATGCCGGCTTTCCCGGTCAGTGCCTGCGGCTGGCGGCGATCTCGGCGCTGTAGCGGATCTCCAGCGCCGTCTTCAAAATCAGGGTGATCAGCGCCAGCAGCGCCAGCAACGCCGCCACCGCGAAAGCGGCGACGAAGTTGTATTCATTATAGAGGATTTCCACCTGCAACGGCATGGTGTTGGTCTCGCCGCGGATATGGCCTGAGACCACCGAGACGGCGCCGAACTCGCCCATGGCGCGGGCGTTGCACAAAAGCACCCCGTAAAGCAGCCCCCATTTGATGTTGGGCAGCGTCACATGCCAGAAGGTCTGCCAGCCCGATGCGCCCAAGGACAAGGCCGCCTCCTCGTCGCTCGATCCCTGTTCCTGCATCAACGGGATCAGTTCGCGGGCGACGAAGGGGAAGGTGACGAAGACGGTGGCGAGCACCAGGCCCGGCACGGCAAAGAGGATCTGGATGCCGTGGCTCTGCAGCCAGGGACCAAGGACACTGTGCGAGCCGAACAGAAGCACGAAGACGAGGCCGGAGATGACCGGCGAGACCGAGAACGGCAGGTCGATCAGCGTCGTCAGGAAGGCTTTGCCCTTGAACTCGAACTTGGCGATCGCCCAGGCGGCAGCAACGCCGAAGACGAGGTTGAGCGGCACGGCGATGGCGGCGACGGTGAGCGTCAGGCGGATGGCTGAAAACGTTTCGGCATCGCCCAGCGCCAGCACGAATTCCGTCACGCCCTTGCGCAGCGCCTCGGTAAAGACGGCGGCAAGCGGCAAAAGCAAAAACAGGGCGACGAAGGCAAGGGCTGCGATCGTCAGCGTCAGCCGGG
>JAESGS010000239.1_pt1 | contig 68029 bp, 65 predicted proteins | sample 9269761 | NCBI WGS metagenome assembly JAESGS01 (sample SAMN15741799, study PRJNA653493) | algae metagenome | isolation source: Cyanosarcina radialis HA8281-LM2 and co-occurring heterotrophs from damp... | place: USA: Makauwahi cave, Hawaii | collected 2011-01-06 | reverse complement strand
GGGGCTCGCGCACGATCAAAAGCGTCAAGTCGCAAGGATGGAACAACTTCATCCGCCATCCATACCCCACCTGCGATGCAGGAAACGTTCCCAGGGCGCAAACAGAATTCGATCCGCAAGCAGGCCGATCAAGACGATCACCATCATGGCGCCGATCACTTGATCCATTGCATTCAATTCACGCCCATAGTGAAGCAACTGACCGAGGCCGAAACCGGTCAGGATAGTCACGAAGATCTCGGCAGCCATCAACGAGCGCCATGCAAACGCCCACCCCTGCTTCATGCCGCTGACGAGGAAGGGCAAGGAGGCCGGCAGCATGACCATCATCCATAAGTGCAATCCTCGGGATCCCATGGTCCGTGCCGCCTTTGCATAAATCGGCGGGATGGTTCGAGCTCCGTGATTGGTCGCAATTATCACCGACCAGACCGTACCCATTACGACGACAAACAGCATCGCACTCTCGGTTTGCCCGAACCACAGCACGGCGAAGGGCACCCAGCACACACTCGGCAGGGTCTGCAGGCCAAGTGCCAGTGAACCAAGCGTGTCCTCCATGATCTTCGATGAACTTGTCAGAACGCCGAGCGGGAGACCAATTGCCGCCCCGATCAGGTATCCAAGCAGCAGCCGTTGGAGCGTAACGCGCATTGCTTCAGTGAGCGTACCGTCGTGCATTGCGCCCCAGAGGTAGCGGGCAACGCTCACTGCCGAAGGGAAAAGGACTGGCGACCACCAGCCAGTCTCGGCGGCCAGCTCCCAGATGAGGAGCAGCCCAGCAAAGAATGCTGTAACGACCACTGCCCGCCTCATTCCGGTACGCCGCCTCCCATGGTACCGCGGAGCGCATCGGCAACCGCTGCCGCGTGAGCCACCAACTCGGCATTGTATATGCTGCGAGGGCGCGACAGCGGGATGTCAAAACTCCGCGCGATTGTTCCGGGGGCACTCGACATCAGCAAGATGCGATCGCCCAGGCATGTTGCTTCGCGCATGTTGTGCGTCACGAAGACCACCGTCTTACGGCTGTCAGCCCAGATCTTCTGCACGTCGTCGTAAAGGTGCTCCCGCGTCATTGCGTCGAGCGCGCCAAATGGTTCGTCCATCAAGAGCACTTGCGGATCAGGCGCCAATGCACGCGCAAGCGCAACGCGCTGCTTCATGCCGCCCGACAATTCGTGAACGTGCGCCTTTTCAAACTTTTCCAGTCCTACAAGCGATAGGTAGTGATGCGCGATGTCCCGGCGCTCGTCACCACGAAGCTCTGGACAAAGCCTCAGGCCGAACATCACGTTGCCAAACACGTTCAGCCACGGAAAAAGCGAAGGTTCCTGAAACACGACCAACCGCTCTCGGCCGGGACCTGCGACCTCCTGACCGTCCGCAAACACCTGACCGGCATCTGGTTGCGTCAGCCCGGCGATGATGTCGAGAAGCGTCGACTTGCCGCAGCCGCTCGGTCCAACGACGCAAACGATCTGACCGGCGGCAACCTGCATCGATACCTCGGCCAGGGCGTGCACGTTGGCGCGAGACGTTCGAAACCATTTCGAGACCGATTGAACGTCGAGCTTGCTCGTCGCGAGGCTGCAATGCTGCGTGGTTGCTCCAACAAAAGGCGCGCGGTTAGTCATGGGAGTACGACCAGCTGAGACAGATCGGGGACCGCATCCAGGAAGCCGACACGTTGTGCTTTTGCCACATATTCCTGCAAGGCGGATAGCGCGATATCGCTGGTCACCGACATGCGCGGCCATGCCCGAGATGCAAGATCCGGGGACATTGTCACCCGAAAATCCGCTTTCAGTTCCTCGCGGACCATAGCCTGGGCTTCCTGGGGATGCCGGCTGATCCATTCTCCGAGTTCGCGGTGCGCCTGCACAAATCGATGCACGAGATCGCGGTGTTGCTCAAGAAACCCAACTCTTGACACGAGCACCGTCGTGACCGCCTGCCTTTCCTCAATCAACACCTTGCCGGCCGCTTCCAGCTCGAGACGTGAAACCCAGGGCTCGACGGTCCACACAGCGTCCAGCTGTCGGGTTTTGAAGAGAGACATCTGCTCGGGGTTTGCAGTCGGCACCACATAGGCGTCCCCGCCGGCCTGTGTAATTCGCAAGCCGCCGTCTCGCAGCCAAGCTCGGGCCGCGACGTCCTGAGTATTTCCGAATTGTGGTGTCCCGATCCGTCTCCCGCGGAAATCCGACGGTGTGGCAAGCCTTTCTCCGGGCTGCACCACAAGTGCAGAGCCGCCGTTCACGGCGCCGGCCACAATCCTGACCTCGGCTCCAGCGGAACGTGCATAGGCATTGATTGCCGGGTTCGGCCCGACGTAGGCAAGATCCAGACTGCCGGCAAAAATTGCCTCCATGGCGCTCGGGCCGGCGTTGTAGGCATACCATTCGATAACGACGCCTGGTCCTAACCTGTCGGCGAACCAGCTTTTCCCGCGATGTTCAAAGCTTCTGGCCACCAGTGCCTGAACATGAGTAATGTTGGGGAAATGGCCGACGCGGATGGTTACATTCATGGCGTGGCCCACTGGGGCTTCAGCCATCCACAGCCCTGCTGCGATTGCCATTGCAAGAACATGCCTTCGCTTCAGCCGTCCGACAACCATCTGATGTCCTGCCTTCGGAAAGGATTATCCTGTCGCGCCTCTTCGCTCGCCTAAAATTGAGCAACCTCCCGTCGCAAAACCGGACCTGCGAAGCGCCGTCCGTGTCATATTGCCGACTTTGCACGGTTCGGCATTGATGCTGCGCAACTTGACACTCTACCTACACATTCCTCGGTCGGCACCGCAGCTAACGCTGCGTCCAAAACCCAATGCGGAGAAGACAAGGCCGCACGATCTATATTTGTTCGAACAACTTGCTTCAGGCGATGAAGCGTTGCCGGCACGGTTGGAAACTGGATCAAATCTTTGAGATTGCTCATTTTCCAGATCGCAGCATATCCGACAAGCACTGGGCGCTTCTTGCGACATCCAAGTACCGGCGCGGCTCTGCTCCGTTCTGGAGTGCCCGATGACAATTGCAGGAATTGACTCTTTGCCGCCCAGTTTTAATGTTAGAAAAATGGAAGATATGTATTATGGAGGTTGTGATGCAGGCCTTCATTTTGCGCCAGAACATTGAGCGGTTTCAAGACCTTCTTAAAACCGAAAACCGTCAGGCCGAGCGCAGGACGCTCAGGGTATTGCTGGCGGCCGCACTGCGAGAGCAGGCCATTCTGCTTTCTTCCCGTGATGGTTTCGAGGTCGAAATTGATCCGCTGCAGGCCGCCTTGCAGCGACAGGTATTTCGCGACAGATTTGCCTCCAGCTCCGAGGCATGCCTCCTTCTGGATCCGTGCAAAGGGCTAAACATCGTCGACATCAACGATGCATATGCGGCGGTCACCATTTCGCACCCCGCCCGGATCATTGGCAAGCCGATCTTTGAGGCTCTGCCAGACGATCCGACGGATCCAGACGCAGATGGCATCGCCAACCTCTATGCCTCGCTAGAGCGCGTCTTTAAACGACAAACCGATGACGTGATGTCTTCCCAGCGTTATGACATGCGGCGCCCCGAAGGCGGCTTTGTCACGAAGTTCTGGAAGATCTCGAACAGGCCAATCCTTGGCCAGGATGGACGATTGATCTACTTTCTGCAGAGCTTGGAGGATGTCACGGTTCAAACGAGATGCGGCCCGATATGGCCAGGACAAGGCGACAACCCACAAGCGGTTCGCGTTCGAACCTAGTCGCTGTGGGCGGCAAGCACCAGCATGACGTCATCGTCGCTCAGCTGGGGAAATTCCTGATAGAAGGAACCAACAGAGCCCATCTGCTGCGGGGAAACCAGGCAACAGACTTCGTCGACTCTTGGTTGCAGCGACGCAACCGATTCCGGGGAAGCGACCGGGACCGCGACAACTATTCTTGCAGGCTGGCGTTTCCTGATGCCTTCGATCGCTGCCCGGATCGACGCTCCGGTGGCTATGCCGTCATCGACGACGATCGCGATGCGGTTTGCAATATCGAGGGGAGCGCGACCGGCGAGATACACTTCTTCGCGACGCTGGATCTCGGCGATTTCCCGCTCGCAAGCGGCGTTGAACTGCGCTTCCGTCAAGCGTGACAGGGCGATAACCTCTTCCTCCCGCACAACAATTGGCTTGTTGCCGTCAACGACTGCCCCCATTGCGACTTCCGGGTACCATGGAACGCCAATCTTGCGGACAAGCACTACATCGAGAGGCGCTTGAAGATAGGTTGCAACTTCAGCGGCGACGGGCAAGCCCCCGCGAACCAGGCCAAGCACAACGATATCGTGGCCGCGATAGTGCTCAAGAGCTCGAGCGAGCTGCCTGCCGGCATCGGATCGATCAGAAAAGCGCATCATTTACACTCCAACGGCGGCAAGCGGCGCACAGCGTTTTCCGCTCCTCATTCCGGTTTACGGCACCATGACGGCTGCCCCATTCAATCTGCCGTGGCGCAGATCATCGAGGGCTTCGTTCGCTCTTTCGAGGGGGTAGACGACGGTGTGGGTCTTCACCTGGGCTCTTTCAGCAACGGGAAAGAACTCTAAGGCATCTGCCCGCGTCAAGTTTGCGACCGAAACGATTTCCCGTTCGCCCCAGAGAATGGAATAGGGCATCTGAGGAATATCGCTCATATGTATGCCGCCACACACGACGCGCCCTCCCTTACGCACTGCGCACAGCGCCGTTGGCACGAGATCGCCCACTGGCGCAAAGATGATGGCGGCGTCAAGCACCCCTCCAAGGGTCTCGTCCGAACCACCGGCCCAGCTTGCGCCGAGATTGATTGCGAAGCGCTGGGCAGAAACGTCGCCGGGCCGGCTGAAGGCATAGATTTCGCGCTTTTGCCATATTGCGATCTGGGTAATGATGTGGGCAGCGGCGCCAAAGCCAAAAAGGCCGAGGCGCTTTGCGTTTCCTGTCTTTTTGAGCGACCTCCAGCCGACAAGGCCGGCGCAGAGAAGGGGCGCGACAGCCACCGGGTTGTCCGCGAACTGAAGCTTGAAGGAAAATCGCTGGTCGGCGACGACGTGGGTGGCGAATCCGCCATCGCGGGTAAACCCCGTGAACAGCGGCTTGTCGCACAGGTTCTCCTGGCCGGCACGGCAATAGGAGCAATGCCCGCAAGTAAAGCCCAGCCACGGCACGCCAACTCGGCTTCCAACAAGTGTCCGATCAACATTCTCGCCGACGGTTTCGACCACCCCGACGATTTCGTGGCCAGGTATAAGGGGTAATTTCGGGTGACCGAGCTCTCCGTCAACCACGTGGAGGTCGGTACGACAGACGGCGCAGGCTTCCACGCGTATTCGGATTTCGCCAGGGCCAGGGCGTGGGTCGGCAAGGGTCTTGAGAACCAGTGGTGTCCCAGGCTTTTCAAGTACCATCGCCTTCATCACGCACCTCAACTGAATTCAAGTCGGGCCAAGACTGCTGGCCACATTCCGGAGCAAGGTCGTATCTTCCTGCTCACTCCCGTGGTGCGGAAAGCATAAGCGGGCTCGTCAGGGTGACAATCTGGCGGTGCTCTTCTGAATCCACGATTTCAATACCACTGAGCCCGTCGATCTCTTCGCGGATTGCAATGCTTGAGGGCTTGTGAATGAGATGATCCAATCCCTCCATAGCAATTTCCAGCAGATCGCCCTTGGGATCGAAGGTGATGCCGACCAACGGGACAGATTTCGCCTGTATCTGGTCACCCAGTCGAAGGCCGGTAATCTCGACCTGCGCCCGCTTCCCTCGAAGGGCCTTTGCCATGCTATCAAAGAAAATATGCCACTCGGACCGATCCAAGATGCGACTGGTCATGTTCCTCACTCCCTTTGGTCAATCGCCGGGGTACGCTCAAGCCAGCCACCCCCGACCTTCACATATCGCTGTTTCACGGCGTTCCAGGCTATTCGATGCGTAGTTTGTTCCTAGCGCGGATCGTCTTGACGAGAGACAAATGCGTGATTGAATGCCTCGCGATAAATGTCCTGTGCATGACCCGGCAGGACGCGCCCAATGGATGCCGGCAGGTCGAGACTGGAAGTATAGGGCATTAGCATCACTCTACCAACGGTTTACGGCAAAACGTCGGTTCACGTCTCTCAGACGGCGCCTCTAACTCACACACTCGCATCGACAATTGCTCCGTGCCAAGGATTTGGTACAAACCTAACCCATCTCAGGGATCTCAGCTTTGTCGGCGATCAAATCGCCTGACCTAGACCGGTCCGCCTGGCAACCAGCCTTCACCGTAGTTCGCAAACACATCCTCGCGCCTGCAAAGCTCCCCTGCCGGCGCCATCACCGCTGCCGCACCGGCGGCAATGCCGAAGCGAAACGCATCTTCCATCGACCCACCTGCCTCAAGGAGCCAGACAAGTCCGCCAATAAAGCTGTCTCCAGCGCCCACCGTAGATCTGGCGACGACATGCTTCGATGGCACGCGCAGGGTGCCGAAATCGCCTGCGAGCAAGGCGCCCTCACGGCCGAGGGTGACCGCGACGTATTCCGAGGCACCTTTTCTTACCAATGCTGATGCCGTCCTTGCGACGCCATCCTCGTCCAGTCGGCAGCCCGCGAGAACCTCAAGCTCCTCGAGGCTCGGCTTGACGAGGAAGATCGGAGCCTTGCCCAAGGTCTCGCGCAGCGTCGTTCCGGGGCAATCAAGGATGACCCTGGTCCCCTTTTTGCCTGCACATCTGGCAATTTCGGCGTAAACATCGGCAGGCGCGTTGCGCGGAAGACTGCCGCTCGCGACCAGATAGTTTCCCTGGAACTTGGCAACGACTTGTAAGACTGCACAAACGTCGCCTGCGACAATTTCTGGACCTTCCGGCACAAAACGATACTCAAGCCCGGTTTCTTCTTCATGCACCATAAAGGCGATGCGGGTGGATCCCGCTGTCTTTACAGAATGGATGCGGATGGCCGTTGCAGCGAGCGCATCCTTCAGGATCGCACCCGTCGCGCCACCTGCGAGAACCACCAGTTCTGCGCTGCCACCCAAAGCTGCGATGACGGCTGCGACATTAACTCCACCGCCGCCCGGACGCTGTTGCACATTGTGTGTGCGCACCTTGACGGTCGGACGAATGCGCGTCGCATGGCTCGAAACATCGATGGTGGGGTTGAGTGCGATCGCAAGAACGGACATCGTTTCACCGGTGATGGCCGGAAATTTTACAGTCGGCCTCGTTGATGACGCGCAGTTCATTTCTCACGCCCCCGATCCCGCATACCGCTTCCGCCGCAACACGAGCAGCCAGGCGCTTGACGCCGCTTTCGACGCTCCCGCACAACGCAACGACACCGCCCTCCACCCTGACGTCGATAGCGCGTGCATCAAGATTGAGATCGGATAGGAGGCGCGCCAATACCGCATGCCTGATGGCTTCGTCACCGGTGGCGAACCGCTCGGGCTTGGAAGAAAGGACAACCTCGAGAATATCGCGACGGCTCACAATCCCAAGCAGGCGACCCCGTTGGACAACGGGCACACGCTTGATGGCGTGGGTCGCCATCAGCGCTGCGATCTGATCGACCGATGCGTCCGCTTCTACTGTTAGCGGGTCTTTGGTCATCACGTCTCCGACGCGCCAGCTGTGCGCCTGGATGTAAGTTTCGGGTCCCTGTTGGAGACGGTTGCCCGTTTCTTTGAGCGTTGCCGATCCCAACTCCGAGCGGCGCAGCAAATCCCCCTCGGACAAGATACCGACGAGGTTTCCCTCGTCATTGCAGACTGGCAAGCCGCTAACCCGATTGTCGATCATCAGTCGTGCAGCATGTCGCACACTGTGTTCGGGCCTTAGGGTTAAGAACCTTCTGGTCATTATGTCCGAAGCATGCATCTGTGACCCCGTAAGAAGATCAGGACTTGCCCAATATATCTCAACAGCTGGCGTCACAGATTGACGCCGATCAAGGAAGGGCGAGCCCCTTCGATGTTCACTACATGAAGGAGCTTTGATCGCCATCAAGGACGAGGATGGCGGGCTTTAATAGGGTCGAAATGCAGTTTCCCGGCCGTTTGGACGTCCTGCTCAGCCACCGGGACTGGGTCAGCAACTGGAGCGATGCCCATGCAACGAGCAAATCCGCATCAATCGAGCGCGCCGTTTTGGTTCGTTCCTTCCCATGCATTTTCCTCGATCGAAATGACCGGCTCGTTGTGGTCGCTCGCGCATATACAAGCGGCGGCCATCGAGACCACGCTTCGTTCTCAGATCGAGGCGTTGAAGCTCCTGCAAAACCGTCTCAACAGCGACTTGCGACTGTTGGAAGATTGTCAATCGCCGGATCACCAAAACGATCTGTTCGATATATGGTGCACCTGCTGGCAAGACGCGTTCTTGGACTACGTCAGTGCGGGGGCGCGCTTTGCAGATATCGGCTCTACCGCCATACGCAAGGCGGCCAGGCGATTTCACGATGGCGAGAAACGTCTCGTCGAAAACATGGCTGCACGGGTGGTACTGTAGATGCTGGCGGCCGTACAATGGGCGCGAACCAGGGCGGCCTTGCAGGTTGCCGCCGTCTTCTTCTTGCTGCCCAGCGTTCAAAGCGGCGCGGCCGATCTCGCGCGCGGTCGCGCCATCGCCAATCGATGGTGCAGTGAATGTCACGTGACAGGCCCCGGACAGCAACGCGGATCAGACAACGTTCCGACGTTCTCCGAAATGAAAAAATCGGGAAAATTGGATGCTGGCCGCTTGTCGACATTCCTGTCGGCGCCTCAGCATTCACGGATGCCCGATCTCTCGCTAACGCGCGCAGAAATTGCTGACTTGGCCGCCTACATCAAGTCGCAGGGACAGTAGGCGCAAACCGGTGACCGAGTGGGGTGGGGGTCGACGACGGCACGTTTGGCGATATCATCATCGAAAGATACGATGAGCCGAACTTCGACGTCCTGCGCGATGCCTCTAACACCATTGATCCATCGAACGACATCTTCGACGTGCAAACTTCTGACTGAGGGTCGCCACATGTCCTGTGCGGGTCACGACGCCGTCTTCAACAGCAGGGCCAATATCGTCCGCATCGATGCTCGGTTCGAATTCAAGCACGTCGATTACATCCTGCTTCAATGCAATGTCGCTTGTCGTGATACACTTCTATCGATCCTACTTCCTCTCTGGAACCGATCTCTCATCGGCCAAGACAAAACAGCATTGATGGTGATCAAACTGCGCTTCGCGCTGTCCCTCGCACCTCTTGAGTGAAGCTCGGATATACCACGTTCGACGGCTCCGTACTTGGGACGCAGGGTTCTTATCGAGGCTGACTGGGGATTTCCGTTAGCTTTGTCAGGACGTCCCGATCCAGAAGCAGAGTGGACTTGAGGTTGCAGTTGCAAAACAGGCGGGCATGTCGGACGTCAGGTATGGTCTCGAAGACGGTCTCAATGCGAACCGGATGATGCTCGGCCTCGACAATGTCCACTTCCAGGATGAACTGGTCACTCAAGATTGCGCGGCACCAAGGAAGCCCGTTTGCAATCGCGATGCCTGTCAGGGCCAGGAACTTGGCCCCGACAGGAAGACGTGGACCGCCAAGTGACAGATTGTAGCCCGTGCTTCCGATCGGCGTCACCAACGCCAAACCATCTCCGGCAATTGTTGCCTCCGCTCTTCCTTCGCCCGCGGTGAGCTTGAACCGACCTTGTTGAAGCCGCTGTCGAAAGAGAACAATTTCGTTGATGGCAAACAGCGTCTTGCGCTGACCGCCCACCTGTTCGACATCGGCTTGAAGCACCGGCACGTCAAGGCGCACGGCCTTGGCCAGTCGATCCACGAGACCGGACATTCGCAATGGATTGCAAACAAAACCGGTGGAACCCTGCGTGCGCATTGGGAAAACCGGTCTCGTGGTCGCGTCCAGCGACGAATGTAGCACCTTAAGCACCGTCCCGTCGCCGCCTAGGGATATGACGCAGTCGGCTTCCGCAACGGCGCACTGGCCATATTTGCCGATCAACTTCTCAAGTGCCCTCTGTGCCGCGGGTCTCGGAGACGCAACAAAAGCAATCTTCATGTACAAACCTCCGACGGGGTTCTCATCCAAAGGCAAGGCCGGATACAGTATCAAGCCTGACGAGGTTCCCCAAAAAATCTATTCCGTCGGTCGAAGACGCAGGATGCGAGACAATCGCGCGCTGCCTCCAGTGGGCGTGCAACAATGCGTCGCCGCCCTCCATCACTTGCCGACGAGCATTGTTTGGGCGCTAACGGTGGATCTTCGAGACTTGATAAACACGTGCTTCAGCGCCTCCGACGCAAGCACATAGAGAACCGTAATGATAAGGATACCCTCCAAGACAGACGCCGAGAGGGGCACAAAGCCAAATGCGGGTATGATGGAGAGATAGGGAAGCAGCAAGGCGAGACCGGCAACGATCGCCATCAAGACGAGGAGTGGCCGGCTTGGAGCGCTTTTCCAGGCCGGCCTTCGAGTGCGTATTACAAGTATGATTCCAAGTTCTGTCAGGAGTGAGACCTGGAACCAAGTTGTCTGAAAGATCGCAGGTGTCGCGTGGATACCCCAAAGCAGGAAACCGAAAGTCGCGAAATCGAATAAGGAGCTCGTCAATCCAAACGCGATCGTGAAACGTCTGATGTATGCGATGTCCCATTGTGAAGGACGATCTGTAAGCTCGTGATCGACACTATCGGTCGCTATGGCCAAGGCGGGTATATCTGACAAAAAATTGTTCAGAAGGATCTGTTTGGCCAGCAGCGGGAGAAACGGCAGGAACAACGAGGCGCAGGCCATGCTGATCATGTTCCCGAAGTTCGCGCTTGTTGTGATGCATATGTATTTCATGGTGTTTGCAAAGGTGCGTCGCCCCTCTTCAACACCGCTCAGCAGAACGGCAAGGTCTTTCTGCAGCAACACGATGTCGGCTGCTTCGCGGGCCACATCGACGGCACCTTCGACGGAGATGCCCACATCTGCCATCTTGAGAGCCGGCGCGTCGTTGATACCGTCCCCCATGTAGCCCACAACGTGGCCACGCCGCCGAAGCGCTCTAACAATTCTTTCCTTTTGATCTGGATCGACTTCGCAGAAGATGTCGGTCCTAGAGGCGCGCGCAAACAGAGCATCATCGGACAAGCTCAGTAGATCTTTTCCCGTCAAGACGTGACGGTGGGGTAACCCGATTTCGTCGGCAAGGTGACGAACGGCATAGCGATTGTCCCCGGAGATGAGCTTGGTTCGCACGCCTTTGAGCGCAAATTTTTGAAGCACCTCTCTCGCTCCGTGTTTCGGGGCGTCCTGAAACAGCAGAAAGCCTACAAGTGTTAGGTCCGCTTCATCCTCGCGGCCATAGTTTCGTCCCCGACGAAGAACTTTTTTGGCCACACCGAGCACGCGATATCCCTCGTCACTCCAACCTCGATGGAGGTTGTCGATCGACGAGCGGTCGTCGCGAGTGACAGCCCTGATTTCTTCATCACTCCATATTGTCGACGATACATCGAGAATGCTCGTCAAAGCGCCTTTGCAGACCAAGAAGTCAGCGTCCTCGCTCTCATCTCGGCAAATAACGGACAGTCGCTTGCGGGCAAAGTCGTAGGGAATTTCCCCAAGCTTCGAGAAACCAGACAAATCAAGACGAACCACTGATGCCCTGATGGCCTCGTCAAGTGGATTGGAGAGGCCCGTTTCCATCGACGCGTTCAGGCCAGCCAACTTGAGGACGCGTTGAGAAGGCGATCCCGACGCATCGACCGCAGCTGCCAGACGGATTACCCCTTCGGTCAATGTCCCTGTCTTGTCCGTGCACAGAAGGTCCATGCTTCCAAGATTCTCGATTGAAGCCAGTCGTCGAACGATCACTCCTTTTCGTTCCATCCGAAGCGCGCCGCGCGCCAGCGTCACCGCGATGATTGCCGGTAACAATTCAGGTGTTAGGCCAACCGCCAGGGCCAACGAGAACAGCAGCGAATCTATGACTGGTCGTTCAAGCAGGACATTTGCCGCCAACACGACGACAACGATCGCAAGCATGATTTGCAGCATAAGGTAGCCAAAGCGGCGGATGCCCCGTGCAAAATCTGTTTCCGATTCCTGCCGCTCAATCGCGGCAGCTATCCTGGCGAATTCGGTATCCTTGCCTGTGTAGACGACTAAAGCTTTTGCAGATCCGCTCCTGGCCGATGTCCCTGCGAACAAAACATTCGTCCGGTTGGCCAACGGGGCGTCTATTTTCGATACGCCGGCAATTTTGGGGGCAGGAAAGCCTTCGCCCGTCAGAATTGCCTCATCGACTTCCAGCCCAGCCGTTTCGATCACAAGGCTGTCTGCCGGGACAAGACTGCCTGCCTCAAGGCGGATAATGTCGCCTGGAACGAGTTCATCGACGGGAACGGTGGCTTGCGCTCCCTCTCTCACGACGGTTCCTGTACGGGCGATGGTGCGTTTCAGGCGTTCCATCGCTCCTGACGCTCTGTATTCCTGTACGAACGAAACCGCGCAGGTGAGAACGACAATCAACCAGATGACGACCGCGTCCTGTGTGTCGCCAACGAAAAGGGCAATGGCGGCCGCAACAATCAGGACCAACACGAGCGGACTGCGAAACTGGGTAACGAAAGTTCGAAGCGCTCTTGCGGTGGGAGGAGCTTCCAACGTGTTCGGCCCATAGCGTTCTTGCCGGGCGAGGACCTCTGCCGACGATAGGCCATTCGGCGGCGTGGCAAACAGCCTCATCACCTCCGTCGCCGGCTTGGTCCAAAAACCGGATCGGAAATCACCGGGTCTATCCCAGTGTGCAGAGACAAGTGGCGTCGAACCAGCGTCGTTGTGAAGCAGCGCCATTGTTTCAGCTCGCTCCTTGAGTGCGTTTAGCCGCCTGGTTCCAGCGCCCGACCCCGATCTTGCCTGCGATATTGCGCCATGTTCCCCGGCTCTAGGATCTCGGCAACCATGTCGCCAACCGGCCTTTGTGCATTAATCAAGCGCCAGTCCGGTGGCTTTTGCTCGCCCGATAATTGCCGGGCCAGAACGCGGAGATCCGCATCGGATGGCCCCTCGCGCCTGCCCGAAACACGCTGCTGCAAGACCTGTGCGTCAGCTTGCAGCCAAACAGCCTCGCACCGGGTACCTGCGGCCTTGGATGCAAGCTCGATAAGCCTGCGGTTTTCCAGACGATCAAACACGGCATCGGCGACAACAGACCCGCCGGCCGTTGTTATCGCCAGACTGCGGCGAACGATTTCGGAATAGACCTTGTTAGAGACTTCTGGCCGATAGGCATCCGCATCGAGACGAACCTCGGCGGCAACGCCGTGCAACCCCTTGCGAATGCGGTCACTTTCGATAATGCGTGCGCCGGGTGGGGCGCCAAGCCGGGCGGCCAGCGCATCGGCCACGGTCGTCTTACCCGAGCCGCTGAAGCCGCCGATCACGATGAGTCGCGGTTGAACTTTTACAAGGAGCGTGCGGGCCAACTCAAAGTAGGAACGCGCCTCAGTGGTAAGATCAGCCGCGTTTGCGCCCTCGGCAACCTGAGTGGCGATCACGTGGGCCCTGACAGCTGCTCTTATGGCCATGAAGAATGGCAAAAGCACAAAACCATCGTCATCATTCGTTTCATCGAGGTAGCGATTCATGACCAGGTTGGCAAATTGCGGAAATCCTCTATGCCACAGGTCCATCAAAAGGAATGCCAGATCATAAAGGGTGTCGATCGTCGCAATCTGATCATTGAACTCGATGCAATCGAATAAGCAGGGCTCTCCCGCAATAAGACATATGTTGCGCAAGTGCAGATCACCGTGGCAAAGCCTGACTTTGCCGGCGGCCTCTCGGCTATCGAGAAGCGCCGCATTCTCATTCAGTATGTCCTCGAACAGCTGAGTGATCGTGGCGACTTCAGCTTCTTCGAAGACGCGGCTGGTGGCAAAACCAGCTCTATTTATGGCAAGCACTGCGCCAACGTTTGCAGATCCGGAACTACTATGAACGACAGGTGCGCTGTGGTGGTAACGGGCGATCATGCGCGCCGCTTGGGTCAGGAGCGTCGCGTTCAGCCGTCCCTGCGTGGCCATCCGATCAAACAGCGCATTCTGCTCGAAGCGAACCATCTCGACAACCGGCTCGACAAGCTCGCCGTCGCCAAAGCGGAGCTTTCCCGCCACGTCGCGCGAGATCTTCCGGATGCCAAGGTATAGACCGGGTGCCGTGACCGAGTTCAGGCGAACCTCGCGTTGGCAGGCTTCCAGCCGCAACTCCGGCGTAGAAAAATCAACGTACGGAAGTTTGACGGCGCGCTTCATCTTGAAAGCGCGATCGCGGGTGAGAAAAACATGCGAAATATGAGTTACGATGTGCTCGATCTCATCGTTTCCGTGCGCATGCCGGTCGCTTAAAAATGATATCGCGCTTGTCTGATCCTGAACGAGCATGTTGCCTCGCTTCGATGGCGAACGGCGGCGGCCGGCGGTGAAGCGCGCCGTCAGAGCATTGCGATCATGCGCGCCATCCACCGTTGTTGCGTTGACGCTGATCAATCCCTCCTGAGAAAACTTCAGGGCTAAGAGGGATATTCCGCCCAGCGTCTCGGCTATTTTGACGGTCATCAAAGCGCTCTGGTCCAAGCCTGCGATTATGACAACAAGGTGGGAGTGTTCGCCTGCCCAGTTGAACGCCCTTTATTGTGAACAAGACGAGAGCGGGGCAAACCTGCAAGCGTGGAGAATTCAGATGAGCAGAACCTGGGACTTGTCGATCTCGCCCGATACAGTTTGCTATCTCATCATCAAGGCGCGCGAATTCGACGCCAAGGATGTTGTTTCCGACGTTGACCCTGCCTCCAATGCCACGGACGACAATATGATCTCCGTGCTCGAAGACCGACCGGATGATCCCGTCGAATCCGAGCTGGAAACAACGATCTCCGAGTTGAACGAGGACGAGAAGATCGACCTTGTCGCCCTTTGCTGGCTCGGCCGCGGAGACGACACGGTGGACGACTGGGAGCGAATTCGCGCGGAGGCCTCAGACGCCCACAATGAACACACGGCCGCCTATTTGATCGGAACACCGCTTCTTGCGGATTACCTGGAAGAGGCAATGGCCGCGTTTGGAGAGTCTTGCCAGGAGTACGAGAAGGGACGCCTGTAGCGCTCGATGCGAGTAGGAGGATGGCGTGGCAAGAGTGACCGGTCCGATCGTTGAGGAAAACATGCGATGCGACAACATGGTGATCGCCGAGCACTTGCGTGAATACGCAGGTTTGCTTGAGGAACAAGGAGAGGAAAGCTTCCGACCCCGTGCCTATCGGCGTGCCTCCGACGTTGTCGCCGCGCTCGACCGACCGATCGCCGCAATTCTCGCGGAAGGAGGCCGGGAAGCCCTCGAAGCACTGCCTGCGGTCGGAGAGGCAATCGCCAGCGCCATCATCGAAATGGTCACAACGGGCCACTGGGGGCAACTGGAAAGGCTGCGAGGTGAACTTGCGCCGGAGGTGCTCTTTCGCACTATTCCCGGAATGGGGCCACGATTGGCTGGTCTCTTGGCGGAAGACGGCACGCTCGAGACCCTTGAAGACCTCGAGAACGCCATCCACAGCGGCAACTTCGCACTGAAAGGCATCGGACCCAGGCGAAAGCAAATGATCGCTTCCGCATTGGCTGAGCGCCTCGCGCGTCGATCAACGCCTTACCTTTGGAAAAGATCGAGCCAACCGCCCGATGCGCTCTTGCTCGAACTCGACCGTGCCTATCGTGACAAAGCTGCTTCGGGCGCGCTACGCCTGATAGCCCCCCGTCGGTTCAACCCGACACATGAAGCCTGGCTTCCTGTCATGCATTCCCAAGTGGGCGATTGGCATTTCACCGTTCTGTTTTCCAACACCAGGCGTGCCCACGAACTGGGAAAGACGAAAGACTGGGTGGTCATTTACCATCAACGGGACGGCGAGCCCGAGGGCTGGAGCATCGTGACGACCAGCATGCATGGGCCGACAGCGAGGAAACGCGTGGTTAGACACGATCGGTTGCAACGCGACGCCAAGCCGGTCACGTCAGCATGATCGCGAGCTTTTCCGAAAAGGAGTTTTTTGGTCCTTGACCGACGTCAATGAACGCCGGGACGCCATGGACCATGCTGGCTTTCATGAAGATTTTCGCACTCAACGGAACGATGGCTCTTGGAAGAGCCATTGCTGACGAACTCGAAGTCGCCCTTGCCGAGCACGAAGAGCGTGACTTTGAAGGCGGGGAGCACAAGGCGCGTCCGCTTGTCAGCGTGCGCGGCAACGACGTTTACATCATACATACCTTGAATGGTTCGCCGGAAGGTTCGGCGAATGACAAGCTGTGTAAGTTGCTGTTTTTCGCAGCCGCATGCCGCGAACACGGCGCAACGCGCGTAACCGCCGTCGCGCCCTATCTCGCTTACTCTCGCAAAGACAGACAGACCAAGTTACGCGACCCGGTGACGACACGATACGTGGCGCAACTATTCGAGGCTGTGGGCATCGATACGGTCGTGACTTTGGACGTCCACAACCTTTCGGCATTTCAAAACGCCTTTCGCTGTGCAACGGTTCACCTCGACACCCGCAAACTCTTCAGCAGGACCATTTCAAGTCTCTCCGGCCCCGAGCGGACGATGATATTGTCGCCAGACGCCGGCGGCATAAAACGTGCGCAACTGTTGCGAGAATACTACGAGCGTCAGTCGGGGAATGAGGCTCAACTTGCGATCATGGAAAAGCGTCGCAGCCGTGGGATCGTGTCGGGTCACCTGTTTGCAGGTGACGTCGAAGGGGCGAGCGTTTTTATCGTGGACGACATGATCGGGTCGGGCAAAACAATGCTCAGAGCAGCCGAAGCCTGCCGACAGCGGGGTGCGAAATCAGTTTATGCCCTTGCAGCCCATGCGCTCTTTGACCGGGGCTGCGAGGCGGTTCTGGCTCACCCGGCGATCGACAGGACGATCGTAACGGACTCGGCCTCACCATTCCACATACCGGAAGATCTCCTGCGCGATTGTGTGAAGGTCGTAAGCACCGCACCGCTTTTTGCCGAAACCATTCGCCGCCTGCATACCGGCATTCCGCTTGCAGCACTTTCAGGAGACGACGAGTGACAAGCGAACCCTTGCTATCTTGAGGTAGGTGAGCGCGAGCGGCCGCCATTTCTCGGGGCGGCGCGCTGGTGTTTCAAGAAGATGAAGCAAGACAGAGCCGGGCCCGCAACAAGGCACGCAAGCCGCCAAAGACACCCATCAAGCGATCACAAGGGCGATTTCCGACCGTGCGCTCCAGAGCCGTGAGGAAGAATTGACCGATCCAGCCCGAGCCCAAAACCTCACATTCGAGAGCAAGGTAACCGATTTCATCATATGGGTCGACGAGGCGCATGGACCGGTTGAATTCCAGGCAATCGATGATCTGGGGAGGCCTGACGAGGCAGATGTGTTCTGGCCGCAAGTCGCCATGTCCTTCCACCAGGCACCCCCTCTTTATCCGCTCCTCGATTTTTGACCGCATCACCTGCAATCCGCGACCGATGCCTTCCAGCAGTGCAGCAACGCCTTCGGCCTCCAGATCGAACTCCGGCCGCAGCAAGATCTTTCGCGTGATGTCGAATTCATCCATGAGGTGGCGCACATGCCCATCGACGCTCTCCGGCCGACAGCCTGCGTAGAAGCGCACAAGTTTCTCAGCCACGCCAATAAGCTCCCCCGGTGCGAGGTCACCCGCCTGTATTCGCTGATCCAGCATGTCGGCTTCCGGAAGCCGCCTCATCTCAACGAGCCAATCGGCAGCTCTCCCAGCTTTCTCAAAAGTGAGGTTCCCGGAAAAGTCTGCATAGAGAGGTTTGACGCCTCTATAGGTTTCCTCAGCCAATCGGCGATTGAGGCGAATTTCTTCGCAACAAAAGAAGTGACGGCTATCTATCGTGCTGAAGTCAAGAAAAGAGGTCTTGACCGGCTTCTTCAGCTTCAGAACCCAATCATCCGTCAGGAAGACCCATGACATATGGGTCTCCCGGGTTTCGACCCTCGATGGCCGATCAGGATAGGATGCCGGGTCGCTGAGAAAGCGGATCTTCTCATGCAGAGCGGACATTGAACACACTGTTCTTGCGCCTTATCGACACAGTTCGCGCGATCAGCTTGGCGGGTGGCCTCACGACGACATCAAGCGATGGAGAGAGGTTTCGCCCAGCAGCGATCGGGTAACGCCGCCCACCAGCCACTCGCGCAAGCGACTGTGGCCGTACGCTCCCGAAACGATCAGATCCGCACCAAACTGCTTGGTAATATTGATCAGGGTCTCGCCATCTGAAGGCCCATCGCTGCTGAAGACCTCGCCCCGGGCTCTTGCACCGTGATGGATCAGGTGGCGGACAACATCATTCAGTGTTTCCACGCCGCGGCGTTTTCCTTGATCTTCGACTGATGCGACAAGGACCTCACGGGCATGAACGAGGAAAGGCATCGCATCGACCACGGCGCGCCGGGACTCGCGCGTATCCTTCCAGGCAACAACGGCCTTGTGGGCAGCGAGCGGCTCAAGGTCGGCTCTGGGGATAAGGACGGGGCGGCCCGCCGAATGGATCAGTTCACCGATGTCAACCTGCTCGCTTCCCACTTGCGATATGCCTGCGATAACTAGGTCGGCCAACCGAGCAGCGGTCGCGAGATCCTTCGTTGGATCACCAACGCTTGTCCGCAGCAGATCCACGGCTCCGCCTTCGGCCTCGAACTCTCGCCTGAGCACCTCCAGACGGCGTTCGATATCGATCGCTTCGAGGCGCATGAATTCGTCGTCCATGACCACGCCAGGGGGCGCCGCTGTTATGATACGAATGTCGCCGGCTGCGAAGCCGATGAGTGTTGCTTCGAAACGCGACGCCACGTCACGCGCAAATCTTAGCTGCCGCGAAACACTTTCGTGCAGACTCAAGCTTACCATTATCGTGTTGTAAATCATCGCTACGACCCCCAGTTTGGGACTTCGATCACTTCATCAAAGCACCAAACGATCAGTCTCGCCTTGACCGCCGTCAAAGGTGCGGCGGCGCGGATAAAGATGTCTTTGACGCCCATCAAGGCCGCATCCCTCCTCCTGTGCTAGATGACAATTGATGGAGGGTCGGAACCATGGCGCACAAGCAAGTTCTTTTCCACTCAGCCGCGCGCGAAAAGATTCTGAAGGGAACAGCTCAGCTCGCCGACGCGGTTCGGGTTACCCTCGGACCGCGATCTAAATCCGTGCTGATTGAGAGAAAGTGGGGGTCGCCGATCGTTTGCAATGACGGCGTGACGATCGCCAAGGAATTCGATCTCAAGGATCCGGAGGAAAATCTCGGTGCGCGGATGCTGCGGCAGGCGGCAGAAAAGACCGGCGAAATCGTCGGCGACGGAACGACCACATCGACCATTCTTGCCCACGCGATCTTCGCCGACGGCCTACGCAACGTCGTGGCCGGCGCAAGCGCGATCGATATCAAGCGAGGTCTGGACAGGGCGCTCAAGCGCGCCGTTTCTGAACTCAAACGAAATTCGCGCCCCGTTTCCTCAAAGCGCGAAAAAGAACAGGTCGCAACGATCTCGGCGCACAACGACACGCATATCGGCACCCTTATCGGGGAAGCAATGGAGCGGGTCGGCGACGAAGGTGTCATCAGCGTCGAAGAGTCTAAATCTACCGAAACGGTCCTTGATGTACTCGAAGGTATGCAGTTCGATCGCGGCTATCTTTCCCCCTACTTCGTCACGGACACGGAGCGGATGGAAGTGTCGCTTGAAAATCCTGTCATTCTGCTTCTTGACCGGAAGATCACATCACTGAAGGACTGCGTCGGCCTGCTCGAGGCCGTCGCCAAATCCGGAACCCCGTTGCTGATCATCGCCGAAGACGTTGAAACAGAAGCGCTCGCCACGCTGATCGTCAACCAGATGCGGGGGACACTTAGAAACTGTGCCGTGAAGACACCCGGTTTCGGCGACCGGCGAAAGGCGCTGCTTCAAGACATAGCGATACTCACCGGGGGCCAGCTGATTTCCGAAGAATTGGGCATCAAACTGGATACGGTGACAGCCGAACAACTAGGCCGCGCCGAACGGGTGGTCATCACAAAGGATACGACGACGATCATCGGCGGCGCGGGAGACAAGAAGGCAATTGCCGGCCGCGCCGACCAGATAAGGCGCGAAATCTCCACGACGACGAGTGATTATGATCGAGACAAACTCGAGGAACGACTGGCAAAACTTTCTGGCGGAGTTGCCGTCATAAAGGTGGGTGCTGCCACAGAGGCGGAACTCAAATCAAAGAAGGAAGCCCTCGACGACGCCATCAGCGCCACCAAGGCAGCGGTAGCCGAAGGTATTCTTCCTGGAGGCGGCCTCGCCCTGTTGCGATGCATAGATGCCATTACCGATGAGGAAAGGGCATGTGAAGGCGACGAGCGCACGGGCGTGCAGATCCTGAAGCGCGCGCTCGAACTTCCGGCGCGCCAGATCGCGGAGAACTCGTCCACTGATGGTGGCGTCGTCGTGGCGAAGATGATGGAGGCGCAAGGCAATTACGGTTTCGACGCCGGGCGGAAGGAGTATGTCGATCTCGTGTCTGCAGGCATCATCGATCCCACAAAGGTCGTTCGCGTAGCGCTTGAAAACGCGGTGTCGGTCGCAAGCGTTCTATTGCTCACCGAAGCCACCATGACAGAAATACCGGAGCCGGCAAGGGACGGTCTTGTCGAGGCCGGCATGCAAGCTTAGCCCCAAAAGATGTCGGAGCATCATGATGACCGCATTGGACGAACGTCAAAAAGCTCTTGAAGAAAAGTATTTCCTGGACTTCGAAAGAGCAATCCGGGTTCGCGATCGACGCAATCGCATTCTGGCGAGATGGGCGGGCCAGGTTATCGGTCGCGCAGACGTATCGGGCTATGTGGAAGAGGTGATCACGGCTGGTCAAACCGATCCAGGAGACGATGACGTCTTGCAGAAGGTTCTCGATGATCTGCGCGCTGCCAACGTGGCGGCCGACAAGGCCATGTTGCAGGAGAAAATGCGCGCGCTCCTCTATGTAGCGGCCGAGCAGCTCGAAGCCGAAGAATGACGTTTTGAGTTCCGTACGCCTTAATCCTCTACCCCTTGTCCTGTTTTGCTTCCGCAGTCGCGACCATTCGTTTGACAGCGACGAAACTGTCGGGCGTAACGGAGATTGAATCAATTCCGCAGTCGACGAGGAAGGCAGCGAACTCGGGGTGATCGCTCGGCGCCTGTCCGCAAAGGCCGATCTTTACGCCGGCCGCCTTTGCGTCGCCGATGACCTTGCGGATCATCCACTTTACCGCTGGATCTCGTTCATCAAAGACGGCGGCGAGGTCCTCGCAGTCCCGGTCGATGCCAAGCGTCAATTGGGTCAGATCGTTCGAGCCGATCGAGAATCCGTCAAAGTGCCGCGCGAAATCGGCTGCCAGAATGACATTGGAAGGGATTTCGCACATGATGTAGATCTCAAGCTCACTGTCCCGCCTCAATCCATTATCGGCCATCGTATCCAACACCTTTTCCGCCTCCTTGGGAGAGCGGCAGAAGGGGATCATGAGCGCAACATTCACAAAACCCATCCTCTCTCGAAGACGCCTTATGGCACGGCACTCCAGCACGAACCCATCCCTGTAGCGGGGTGAATAATAACGGGAGGCTCCACGAAAGCCGATCATCGGGTTTTCCTCTAGCGGTTCAAACTGCGGTCCGCCGCAAAGACCCGCATATTCGTTCGTCTTGAAGTCGCTCATGCGAACGATGATCGGTTTCGGAAACGCGACAGCGGCAAGTCGCGCCAGCCCGGCTGAGAGCTTGTCCACGAAGTATTCCGTCTTGTCGGTGTATTCCCTCGTCAGGGTGTCGATCATTTCCCTGGCGGCTTGATCCCGCAACCCGTCGAAGTGGACAAGCGCCATCGGATGGATCTGGATGGTATTCGATATCACGAACTCCATGCGCGCGAGCCCGATGCCGTCGGCCGGCAACCGCCACCACCTGGATGCAGCCTGGGGATCGGCAAGGTTCAGCATCACCTTTGTTCGCGTTTCAGGTATGTCGGAAAGGTTAGTTTCCTCGGCGGCGAAGTCCGCCCGTCCCTCGTAGATCGTGCCCTCATCACCTTCGGCACAGCATACTGTGACCACCTCCCCCGGGTGAAGCAACTGCGTTGCATTCCCAACGCCGACGATCGCAGGAACACCGAGCTCCCTACTGACGATTGCGGCATGTGACGTCCGCCCGCCATGGTCGGTGACGATAGCGCAGGCACGTTTCATTAGCGGAACCCAGTCCGGATCCGTCGTCGCTGCAACCAGAACAGCGCCGTCGATAAAGTGATCAGCGTCGCCGGCATGTTCGACAAGGCAAACAGGCGCGGCTGATATGGCGTTGCCGATCGCAAGTCCCCGAGCGATCGGTCGTCCCTTGGAACTGATGCGGTAGGTCGACAGCAAGTTGGTCGCCGCCTGTGACTGCACCGTCTCCGGGCGCGCCTGGACAAGCCAGATCTCCTGGCTAGGACCATCTTTCGCCCATTCGATGTCCATGGGACATTCATAGTGCGTCTCAACGACAACGGCCCATCTGGCGAGCTTCACAATCTCCTCGTCGCTCAAGACGAGGCCCGCTCTCTCCTCTACGCTCGTCAAGACGCCTTGCGTGGGGGATGACCGACCGCCGTAGACGAGCTTGCGTTCCTTGGAGCCACGCCTCTTTTCTATTATCGGTACAACCTCAGGAATGCCGAGCAGGGGTTTGAAGACGCGATATTCATCCGGATCGACCGTGCCCTTGACGACATACTCGCCAAGCCCCCAGCTTGCATTGATGACGGCAACCTTGTTGAATCCGGTCTCCGTTTCGATCGAAAACATGACACCGGCTGCGCCAAGGTCCGAGCGCACCATCTGCTGGATGCCGATCGAGAGCGCCACCTTCATCTGCTCGAAGCCGTTTGCCTGGCGATATGCCATGGCACGATCCGTAAAGAGGGAAGCGTAGCAGCGGCGGCAGGCATCCATGAGTGCTTGTTCGCCAGCGATGTTGAGGTAGCTTTCCTGTTGCCCTGCAAAACTCGCCGCTGGCAGATCCTCAGCTGTGGCGCTCGAGCGAACCGCAACGGACGCGGCCTCGACGCCAAGCCTTTTCGACAAATTGCGATAGGCTGATATCAGGTCTTCTTCGAATTCGGGAGGCCAGGCACCTTGCAGGATGAGGGCGCGGATCGCGGCCCCGGTTTGAGAAAGGGTGTCGCGCCCGGATTCCCATGCGGCCAGAAGCGTGCCGATTGGTTCGCGCAAGCCGTTGAAATCGATGAAGCGCCAATAGGCTTGTGCCGTCGTGGCAAATCCGCCTGGAATCTTTATATCGCTCCCGGTGAACCCGTTGATCAATTCGCCGAGCGAGGCATTTTTACCGCCAACGTCACCGATGTCGCCTCGTCTGACGTCCTCGAGCCAAATAACGGATCTCATCCCAAGCCTCCAGCCGTCATGAACCGGCAAATCATATACGCCGAGGTGGTGTCTGACCTTGACGGCCGTCAAAGCGCGTCCGGTGGACTTGCGGCACAATCTCATGAACTATATGGGAGGGACCTGCGGTGGGCATGTTGGCACGTCAGGCTATCGTTGCGGAGATAGGCGAAACACACACACGCCTTGCGGTTACGGATTACGACCGGCTATCGATCGACCACTACGTACAGTTCGACAATAACGCTTTTACCTGCGTGACCGACGCGCTGGCCGCCTATATCAGGTCTACGCCCGTCGCGACCTCTGCAATCGGCATCGCGGTCATCAACGGCGGCCCGACTACCGACGAAGACCGCCTTCATCATGATCTGGCAGAACAACTCGATTGGGGCACTTCGCCGTCCCGTGTTTTCAAGGTCGAGGCGCTCGACGCGCTGGCATTGGTTTTACCTCATCTGACTCTACACGACACAAAATTGATCAGCGGACAACAGATCGAGCCTGGTACGCCGAAGGCGATCATCAGCGTCGGACAGGCGCTCGGCGTAACCTCGCTGACCCCGGACGACGGCGCATGGTCCGCGCACCGAACCCATGCGGGAAGTATCTCCTTTGCCCCCCAGACGCGTGGGGAATTTGACATTTTCGAGCGCATCCGTTGCGCGACCGACTACGTCTCGGTCGAGAACCTCCTGTCGGAGGCCGGTCTTTGCCATCTTCACGAGTTGCTGCTCGAAAGTGCCGGTCAGGCAGTGCGCGGCTCGCCGGCCTCCAGCATCATCGATGCGGCATTACGCGGGAGCGACGCGGTGGCCGCGAAGGCCGTGGACTACTTCGCCACCTGGCTGGCCAGGTTCGCTGGTGACATCGCTCTTCTCTATGATGCCAGGGGCGGCATTTATCTCTGGGGGGCCATTCCGCGAAGAATGGAACGACGGTTGAAGGCTGATCTGTTTCGAGCAGCTTTCGAAGCGAAGGGCCGACGGTCCGCCTGGCTTGCGGAGATACCAATTTTCATCATCCGCAGCGACGACGCGATTTTGAAGGGCGCGGCTTTGGCACTCGCCGGGCGCCTGGATTAAGCGCTTGCCCAATTGCGAGCAGCTTCGGTGGTGAACGCAGTCTGCACTATCAGGAAGTCTGAATGTTGCAACAAGAAGCGACCAAACCTTGAGACGGCTCGACGCGCACCTGTCTTTCCTTGAGAAGAACCCCTTTTATCAGGAGCACACTGAAGACCGAAGCGATCATGAGAACGATCAAGATCAGCAGAAGCCAATTCAACAGGACCGCCTGTATCATGTGCCGTATGTCACGCCGGGTCATCTGGAAATCCCTGAAAGTCGCGCCCTGGTGAACAACAACACGAACGACCATGTCTTGCATTGCTCTGCGTCAAAGTAGCCACTGAGCCAGCTTTGACGGGCGTCAATGCACCGGCTTGCAGATCGCGGTCTAATCGTTGGGTCTACTGGTCGAAGGCCAAAGGCGGATGGAGGATCAATCGCCTCTTCCCCATGTCCTTTGTCGGTCGCCGGCCAGGCCCCACGTTTACTCAAAGGAGAAACCAGTCATGACTGAGACATCGACGAAACTCCCCATAAAGCAAGACGAAGCCCCTCGCTCCCGCGCGCAATCGTGGATGCCCTTTGAAGGTTTGCGGGCCGAAATCGACCGCCTGTTCGACGACTTCACTCCGAGCTTCTGGCGCCGGTCGTTTGACCCCGTGCATGTTCACAGCGCAACCGCCCTGCCGACCTGGGCACTCGCGCCGGCGATTGATCTCGTCGAGAAAGAGGCGAGCTACGAGATCACCGCCGAGTTGCCAGGGATCGAGGAAAAGGACATCGAGGTAAAGGTTTCGAACGGAAATCTGACGATCCGCGGCGAAAAGCTGGAGGCCAAGGAAGAAAAGGACAGGGAATACGTCCTGTCCGAGCGGCGCTATGGTTCGTTCCAGCGCACCTTCAAGATGCCTCAGGGCGTGAAAGCCGAAGACATTGCGGCGACGTTTTCGAACGGCGTGCTGACGGTCACGTTGCCAAAAACCAAGGAGGCTCAACAGAACGATCGCAAGATCCAGGTGAAGGCCGCCTAACGGGCTCGGCGCTCCGCTCCGCAAGGGTTCAAGCGCCTTGCGGAGCGCTGACCGCCAAAGGGAGGATATCATGTCATTCAAGACGATTTTGAACGTGCTCGCAGACGATGGAGCTGCCGAGGATCTAAACATCGCGATGAACCTGGGAGGCGAGGTGAGCGCACATCTCAGCACCCTGGTCGTCACCATGGCCCCCGTGCCTACCGGACGCTATCAGACGCTATCGCCGAGCTGGCTGGAAGTGCGCGAGCGCAACCTGCAGCGGCTTTCCGACCACCTTGTCGAGATCCGCGAGCGCCTCGCAACAGCCGGATTGTCGTTTGATGTCGACAGCGTGTACGCGGAGGTCGCAGGCCCCGCTTACGATATCGGCGAAAGAGCCCTCTACGCGGATCTGATCCTCGCCGGCCCAGGCGTATTTTCGAGCGACGAGTTGAAGTCTCAGGTTGTCAGCGGCGGACTGTTCCAAGCGGGTCGCCCAGTTCTGTTCGTTCCGCCCGGTGCGATCGCGACATTGCGCCCAAGGACGATCCTGCTCGCCTGGGATTCTCGTCCGAGCGCGGCCCATGCTGCAAGAGAAGCGCTTGAAATAATGAAGATGGCGCAATCCGTCCACGTCACCATGGTCGACCCCGTTGCCGCGTTGAGGGTGAGCGGTGGCGAACCGGGCGCCGATGTCGCAACGTATCTCGCCCGCCACGGCATCAATGTCTCGGTGGAGACCCTGCCGAGCGCAGGTCACTTTGTGACCGAGACGTTGCAAAGGCATGCAATGGACATCAACGCCGACATGATCGTCATGGGTGCCTACGGACATTCCAAGCTTTTGGAGCTCATCCTCGGGGGTGTCACGAAATCCATGCTCAACGAGGCGAAGTTGCCGATCCTTATGGCTCACTGAACGGGGTCATGGCAGATGAAACCAAGAATTCCGCACGATTGCTGGGTTTTGGCGTGCGACGGAGGCCGCGCCCTTATGATGCGCAACGCCGGGGACTCCGAACTCCTCAATCTGATCGTCATCGAAACCGTCGCAAATCCGGGAGCGCCGGCGCACATGCTGGGAAGCGATCGCGAGGGAGTCTTTCAATCGGTCGGCGGAGCGAGAAGCAAGGTCGAGCAGACCGACTTGCACCGGCAGGCCGAAGAAAGGTTCGTCGCCAATGTTGCGGAGAGGATCTCGGCCCTTGTCCGCAACGAGGGGATCAAGCGCCTCGTGCTGGCCGCGCCCCCACGCGTGCTTGGCCAGTTGCGCACCGAACTCGACCCGCACGCGCGGTCCGTCATCAGCGCAGAACTGGGGAAAGATCTCGTCAATCTCGAGGTCGCGCATATTGAAAAGTACCTTACCGACTAGGGCATAGAGTGGAATGCCGGTGCCCGATCGTCTAATCAAATGGGAAGGTCAGTGGAAATCGAAGACGGCGCCGCCGCGCTTGAGGCGCGAGACCTGACGAAGGTCTATCGAATGGGCGCCGTTGAGGTATCTGCCCTTCGCGGTGTCGATGTCGATTTTTACAAAGCTGAACTCGTGGTGCTGCTCGGACCTTCCGGAAGCGGCAAATCCACCTTACTCAATATCCTGGGCGGTCTTGACGCACCCACGTCTGGCCAGGTTCGCTTTGGCAATCATCCGCTTTCGTTCGGCAGTGAGCGTGCGCTCAACCAATACAGGCGAAACCACGTCGGTTTCGTGTTTCAGTTCTACAACCTGATTGCAAGCCTGACTGCGCGCGAAAACGTCGCTTTGGTGACCGAGATTGCAAGGGATCCCATGCCGCCCGCCGATGCACTGGCGCTTGTCGGACTGAGCGATCGCCTTGATCATTTTCCAGCACAGCTCTCCGGTGGAGAACAGCAACGTGTTGCGATCGCTCGGGCGATCGCCAAGCGACCCGACTTGCTGCTTTGTGACGAGCCGACAGGGGCTCTAGACAGCAAGACCGGCATCCTTGTGCTCGAGGCTATTCTCAGGATCAATCGGGAACTCGGGACGACCACTGCCCTGATCACGCACAATGCCGTTATCGCCGAAATCGCCAATCGCGTCCTTTATTTCGCCGATGGTCGCATTGTCGAGACGCAGTGCAACGCGACGCAACGGGCGCCGGGTGAACTGAGTTGGTGAGCCGTGATGACGAGCCTCGATCGAAAGCTTTTGCGGCAGCTTTGGAAGATGAAGGTTCAGCTTCTGGCGATCGCATTGGTGATCGCATCGGGCACGGCGCTCTTGGTCATGTCGTTGACAACGATCGAAGCACTCGAGGAAACCACTGCCGCCTATTATGAGCGGACCCGCTTTGCCGATGTATTCGCTCATGCCAAACGTGTGCCCGAGTACCGCAAGCGCGAGATCGGTGAAATCGCCGGCGTCAGGCTGGTTGAGACACGAATCGACGAGCGCGCGATCCTCAATGTCGCCGGGTATCTCGAGCCAGTGGTCGCGCAGGTAATCTCGCTGCCCGATAACGGGCCGCAGCTCTTGAACGCGCTTGTGATCCGCTCAGGACGTCTGGTCGACCCGACACGTGGTCATGAAGTTGTCGTCAGTGAGCCGTTTGCCCAAGCGCATCGTTTGAAGCCAGGCGACAGCATTGAGGCCATCTTGCGAGGCCGCAAGCGCACGCTGGAGATCGTGGGGACCGCCCTCAGTCCGGAATTCGTGTACGCCATCGCACCGGGAGGGCTGATGCCGGACGACACACGCTTCGGGATTCTATGGATGGGACGGGACGCATTGAGCGCGGCGTTCGATCTTAAGGCATCCTTTAATGGCGTTGCGGTCAGCCTGCTACCAGGTGCGGACGTCAGCGATACGGTCCGTCGGCTCGACAATATTCTTGCGCCATATGGCGGCATCGGAGCCTACGGCCGCGAAGACCAAACGTCAAACTGGTTCCTCGAAAGCGAAATCGCACAACAAAAGAACCTGTCTCGCGTGATGCCCTCCATATTCCTCGCCGTGGCGGCCTTCCTTACAAACCTGGTGATGGCGCGCCTTGTCGATACGGAGCGCCGGGAAATCGGCCTGCTAAAGGCTCTCGGCTATACGAATTGGACAGTCGGGTGGCACTACTTCAAGCTCGTCCTTGCGATTGGAACTACCGGTGTCGTGATCGGGTCGCTGGCCGGCGCATGGCTTGGTCACTGGAACACTGAGCTCTACACAAAGTTTTACCGCTTTCCCTTCCTTCTGTATCGTCCCGGCCCAGTCGCATTCATTGTGTCGGCCACAATAAGTCTGACTGCCGCGCTGGCTGGCAGCCTGACGGCGAGCTATCGTGCCGTTCGGCTGCCGCCGGCGGAGGCGATGAGACCTCCCTCACCGCCAGCTTATCGGCGTTTGTTTACAACGCGTTTCGCCTTCTCCGGACCCGACGAGCCCACCCGCATGATCCTGCGTCGGATTACACGATGGCCCGGACGCGCATTGCTTACTAGCCTTGGATTGGCGATGTCGGCGGCAGTCACGATTATGGCTCTCCAATGGGTGGATGCGATCGACACACTAGCCGAAACTGTTTTTGAGCGCGGACAACATCAAGACGCAACGATCGCTTTTGACGAACTCCATCCGCTCAAAGCCGTTTGGGACTTCGAGAATTTGCCTGGCGTGCTATCGGTCGAGCCCTATCGTTACCTATCCGCGCGGATCAGTCGCGGGCATCTCGCCGAGCGTCAGGGCATAATCGGCATTCCGGAGAGCGCCATCCTTAGCCCCGTGTACGACGTTTCACGCGGTCGCCTTCAGATACCAGCCGGCGGCTTGGACGTTTCTCGCAAGCTTGCAGAACTTCTGCGAATTCAGATCGGCGATACCGTTGTCGTCCAGCTCCTTGAGGGGCACCGGGCCTCCTTCAGCGTGCGCGTGGTGCAACTGTTCGAAACCTACATCGGCAAGCCCGCATATATGGAAATGGGAGCGCTCAATCGCCTTGCTGGAGACGGTCGCGTTGCAAGTGGTCTGCATATCCGCATAGACGCGGCAGACCGATCCGGCCTGCTTGCGAGACTGAAGGGCATCCCTGGCATAGGTTCTATACAGTTTCGACATGCCGCCATCGATACCTTCTACAATACGATGGGGGAGACCATTTTCATTTTCATTGGTTTCTTCATCGCGTTTTCTATGACGCTTTCGGTGGGAGTAACTTACAACTCAATCCGCATAGCGATCTCCGAGCGAGTGCAGGAGTTTGCCACGTTGCGCATACTCGGCTTCACGCGCTGGGAGATCTCCTACATCCTTCTCGGGGAAGTTGGTCTGCTCACCTGGCTCGCCATTCCTCTTGGCGCGGCGATCGGCTTGGCGCTCGCATGGTGGATGACGAGCGCCTTTGAAACAGAACTCTACCGTGTGCCGCTCGTGCTTCAAAATTCAACTTACGGCAAGGCCGCAGTCATCATGCTTGCATCGGTATTAGCCTGCGCCGCTGTCGCGCGTCGCAGGCTCGACCGTTTGGACCTGATCGCGGCGCTGAAGACCAGGGAGTAGCGCGGATGCGCGCGTCCAAGAAGCGAATGGCAATCTGGGGAAGCCTGGCGGCATTGCTGGCGATCGTCCTTGCCTATGTGCTGCGCCCCCAGCCGGTTCCGGTGGACCTGTCATCAGTGAAGACGGGGCTGTTGCGCGTAACGATCGACGAGGAAGGGGAGGCTCGAGTGCGCGAAGTCTACACACTTCACGCGCCCCTTCGCGGGCAGCTGCAGCGCATAACCGCTGAAGCCGGAGATCCTGTCAAGGCTGGAGAAACCTTGCTCGGTCAGATCGAACCTGCAGCGCCAGCTTTCCTCGACGTCAGATCGGAAGCGGAGCAACGGGCGGCCGTGGAAGCCGCGGGGGCCGCCTACAACCTGGCGGCCGCCGAACTCAACAAGGCGAAAGCGGACCTGGCATTTGCGGAGGCAGAGAGAGGGCGCGCGCGCCAGCTGATGGAGCGCAACATGATCTCGAAGCGGGCTTTTGACGATGCGGAGCGTGTCTACAACGTAGCCGAGGCCAACCTCGCGACGGCGGAGGCAGCGCTCAACGTCAGGCGCCATGAACTGAGCCAAGCACGCTCACGGCTACTTTCGCGCCAGGAAATCACAAACCGTAGCGGACCTTGCGAATGCGTTGCATTGACCGCGCCTGTGGACGGTGTCGTCCTCAGGGTCATGCGCCGTAGCGAAGGCGTTGTCGAGGCAGGTACCCCGCTTATCGAGATCGGCAATCCAAACGATATGGAGATCATCGTCAATCTTCTCTCCGAGGACGCCGTCAAGCTCAAACCAGGCCAAAAGGCAATTGTGACCAACTGGGGTGGCGAGGATCTTGATGCAATCGTGCGTCGAATCGAACCGTTCGCGCGGACAAAGGTATCGGCGCTGGGTATCGAAGAACAGCGTGTCGACGTCGTTTTCGATCTCGCCGATCCACCCGGGCGATGGGCAACGCTTGGGCACGGTTATCGGGCTGACGTCCGGATTATCCTTTTCGAAGGCAATGTACTCAAACTGCCGCTGGGTGCATTGTTCCGGCAAACTGACAAATGGGCCGTCTTCACCGCAGAGGGGGGCCAGGCGCGATTAAGAATGGTGGTCGTGGGGCAACGCAACAACCTGGAAGTCGAGGTCCGCGAGGGCCTTGATCCGGGTGAACAGGTTATTCTCTACCCGAGCGACCGCATTGCGGAAGGGGTCGCAATCACTGAGCGATAGGTTCTCACCTGGTCAAGGCAAGCGGCGAACACGTCCATGAGGCTGAAAGCTTTCATCGGCATTTCTAAGCATCAGCAACTCCCCGATGGTTTCGTAGTTGATGAAGCCGACAACGCGCTGACTGCGATCGACTACAGGCAGGGCAGGCGCGCCTGCCTCCTGCATGAGCCTCAGACTGGCGTCGACAGGCGATTGTTCATCGACCGTCGGGATGTCACGGCGCATTACCGTGATCACCGGCGCGCCAGAACCTTTTTCCTTCATCGCCCGGATGATCCCTTCGCGTGTCATCAGCCCTTCGAACCGGCCGCCCTCGTTCAAAACCGGAAACTCGCTCTGGCTCGTTGCGAGCAGGAGTTCCACGGCCTCGCCGACACGGGCCTCGGGAGAGAGCGTCGCGAAGTCTGTGATCATCACGTCAGAGACGCTCGTGCCGGCGGAGATAGCCTGAAGTTCGCTGCCTTGCGCTTCAGTCTCCGCGGCGAAATAGACGAAGATTGCAACGAGAATCAAAAATGGGTTGAAGAAGACACCAAAGACAGCCATGGCTATCGCGAAGGATTGTCCGATGCGAGCCGCAAGCGTAGTGGCACGCGCCCAGGGTAGACGCCAGGCAAGAATTGCCCGAAGGACCCGCCCGCCATCCATCGGGAAGGCGGGGATCATGTTGAACACGACGAGGAAAATGTTGACCCCCGCGAGTCGCGCCAGGAAATCTACGCGGGGGTCCTGAGGCGCCAGCAGCAGTTCCCAGCCCAGGGCGCCTCCAACGACGATGACGATGAGGCCAGCAATCACCACGTTCACAAGCGGGCCTGCGATGGCTATCAACAACTCCTCAAGCGGCCTGGTGGGGTTGCGCTCCAACCGTGCCAGACCGCCGATTGGCAAAAGAGTGATATCCGGTGTCTTGATGCCAAAGTGGCGAGCGGCCGCGATGTGCCCGAACTCATGAAGCACCACACAGAGGAAGACACTGACGATGAAAGCAACGCCCTCAAATGCGGCAGTCGGCCCCCCGATTCGGTAATGCATCACCCAGATCCAAATGAGAAGAACGGCGAATGTTACGTGCACGCGGACTTCGGTCCCCGCGATGGTGCCCAGTTTTAAGGACCATTTCATGGTGTTTTCGCTCCGATACTCTTTTCCCAAAGCCGCTCGTCGAAGAATTGCGTCTATGGAACCACGAATCGATACGCTGTGCCTGCGCGCAGGATATCGAACGAAACTTGGCCATCTGCGGCATCCATAAGGGCTTGAATCCGAGACGCCGAGACGGCCGGCTCACCGTTGATGGATGTGAGGTAGTCACCCGATCTCAGCCCAGCTGCATATGCTGCGCTGTCGGACGGCACCTCCAAGAGTACCGGCCCGTTGGGCGTACAAGCGCGCGAAGCCGATGAATCCGGCAAGGCAAAGGTCACAGAGTCCAAGGCGCTATTGCCCTGGACGCCGTCCATGCTCGCGGGATCGTCAAGCTTCAGTTCCAGCCGTTGTGTCTTGCCCTCCCGGCGGATATCGAGATTGACTTGCGCGTTGGGCGCCAGCAGACTGACTACATTCCTGAAGGCGGCCTCAGTCGAGACAGCGTGGCCGTTAAGCGCAGTCACGGCATCGCCGAGCCTCACCCCTTGGCGCTCGGCGGCCGAGTTGCAGGAGAGCCGGTCAACCACTAGATCCCGCGTCGCGTCATCGCTTTCCTGCGAAAGGATGACGGACACGCCGAGCCATCCGCGCCGGATTTCTCCATCCTTTATGAGAGCGCGAACGATTTTGGAGGCGAAATCCGAAGGGATCACAAAACCGACGCCCTGGGCACCTTCGTTCGGTGGCGGTGCCCCTCGCACCACTCCCAGAAGCTCGCCTGCTGCATTGACAAGCGCGCCACCGGAGTTTCCCGGGTTGAGTGCTGCATCAGTCTGGATGTAGTCCTCATACTCGTCGATCCCGAGACCGGACCGGCTAAGCCCGCTTACGATCCCGAAGCTTGCTGTCTGCTCCAGGCCAAGAGGACTGCCCACCGCAACCACGAAATCGCCAACTTTCAGAACGGACGATCGTCCCCAGTCAAGGGCAACGAGGCTCGGCGCCCCAATCTTGATCACGGCAAGATCGGTTGGCGGATCGCTGCCGACAACTGCGGCCGGCAGAACGCGGCCGTCGTTGAGCGTCACGGCGATGTCATCGGCATCGGCGATCACGTGGCTGTTTGTAACGATGTAGCCCTCTTTGGCGTCGATGATGACGCCGGATCCCGTAACGGTAGCACCGCTCTCAAAGATGAGGACATGTTCGGGCAGGCCCAGGATCTTTCGAACGTTCGCATCGTCCAGCAAGTCGTTCGTCAATACACGATTGGCGGTAGTGCTGATGCCAACGACTGCGGGCCGGACCCGAGCCAGCGCATCAGAGAACCCTGCGCCACCACTTGCAGGGACAGCTGGCCAAACGGTGAATGCATATATCGCACTGGCAAGCAGGAAACATGGTAGATTTTGCATATCCTGCACTCCTGACTAAGAAGTCAGGATCTCATCTCTCGGTGCGCGCGCATTGACGCGCGTCAAGGAATATCAAATGTCAGTAGGCTAGCACCTGGACGTCAGCTGCAGCCAGACGACGATAGAGCCGGCCGCGTCGCCTGATTGGCCACCAGTCGTAGAGAAAAATCTCAAGCGCCCTCCAGTTTGCCACCCAACCGAAGATGACCAGGCTTTCGCTGGCAACACGCGAGAACGCGCCTTCACCCGAAAGATTGGTCAAGAGCTGACTTGCGATCAAGCTGAAAGCAAGGATCGGCGCGCCAATGAACAAGGCGCGCCGCCCCTCCCTTAAAAGCTGCCGCAACTCGCGACTGGCCTGCCTGGCGCGGCTTTCAAAATTGTATCGCATCGCGTCCTGGACAACACGCGTCACGGCCGTGTCGGCTTCTCCGGAAGGCAACTGCACGACAATCGCAAGTGGTCCATCATCGGGCACCTCCTCAGCCCAATCGACAATGAAACGCTCGGCATCCTCGTCCAGATCGCGCTCATGGAAGGGTGTGGGGTCCAGCGAATTGAAGAGCCGAGCCAGTTGGTCGATGCGGATCGGGATCGTATGACGCCCGCCGGTTGATGATTTCGCGTCCAACGTGCCTACTCCTGGTCGATTTCACGTAGTCGCTGGCATGAGCGGCGGCTCAAGCGTCCTCGTTCAGTGCCCGCCGTACGCGGCGAATGACCACGCCCCGGGCTTTGTCGTCGGCCGCCTTTGCCAATTCCGCCTGCAAATCGAGAACCAGTGATTGCAAATCGTTGTTCCAGTCCGTCCGACCCGCGCGAAATGGGTCGATGCGTGGCGGCGCGACGCCTTCAACTATCTCGACAGCTCCCTTCGCTTCCAGTCGGAACGAAGCATCCAATCGGGGACGAACCACCTTTTCCTCAGTCAGGAACATTTGGAGCCGCTGTCTCATTCCTTCAAGAGCCGCATCCTCCCCGTGGACCAGAAAGACCCCGACGCCGATCGGCTCGCGCGCCCGCACCCATTCGGCAAGCTCTTTGCCGTCGGCATGCCCGCTATAGATATCCAGCTTCCTGATGCGCGCGCGTACGCGAATGTCATCGCCTTGGATGCGCACCACAGAGGCCCCGTCCTCAAGAATGCGTCCCAGAGTACCGGCGGCCTGGTAGCCGACAAGGAGTACCGTTCCCTCGTCCCGCCAAAGCCAGTTCTTCAGACGATGCCTGATCCGACCGGCCTCGCACATTCCGCTGGCGGCTATTACAATATGAAATTCCTTCATGAAATCGATTGCTTTGGACTGCTCGGGGGTCTCGGTGAAACGCACGTTCTTCGCGTGCAGAGCCTTGGCAAGCAGATCGCCATTCTCGAGTTCCCGCGCATGCCGCCGAAAGATTTCGCTGGCGCGTGTTGCCAGTGGCGAGTCGATGATGATCGGACATCTCTCGATCTTGCCCGTGTCCATCAAGTAAACGAGGTCGGTGAGGAGTTCCTGGGTTCGTTCCACGGCGAAGGATGGCACGATCAAGGCGCCGTTCGGCCGCGTCGCCTCCAGAACTTCCGTTCGCAGAATGCGCCGCCTGGTTTCGTCGGTTGCATCTTCTCTCTCGACGTCGCCATAGGTGCTTTCACAAATGACATAATCCCAGCCCGTCGGCGCGACCGCGTCATATTGAAGAAGCTTGTGTCGTGGGCCTATGTCCCCGGAAAAGAGCAATCTGAGGGGCGTCGGGGAGGTGTCCACTTCAACTTCGACTGACGCCGAACCGAGGAGATGGCCCGCGTTCCAGAACCGAAACTGCAACCCTTCGGCCGCCGTCTCCCATTTGCCGAGCCGCACCTGCCTGAAAAGCGTGACCGCGACAGCTGCGTCGCCGGCGTCGTAGATAGGGGTCACCGGTTGGCGCCCACGACGAAGGTTCCGGCGATTGAGCTGATCGACTTCGCTTTCTTGAATATGGGCAGAGTCCGGTAGCATGACGGAGCACAGATCAGCCGTGCCCGGCGTTGCGAAAATCGGACCGTCGTACCCGAGTTTCGCGAGCTTCGGCAAGAGGCCTGAGTGGTCGATATGCGCATGCGTCAGGATGACGGCGTCGATGCTGTCGACATCGAAGGGGAACGGACGATAGTTGAGTTCCTTCTCTGTCTTCGACCCCTGGAACAGCCCGCAATCGATTAGAACTTTCGTTTCGCCGAACTCAATCAATTGGCATGAACCGGTGACGGTGCCTGCGGCTCCGTGAAAATGAAGGATCGGTTGAGTAGTCATCGGCATAAGCCTCGTCCTGGTTGCGGGGCCATGTCCCCTGGAAATGTCTTCCGTTCAATTGCAAGTTTGTAGATCAAACCGGCGGCTAGGATTGGCCCGTTCGGTCTGCAAGCGTAGCCACAAGAAGCGCCTTGATTGCAGGCATGCGATTTTCAGCCTGATCGAAGACGATCGAGGATTTGGATTCAAAGACACCGTCGCACACTTCCATGCATTCGACGCCGAAACGCTTGGCGATACGGGCTCCCGCCTCATCTTCCCGCCAATGCCAGGCGGGGAGACTGTGCATCAGCTTCGTTTGCGGGTTGTCGGTTGCCTCCATCACATTCTCTCTGACGGCAAAGGGCGCGAGCTGCCTCACACGCTCGGCCCAACGCACGTCTCCCTCGCCAAACCAAGGCGCCGTGCAGACAAAGTCTGCCCCGAGAATTCCGGTGCCGACGTGCTCAAGTACCGCTATCCGGCCGCCGCTATCTCTTGCAGCCAATGTCACACCTTCGATGAAAGGCGCCTCCGGCCAGAAACTCGTTGGTGAAACGATGCGAAGATCGATGCCGAGTTTCGAGGAAGCTACTGCCAGGGATCGAGCGACGTTGCTGCGTCCATCCCCAAGAAAGGCCACGATCATGTCATTAAGAGGCTTGTCGCTGCATTCCTGCATCGTCACGAGGTCGGCCAATGTCTGCGTGGGGTGTGACGTGTCGGTCATTCCATTCAAGACGGGCACACACGCCCATCTGGCGACCTCTTCGACGGCGGATTGGGAATGCCCGATGTATCCGATTGCATCATACAGCCGGCCGAGAAAACGGGCCGTGTCCTTGACCGATTCCCGATAGCGCGTGTGACCGGTTGATGGTCCGATCAAGGTCACATTGGCGCCTTGGTCGTAGGCTGCGACTTCAAAGGCGGCGCGCGCGTGAATCGAATCTCGTTCACATAAAAGCGCGACGTTCCTGGTGCTCAGTCGCTTGAGCACGATTCCACGCCGCTTTTCTTCCTTGAGGTCAACGACGAGCCGAAGCAGATAGTGGATTTCCTCGGCAGTCAGGTCGTCAAGGGAAAGCACGCTGCGACCACGAAGATCGATCGACATGGCGCATTCTCCTTAATTGGCGCTCCTTCAGACAAATAAAAGGCAGATATCCGTAGCCGGCATTGATGCTCGTCAATGACGGCTCGTCGGCTCCCGGGAAAACTCGCTTCATAGTGCGCCGTGCCTCGTACCGGCGGAGAGCCTGCAGTCGCACGGCACAAAGCTCGGGACCCGGCGGGTTCATCAAATCCGATCCACGCATCGGGAAGGATATCATGGCTTGCGCCTATGTCGTCGCCCCAATCAAAGCAGCACAGGTAGAACGGGCCTATTGCCTGATCGTCGCGGTGGGCTACGACATCGGCCCTGATGCATGGCGGCAGGTCTGTGCAGCGGCTCTCATGCGCAAACACCCCTCCCCCTTTGTCGAAGAGGTTGCGGCTGTCGAAGATCCGCTCGGCTACATCAGGGGTATCGCCATATCGCGCGTGAGGCATCATGAAAGACTGGGCCGCTACCTCTCGGTGCCGGTCTTTGTCGTAGCCACCGCCGGCGATGCGCGCGGCGTCTGCGACGCCCTGCTCCAATACTTGAGCGCAGCGGCTTTCGATCGGCATTGCGGCGCCATTCATGTCGCAAGTCTTGCACCGGACAGGTGGCCGGTTGCCGACGGTGGGGTCGACGGAATAATCATACCGCTGCGTTGAAATCTCAGTAAGCGTATTCGAGACGGATAGCCTTAAGCGTCCTGCTTCAGGGTGCGTGCACTGAACACATAGCCCACTCCGCGGACGGACTTGATCAGCTCGGGGTGGCGTGGATCTCTTTCGATCTTCCGGCGCAGCCGCGCTATTTGAGCGTCGATTACGCGGTCGAAGGCCTCTTGCGATCTGCCGCGCGTCAAGTCCATCAACACATCCCGATTGAGGACGCGGCCGGCATGCCTCACAAGCGTGCACAGCATGTCGAACTCGGCCGTCGTCAAGGCGATCTCGCGCCCGTCGTCAGATGTCAACCGACGACGGGAAACGTCGAGGCGCAATCCTTCGAAACAGAAGGTCTCGCTTGTTTGAACGTCCGGGACCAATGCAACCGGAGGACGCCTACGTCGAAGCGCGCCCCTTACGCGAGCAAGAACCTCGCGGAGATGGAATGGCTTCGTAACATAATCATCGGCCCCGATTTCCAGCCCAACCACACGATCAACCACGTCGTCCCGGCCGGTCAGCATGATTATGGGAATATCGGAATGGGCGCGAAGCTCACGGGCCAGCGACAGACCGTCCTCTCCCGGGAGCCCCAGATCGAGCAAAACTATATCCACATGGGCCTTCGCGAGCCTGTTGCGCATTTCGCGACCATCGCCGGCAAGACTGACCCGATAGCCTTCCCCTTCGAAATAGCGTGACAACATCTGCCTTATGCGTGGATCGTCATCCACAACGAGCACAAGTTCCGGCTCGTTTCGAGCGTTTGCCATAACCTTCCCCGAAGTTGGTCTGCCCCGACATGCTGTTACATACGGTTACACTATAGCACCAATTGTTGCCGGCGCGTCGATGCCGGTTCACGCACGCATGTTGAAATCTCCACACTGAGCGTCAGGTGGAGGATGCGCGATGACCCTTCAATCAGTTGCTATCGGCGGCGGTCTTGGAACGCTGGAGTGCTCTCTTGCTCCCCCGGATCTATCGTCGGTCTTCAGTCTTCAGCCGATCATCGAAGCTGCGCCGGGTCAGGCGGTATTCTGGGAAGGGGACGATGCCGGTTATGTTTTTCAGGTCGAGGACGGCATGCTGCGCGCATTGCGCCTACTTGCCGACGGCCGCCGGGTCATCGTCGGGTTCCTGCATCCCGGTGATCTCCTGGGCGTCTCTGTCAAGGACCGCTATCTCTATACGGTCGAAGCGATAACCGAGGTGAGATTGCGGCGATATCCCCGCCGTCGCTTCGAAGACGAAGTGGCGCGCCAGCCGCACCTGCGAAACCAGCTCTTTTCCAAGCTGTGCGACGAAATGACAGCGGCCCAGGATCAGGCGGTGCTGCTTTCGCGACGCAGCGCCGACGAGAAGGTTGCCAACTTCCTGCTTTTTATGGCGAGAGACCGGGACGGCGAGCAGACGGACTTCGTCGATCTGCCGATGACCCGGCTTGATATTGCCGACTACTTGAACATGACCATCGAAACGGTATCTCGCACCGTAACGAAATTCGCAAGCAACGGCATTATCGCTGCGCCCGACAGGCGCTCGATCATCATCTTAAAAAGACATATGCTTCAATCGATCGCGGATGGCGACGGTTGCGATCTTCGTCCAGTCGCGGTGTCGAATAGGATTAGGCGAACTGGTTTCGCCTGAGAACGTGGCGGTTGATGATGGCGCAAACTGCAGTCGGGAAAATCGTTGGTCTCCTCAAGGACGCGAACCTGATCGTGCATGAGACCGGCGGAAGGATCAGCCACTGGAGTAGAGGCTGCGAGCGACTTTACGGTTGGCCTGAGGCTGAAGCGCAAGGTGAAGTGATCCATCACCTGCTTGCCACCACATTCTCCGAGCCCATTGAAGACATCCACGCGAAGGTTCAACGACACGGGTCATGGTCCGGAGAACTGGCGCAAAAGCGCAAGGATGAAAGCAAGGTCTTCGTTGCCAGCCTCTGGATCGGTCTCCCAAATGGTCAAAGCGATCATATCATGCGGTTTGACAGCGATATCACCAACTTGAAACACGCCCAGGCCGACCTTGTCTCGCGAGAAGCCCATCTAAGATCGATCCTCGACACCGTACCCGAAGCGATGGTGGTGATTGACGAGACGGGGCTTATCACCTCTTTCAGCGCGGCGGCGGAGCGACTTTTCGGCTTTAAGGAGAACGAGGTCCGCGGCTCGAATGTTAAGATGCTGATGCCCTCTCCCGATCGCGAGGCACATGATCGCTACCTCAACAATTATCTAAGCACAGGCGAGCGGCGGATCATCGGGATAGGTCGCGTTGTGACCGGCAGGCGCAAGGACGGCACGACATTTCCCATGGAATTGTCCGTCGGCGAGGCCAGGTCCGCCGGAGGGCGGATCTTCACAGGCTTCATTCGGGACTTGACCAGCCGTCATCGCATCGATGAGGAACTGCGTCAGGCACAAAAGATGGAAGCGATCGGTCAACTCACCGGCGGTCTCGCGCACGACTTCAACAATCTTTTGACTGTCATTGCCGGCAACCTTGAGATGATCGAAAGTCGCCTTGACGATCAGAGCATCAAGGAGCTTTTGCAAGAGGCGCAGGCAGCGGCGGACGATGGTGCAAAGCTCACCGCTCAACTGCTTGCCTTCGGCCGGCGTCAGCCGCTTACCCCAAAGCTTGTCGACGTGGGCGGTCTGATCGGGACCTTCGCAAATCTTCTTGGACGCACACTCGGCGAGACAGTGGAGCTGTCAACCTTGGTTCGCGGCGCCGACAATGTTGTTCTGGTCGATGTAGCACAATTTCAGAACGCGCTTTTGAACCTCGCATTGAATGCGCGCGATGCAATGCGGGGGGGAGGACGGCTCTCCATCGAGGTCTCGAAGGCGAATCTGGACCAGGATTACGTCCTCATGTATCCGGATTCCAGGATGGGACGCTATGTGCTGGTCAGCGTCAGCGATACCGGCGTCGGCATGTCGGACGAGGTCAGGCGCCGCGCATTTGAACCTTTTTTTACCACCAAGGTCACCGGAGCGGGTACCGGCCTCGGCCTCAGCATGGTCTACGGTTTCGTCAAGCAGTCGGGAGGCCATGTCCAACTTTACAGCGAACCCGGCCGCGGCACGAGCGTACGGCTTTTCTTGCCGGCAGCGAAGGAAAAATCCCAGGCCGACGAGACAGGCGAGCCAAACGATCTGCGACCGGAGCTGGTAGCGCAAGGACACGAGACCATCCTCGTTGTCGAGGATGACGCCCGTGTCCGCCGCATTGTGGTCGCGCGGCTTTTGGACGCTGGCTACGGTGTCGTTGAGGCCGAGACGGGGGCCGAGGCCCTTCAGCGCCTCGCCGATCACCCGGAGATTTCACTTGTCTTTACCGACATGGTGATGCCCGGGGGGATGACAGGCAACGAGCTCGCGCACCACGTTCGCAGATTCCGCCCCGAGATGAAGATACTCGTAACCTCGGGCTACGCGGCTCCGAGCCTTGCGAAAGAAAGGCTGCCGGAAGGCGCCTCTTGGCTGCTCAAACCCTATACCGCGAGAAAACTCTCAAAGCGCCTGCGGGAATTGCTCGATTGATGCGCTCAGTTGCGTCGAGGATCTTTGCGGTGGATCGAGCGGATCCGAGTTCGGTGCAGGTACATCCGTGAAAACACCAAGGCGGCGAACCTGTGGGGTTCGGCTTATCCATCGACGATCACTCCAGCCTTGACCTGAGGATGATCTTTGATTGCCGTCAATGCCGTTTGCCACGCTGTGCGTAGATTAAACGGTAGCCCAAACGTCAATTCGGGAGATGGAGCGATGACATACAAGACTGTGCTATTGGTTGCCGATGCCGAAAACTATGATATCGATCTGAGAACCGCGGCGGATCTTTGCGTGGCAGCGGATGCGCATCTGTCTGTTCTTCTTGTGAAGCTTGCCGCGCCTGTGCCGCTCGGCGACTATGCGGCGATGTCGGTCGCGTGGCTTGACGTGCGCGCTGACGATACGGAAAAACTCGGCGACGCCGTCATGAATTCCCGCGCAACCCTGGAAGCACTTGGCAACTCGTTTGATGTCAACGGCTGCTATCCCGAAGAAGCGTGGGTGGAGGACGAGATCGGAGAACGGGCACGTTACGCCGACGTGACCTTGATCGGGGCAAGCCTTAAGGCGAGTTCGCGGCTTCGCTCGCACGCCATTGAGGGCGCGCTCTTTCGATCCGCGCACCCCGTCCTTCTATCTGGCAACCGCCAATCCGTGACGCTGACACCGAAAAAGGTTCTGCTTGCATGGAATTCAACGATCGAAGCGACGCGGGCCGCACGCGAAGCGCTTGAGATGATGAAGAACGCCGACAGCGTCAACGTTGTGCTTGTCGATCCCAAGGCTGCGCCGGCAAGGAACGGGGAAGAACCGGGGGCGGATGTCGCGACCTACCTTGCAAGGCATGGCATCGAGGTCACTGTTGACAGGCTGCCAAGCGCTGGGCGTCAGGTCAGCGAGGTGCTTTTGCAGCATGCCATCGACACCGCGTCCGACCTGATCGTCATGGGCGCCTACGGCCATTCGCGGGTACGAGAGCGCATGTTCGGGGGGGTGACCAAGGCCATGATCGAAGCACCGGCAGTGCCGGTGTTGATGGTTCATTGAGCGACCGAAACATAAGACAAGAGCTGCGCCGCCGTCGAGCGGCGCAGCTCTTTTGTTTCAGGTCTCATTTTCACAGGACGCCCGCCCGGTCATTTCGAGTATGTCGACACTGAAGAACAGGTGCGGGTAATGGCCGGCTATTTCTTGCGGAGCTGGCTTCAACCCGCCCGGTTCCCACCAGTTTGCTCTCTTTTCGAGGAGCGACCAGGCGTGCAGGTACTCGCGGTGCCATTGCCCGCTCGGGGCAAGTTCCTGATAGCGCCCGTAGATCACGACGCTTTTCCACTCGCTCCCGGACACTGCGTCGATCTGCAGGCAGACATTGGGATTCCTGCGCATCCAGTCGATCTTTTGACCGGGCATGGAAAATGCGTAGAGGCAATTTCCGGCGTAGGCATATGTGATTGGCACGACATAGGGCCTATCGTCGATGCAACAGGCAAGGTGAGCCACATGGCCCTCCTCAACGACGCTGCTGCATTCGTGGCGGGACATTTCCTTGACGATCATGATCCACCTCCGTGAACAGATATTTCTAGATTAATTCCTTGTGCGCGCGGGCGCTTTGACGCCCCTCAAAGACCGACAGCCGACGATCAAGCATACTGTTGGGATAAACTGGACGAGGAGACTTTTGGAGGTGATAGCCATGAGCGACATCAGTTTACGACAAGATATTCTCGACGAACTCGAGTACGAGCCCAGCATCGACGCCGCAAACATCGGCGTCACGGTCGAGAGCGGGATCGTGACCCTAACAGGTCATGTTCACAGCTTTGCCGAAAAGCACGCCGCCGAACAAGTTGCTCGACGGATCAAGGGTGTTCGAGCCATCGCAGAGGAAATCGCCGTGCGGTTGCCAGCGCACAAGAAGACCGCCGATGACGAAATCGCAAGCCGTGTCCTGAAGATTCTCGACTGGGGTGCGGCGATTTCCGATCCGAGCGATATCCAGGTGAAGGTGGAGAACGGGTTCGTTACACTCGCCGGCACTGTCGATTTCTATTTTCAACGCTCGGCGGCCGAACATTCGGTTCGCCAACTCTCCGGTGTAACGGGCATCGACAACCAGTTGAGGATCCGGCCACGGATGGATGTCGTCGACATCCGCCACGGTATCAAGCAAGCCTTGAGGCGGAATGCCGAAATCGAGGCCGAGGACATCGAGGTCGAAGTTTCTGGCAGCCATGTGACCTTGCGCGGGAAAGTGCAAAGCTCGCGAGAGCGTATTACCGCCGAGCAGGCTGCCTGGTCCGCAAAAGGGGTGAGCGGGGTAACCGACTACCTAACGGTGTCCGACAAATAGGCACTTTTCGTAGCTTTACTCTATGGGGCGCATGATGGCCGAACCGATGCCGCTCAGCCTCGCCCGGCGTCAAAAGGAAGACAGCGGCTATATGGGGCTCACGAGCGAGGAGGCCCGTAGCCGATTGGCCATGTGCGGTCCAAACGCCCTGCCCGAACCAAGGGCAGGGTCGGTGGCCGAAACATTCGTGCGCCAGTTCCGCAGTCCACTGATTTACATTCTGCTGGCCGCAGTGCTGGTGTCATTTCTGCTGGGCGATCTGAGGGACGCCTTCTTCATTGGGGTCGTTCTTGTTGCAAATGCCATCGTCGGAACCACTCAGGAACACAGTGCCGGCCAAGCGGCATCGGCGTTGCGCAAACTCGAGCAGCCAAAAGCCAATGTTGTGCGAGACGGGCAGTTGATCGCGCTTGACGCACGACTGATAGTGCCTGGCGACCTTGTGGCTCTGGAATCCGGCGGACGCGTGCCGGCAGACATGCGGCTGACCGCAGATGACGGACTCTTTTGCGATGAGTCCTTGCTAACGGGCGAATCCGCGCCAGTTGCAAAGTCACCAACCCCGGCTTCCGTCACAGGGGATGAACAACGAAGCTACATGGCATACGCCGGGGCGCTCGTCACACGCGGTCGCGCCCGTGGGGTCGTCTCAGCGACTGGCAAGAACACGGAAATTGGCAAGATCGCAATCGACATCAGCAAGGCACCCCTTGCCAGATCGCCATTGCTGATCCGCCTGGAGGGATTTTCAAAACTCATTGCCCTCGTCGTCGCAACCGTCGTGGTCTTGCTGATAGTTGTCGGGATCGCTCGCGGCATGCCGGCGAGCGATCTTTTTATGATGGCGGTTGGGTTGGCCGTGAGCGCAATCCCCGAGGGCCTCCCGATTGCGATCTCGGTCGCCTTGGCAATCAGCATGCGTCGAATGGCCAGGAAACACGTCATCGTTCGCCGGATGCCCGCTGTCGAAGCCCTCGGGTCATGCACGATAATCGCAACCGACAAGACCGGGACGTTGACGTTGAATGAGTTGACGGTCACCGACATTCGCCTGCCTGACGGAACCGACCTTTTCTGCGACACGCATGCCGATATCGAGTCCTGCCACATCCGCGGGAAGGATACGTCCCCCGACCAGGCACGTGAGCGTGCGACCGCCCTTCTACGGGCCGCCTCTCTACCTAATGAAGGATCGCTCGTAAGGGGTGAAGATGGGTGGACCAGCGTTGGCGACACGGTCGATGTCGCGCTCCTGGCCGCCGCCCACAAGGCGGGCCTGCCGAGACAGTCGATTGAGGATGATTATCCTTTGATTGCCCGAATCCCCTATGAGCCGGAGATTAAATATGCCGCATCGTTTCATCGACATGGCGATGTGGTGCGTATCTTCGTGAAGGGAGCGGCCGAAACCCTCATCGCAATGTCGGATCGAATGGAGATGAATGGTCGCGCGGTAACGATCGACCGCGAGAGGCTCCTGCGCCACAAGGAAGAAATGGCGGCCCAAGGTTTGCGCGTTTTGGCGTTTGCAGAAGGCGAAACGACGGTCGAGGACGATGGCGGATGTGGTCGGCACCTTCTCGTCGACCTGGTTTTCCTCGGGCTGGCCGGCATGCAGGATCCGATCAGACCGGAAGTACCCGACGCGATCCGCGACTGCCACAACGCGGGCGTCCAGGTCGTCATGCTTACTGGAGACGATCCAAAGACCGCCGCGGCGATCGCGGCTGATGCGGGCCTCACCTTCACCATCGACCAGGTCGTCACTGGCGAAGAGGTGAGCCGGGCCGAGGCGCAGGGGCAAGCAAGTCTCGACGCGCTCGCCCTCCGGGGGCGCATCTATGCACGCATCGCCCCATCGCAAAAATTGGCGCTCGCTCTTGCGCTTTCGCGCAATGGACACTTCGTTGCCGTCACGGGTGATGGGGTCAACGATGCGCCTGCCCTAAAACACGCGCACATTGGAGTGGCGATGGGCCGCAAGGGAACGGACGTCGCCAAAGAGAGCGCCGATATCATCATTACAGACGACAATTTCGCGTCAATCGTAAGTGCCATCAAGGAAGGTCGCGTCGCCTACGCCAACATTCGTAAGGTCATCTTCATGCTCGTCTCCACGGGATCAGCGGAACTCGTGTTGTTTCTTTTTGCTGCCACTTTTGCACTGCCAATGCCGCTTCTACCCGTGCAACTCCTGTGGCTCAATCTTGTCACCAACGGCATCCAGGATGTCGCTCTTGCAAGCGAGGGGCCTGAGGGCGATGAACTCTCCCGTGCGCCGCGCAGGCCGAATGAACCGATCTTCGATCGGGTGATGATCCGCCGCCTCTGCCAAACGACGCTCGTTATGGGAGGCGGAGGTATCGCGACGTTCTATCTCGCTCTAGAACGGGGCTACAGTGAAAGCGATGCCCGCAATATGCTTTTGCTGCTGCTTGTTCTCTTCGAAAATTTCCAGACCTTTGCAAGTCGCTCGGAGCGGAAGTCCATTGTCGCGCTCGGAATGTTTGGCAATCCGCTCCTGCTCGCTTGCATTGCCGCAGCCTTGGGCCTCCACATAACCGCAATGCACGTTCCGTTCCTCAGCGATACCCTTCAGGTTTCAGCGATGAAACCGGCCGAATGGGCAATGCTCTTCATTGCTGCCTCTTCGATCCTTTTCATTATGGAATTCGACAAGTGGCGGCTGCGTGGAAAATCTACTGCATAGTAAAGACGTAAGTACTTACGCCAGTTGCAGCAGCGGCAAGTGAGACTAGGCCGAGTGGCATCCAGTACCCTGCTGTTCCGGACAGGATCGCCACGAATATTCGCCCCCCCGCATTGACGAGCGCGGCTGCCAGCACCGCGGCGCCGACGGTTGGCAAGGGCATCGCTCCGCCGACGGAGCGCAACGCGGTCAGTACGGCAACGTCGACGTCGAAGATGCCAGATGCGGCCGATATGCCAATCAAGCTGTTGTTGCCAATCCTCGCAACCACCGCAGCGCCAAGTGTCGCGGTGGCGGCAAACAGACTGGCAAACACAAGGAGCGGCATCAGTTCAAAGGGATTTCGTGCTTCGACGTCTTGGCCCGCACCGGCCGCCCTCTTGGCCATCAAAAGACTTCCGCACGCGACGAATACGACGCCCGCCGTCAGCAGTGGCGCCACAACGATTGGAAGAAGCCGGGGGGACAGTGCAAGGACGATGACGACTACCCGCAGCAGTGAAATAGCCGCCGCGACACTTGCTGCCCCTGCCAGCGGACGAGCGGGCTCCCCAGCACGCACCTTTTGTCCAAAGCTTGCCGTGACTGCAGTGGACGAGACGATTGCGCCCGTAAGACCGCTGACAAGAAGCCCACGCGTTGGGCCCAGCAGGCGCGTTGCCATATATCCGGCAAATGAGATGGTCGCACTCAGCACGGTGAGAAACCACACCTCGCGGGGATTGAAGCCGCCCCAAGGGTCGATCGTCTGGTTCGGCAGAAGCGGCAATATGATTGCGGTCATCACCGCAAGCACGAGCGCGGAGCGCACTTCGGGCCAGGTTAGCCGCCTGAGCAGGTTGTGAAGAAGTTCTCTGCTGGCAAGTACCGCTGCAAGAGCCGCGCCGCCTGCAGCGGCGGCCTTGTAGTCGCCCGCAACCGCCAGCCCGCCTAGCGAAAAAACGCACAATCCGGCTACCACGCTGGTCACGCTGAAGTCTTCATCGCGCCGAGCCTCACGCAACTTGAACCACGTGAGGCTCATCGAAAAACCCAGTAGACCAGCAGCAAACAGGAACGGATTGTTTTGAGCCTCCGACAAGGCCGCAACGATACCGCCAAGAAGTCCGGAAATCCCGAAGGTTCGAATGCCGGCTGTCCGGCTGCCTTCCGGCGCATCCCTCTCGCGCCACCCCCGCTCCAACCCGACGAGAAGGCCAATTGCAAGTGCGAGCCCCAAACGAAGGATAAGCGGTTCCATTTGCACTCTCCCAAGGGTCGCGGCAACCCATCGCATTTGTGGCCAGTTAACTTCGATCCTGTCTTTGACGACGATCAATGCTTGCGGATTGACAATGCATGACGCTGCTCTGAGAGGAGTTTTCCATGGATGACCATATCCTTGTTGCAACCGATGGATCGGACAACGCGCGCGACGCCGTCGCAATGGCTATAAGGCTTGCAAAGGCGATTGGCGCGCCCCTGACCGTTCTCCACGTTGCCTCACCAAATTTTGCAAGCGCAACAGACGGCCCTTCTCGCTCCGGGCGGGTCTTTCCCATCGGCAACATGATCCCGGGCATGCCGAGGCCGGCAGAACTTTCATGCACGTCCGACGATGGCATCGATGATAGCGCCCTGGCGCTCGGCAAGACAATTGTGGAGCAAGCTCGAAACGAGGCACGCGGGCTCGGCGTCGAGAATGTCACTGCGCGGCTGGAAGTGGGGGATTGCGCCCAAACTGTTCTCGACACTGCAACAGAGATCAAAGCAAGCTTGGTTGTCGTTGGAAGCCGGGGTCTTGGGCGCCTCAAGAGGATGGTCCTCGGGAGCGTGTCGAAGAAGATAGCCCGGGATGCGCACTGCTCGGTCCTTGTCGTCCGCTGAAGCTTGCTAAGAAGAAACGGTCGGCCTGATGCAAAGGTGCCTGCGAGACTGACCGCGTTTTTGAATTGAGGAACCAGACTCTTGAGCGCGCAGCACACTATTGCTCTTCGGTGGCAAGAAGAAGTAACGCCGAAACGTGCGCTTCTTGCTGTGAGCGCTGTCTCCCTGGCAGGGGGCGCGCTTACATGGTTTACCAATCGTCCCGACCACAGCGCATGGATATGGGGAGTGGGAACGGCAATTATCCTTGCGAGCCTGGTCACGGAGATCGGAACAAGCCTGGCAAAAGCAGAATTCGGCCTGGATTTGATCGCAGCCCTTGCCATGAGCGGCGCGCTTTTGCTGGGCGAGTATTTCGCCGGGATCATCATTGCAATGATGTTTGCAGGTGGGGAAGCGCTTGAGGATTTTGCCCAACGGCGAGCACGCCATGAACTGACGGCACTGCTAGACCGGGTACCGCGCACCGCGGCACGCTTCACAGGCAAGCAATTCGAAGAAGTCGCGATCGACGACATAGAGCCTGGTGACCGGATTTTAGTGCGCAGCGGCGAGGTCCTGGCAGTTGACGGTCGCTTGACAGGCAGTTCGGCAATGCTCGACGAGTCCGCTCTGACAGGTGAGGCCCTGCCGGTCCTTCATCGATCCGGAGAGTACTTGATGAGCGGCTCCGTCAATCCGGGAGATCCCTTCGAAATGGTCGCCTCGCGCGTTGCGAAGGAGAGCACCTATGCAGGTATTGCAAGGTTGGTCGAGGCTGCGAAAAACGCCAAGGCGCCAATGTCTCGTCTCGCGGACCGTTACGCGCTCGGCTTTCTCGCGGTGACGCTTCTTCTGGCAACAATCGCGTGGGTGCTTTCAGGACAGGCGACAAGGGCATTGGCGGTTCTGGTGGTTGCCACCCCCTGCCCGCTCATTCTCGCAGTTCCGGTCGCCCTCATCTCGGGCGTGTCTCGCTGCGCGCGCAAAGGCATCCTCGTGAAGGGCGGCGGTGCCCTCGAAATGCTTGCGCGCGCGAGGACCGTTTTGCTCGACAAGACGGGGACGATAACGGACGGCCGGGCCCGGCTATTGGAGACAAAGGTTCGCAGCGACCTTGCCCCGCAAGAGGTTCTACGGCTGGCAGCCTCGATCGACCAGGCGTCCCGTCACGTCGTCGCCTGCGCCCTTGTCGCCGCCGCCCACGAGCGCGGGCTCGCCCTTTTATCGCCATCCCAACTGAGGGAATCTTCTGGCTCGGGCATCACAGGCCGGATCAAGGAGCGGCAGATAGCCGTCGGCGGATGGGACTTCATCCGTCCCATCATCGATGACACCGATTTCTCGCGCGAGATCGAGATCTGGATCAAGAGGGAGGGCACGGTCGCGGTCGCAGTGGCGGAGGAAGGCGTCCTTGCAGGGGCGTTTCTTCTGGCCGATGAGGTCAGGCCGGAAGCCGGCACGGTTCTCAGGCAGTTGCGCGAAGCCGGCATTGGACGAATTGTGCTTGCTACCGGCGACCGGTCTGATATCGCCAAAAGCCTGGCCGCGTTTCTAGGCATCGATAACATCGTCGCAGAAATGAAGCCGGACGATAAGACGCGATTGGTTGAGACGGAGAGGAGAGCCGGGCCGGTCATGATGGTGGGCGACGGCGTCAACGACGCGCCCGCCTTGGCCGCAGCCGACGTCGGGGTCGCGATGGGTGCCCGAGGAGCCGCAGCGTCGACGGAAGCGGCCGACGTCGTCATTCTCGTTGACCGGTTGGATCGTCTTGTCAGTGCCGTCCACATAGCAAAACGATCCCGGCGGATTGCACTTCAGAGCGTGTACGTCGGGATGGGGCTGTCAATCACAGGGATGATTGCTGCCGCGCTCGGTTATCTCGCGCCGGTCGAGGGCGCCCTTGTTCAGGAGGCAATTGACGTCGTCGCCATTCTGAACGGCCTGCGTGCGCTTGCACACCCGGTTCGCCGATGGGGTCGAGCCAATCAACTGTCACAGCAAGAGCTCCTGGAACTGGAAGCAGAACACCGTAACCTCATGTCCGTCGTCGACGAGATCCGGCACACGACCGAACGGATACAGCATCTGCCCGAACCGGAAACGCGACAACGCTTGGCCGATTTGGATGCGCTGTTGCGTGAGAGACTTCTTCCCCATGAACGCCAAGACGACTGCGTTTTATATCCGTTGCTTCGCCGACGGCTCGGCGCGTCGCATGCCCTCGCCGGCATGAGCCGCACCCACATGGAAATTCAGCGCCAGGTCCATCTTCTCACCTCCCTTCGCCAGGCGATCGATTTTGCCGGTCTAAACCCACAGCAACTCTACGAGATCCAACGGTTGCTCCATGGGCTCGAAGCGGTCGTGCGACTGCACTTTGCCCAGGAACAGGAAATCTACCGCGCGCTTGAAGGCGATTGACGAGAGGAAGCCCAACCGACGAGTCAATCAGGACCGGTTGAGTGCGCTTCTTATCTCATGCATGCGGCGGTCGAGGGTATTGTGCCCGGCTTGCATGATATCGATATCGAACAGGTGGCCGACAACCGCCAGTTCTTTCATGAGGTCACCAATAATGAGGTCGATACGTCTCGTAGCCCCTGCTCCCACCAATGACCGGTCAACAGGATGATCAGTCCTGTTCTCAAGCGCGCGGTTGAGTTCCAGGGCCGCAGCCAGAAAGCTTTTTTGACATTCCGCAATGTTGGTCACCGATGCGGCACCACCGCATGCCACGGTCACCCGAACAGCCTTGTTCTGAAATTCGCTCATGCTTCCATCTCCGATTGGATAGGCTAAAACGTAACAATGAAACTAGACCGAAGGCCTCAATCTTCTGCGAGTCATACCTTCTCTTGCGAACACCGAAGCAAGTGAACGCCAGGTTGGTAATCCTAGGAAAGCCAGAGCATCGCGCTTGTGCCGACTGCGTAGGCCAGAACCCGGATTGAAGAGCCGCCGACCGCGAGCGCAGAGGTTCTGCCGGCCTCGACGCGGATGTTGAAAATCAATAGGCTCAGCTGCAAGTCCGATTTCGGTAGGGTCAATTCCCTGCAGCGCGTCGGAGAAGCCGAAGCCGAAGCCGAAGCCGGAGCCGTGCATCACGCAGAAGGCGAAGGAAACAACCCAAGGATAGGCTTCGGAGAGGCGCATTCGTTCATTTGCCTTCAGCACTTCGTCTGTGGGTGGTGCCGCTCGACTCGAGTCAATGACGACGATTGTTTCGCACCGCTTTCCCCTCCGTGCGGCAAGGCAGCTCCGCGATACACCTACGACCTGCTCAAAACATCACATAATCTGGCAAGCTCCTCTTTGACGTAGGTCAAAATCACGCCGGCAGGGCCATGTGCCTCAGAACGGTGAGGCTCGACGCTTCGGCTTGTCCGCTTGCGTCGGCGTTGCGGCAACAAACCCAACCCCGCAAGCGTCGCTGTGGTGTTCGTCGTGCACATCACGCGGCATGTTGGCCCTTCACGCAATCGGTTCTGCCAAGCTAATATGTGGGCGGCGACCGCTCTAGCCAGCTTGCTGCGAAGTGAGCCCTGCGAAAGATATGTCATGTGGCAGTTTCAAAAAGCATTTCGCTCTGATCCTCACCGGTCTGACCTGACGAGTTCCTCCGTCGAGAGGGCGTTCTGGGAATCGGAGCACGAAGCCGAATACACGATCGGATGGGTTCGGATCACGGTAGGCCTTGCCTTGTTTGTGAGTGGTTTCCTCGTCTCCTCTGAAACCGCCGGCTTCTCTCAAGAATACAACTTGATGCAACTACGCGTAACGGCTCTGACTACGGTTGCAGCCTTTTTGGCCCTCGGCATCACGTCATTCCTGCTTGTGATCAGCCGTCACTTCAGGCCCTGGATGGCCTTTGCGCTCGTTACCGGCGACGCATTGATTGTAGGAGCCAGTCTTTATTTTGCCCTGCACGACATCGGCCTGTCGGGCAATTGGGTGGTGGCCATACCAACTATCTGGGCCGTGCCCCTGCTCCTCGCGGTCGGCGCGCTGCGATACAGGCCAATCGTTCAACTATGGGCTACTTCGGCAACAATGATCGCCGTGGTCAGCGTTGCAGTTGGGCTTGGCTTCAGCCTGACAGGCGATGCAAACCCCGCTGAGACACAGGGAGTGAGCCGCCTTCTTTCGCTTCCTCCCTATATCATGCGGACCATTATGCTGTTGCTGATGGGTCTGGTAACGGCGTTGGCAATGGCGCGTTCTCGCCGCCTTCTGATCCGTATTGCGAGCGAGACAGCCAAGCGCGCAAACCTTGCTCGCTTCCTGCCAGCAGAGATCGTGCCACTAGTGGGGGACAATGATGTTGCTACGTGGCGGCAAGGCCGCCGCCAGCAGGGCACGATTTTGTTCGTCGATATACGCGGATTCACTGCTTACGCAGAAAAACTGGATCCCGCGAGACTGTCCGTCTTTATCTCTTCCTTTCGGCGACGAGTCATGCGCGCAACCGAGGCGTCAGAAGGTGTGATCGACAAATTCATCGGTGACGGCGCTCTGATAGTCTTCGGCATTCCAGAGCCACGGCAGGATGATTGCGCTCGTGCCATAGCCTGCGCTCATCGGATTCTCTCGCTTGTCGATCAATGGAACATCAAGCGCGGATTCGACCCGCCAATCCGCGTCGGGATTGGCATTCACAGCGGCGAGATGTACTACGGCTTAGTCGGTGACGAACACCGCCTTGAATTTACTGTGCTTGGCGACACAGTCAATGTCGCTGCCAAGATAGAACAAGCTACCAAGCGTTTCGATGCCACGCTGCTTGCCTCAGAAACAGTTGTAATGCAGGCAGGACAACAACACGCCTGGGTCGCGGTCAGCCGAGAGCCATTGGGCGGCCGCGGTGAGCATGTTGCGCTCTTCGCGTTCGCCGGGACCAGCCCTACGAATAAGGGACTAAGGTAACTACCTTGCAAAGGTGGCAGTATTCTTTCTGATACCCGTACGGGCCTAAATGCGCTCAACGGTCTCAATCGAACATGCAAGGCCAACTCGGCGGCGCGGAAAGGCCGGCGGGGAGCTTCGTAAAGGCGTCGCCGCAAGCTGTGTCGATTTGAGATTGCCGCAAACCGGTTGCTCGTGAAAAATCGCTCCCCTCAATTCGCGTTAGGAAAAGAACAGCACGGTCGAATGCAATCGTCCCCGCGAACGATGTGCCGGTGAAATCGGCCCGAGACAGATTTGCGAGCGAGAATCGAACGTTTTCGAGTTTTGCGCCGGTGAATCTGGCACGGCCAAGCTCCGCTTTCTCAAAGTTGACATCGCTCAGACGCGCGAGGCTGAAATCGGCGCGCTGCAATTCGGAGCTGGTAAATGAGGTACGTTCAGCTGAAAAGCGAACGAAGCTCGCGCGGTGGCCTTCCACCCGCGTAAAGTTTGCTGTGTTCGCGGTGGCCCCGGCGAGCGAGGCTCGCACCAGCTTCGCTTTCTCAAGATTGGCTCCGCTTAGGTTAGCACCACGAAGATCTGTCAGGCTAAAGTCAGTGCCAGATAGGTTTGCGCCCGCCAGATCTGCTCCTTCGAGCATGAGGTGGCTCTTATTGCAGCCGCTCCAGTTCAAACCGGGCACCGGCCAGCTCTTGCAGTGCGACGCTTGTGCAGTGCCTCTGGGAACAAGAGCCACCATTGCCAACCCGAGCATCAAGGTGAGCGACAACGGCATCAAGCCCCGGCGCGTTCGGAAGGTGTGCCCCCACGTCATTCCGACGCAACGGGTGGGCGCGGTTTCGATCTTAAAGTTGTTGTGTTGCATCACGATCCCGTGACTCTTGCCACATCCCTCGCCCTGGAATCGACTGGATAATCCAGAACCATATTTAGCCGACATCGATCCACCTCTTACTGTTACCAAGCTTCGTTCGCTTGGACATTGACGCGGATCAATGGGCCCGATCGGCCAAAAGTGCAGTAGCCACCTGCCGCTCAATGCCCGCCTCCATCCAGTCTTTGATGCGCGTCAAAGCCGGGTCGCGGCAGCACGTGCACAATCGTCAATGTTTGCGACCCCAGTGAACCTTGCGAAGGAGAAATCGATGAAGGCTCTCGTCTATGAAGGTCCGGGACGCAAGTCACTCGTGGAGCGGCCGATACCGACGATAGCCGCTGCAACCGACGCCATCGTGAAAATCACGAGAACGACGATCTGCGGGACGGATCTGCATATTCTCAAAGGAGACGTGCCGAGCTGCACGGCCGGCCGCATTCTCGGTCATGAGGGGGTGGGCATCGTGGAAGAAACAGGGACAGCTGTAAGCCAGTTCAAGAAGGGCGACCATGTCCTGATCTCCTGCATCTCGTCTTGCGGCAAATGCGACTACTGCCGTCGCGGAATGTACTCCCACTGCACTTCTGGCGGATGGATTCTCGGTAACACGATCGACGGCACCCAAGCCGAATACGTTCGCATTCCGCATGCCGACACCAGCCTTTACCCGATCCCGCAAGGGGCTGACGAAGAGGCCCTCGTCATGCTGAGCGATATTCTTCCAACCGGCTTCGAGTGCGGCGTGCTGAACGGCAAGGTGGAGCCCGGCGGGACAGTTGCCATAGTCGGCTGCGGGCCGATCGGACTGGCGGCGTTGCTGACCGCGCAACTCTACTCACCAGCCGAACTCATCATGATCGACCTCGACGAGAACCGCCTCGCTGTTGCAAGCCGCTTCGGCGCGACCCAGACGATACAGGCGAGCGGTGAAGATGCCTCACGACAGGTGATGAGACTGACAGGGGGCAAGGGTGTCGATACGGCGATTGAAGCGGTTGGCATCCCCGCCACGTTCGAGCTTTGCCAATATATCGTCGCACCGGGGGGTGTAATTGCCAACATCGGGGTTCACGGCATCAAGGCCGATTTGCATCTGGAGAAGCTGTGGTCGCGAAACATCTCCATCACCACCCGGCTTGTCGATGCGGCGACAACGCCGTTGCTTTTAAAGACGGTTCAATCTGGAAGACTCAACCCGAAAAACCTGATCACACATCGTTTCAATCTCAGACAGATTGCCGATGCCTACGAGACCTTTGCCAATGCTTCGCGCACGAAAGCGCTCAAAGTGATAATTGAGACAGATCTCGCTCAACCTCTTCAGACGGGCAGCGAGCAGGAGTTAGAAACCGCAGGCTCATGCCCGGCCGACGTTTGGAGTTGCGATCTTCTGACGCGCAGCGGTCTTGTCCTTCATGTTCGTCCAGTGCGCCCTGAAGACGATATGCGCCTGGCAGAGTTCTTCCGTCATCTAACGCCCCAGGACCTTCGCTTCCGCTTTCTGGGCGGTGTCAGGGAGGTCAGCCGCGAGCGTCTCTTGTTCATGACGCAGGTCGATCACAGCTCGACCGAGAACTTCCTTGCCTTCGGCGAGGATAGCGAGGCGATCATCGCCACCGCCATGGTAGCGTGCGACACGTCCACGGAAAGAGCAGAAGTCGCGATCTCCGTTCGTGCCGAACACAAACACATGGGTGTCGCCTGGGAAATGCTGCGCCATGTCGCCCGCTTTGCGCAGGCTTCTGGCGCCAGATCCCTCGAATCGCTCGAGAGCCGCGCAAACCATGAGGCAATCGAACTGGAACGGGAACAGGGTTTCGTTGCAGTTCCCTATGCGGATGATCCGACCCTCGTCCTCATTCGCAAGGAACTGCGACAAGCCTAGCGCACAGCAGGCTGTCGGCGGCGGCGATCGACATCGCGGATCGCAATGAGTCGATAAAGAAGGAGGTCACGGACACAGCGACCGCGATGGATCGGCTAGGATAAGCCACTGGACAGACGTTTGACATCCTGCTGCGATCGCCGCCGACTAAAGCGTTGCCTGGTCCGATCGGCGACCTCGTTTGATAAAGGCGGCTTTGCCCACTTCGATCCGTGAGGTGCGCTCCGATGCGTCTTGAAACAATCCAAGTTTTGGCTGGCTTTAGGATATCCAGAACCGAGAACAATGGCTGCAGGCCATCATGGTCTGCCTCTCGATTGTTGGGCCTCGAGCGCCAGCGCCAGGATATGCCGCACGACGTCGATGACGGTGTCCGGCGTTTTGGGGCGGCGGCCGGGCTCGAATGCCAGACCGATCACCGCGCGCTCTCCGGACGTTCCGTTTGAGACTCCTGTTCCGAGTACACTTCGGCAAGCTGGTGAGTTCCCGTCGCCGCGGAAGACTGCGCCGCATCGAGCTCCGCCTCCGTTAGTGTAATGTCACCGATAATCTCGGAGCACGCCACCTTGTCCCCGGTCACGAGCATGGCGACCGCCGGGACTTCAATGAGAGGCGCAAGCGCCTTCGACGTCCCCTTCACAGTCATCAATGTGTAAGTTCCCGTCCCCCCAAGCTGAGTATATAGGCCGAGATGTCCTGAACATCGGTCTGCGAGAGTACTATGTTCGGCATGGTCGGATGGTCCTGTGCCGTGAGCCAAACGTTAAGCGCCGCTGCGGTCATTCCCGGTGTCGCAGCAACCGTCTCGAAGCTCGGTGCTTCAGTAATGGGCGATTGCGATTGATCTGCGAGGACGGCGTGACAGGCAGCACAGACCTCAAGCGCGAGTTGGCGCCCCTGCTTGATGTCCTGGGCGTGGACCGTCGGAACCGTTGCAATGATGCCGGCAATCATTAAGACGATCGTTATCCGCATTGCGATCTCCTGAACCAGATGAAGCGTAGCACGATGCTTTGTAAGGCTGAGATCACGTCGATGGGACGGTTTATGCAATCGCATGCTATCTGCCCGTCAAGAGGCCATAGTACCTGTTGGGAGCCTGCTGCACGATCAGGGATATGATAAATGGCATGCTCGTGAGCGCACCTTGTGGTTTGGCCTTGTCATCCTTGCACTGGTAATCCTACAGAGACGGGCGATGCACACCTTTCCGGACGATTTTGTCTCAGTCCTCGTGCTATTTCCTATATATCAGGACGGGGATGGTCGAATGCGTAAGAACTTTGGCGGCGACGCTGCCGATGATCAACGCGCCGACACCGCTGCGGCCGTGCGAAGCCATGATGATCAGATCGGCGCCGATATCCTGCGCTTTTCTGATGATCTCGAGGTAAACTTCATGAGCGCTGGTTTGATCGGTCACACAGCGAACCCCGGCCGTCTCGGCCCTGGTCCGAGCGGTGCGAAGCGTCTCGGCAGCGTGCACTTCGGAAAGCGCCTCATATTGCGCCCGGGTGTTGCTGAGTTGCTCCGCATCCAGAGAAACGAGGTGAAAGGGCTCCGTCACGATAAGGATGGTGATCTTCGCACCCAATTCCTTTGCGAACGTGATGGCGGCATCAACGGCCAGCGTCGCGAGCGGTGAGCCGTCGGTGGGTACGAGGATGTTGCGGAACATGAGAGCCTCCCGATTACAACCGGAATCAAGGTACCCGTGTCGCCCTGAGCCCGCATTGACCCAGATCAATTACTTTAGCCTTAGCTTATTTACTCAGTGGGCAAGAAAAAATAAACGAATGGGCAGCTCCGGCCATGGGCCTGCTTTAAGCCGACAGCGAGCGAACTTCTGAAAAAGGGTCATATTCAGACGTCGCGTTTGTGGGCTAACAACCTACGTAGCGTCAATTTCGAGAGACTTGGCCCGATGTTGAAGCCACAATTGATCAAACAAGTTCTTGTGAAAACTGCGGCGGGTCGAACCTGGCGGCTCCATAGAGACCCTCGCCTTGGCGGGAGACGATCGATGATCCCATGGCTGCGGAAAATCACCGCCAAATTTGCGATACCGCCTACACGCATTACTTGCTCGCCGGCATTCCACAAACAGCGCCACTTGCCCTGTCCAATTGGTCTGATCACCACACTGATTGTGATGCTGGTGTACTTCCCGGTTCAGTCTTTCGCGCAAGCGCCAGAGGGTGCAGCGATGCCAGAGGTTGAGTTCGGCGCACGAAAAGTGTTCTTCATGCTTTTTCTGATGCTCGGTCCGATCAAGATTCTGGTGCCGTTTGTGACGATAACCAAGAACTGGGAGCCCACCTTTCGGCGCCAGGTTGCCCAAAGAGCAATATTCTTCTCGGCCGGCGCACTGGCGGTCGCCGGTCTTCTTGGGCGGACCATGCTTGAAAACTTTGAGATTTCACTGCCAGTTCTAGCTATGACCGGGGGGATCATTCTTTTCCTGGTGGCGCTGAGGACCATCCTCCATCAGTCCGGCAGCCCGGATGATCACTCGTCCGCATCCGGGCGAGCGCCAGATCTAAAGCTTGCACTCACGCCACTGGCGTTTCCGACAATCGTCACGCCCTATGGGATCGCGGCGGTCATCGTGTTCGCGACGCTGGCGGGCAATCGCCAAGCAGAAGGTCTCACCGTGGCCGCTATCGTGTTGTTGATCCTGGCGCTCGATTGGCTGGCAATGCTGTTTGCGGAAACCATTTTGAAGTGGATCGGAACCTCGCTTCAAGTCCTGGCTGTGGTGCTTGGCGTCACCCAAGCAGCCCTCGGTCTTCAGATTATTCTGCATAGCTTTAGCATGTTGGAGTGGTAAGAACTCGCTAGTAGTTGCGGCGATGAGCCGTCCTTGCGGTAGGCACTTACGCCTCCGCTGAGCCACCGAGCCCTTGCGTGTCGGCGATGCGTGCCAAGGCAGCGTCCTCAGGCAAGAGGTAGGCTCTGTCGATCATTCGGTCGAGCAGATCGCGCTCAGCCCGCAACGCCTGTTTCCGGCTCTCGGGCAACACGTTTTCAAGATTGTCGATCATGGCACGAAGCCTTCTCGCGATCTGAAGGTTCTCTGCTCCATAGATCCTGATCTCGCGACAAGTGAGCTGTACGAAGTCTTCCCAATCCGGTGTTGGATATACCACACGCAGGCGTCCGCTCCCGTCGCACAGAAACTCATTGCGCAGATCCCGTCCGCCAACGCTGCCCAGTAAGCGATGTAGCTGGTCGATTGCCAGCACGGCCGTCGTCGCGTCGTTGATCGCTTTAGAAAGTGCCTTCGTAGCAATATCGACAATGACCCTGAAAGCGAAAGTTGGGTCCTGCTCGATAGTTCGCTCACGCCCAAACGCGACGCTGCTGCCAAGCTCGCTCGCAGGGATTGTCCGGGCACCACCATATAGCCGGAACAAAGGCTGGCCATATGCCACGAAGTCGCCGACGCGCGCCGCCAGCTCAACGACACCGTCTGCCCGGGTTGCTTGGATCAGCAGGGACTTCACGTCCACAGCAAGGATGATATCTGACGAACCGGCATGCAAAACGACCTCGTCCGGCTTTCCAAGCGTGTCACGCGCCTGAAGCTCCCCTACAGTCTCCTTCCAGCGCTCAGGATACACGTTCTCGATGACGGTGAAGCCTTGCTCGGCGACACTGTGAATGATGCTAATGGGGCGCAACAATCGCGCCGAATAATCAATCAGGTAAAGAAATGCTGCCAGCGAGAGGACGCCAAGGGCCGCGGAGATCCACACTATAGAAGCCGGAGCCGACGCATTCACGCGACTTATCGCGCCGATGGCGAAGAGCAGCGTAAAGATGAACAAGCCGACGGTAAACCGGATAACATTATCTCGCAGCAGAGTGGTCGCAATGATCCGCGGCGTTAGCTGTCCGCTGGCTATTTGTATCGCCACAAGCAATGAGCCGAATGTGAAAACGAGAAACGAAAGCGCCAGGCTTACAATCGCCTGCATTGCAGCGACCGTGCCATCGACCCCCAAAGGCCAAGGCGGGACCCACGGTATCCATTTCTCGGAAGTCAGAACCGCACGAAAAAAGGCCTGCTGCGCGATGAGCGCAAAAAATGGGATGATCCACAAGGAGGCACGCATGTAGCTCTTGAGAGCGTACAACTTGTTCCAGCTCATCTTTTGTCATGTCCTCCCTTGGACCGACGAGCCCCAGCGGCGGTTACGCAAGGTATTGACGAACTCACTCAGGCCACGGCTTGGCCCGCCGCCTTGGCGACCTGTGCAGCTTTTGCCGACTGCTGAACCTGATGGGCGGCCGCAGCCGCAGATTCGCCACTTCCTTCCACATGAACTGTAGGCACGGCGATCTTTATGCCATTTTCATCAAAGACCTTCTTGATCATCATGAAGGCGCGCCGCTTGATAGCAAACTGCGCGTTGGGCTTGGTCATGAGTTTGAGCCTCAGGACAATCGCGAAATCCCCGAAACTATCGACGCCCTGCATTTTCAAGGGCTGCAACGTGTCTGCCGCGAATTCCGGGTCCGCGGCCAGTTCCTGTCCGATCTTTTTTATGAGCTTGCGGGCCAGCTCGACATCGGAGTCATAGGTAACGTTGATCGTCATTTTGTCGATCACCCAGTCCCGGCTCATATTCTCGACCGCGCCAAGTTCTCCGAACGGGACGGTGAAGATAGGTCCGCGGTGATGCCTCAAACGTACGGACCGCAGACTGAACGATTCGACGGTTCCCTTATAGCTGCCGCTTTGGATGTACTCGCCAACGCGAAATGCGTCGTCCAGCATGTAAAAGACCCCACTGAGGACGTCCTTTACCAAGGTCTGCGAGCCAAAGCCGATGGCAACACCAAATATGCCGGCGCCGGCAAGCAAGGGCGCAATCTGCACGCCCAATCCAGACAAGATCGTCAATATGGCGATCACGCCGATCAGGACCGCCAACGTATTTCGAAAAATAGGGAGCAAGGTCCGCAACCTGTTGCTTCGGGTCAGATTGTCTCCGGTATCGCTTGAATGCTCCGCAAGGTCCATGCGGTAGGCGATGAGCGCCTTGGACGACTGCCAAAACAAATCGGCCACGAGCAGGATGACGATTGCGTTCGATGCGCCATTGACCACAACCTTGCCGATCTCGCTACCGGCCAGAGCTGCCGCACTGAACCGCCAGGCATAGGCAAGCCACGCCACAGCTGCGGCGATCACCAGCGCACGCGCGCCCCTGACGATCACCACGTTCAACAAGACCCCGAAAGCCCCACTCAATTGCGCTCGGCTTGCCAGGGCTTGGGCCAAATTGCCGACGCTGCGGATAACGCCTGGTAAGACCAGGGAATAGATACCCACAAACAGCAGCCCGAGAAGACCACCGACCCACGCAAGCCAGAGTAGGACCATGTATACAGATAGCAGAGACCGCACGATGACGGAGGTAGTCACCCTTGGCCGCCGCCAAACCACCTCGATCCCGATCCCAAGGATGCCTAACCCGAGCACGAATGCAGCAAGCTTTGTAACCTCCGCGGAAAAACCCAAGGAGGACATCACATTGACAACGACCCAGCCGGCCAATGTCAGACCGGCGACGAGATCGATACGGCGAAGCCAGAACCGAGCGACGGTATCGACTTGAGAGACGGATGACTGATTTTCAGGTTCTTTGTCAACGCCGTCAAAAGCCAGCAGCAATCGGGCGATGCCGTGGATCAATCGAAACATTATGAACGCGACAAGCAGCAGCAGGATTGTCTTGCCAAGAAGGGGGGGCCAATCGAACAATAGGTAAAGCACAATGGTTGCCAGGGAAAAGGTGACCAGAGCGACGGCGTGCGACATGGTCGCCTGTATCGGGTCCACGCTCGACCAGTCCGTGTTGCGGCTGGCGAGCACACTCAAAATTAGCCGCTCGGCGCCAAAGCCGACCGCAAGCAAGGCCACAAAGATGATGAGGACCAGGCCGGGCCTGCCGGCGTTTACGTCACGCACAAATACTGCAGAAGAATTCGCGATCTCATCTGGCACTCGATTGATTGCGCCGACGACAGCAGCAACTCGGCCTTTAATGGCTGCTCCCCAATCGGAGATCGCGTCCGCTATCGACGTTTCCGCGGCCGGAGCTTGCACAGCGACCTTACCCTCCAGCCACGATTTGACCTCTGGGTTGTTTGCAAGATCGAGAAACTGTCGCACTTTCTCAGGCGGCAGGTCCGCTACCCCCCCTGATGGACTGGTTGCTCCCAACGAGATGTCGGGCATAACTGAAAGGGCGACCACCGCAATAAGGGTGATCCAGATACCCCAGGAACACGAAAAACTGGACACAAGTGCCTTCATATTCAACGTACCTGAATTCTTGTCGCCCCCAGCGGCAGGGCCTGGTTCGTTCCTGAACTGAAACCGCTGGACGGGTATCGGCAGTCGAGATGGACGGCGCGAATTTCGCTTCCGTCCGGGTCGCGTTCACGACCAACTCACGAGACCGATAGTTGCGCCCGCAAGTGATACTAAGAAAAGTACGGCTAAATCTCAGGGCGGACATTGACGCGGATCAATTTAAGCGCGCAGCGGTGCAGGTATAGTAGCGCTAATTAAAACGCCGATGCCTTACCTTCACTTGATAGTCGAGGCTCGCAATGAACGACGATGGCAGACATTTGGTCATCGATACCATTGCTACACGCAAAAGCGGGTCGCCGGTCCGCCGCGTGCTAAATCCGGTCGATCGCGCAGCTGAGATTCTTTTCGGATTGATCATGGTGATGACATTCACAGGCTCGCTTGGCGTTGCCCAGGCTGGCAGCGCGGATGTGAAGGCTATGATCATCGGGGCGCTCAGCTGCAACCTGGCGTGGGGGATTATCGACGCAGTGATGTTTTTGATGGGTTCGACAGCCGAGCGCCGACTTTCAAAAAGAACCGTTGAGGCAGTCCAGACGGCAGCCAGCGCATCAATCGCACGATCGGTCATCGCCGGCGCTCTGCCGCCTCTGGTCCTGCCAGCATTCTCAGCCAGCGACCTCGAGCGGATCCGACTGTATCTGAATAATCTGCCCGCCGACAAAACGCGAGTTCGAGTTCAGGCACAAGACTTCGCCGGTGCCGTTGCGGTATTTGTGCTCGTCTTTCTGCTCACCTTTCCGGTCGTTGCACCCTTCTTTTTCATAGGCGACGCCACAAACGCTCTGCGTCTTTCCAATGGGATAGCGATCGGACTGCTATTCGTTACCGGTTATGCCCTGGGCCGCCATGCGGGAGCGCCGCTGCGCATTGGGTTGTTGATGGTTGCAGTGGGCCTGGTCATGGTGGCGATAGCCATAGCCCTAGGGGGATGAGGCTCGCACCGCGCAAGGTCTGAGGCATTTAGCGCCACCAGTCGCCGCTGGCCTATCTAGCAACTGTTCCAGCAACAGGATCACGTCAAAGGAGGAATGAAACCATGTCAAAGAACGGCAAAGGAAAGAACAAAGACAAGAGAGCGAAAGACCGCGGGGCTGCGCGCGAAAAGCTCGAAAACGCGACCTCGGGCGAACTGAAAGGCTCTGCAGCGGCTGCCGATTATGGGAAGGAGCTGCGTCGGCTACAGATGGAGATCGCACATCTGCAGGCTTGGGTGAAGAAGTCAAAGGCACGCGTTGTTATCATTTTCGAGGGGCGCGATGCAGCGGGAAAAGGAGGGGTTATCAAACGCATTACCGAGCGCGTCAGCCCACGCGTATTCCGCGTCGTTGCCCTGCCGGCGCCGACCGATCGGGAGAAGAGCCAGATTTACATGCAGCGCTACATACCGCACCTGCCTGCCGCTGGCGAAGTCGTAATATTCGATCGTTCCTGGTACAACCGCCCAGGGGTCGAACGTGTCATGGGTTTCTGCAGTGAAGAGGTGGCACGGCGCTTTCTCGAGCTCGCTCCGCGTTTCGAAGCTGCGATTGTCGAGAGCGGGATCATACTGCTCAAGTACTTCCTGGATGTCAGCGAGGACGAACAAGAGCGGCGGTTCCGTCAGCGCATCGGCGACCCGCTTCGTCAATGGAAGCTCAGTCCAATGGACGTCGAATCCTATCAACGCTGGTGGGACTACAGCATTGCCTACGATGAGATGATCCGGATGACTGACACGGAATACGCCCCGTGGTGGATTGTTCGATCCGACGACAAGAAGCGGGCGCGCATCAACTGTATCTCGCACATCCTCTCCATCATCCCCTACGACAAGGTGAAGTTCGTTGAACCGGAATTGGGGAAACGTCAGAAGCGACCTGACGACTATGTCGAAAGTCCGCATGTGCGTCGATATGTGCCAAACGTCATAAACTAGCGTGGCGCGCCGAGTAAGGCACCCACCTTCAGTCCGGGCAGTCGCGGGGAAATAGTTTCGCACAGTGACGGCGTCAACTTCCCCGGTGGCGTCCCAGGCGATGTTGGCTTCTTTCTGGACTGGGCGGCGAACCAGGTTTAAATGACCTCGATGAACGAGTTCTCGAACACGACGAGTTTCGTAGACAGTTGCGTGACGCGAAACTCGACGTATGTCCAACAATCGCCCTTCTGGGAACGCCATTTTGCGCCATCTGTCACGTAAAGGTCGAGGCCGCCCAGGGGCGACGGTTGCCACGACAGACCACCAGCTGTCGACCACTCTGATTTGCTCGGCGCCCATGCACAAATATCTCTGTTTCGCGACATCGGCCGCGCGGCGCCTGTGACGATCACCCCCGACCAACCGCTGCCACTGCTGAAAAACGCAATGCTATTCCGACAAAGGCAGAGACAAAGTGCTCGTCGTCACATTAGGCAGCCCGCCGGGGCACATCCGTCCCTGTAGATTGTTGTGTCGCAACCAGACAACCGACCAGCCGTCCGATCTTGCGGATCAAGACCATGTTGACGGGGATCAATGCGGACGGTCAACGAACGCGCAATGTTGAAGTGGAGGTAAGCAAGCTCCGTAAATCTGGGGCTAATGTAACGGCACCTTCATTATTGAGGAAGCCATGACCGCAGAAATTGAGCGAAAGTTCCTGGTGCTTGACGATCGCTGGCGGGAGCACGCTTCAGAAGGGGCTGTATTGCGGCAAGCCTATCTTGTGGCGACGAAAAACCGAACCGTGCGGGTTAGGACGATTGATGCCCAGACTGCTAAGTTGACGGTAAAAATTAGAAGCGGTCAAGGCAGACGCGAGGAGTTCGAATACGTCATCCCCTACGCCGACGCGAAGGAGATGTTTCAGTACGCTCAAGGCGCCGTCGAAAAAACGCGCTTCGAAGTGGAACATCAAGGCCACACCTGGGAGGTGGATGTCTATTCCGGCCGGCATCGCGGCCTCGTTATTGCAGAAGTTGAATTGTTGGACCACGCCGACAATCCTGTGCTCCCCGATTGGCTCGGACCCGAGGTGACCGGCAACTCGCGTTTCTCGAATCGTGTCCTGGCAGCAACCCATGGCAACCCAACGGATATGAGCGTGGCTACAACAATCGACCAACGTCGTTCTCTCCGGGTGTTTGCCGAGAGGCGCAACAAATAAGGCGTGCACATAGACAGCCTGATGAAGAGGCCGGCGACGATTGTCGACCAACTACATGTTCACACAGATAGAAACTCGTTATGCATTCCCCAAGGCAGCGTATAGGGCATCGGGTTGATGCAGGCGGGCCCGCCCGGCTCCCCCCGTTGCCGAGCAGTGGGGCTGCCGACAACGACCGCCTCAGTAGCTCCAACGCATTGAGCAAGCTGAGTGCTCGGGAGGCGCGAGAGCAGGCCGACAGGGCGCTTAGAGAGAAGGTGGGCCGAACAGCACACGGCTCCTGGAATCATCGCGTAGGTCGCTCGGACCCCAAAGCGACACTACAGGCTACCGATATCGATCGCGTGGCACTTGATATCTACATCGGCGCCTATTTCGAGCCAGCGGCCGAGAGCTACTTCAACTACACCACACGGGACGGCACAGAAGCCGCAGATACCGAAGCCAAAAGTGCGGACGCCGCTAGAGGCATCGCCCGCCTGATGAAGAGTGGGGAGCCGCCTATGCCGAGGCGCAGGTCAAGCGCACCACATAGCTGCCCTCGCCGATCCGCTCGGCCTCCGTCGCGGCTCCGCAAGCGGTCAAAGCGACTTATGGGCATACCGTCTGCGAGGTCGCAGAGTAATGAAGTTGATGGGATGTCGATCGCGCACTCCCCGCGGCCGATGCTTTTTACGGCAGGGAGGGCGGCCGGCCGGATCGACCAATTTGGCCGGCCTGCCTGCGAGAGGTGAGCCCCTCTCCCGCTCGCGCCGAGCGCGCTCCTGACCCAAAAAACAGAAGAAATTTCCCGATTCAAGGCCGACTGGGTGCCGCTACATCGACAGTAATTTCGGAATTGTGTGGAGGGTCAGGTTGGATCGGTGGAAATGCGATAGAGGGCGATCTCGGCTGTATTGTGAGTCGGTACGGGTGCTGCCGATTCACCCAGACCGGTTGGCGCGCGGAGGCTGTTATGAATATGCTCTTCAGGCTGTTTTGCGATCCGGAAGCTAAGTTCAAAGATCAAATCTCTGAACGCAGAGGAAATCGGTCCACTCACCGAGTCAACCCAAACTTCGCTCGCAGGGGCTGCTCATTTCGCCCGTATTTTTCCAACGGTATAGTCGTTTCCGAGATTAGTCGAGCGCTGCGGGTTCTTCGTGTCAGCGTTCAGGTGGCCGTGGTCTCCCGTCGCCTTTCTGGCTTCGCCACCGAGCGGATCGAATCCTGTTAATCTTTCTAATCTTTAGGGGTATCTTTCTTGAATGAAGTCAAGGCGTCGGCAAAAAGGGCTGAAAGCAGGTGTATCAGGTTCGGGTGCTATGCCCCAGCCGCACCCTTTGGATGGCACCCAAACTTTGCACGGGCAGAGCGAAAAATCGCCTGCCACTGACGTTGAATTGCCCAAGCGGATTGACGCCATAGTCACGAGCGAAAGCTATCGTTTGGCGATGGAAGACCCAGCCTTCCTAGATCGTGACGACGTCCGTGGACCGAGACTTGAGGTTGACTATCTCAAACCGGAACTGCTTTTGAGGGAGCACGGGATCGAGGGGACAGTCGTCGTTTTCGGGAGCACGCGAATTTGTGATCCAGATGCGGCGCGGCGCAATCTCGATGCTTTGCGTGATGCGGTAAACGGGCACACCGACCTCAGTTCTATTCTGCGGCTTCGGGCCGCCGAGAGGATCGTCGAGAACTCGCGATTCTACGAAATTGCCCGGGATTTTGGCCGCGAAGTCGGTCGGTCCAATCGCGCGCATCGTCAGCAGTCCCTCGTTATTATGACTGGCTCAGGGCCTGGAATTATGGAAGCCGCCAATCGTGGTGCGTTTGATGTCGGAGCGCCGTCAGTTGGTCTCAACATCAGCCTGCCAGACGCGCAGGATCCCAACCCTTACGTAACTCCCGAACTCTGCTTTCGCGTGCACTATTTTGGAATCCGTAAGTTGCACTTCCTCTTGCGAGCCAAAGCCCTCGTCGTCTTCCCGGGCGGTTTCGGTACGCTTGATGAGCTGTTTGAGACGCTCACGTTGGTTCAGACCCGCAAGATCAAGCCGCTTCCAATCGTTCTTGTCGGTGAGGAATTCTGGCGCCGAGCAATCGATTTCGAGTTCCTGATCGATGAAGGCTTAGTGGACCCCGCGGATCGCAAACTCTTCTGGTTCGCCGAAACTGGCAGGCAAATTTGGGAGGGCATTCTGAACTGGCACCGTAAAGCCGGAGCGCCCCTCTTTCCGCCGTCCCCAACCAAAGATCGCCACGTGTGAAGGTCTGACGTCGTTACTACGAACGTCCACCAACCCTGTAACCAACGTTTAGATCCCGTAGCGATCCTCAAGCGGCCCTTTGATTGGGTCAATAAATCCGTTGCTAGTCGCGCCAATGCCGCATCACAGAAACGAGGGATTATTGTGCTCGTTTCAATGAGACCGGTCGTGCCTCATAACCTACCCTGAGAAGTAGCGGACAGTTTCTCTTGAAAGGGAACTGCTTCCTCCGCCTGCTCCGCCTCGATACGGTCCCGGT